>JAABUX010007025.1_pt1 | contig 13308 bp, 12 predicted proteins | sample 5561851 | NCBI WGS metagenome assembly JAABUX01 (sample SAMN10711883, study PRJNA513361) | rock metagenome | isolation source: Antarctica rocks | place: Antarctica: Victoria Land, Richard Nunatak red sandstone | collected 2016-01-03 | reverse complement strand
AACGTCGACGAGGCGAGCCTCGGCCGCACCGACGACCCCGTGCGCATGTATCTCCGCGAGATGGGCAGCGTCGAGCTGCTCTCCCGCGAGGGCGAGATCGCGATCGCCAAGCGCATCGAGGCCGGGCGCGACATGATGATCAGCGGCCTCTGCGAGAGCCCGCTCACCTTCCGCGCGATCATCCAGTGGCACGAGGCGCTGAAGGCCGGGCGCATGCTGCTGCGCGACATCGTCGATCTCGAGGCGACCCAGGGCGGCCCGAAGATCGAGGCCCTCGCCGCTACGTCCGAGCCCGCCGCCGAAGCGGCACCCGAGCCGGCGTTCGAGGATAACGACCTCGATGAGGACGGCGAGGGCGAGGGCAACGCCCTGTCCCTCTCGGCGCTCGAGGAAAAGCTGAAGCCGGAGGTGCTCGCCACCTTCGAGGAGATCGAGGGCCTCTACCGCAAGGTCGGGAAGGTGCAAAGCAAGCGGCTCGACGTCATCACCGCGGGCGAGGTCGCGACGGTCCGGTCCGAGAAGAGCTACGAGAAGCAGCGCGAGGAACTGGTCGGCAAGGTCGGCCAGGTGCGCTTGCACAATAACCGCATCGAGGAGTTGGTGATCCAGCTCAAGCAGCTCAGCCAGCGCCTGAACGCGCTTGAGGGCCAACTCCTGCGGCTGGCCGACACCTGCAAGGTAAGCCGCGACGAGTTCCTGCGCGAGTACCGGGGACACGAGCTCGACCCCAACTGGTTCGAGCGCGTCGCCCATTTGCAGACCCGCGGCTGGAAGATGTTCGCGACGCGCTACCCCGAGCAGATCCTGGAGCTGCGCAGCCAAGTGGGCACGGTGGCGCAGGAGGCGGGCCTGCCGATCAGCGAATTCCGCCGGGTCTATGCGACGGTAAGCCGCGGCGAGCGCGATTCCGCCCGCGCGAAGAAGGAGATGATCGAGGCGAACCTCCGCCTGGTGATCTCCATCGCCAAGAAATACACCAATCGCGGCCTGCAATTCCTGGACCTGATCCAGGAGGGCAATATCGGGCTGATGAAGGCGGTCGATAAGTTCGAGTATCGCCGCGGCTACAAGTTCAGCACCTACGCGACCTGGTGGATCAGGCAGGCCATCACCCGCAGCATCGCCGACCAGGCGCGCACGATCCGCATCCCCGTCCACATGATCGAGACAATCAACAAGCTGGTCCGCACCAGCCGGCAGATGCTGCACGAGATCGGCCGCGAGCCGGCGCCCGAGGAGCTTGCCGAGAAGCTGGGCATGCCGCTCGAGAAGGTGCGCAAGGTGCTTAAGATCGCCAAGGAGCCGATCAGCCTCGAAACGCCGATCGGCGACGAGGAGGACAGCCACCTCGGCGACTTCATCGAGGACAAGGCCGCCGTGATCCCGCTCGACGCGGCGATCCAGGCCAATTTGCGGGAGGCGACCACGCGCGTCCTCTCCTCGCTCACCCCCCGCGAGGAGCGCGTGCTGCGGATGCGGTTCGGCATCGGCATGAACACCGACCACACGCTCGAAGAGGTCGGCCAGCAGTTCAACGTGACGCGCGAGCGCATCCGCCAGATCGAGGCGAAGGCGCTGCGCAAGCTCAAGCATCCGAGCCGTAGCCGCAAGCTGCGCAGTTTCCTCGACGATTAGGGTCCCGGCGGTGCAGCCCGCGACCCGGGTCGCCGTCACGGTTACATTCCTGCGGATGGACCGCCCGCCCGACGAGCCCCCGCGCCTGCTGCCCGCGAGCGCCAGCCTCGTCCGGCTCGCCCGCTGCACGGTGCCGTTCTACCGGTATCTCTACGATACGGTCGGCGGCCCCCATCTCTGGTGGATGCGCCGGACTATGACGGACGCCGCCCTGGCCGGCGTGCTGGACGACCCGGCGATCAGCGTCCGCGTGCTCTACACGGGCGGCGAGCCCGCCGGCTTCTTCGAGCTGGACGGGCGCCTGGCGACGACCATGAACATCGCCTATTTCGGCCTCATGCCGCGCGCCGTGGGGCAAGGCCTCGGCAGCGCGTTCCTCCGCGCGGCCGTCGATGCCGGGTTCGCCCTGGGCCACCGCCCGCTTACCGTGAACACCTGCACGGCCGACCATCCCCGGGCACTCCCGAGCTACCTGCGCGCGGGATTCAGCCCGGTCCGCACGGTACGCGAGATCTGGGACATCCCAAATCGCCTCGGCCTCGCCATCCCGCCGCACCTGCGGGCGTAACGCCCAGGCGGTCCGCGCGCGTCCTGCCGCCGCTTGGCCTCGCCCGGAACACGCACGGGAATAAATCAGCACTCCGGCCGGTCTCTCTATCAGGCAACCGAAGGAAGCTGGCGATGCGCGTTACAGCCGAAGAGAACGATGGCAGGTCGCGTCGCGGCTTGCTCCGATGCATGGTGTGGGCCGGTGCGGGGGTGCTCTGGACCGTCAGCGGCGGCGTGCCGCGCTCCCGCCTGCTCGGCAGCGCCGAGGCGGCCACTCCCGACGCCGGCACGCTTAGCTTCATGCAGATCAGCGATAGCCATATCGGCTTCAGCAACGCTCCGAACACCGATACGCCGGGCACGCTGCGCGAGGCGATCGGGCTGGTGCGCGCCCAGACGGGCGCTGCCGCGCTGATGATCCACACCGGCGATGTCAGCCACTTGTCGAAGGACGCACAGTTCGACACGGCCGAGCAGATCATCCGTGAAGCGGGGCTCGACACCCACTACGTGCCGGGCGAGCACGACGTGCTGGTGGACGACGGCAAGCCGTTCTTTGCCCGCTTCACGCCGGGCGCCGCGTGGCTGGTACGCTTTCGACCAGGCGGGCGTGCATTTCGTCGCCCTCAACAACGTGCAGCACCTCAAGGCTGGCGGCCTCGGCAATCTCGGCGGCGACCAGCTCGAATGGCTGGCCCGCGACCTGCAAGGCCGTCCCGCCAGCCAGCCCATCGTCGTGTTCGCGCACGTCCCGCTCTGGACTGTCAGCAAGGAATGGGGCTGGGGCACCGATGACGGCGCGCAGGCGCTGACGCTGCTCCGGCGGTTCGGCTCGGTCACTGTCTTGAACGGCCACATCCACCAGGTCATGCAGAAGGTCGAGGGCAACGTCGCCTTCCACACCGCGCGCTCCACCGCCTTCCCGCAACCCGCGCCGGGCGCCGCGCCGTCGCCGGGCCCGATCAAGGATCTGCTGCCGGGACGGCTGCGCTCGACGCTTGGCATCGCCAAGATCACTTGCGTGCAGACCGCATCGCCGCTCGCCATCGTCGACACGCCGCTCGGCGCCTGAACCTCCCACACGGAGCCATATCCATGACCCGGATCAAATACGCCGCCCTGCTGGGCTGCGCCCTGCTGCTTGCCGGCCGTCCCGCGGCCGCGGCGGATGCCCAGGTGACGATCGACAACTTCAGCTTCGTGCCCGCCGAAATCGTGGTCAGCCCCGGCACGCGCGTCGTCTGGACCAACCGCGACGACATCCCGCATACGGTGACCGACGCCGATGATCCGCGCGCTACCAAGTCGCCGCCGCTCGACACGGGCGACACCTACGCCCGCATTTTCGCCAAAGCCGGCATCTACCGCTATTTCTGCTCCCTGCACCCGCACATGCAAGCTACAGTGGTCGTGCGATGACCGCTTTCGACCGGCGCGAGCCACGGGGGTAGGACGTGACAGAACCCGCGCGGTGAAGTGGCGCCGGCAGCCCGGCCTTGAGCGCGCATCGGCCTCGCCGGCTCGGGCGAGCTTCGAGCAACTCGTGCTGCCGCATCTGGACTCCGCGCACAACCTGGCGCGCTGGCTGGTGCGGGACCCGAGCCTCGCCGAGGACGTGGTGCAGGACGCCGTGCTCCGCGCCCTCAGCTACTTTTCCTCCTTTCGCGGCGGCGATGCGCGCGCCTGGCTGATGCGGATCGTCCGCAACGCCGCCTATGACGCGCTCGCCTCGCAGCGGCAGCGTCCAGCGACATCCCTCGACGATGCGGTCCCGAGCTCCGTGCGCGGGCCGCCAGCGCTCAGCGTGCCTGACCCGGCCGACAGCCCGGAAGCGGCGCTGACCCGGCGGCAGGACCTCCAGCGCCTGGAGCGCGCGCTGGCCGCCCTGCCCATCGAATTGCGCGAGTGCCTCGTGCTGCGCGAACTGGAAGAGCTCTCGTACAAGCAGATCGCGCATATTGCCGGCGTGCCGATCGGGACCGTCATGTCGCGGCTCTGGCGGGCGCGCCAGGCCTTGGTGAGTGGGCAGGCGGAAGGACATGAGACATGACAGACGACGGTTGCGACGAGATGCGCCTGCTGGCCCAGGCGGATTTGGACGGGGAGTTGGCCCCGGCCGAGGCGGCCCGCGTCGGCGCCCACCTTGACCAATGCCCGCGCTGCGCCGAAGCGCAGGCCCAATTGCTCGACCTGTCCGGCCGCTTGCGGGGAGACGCGCTGCGCTATCCGGCCTCCGACGCATTGCGCGCCGCCGTGCGCGCCAGCATCGCGCAAGCGGCTCCCACGCGCCCACCCGTGCGGCGCCTCGGTGTCCCCCTCCCAGGCGTGTCATTCGGCGCCGGCTTCGCCCTGGCCGCCTGCCTGGCCCTATTCCTGTTCTTGCCGCGCGGCGGGCTGCCGGATGCGGTAGTGGCCGCACATATCCGCGCCCTGCAGCCGGGCCATTTGATGGACGTGGTGTCCACCGACGAGCACACGGTGAAGCCCTGGTTCGACGGGCGACTACCCTTTGCGCCGCCTGTGAAGGACCCTACGGCCGCAGGTTTCCCGCTCGCCGGCGGCCGCCTCGACTACCTCGCCGGCCACACGGCGGCCGCGCTGGTTTACCGGCATGGGCCGCATTTGATCGACCTGTTCGCCTGGCCCGGTGCCGGCGGGCTCGAACGGCTCCCGATTTCCGGCAGCCGCGACGGCTACAATTACCTGCGTTGGAATCAGGGCGGCATGACGCTCTGGGCCGTGTCGGACCTGAACGCGCAGGAACTCGCCGATTTCGTGCGAGAATGGCAGAAATCCTGAGCACGGCAGACGCTTGCGCCCGAATGGCAAGCCGGCGCACCGGGCAGCGGCGACCGTTGTTAAGCTCGGCAACCCGGCTTAGCGTGCTGCACGCCACGCCCGAAGGAAAAGCCATGGCCCGCCTGCTCCTGCTGCTTGCCCTGCTGCTGCCGGGCCTTGCCCGTGCCGACCTGCCCGACCTCAAGATCGGCATCCTCAACGACGCGAGCGGCCCGTTCGCGGACCAGTCCGGCAAAGGCAGCGTCGCCGCCGCCCAGCTTGCCGTCGAAGATTTCGCGAAGGAGGCGCCCGGCGTGAAGGTCGAGATCGTCTCCGGCGACCATCAGAACAAACCGGATGTCGGCAGCGGCATCGTGCGCGCCTGGCTCGACCGGGACGGCGTCGTGGCGGTGGCGGACGCCGTGAACTCCGCGGTCGGCCTGGCGATCAACGACGTGATCCGCAGCCATAACAAGACCTTCATCGCAAGCAACGTCGGCACCAGCGATCTCACCGGCAAGTTCTGCTCGCCCGACACCGTGCAATGGACCTTCGACACCTGGGCGCTTGGCAACAGCGCCGCCGAAGCTCTCTACAAGAAGGGGCCGTTCTACTTCATCTCGTTCGACTACGCGCTGGGGCAGGCGCTCGAGCGCGATACCGAGGCCGCGCTGAAGCGGCTCGGCGGCAGCGTCGCCGGCAGCGTGCACCATCCGTTCGGCACCACCGATTTCTCGTCCTACCTGCTGCAGGCGCAATCCTCGGGCGCCAAGGTCATCGCCTTCGCGTCCACCGGCACAGTGTTCGTCGATGCGGTCAAGCAGGCGGCCGAGTTCGGCGTCAACAAGACCGCGACCTTGACCGGCTTGTTCACCCAGATCACGGACGTGGACGCGATCGGCCTGCAGGCGGCGCAAGGGCTGTTGCTGACCGAGGCGTTCTACTGGGACCTCAACGACCAGACCCGCGCCTTCGCCAAGCGCTTCGCCGAGCGCATGCCGGGCCGCGTGCCGACCGAGAACCAGGCGGGCGTGTACTCCAGCGTCCTCGCCTACCTCCGCGCCGCGCGCGAGGCCAACTCGGTCGATGGCGACAAGGTGCTCGCCGCGATGCGCGCCCACCCGATCGATGACCCGCTCTTCGGCACCGTCACCGTCCGCGTGGATGGGCGCGCCATCCATCCGATGTATGTTTTCCGGGTAAAGAGCCCGACCGAGAGCCATGCGCGGTGGGACGATTACGCCCTCGTCTCGACGATCCCCGCCGACCAGGCGTTCCGCCCGCTCGATGAAGGCGGCTGCCCGTTAGTGCATTGACGGAACCGAAACCAGCAAGCTTCGTTGCTGGCCAACACCTGATAGCAACGGGACGGCACCCATGCTGAGCACCGCCTGGACGATGGTCAAACAGACCACCATCGAATACATGGACGACAACGCGCTGAGCCGTGGCGCGGCGATCGCCTACTACACGCTGTTCTCGATCGCCCCGATCCTGGTCATCGCCATCGCCATCGCCGGGCTCGTGTTCGGCCAGGACGCCGCCAGCGGTGCTCTTTCAGGCCAGCTCCGGGGGATGATGGGCCAGCAGGGCGCCGATCTCGTGCAGAGCATGGTGCAGAGCGCCTCGGGCAAGCAGGCCGGCATTCTTGCGACGGTGATCGGCGTCGTCATCCTGCTCATCACCGCAACCGGCGTGTTCAGCGAGCTGCAAGCGGACCTGAACGCCATTTGGAAAACGGAAGCGCCGGCCGGTGTTTCGGCGATGGTCAAGACCCGCGCCCTCGGTCTCGGCCTAATCGCCGCGATCGGGTTCCTTCTGCTCGTCTCGCTTCTCCTGAGCGCCGCGCTCGCGGCACTCGGCAAGTACCTCAACGGCCTGTTCCCGGGTGCGAGCGTGCTGTTCCAGATACTCAACTTCGTCCTGTCGTTCGCCCTGATCTCGGCGATGTTTGCGGCAATCTACAAAATCCTGCCCGACAAGGACCTGAGTTGGCGCGACGTGGGCGTGGGCGCGGTCGCAACCGCGTTGCTGTTCACGATCGGCAAGTTCCTGATCGGCCTCTACATCGGCAAGGCCGCCGTGGCGAGCAGCTACGGCGCGGCCGGTTCAGCCATCGTAGTGCTCCTTTGGATTTACTACTCGGCGCTTATTTTCCTGCTCGGCGCCGAGTTCACCAAAGTCTATGCGCGCCACCACGGCAGCCCCGAAGCGCCGCCGCACCCGAGCGCTCCTGTCCCGGCCGTCGCAGCGCCGACGCCGATACGGCCCCGCAAGCGTCCATGGAGCCGGCTCGACGTGGTCGCCTTCGGCGCCCTTGCCCTCGCCTTGATTCGGGAGACGAGGCGCCGCTAAGCCTATTCCGTCTCGAACATTATGGCGACGTCGGCGTTGGCGGACAGCCGCACGGTGCCGTCCTCGATCTCCGCCACCAGAGCGATCGGGACGTAGTGGTGACGCTGGTCGTCGCTGTCTTTCTTCGTGAGCTTGATCTGGTCGCCGTCCAGGTGGTCGACCGTGCCGACATGGACGCCATCGGCGCCGATAACGTCCGCATGCTCTTTGATTTGGCTTAGATCAGGCATCGAGTCGCTCCTTGTTTGAGGTGTTGAGGACAACGCAGGGAAGGCCTACCGGTCTCACCCACAAACTATTGTGTCATCTAACCTTCCAGAAAATGCCCCAGCGCCCGCAACGGCCGGAGCCGGTCGCTCACGATCTTCAGGATCGCCAGCATCGGCACCGCCAGGATCGCTCCCTGCACGCCCCACATCCAATACCAGAAGATCAACGCCAGCATCATCGCCACGGGGTTCACCGTGAAGCGCCGCGCCAGCAGCATCGGCGTGATGATCTCGCCTTCGGCGATGTGGATGCCGAGATAGCACACCGCCGGCAGCACCGAGACCCAGGACAGCCCGAGCGTCAGCAGCCCGACCATGACGAACAACGCGACGCCGGTGAATGGCCCCAGGATCGGCACGTAGTTGAGCGCGAACGCCGCCACGCCCCAAAGCGGCGCGCCCGGCACGCCGAACGCCCACATCACCCCGGCCGTCACCGCGCCCACCACCGCATTGATGACCGTCACCGTCACCAGGTAGATCGAGAGATCCTTCTCGATCACCACGCTAATCTCGATCGCCTGCTTCTTTTCCCCGAGCCGCGGCAGGATCTCCACCGTCCGCCGCAGGAAAGTTTCACCAAATACCAGGAGGTAAAAGAGAATTAGCAGCGTCTCGAGCAGGTGCGACGCAAGCCCGCTCACCCCGCTCGCAATGATCCCCGCGATATGGCCGGGATCGAGTCCAAGGTTTGTGGACGGCCCGCTGCTCATGCCGAATTGGCCGAGCACCGGCTGTATCCGGCCCATGAACCCCTTCACCGCCGCAAACCGCTCGGTGAGCTTGGTCATCGCGGCTGGCAGATCGTGCAGCCACGTCCCGGCCGAACTGCTCAGGATCGTCCCCAGCAGCACGAACACGCCCAGTAGGAGCAGTACCGCGATCAACGCCCCGACTGCCTTCGGAATACGCACCCGCTCGAGAGTCCGCACCAGGGGCTGCAGCAGCAGCTTCAGCACGATCGCCAGAACGACCGGCAGCACCACCTCCCGGGTGAAGTACAGCACGGCCATGGTCGCGAAGAAAAAAAGGCCGCCCAGAAAGATGGTCTGCGGCTCGTGCGGCAGCGGCATGTCGCCCTCGTCGGCAGGCGGGCTCGCGAGAACGGGGTCCACGGCGGGCGGAACGAGGGTGGGCGAGGGGGCGTTCGGCTTCGGAAGCGGAGCAGCGTCGGCGAGCGTTGTGGACATGGTTATGGCTCCGTGGCGTCCGCCTGGTCAATTCAGTACGCAATCGGGCGGTGTCGGGTTGCCGCCCAGCCTACAGTATTCGACACTGCCGCGCATGGAGGATGCCATGCCCGATGATACGCCCCTGCCGCTCGCGCCCCTGCTCGTGCTCGACTTGACGCTCGCCCGCGCCGGGCCGACCTGCGTGCGCCATTTGGCGGATTGGGGCGCCTCGGTCATTCGCATCGAGCCGCCCCGGCCGCAGGGCGAGGACATCAGCGGCGACCGCGACGGCCCGGACTTCCAGAACCTGCACCGCAACAAGCGGCTGATCCGGCTCGACCTCAAGTCGCCGGAGGGCCATGCCGCCTTCCTCCGCCTGGCGCAGCGGGCCGACGTGCTGGTCGAGAACATGCGCGTCCAGGTAAAACACCGTCTGCGCATCGCCTGGGAGGATTTGCAGCCGATCAACCCGCGCCTCGTTTATGGCAGCATCTCCGGCTTCGGCCAGACTGGGCCGTATGGCGACCGCGCCGGGGTGGACCAGATCGCCCAAGGGCTGGGCGGGCTGATGAGCATCACCGGCCTGCCCGGCCAAGGCCCGGTGCGCGCCGGCATTCCGCTCGCCGACCTCACCGCCGGCAACCTGCTCGCGCTCGGCATCATGACGGCCCTCTACGAGCGCGAACGCACGGGGCGGGGACGATGGGTGCATACGTCGCTGCTCGAAAGCCAGGTGTTCATGCTCGATTTCCAGGCCTCGCGCTGGCTGATGCGGGGCGAAGTCGCGGGCCAGGCCGGCAACGACCACCCGACCGGCATCCCGACCGGCGTCTTCCCCACCGCGGACGGCCACATCAACATCGCCGCCAGCGGCTCCCGCCTCTGGACCAGGCTCAGCGAGGCGATGGGCCAACCCGCCTGGCTCCGCGACCCCGCGTGGCAGACCGCCGAGGGCCGCTCCGAGCACCGCGCCGCCATCAACGCCGCGATCGCTCGGGTCACGCGCACGCAGCCCTCCGCGCACTGGCTCGAGCTGTTCGCAGGCGCCGGCATCCCCGCCGGGCCGATCAACCGCATCGACGAGACCTTCGCCGACCCGCAAGTCGCCCATCTCGGCCTCGCCACCCCGGTCGAACACCCGCGCCTCGGCACGATCAACCTCGTCAACTCGCCGCTTAACCTCCACGGCCTGCCGAAAGCTGTCCGCACGCCGACGCCCGAGGCCGGCGCGCATACGGACGAGGTGCTGGCCGAGCTCGGCTACACGGCCGCCGAAATCGCCGCAATGCACGAAAAGGGTGTCGCATGATGCAGTTTGCCGAGGGAAAAATGCTGGCCGAGATCGATACGGGCGTCGGCCTCGTCACCTTCAACCAGCCCGCCAAGCGCAACGCCATATCCGTGGACATGTGGGACGGGCTCGACCAGATCCTGGCCCGCTTCGAGGCGGATGACGAGGTCCGGGTGGTCGTCCTGACCGGCGCCGGGCCGCACGCCTTCGTCTCGGGGGCGGACATCAGCCAGTTCGCCGAACGCCGCGGCGACGCCGACGCCCAGCGCGAGTACGACCGCCACACCAGCGCCGGCCGTGACCGCCTGGCGCGGTTCCCGAAGCCCGTCATCGCCCGCATCCGCGGCTTCTGCCTAGGCGGCGGACTCGGCATCGCGCTGCAAGCCGACCTCCGCATCGCTGGCGAGGACAGCACCTTCGGCATCCCCGCCGCCCGCCTCGGCATCGCCTACGGCTTCGACATGACCCGGCAGCTCGTGAACGTCGTCGGCCCCGCCCACGCCCGCATGCTCCTCTACACCGGCAGCCGCATCACCGGCGCCGAGGCTGCGCGCATCGGCCTCGTCAACCAAGTCGTGCCCGACGAGGATCTCAACGACCGCGTCGTGGACCTCGCCCGCACCCTCGCCGACAACGCGCCCCTTAGCCTTCGTGCCGCCAAGATCACCGTGGGGGCCTGCCTCGACGATCCCGAATCCCGCGACCATGACGCCATCCAGCACGCCACGGCTGCCTGCTTCGACAGCGACGACTACCGCGAGGGGCGCACCGCCTTCATGGAAAAGCGGACTCCCCGCTTCACGGGGCGGTGAGAGTAGGCTAGCCTCGTTGCAGACGCAGGTGGCCCGCAAGGGCTGAAACGGGAACGCGTGAACCGCGGCTGCCCCCGCAACTGAAGACGGCGAGCTCCATCCGACACGCCATTGCCCCAACCTCGCGGGGTGAGAAGGCCGGATGGGGCGATGACCCGTCAGCCAGGAGACCGGCCTGCGTCGAGAAGGCTTGCGCGCGTCGGGCGGGGTGCACCGGGGCAGCGGGGGAAATCCCCGTAGGCGGCACTCGCCGTTGAAGCCAGGCGCCGGCCATGCCGGATGCCGATCAAGGAAGCCTTCCCATGCGACGCCTCGTCACTCCCGGCCTCCTCTGGCCGGCCCTGCTCTGGGCCACCCCCGTCTTGGCCCAGACCTCCCCCGAGCCCACGCCCGTCACCCTGCCGGACGTGGTCGTGACCGCGACCCGCATCCCGACCCCCGTGGCGCAGATCCCCGCCGGCGTGACCGTCATCACCCGGGCCGAGATCGACGCCCATGGCTGGATCACCCTCACCGACGCGCTCAACTCCGTTCCCGGCGCCCGCCTCGTCCAGAGCGGCGGCCCCGGCCAGCAGGCGAGCCTGTTCGTCCGTGGCGCCCCCAGCAACGGCGTCCTCGTCCTCCGCGACGGCATCCCGATCAACGACCCCTCGGACCCCGGCGGCGCCTATAATTTCGGCGAGGACACCACGGGCGACATCGAACGCATCGAGATCGTTCGCGGCCCCCTCTCCGGCCTGTACGGCTCCGGCGCCACCGGCGGCGTCGTCAACATCATCACGCGACGCGGCGAGGGCGGGCTGCACGGCACCGCGGCACTTGCGGCCGGCCTTCCTCGCGCGCTCCTTGGCCAGATCGATGCCCAGGGCAGCACCGGGAAATGGGATTACAGCCTCTCCGCCCAGGGCCTTTCCGACCGCAGCTTCGATGTGACGCCTCGCCGCCAAACCACTGTCTACACCGGCGAGCGCGACGGCTTCCGCAGCCAGCTCGGCACCGTCAACCTCGGCTACACGCCCACGCCCGGCACCCGCATCGGCCTCATCCTGCGCGCCCGCCGCAGCGTGTCCGGCTTCGACCAATCCGGCTACGACGACCCCAACGCCACCGCGCGCGACACCACGCTCTACGGCCGCCTCGGCGTCACCAGCGTCCTCCTCGGCGGCGCCTGGGAAACCAGCCTGCAACTCGGCGCGCTGCGCCACGACCGGCGCTATACGGACCTCCTCGCCGCCGATGCTCCCGACGCGTCGAGCGGCACCAGCCGCTACGGCGGCCGCCGCGAAAGCCTCGATTGGCAGAACACCATCCACCTCGGCGACCACGGCCTCGCGCGGCAGATCGATCTGACCGCCGGCTACCAGCACCTCGCCGACCAGGCCCACGTCTCGGTCGACACGCTCTCCGGCGGGTTTGCGTTCCAGCAGAGCCTCGCCGCGCACGCCGATTCGGACGCCGGGTATGTCGGGCTGCAAACGGTGCTGTTCCGCCGGCTGACGCTCAGCGCGCAAGCCCGCGAGGAGGCGACCAGCCTCGCCGGCGACGCCTTCACATGGCGCGCCGGCGGCGTGTTCGCGATCGCCGAGATCGGCGCCCGCCTCAAAGCCTCCTACGGCACCGCCTTTCGCGCCCCCTCCCTCTATGACCGCTACGGCGTGGACAGCACCGGCTATGTCGGCAACCCCCATCTCCGCCCGGAGCGCAGCACCGGCCTCGAAGCGGGCGCCGAGCTGGACGTGCCGCTCGCTGGACGCGCCGATTTCGGGACCCTCGGCGCCACCTATTTCGAGAACCATTTCCGCGACCTGATCCAATTCCAGTTTGCCCCCGTGGAGACCGAGGTCAACGTCGCCCACGCGAGCGCCAGCGGGGTCGAACTCACCGCCACGGTCCGCCCTATGTCCGGGGTCACGCTCCTCGCCCAATACACCTACACCGACACCCGCGACGACCTGACCGGCGCCCGCCTCCTCCGCCGCCCCCTGAACGCGGCAAGCCTGCGCGCCACGATCAAGCCATGGCCAAAGGTCGAGATCGCACCGGAAATAATCTACACCGGCGCGTTCACGGACTTCCTCGTTGACGATACAGGCCAAGGCATCGGCCCCGGCCGCGCCCGCAGCGGCCTTATCGCGAACCTTAGCGCCACCTACCAGATCGCCCCCAAGCTCGCCCTCTTCGCCTGGGGACGCAACATCGGCGGCAGCCGCTTCGAGCCCGCGAATGGCTTCCAAACGCCCGGCGCGTCGTTCCTGGCCGGGTTACGCGCCGGCTTTTGAATCCTAGCACCTGCGGCCCGCGTTCACGCGGGCCCGGGCCGTCTCAGAGGCTGTGAATGTTTCGCGGCATTGTAGGCTGGGGCTTGGGTTGGGGGGGTCTTGGCTGCTGGGGTGGTGTAGAGTGAGGCAGAGACGCACCTGATGTGGAACGCTGCCGATGGTCGAGAC
>JAABUX010007023.1_pt1 | contig 13311 bp, 25 predicted proteins | sample 5561851 | NCBI WGS metagenome assembly JAABUX01 (sample SAMN10711883, study PRJNA513361) | rock metagenome | isolation source: Antarctica rocks | place: Antarctica: Victoria Land, Richard Nunatak red sandstone | collected 2016-01-03 | reverse complement strand
GTGTCGCAGATCAGGACGGCATACTGCATGTGGCGCCAACAGGCTAACATTCGTTGCGATACGATTTCTGATGTTGAGGAACGTGCTGTCCTGTTTGCAGGCCCGACGGCTGAATGAGTTCTACAACACGGAGGAGGACATGCTGGTCGGGAAGGCAGACCTGAATGCATTGCTCCAAATACTCAGGGTGCGCCCGCGGCAAGGCGTCTGGTACGGCGGTGCAGTGCGGCTTTCGCATGCTTGAGGACCGTGATCGTATTTTTGAGTCGCACATGTACGCTGCACTACTGCAGCTGCACGTATGTCCGGTGGCTACGGGAAAGCCCAACACGGCGGCCAGATCACGCACGCTTTCACTCGCAGGCCGGCAACGGCACAGCCACGGACAGGTTACGGCTAGCGCTGGTGTACCTGCTCACCTGCGAGAGCCTGCCATCAGACAGCGAGCTGGCGCCAGTCGAGACCGCTCTTAGTGCGCCCTTATTACCATGTGACCTTTGGAAGCTCAACACTGCAAGCTATATGCTCTGCCGCCCTGGCACGTCGAATGCATGGCGCTCCATGATATGACATCACTCTCGCCTGTGCCAGTACAATCTCGCACGGCAGTTTGCCAGCAAGACTGGTACGCGATGCCACTTGTTTTCATGTTGTTGCTCTGTGCACACACTCTCGGCTCGGCATGCAGGGGAAGCGGGGGCGGACATGGCAGCGCTGGCGTACGTCCGGCGGATGCGGCGCATGAACCTGACCGGCAAGGCCACCGCCGGACAGCCCGCTGCAGCGGCGTCTTCGCTGGGAGACGGCCTGGGAGCCACCTGGGGCCTGAACTGGGCAGACAAGACGTTCGGGCAGGGGCTGTCATCCCTCACCAAGGGTGCGCAGGCTTCCAGATGATTAGTCCAGCCCAGCACGTGAGCCTGATTAGAACCTTGGGCCTGCTAGTCTGCATGTCCTCTGCTGCATGAGAAGGACAGCATGCGCTCAGCCCTAGCATGTGTCGCATTGGCACAAAGACATGTGGAGTGGTTAGGCTTGCACCTCCGAGCTGTGCACGTCCATCCATGCTCGGCCTCCTGGGCCGACTGATGCTGCCACCCTAGCCAACTCTAGGGGAACACAAGAGCAGCGTCAGTCAGCCGAGCAGGCCAGCCATGGAGGGCGTGTCACCATCTCAGCATTTGAACGCGTCAATTGCTGCGCTGTGAGAAGCACTGGTTCAGCCAAGGTCTCACTTGCATGAGAGAATGTTGGCCTCATCAAGCAAAGGACTCCATCGGCAGTCGCGATCGCAATCCTGCTGATCTGGGGTACATGCTACAAGAACAGACGGCATCGATCGCAGGTGATCAAGCGGTGATCAACCTTCGGTCATCTGTGACATCGTTCACATCCTCATTTTCAGGAGATTGCAGGCATGTGTCATTGCCCCGTACGCAAGCGCTAGTCTGAGCCTGCTTTGCAGGGGTGAAGAACCTGCTGGCGGGCGAGCAGCAGGCGGCGGTGACAGTGGCGGTGGAGGCGCTCATGGACAACAAGCCGGAGGCCGAGAACTTCGCCGTCCTCGACCCCAAGGTCCGTGCGGAACCCGCTTCATGCGCTTGGCTGATGAGTGGGCTGCTGCATCGCATCTCACTAGTGTCTGGTTGAGTTCCTGCTGCCATGGCCATTGCGCCTTGCGCGCACAGAAGCTGTCTGTTCTGTGCATACTTTCCGACTTACCGTCCCGAGGCTGCAACGCTCGTCAGCGCCAGCGTCGAATTTGCTACGTGAAGCCAGATGATCGAATGCTCAGCATAGCTTGCCCGATTACCCTGCCTGTGGAGCGAAACAATATTGAATGCTTCGCAGGCAGCATCGGGGAGGCCGGCGCGCATGGCGGGCCCCTCTCGGGAGGCCATCGTCTTTATGATTGGCGGCGGCAACTACCTGGAGTACGAGAGCCTGACGACCTGGGCCAGCCGGGCGCAGCCGGCCAAGAGCGTGGTCTACGGCGCAACGGACCTCCTCACCGGCGAGGCGTTCGTGCAGCAGCTGGCCGAGCTGGGGCGAAGAAGCGGCGCGTGAGATTGGGGAGAACGCAGAGCAGTCGTTGGGTTTGTAGACAGTGTGTGCGCGAGCTGAGGGCACAGGGTGCATCGAGGCCACGGGGCCTGATAGTAGGCTGGTCGGTAGAGACAGTTTACTCAGCCCGCGATGCGACGAGGCTTTCTGCAAAACAAGGGAAGCACGCCGGCTGCAAAGCCTAGCGCAGCACCAGAGGCTTCCGCAGCGCCCGCACAGAACGGGTCCGACAGTCGCGGACAGCCTCCTGAGACCGCCGGAGCATCGCCTGCCACCCAGCCCGAGCTCCAGAAAGGGGTGCCTCCAACTCCGGAAGCGGCGGAGGCAGCGCTTCAGCAATGCTTGGACTTGCTCCGCAGCTCTGCCGACGAGAAGAAGTGAGCCTGTGGCACTGCCCCCCGCACACCTTGTCATCATCAACTGTTCAATGGCCGATCATCGGAGCGCAGAACCGTTTACACACGCTTGCAAACTACGCGTGGCGCAACGGGCTCACTAACTGGTCGTTACGTGTGCATTAAGAACGCCTGGTCTGAGGCAGGTGCGGTTCACACTACTTGCTATGTGCAGGTATGTCGGCCTGCTGCTGGTGACGAAGCTGCTGCCGGCCGGCGACGAGAGGACGCTGACGGCCGTCCACGACGCCGTAGGCGCCGCCTTCCTGCAGCGCCTGCTGCTGCCGCTCAGCAGCGCGGCGGTGCGTGGTGCTGTGCTTATTAGATACAGTGCATTTATACTTCTTCCGATCCACGTCTGCAGGTTATCCGCAGAGGCTGCTTGGTTGTCGCACACAGCCACAACCTCACTGCGCGAGACCTGGTGCCGTTTCACGCCATTAAATACCTTGTGTTTTTACCATCGGATCTTGGGGACTTTTAGGCTGTGACCAGTGCGAGCTGGTGAGGTGGAAAGGACCATGCTGTGCATTGGCGCAGGCACCGCCGACCTCGGCGGACGATGCGGACCAGGCCGCGGCGTCCGCGGAGCTCGGGCTCGCGGTGCTGGCCAGCTTCTGCCGCATCCCGGCTCTGGCCGAATCCCAGGACGCCATTGAGAAGGCGCCGCTCCTGCTGCGGGTGAGCGCGCCGGGGCCAGGAACGCACGATTTGTCACCATGCAGTCCATCTTTTCGATCATATTTTTGGGATGTCCTCTCCTTGCCGCTTGAAGTCAAGCGAGGTGTATGCAAGTTGCCAGCTACTGCTGCATATTGGCATGGCATGCGAGGTGCTGGCAGGCTTTGGTTTGATCATTGCCGCTGGGTGGCCAGCCTAGCTGGATGACATTGGCATATCAGCTCACCAATTGGTACGCTTGCTGACTGTGTGACACAGAGAGCAGGCAAGCTAAGCTGTTACAGCTCTGCCCAGGTGTTGCGTAACGGTGGCATCAGCCGCGTTGTCCAAAGGCTGAAGCCAGCGCCCGCCCCCAGTGGCCCCGCCGCAGCTGAATCAAAGGCCGCAACAGCAGCCGCGGATGCCGCGGCGGTGCACAGCGCCCTGGAGATATGCGCGGCGGTCGCCGCGACGTCGCCGGAGGGCCGTGCGGTCATGGTCGAGTCGGGCGCAGTGAGTGCAGCAGTCACTGCCCTGAAGGTGCTGCAAGCCCCTATCCCTCACAACCCTAACCCAGCATTTATCCAAACTCTGGCCATGACCCTGACCGCAACCCTGCCCTCGACTTAGCCCCAACCCTAGCTCCTGACCATCAAGCCTTAACCCTTGCGCAGCCCCTGACAGGCTGGCCTAGCAGCGATCAATCCCCTGCGCGGATCACGAAGACGTTTATTGCCTCTCGACTAGGGTTTACGCATCGCAGGCGGTGCACAGCGACGGAGCTGCCATACAGTTGGCTGTCGCCTTGCTGACGGCCTTGTTGCACGGGCCTGACCGGACCAGCCTGGTGGCAGGTAGGCTGCGCAGCCCCGGCCCTGACCATAGCAGTTTACCTTACTCCGTTCACTGATGAACAACATGTAATGACAATGACGTTGGTGCGCAGTCCACCATGCGCCTGTGCGCTTGTTGCAAGGTCACGCTTGTTCGTCTGCATACGATATATGAATACTTGCCTTGCGAGTGGCCTTCAGACTCACTTGTGATGCGCAGACAACACAGACGCCATGGCAGCAGCTCTCGACATCCTGATCGAGTCCCTGGACCCTGTGACTCCCAACGGTGGGGCGGCACCCGCCCATGACTCACGATCAGCAGCCTCCGGCTTCGATGCCGCAGCGTTGCGGCTGGAGGTCATCCATCTGCTTGTGCTGATCCTGCACGTCCCCCTCGACGAGGTGAGCCTTTTAGGCATCCCCTGCGCCGGCATCACCAGAGCTATGCGTGTGCTGTATATGACACTATCAGCGCACCCATGTGCTCCTTTCCGCATCAAACCTTTGCTAGTTAAGCAAGTGACAATCGTGTATGCGCAGGGTTACGCAGACACAGCCTCTTGTGCAGCGGTGCCCCTTTTTGCGAAGAATCGATTGATGGACGGTGCAGGGCAGCGAGCTGGACGCGGCTGTGGCGGCTGCCCTGGCGGCGCACGCGGCAGGCGTCCGCGGCGGCCTGGCGGCGGTGCTGGGCGGCCGCGTCGGCGCGGCGCAGCGGCAGGAGGCGCTGGAGCTGGCCGCGGCGCTGGCGCGGGCCGCCGGCACCGACTGGATCCTCGGCGGCGGCGGCTCCCAGGTGTAAATTCTCCTGACCATAGAACTGATAGGTTTGTTGTTGAGGTTTAGCTCCACAAGTGACTATTCAGCAGCGGCTCCCAGGTGCAGCGCAAGGGGTACAGCGCAGGGTATACGGCGTGTAGCCAAGAATAGTCAGGTAACACAACGCAGTGAACAGCACACGGGTAGCAAGGGTGCGAGAGCAAGTAAGCCGGCAGGGATGTCGGCGTGCAGTCTGCGTTCGCGCCGGCAACTGCCTGTTGTGCAGAGGACGATGACATGCAATGTCAGGTCGTTCAGTGAATGTGTGCTGTGTCACCATGTGCAGGGTGGTCAGGCTGCGGCCGCTGACGGCAGCCGTTTCTACGCGCTGCTGGTGGAGGTGCTGAAGGTGGAGGCCAACGTGGTGCTCAACGACGTGCTGCGCCCGGGAGCCGACGCTGAAACAGCAGCAGCCACCAACGATGGCCGACAGAACGGCGAGTCTGACAGGCCGGAAGCTGGTGGCACGCGCATGGGCATGCAGTCATCAGCAGCAGCAGCAGCACCAGACCTGGCTGGACCTTCTGACAGCACAGTGCCGGCCGGAGTCAGCATGGAAGTGGACGAAACTGGACCTTCACAGCCTGCTGCCGGAGATGCAGAGGGCGCAGTCACAGCAGGCATGGGGGTGCTGCCGCAGCCGTTCCAGCAGCCGTGGACGCCCGAGCAGCAGGCGGAGCGGTGGGCTGCGGCAGAGCGGGCCGTGGCGGCAGCTGCTGCAAGCGGATCCACAATGAAGCAGGTGCTGAACCTGAGATGTCATGCTCGCGCCATGCATCTGTGATCACCATGCGTCACAGCTGTCGCCCGCGCTCACCGCCATGACCTTTAGTCCCTCTAGGTAGAGCGTTGCCTGTACGAACTGCTCGTCAGCACAAACTACGCTAGCTAGTTTAGGTACATTCGTGCCAGAGATAAAATGGGTTGTGAGCTTAACGCTGGAGTGGGTAGTGTCTTACGGCACATGCAGCACATTCGACCCGTGTCTGCCTTGCCTGCAGACGGCGGAGCGCGTGCTGCCGGCGGTCTTCGCGCTGCTGGAGGCGGCGGTGGAGGTGCTCGCGGCCGACGCCGACCGCGGCGCCAGCACCAGTATCGACGACGAGGAGGCGCCGCGGCTGCCGGCCTCGTGCGCTTGCTTCCAGACTCGGCAAAGACAAGCATGATGTCTGAACGGGGCCAGCTGGACCTAGTCGCATCACTGTTCATTCTCTGCTTCTTTGATTGAATCCCTGTATGAGCTCCTGAGTACAACCGTGCTCGCGAGACGGGTCACACTGCAGCAGTTGATGCTCTTGCATGCAAGGCTACAACATGCCAGTGCATGTGGGCCACCATAGCCCACGGGCACGCCGAGGCGCTGCGCGGAGCCGATGGCCATATGTCCGCGCCCCAAGCGCCAGGGAGAGCAAGCATCGTCAGCGACGTCTCACTCACCCACAGGGTCAGCTGTATATCGCAGGGTCAGACCACATATATCTCGACTTTCAATTCTTGATTTTATTTTTCCATTTGTTTTTTCAGAAAAAAAATTACATAAAAATATTTTGCACCGTGGCGCAGGGTGGCGGACCGCGCCATGCGCTCGCTGCACGAGGCCTTCGAGACGGTGCTGCAGTTCCTGGAGGTCGCGGCGGCAGAGCCAGCGCGCCTGGCCGGCCCCCTGGCCCTCGCTGCCGTGCGGACCCTCGGCCGGTGCGAGTCAGCGACTAGTGCTGCTCAAAACCCCAGAAGTTTGTCTCAGAATTCTGTGATTTCGTGCAAAGTTTGCTAGGCAAACGTCTTAAAACCAAGTGAAGGAAAGGAGGCAACTATCAGGGTTCTCCATTATTATGCAACACATATATCGATCCTAGGATCCTAGGTGGAGCAAAACATGTTGACATGCAGTGATTGTAGACCGTCTCGTGGATTTAACCCAAGCCAGTAACGATTTGCTCGTTGCTGGAAGGAGCAGGTCTCATGGGTGATGATCCGTCCAGCCGAGAATGTCTGCAGGGTTGGCTCTGCGGCCACAGCTGCGCTGACCATGCCGCACATGGCTGCGACGTCTGCGCAGGTATCTTGCGGAGGTGCCCGAGGCTCATGCCGATCGCGTGCGTGCGCTGCTTCCGGCGCTTCTGTCCGCTGGCGCCGCAGTTTCCGGCGTTGCTGCAGCTGAAGCAGCGTCTGGATTGCCCGCCGTGCCGTTCCTTGTGCCTCTGCTCTCTCAGGTGCAACACGGTTGAAAATGTGTAGGCTCACATGACAAGCCTGGTTCGGTGGCTGGACTCCTCATCAGCGTGGCTGATGCCACTGGTCTAGTCGTGCCTGCATGTCGCCGGCAAGTCGTCTGCACTTGCCTCCGTTGCTGCGCATCCATAACTGCCGGTGTCATTGCTGTGCAGGTTGCCAGCAACCGGGGCGACGCTCAAGATGCATGGCTGACAGCCCTCAGGGCACCACAGGCACGAGGCCGCGCACACGTGTGGCTCAAGATATGCTGGTGTATCCGCATGCGCTGGTTACCACAAATGCTCCTGCCGGACTGTGACACAGCTCAAAGAGCATAAGGTGTGTCAATGATTTAGCATGTGCCTGTCATGCGACGCAGACGCTCCAGCCGCTCCTGCTGGCGCTGGCGGATGCTGCGCGGGATGTCGCAGCGGCGCCCAGGGACGGAGCAGCGCTGTCGAGCATGCAGGACCTGCTGGTCCTGGTGCTCGTCCTCCAGCGTGCGAGCCGTGCGGCGCATACTACTGGCGCAAGTGGAGGTAGCGGGATCGGCACCGGCGAGACAGCGGGCACGGAAGAAGCTGGCGAGGGCGCTCTGCGTGCGGCGTGCGCCGCGGCCTTTGCGGTGCAGCAGCGCGGCATTACCTCACCCGCCACCCTCAGGTATCCTTTACGGCTGATTCACACCGGACAAAGCGCTTCCAGCGTGTGAAAACAGTCCCGAGATGTGGCGGCCCAGCATTGGACGCCGCATGACTTGCAGCTGCATGGTACACCGCCCGTGCCATGTCCCCCTACCGCACATCCTGTGCCGAAACTTGCTGGTGGCGACGCAGGCTTTTGGCTGGGTCGGCGGAGCTCGTTGCAGCCAACTTGTCATCAGCCACCGGCGCGGGTGACAGTCCTCAACAGCAGCAAGCAGGGGCGCTGGTGCTGGCGCTGCTCGGTCAGCTAATCAGCACCGTCAGCAGCACACAAACAGTGCATATGGACACAGACGCCGATGAGGATCATGCGGATGCTGTTGAAGAACTCACGGAGTTCTGGCTCAGGACTGTGGGGATGGTCGCTGCTGCTCGCCAGGACGGGAATGCAGTTTTATCAGCCGCTGTTGCTCGCAGCAAGTGGTTGCAACACCTTCGTCCTGCCCTGTCGCAGCTGCAGAGTGACGCAGACTTGGATGAACGCCTGATGGAAGCTTTGCAAAACCTCATCGCTTGACGTGTTTCTGCTGCTTTAACAGCCCTAGGGGAGGTAATCGAGTGTTATATACATGCACCACAAGCCGCTTTCAATCATACCGAGTTAGCTTGCTCAGAGGTCCCATGCTGATCACTCATAACAAAAGCAATAAAGCACTTCAGAGCGCAGAATGCACGTCAGCGCAGCCAATTGCGGCCTCTGGCACACAAAGTCTGACGCTAGACAGCGCCTGCGGTCCGCCAGCACAGCTGGGCGAAGATGTACAGGTTCCAGAGGCTGTGCAGCGCCACGGACGACACCAAATTTCGAGACCGCACGAACAGCGTCCCAAAGATGATGCCTAGGAGTAGCAAAGGCGCGAAGCGCTGGAGGCTGAAGTGGGCGGCTGCAAAGATGAGCGACGACGCTAGCACGGCGCCGCTGAGGGGCAGCCACTTGGCGAGGCTGGGCAGCAGGAAGCCGCGGAAGATGGCCTCCTCCCAGATCGGCGCGCACACGGAGACCACCACGAAGTACAGCGCGTTCGTCACCTGCCCGCAGACACAGTGCCTCTTCAGCTCTTATCGACCAGGCGGAGCGTGAGGCAGCCTCGTGCCTGTGCGAGAGCGAGCACAAGTACGTGACATCCTTCAGGAAGATGTGCAGACCTTTGTCGGCATTGGTGCAGGCCTGCAGCACCTTCTGAGCCAGCGGGAAGGCAAGGACACAGGCCCAGGGTCATGAATGGCACCAGGCTCAATCGAGTGTGCAAGCACGCAACACCAGCTGCTAAACAAACGGTTGAAGACACAGACAGCGAGGGTGCCAGGAAGGTGGAGTCAAACGCACCGGGTCCCCTGCCGCCAGGGAGTGCTCCAGCAGGTTGGCGCCCCACAGGTCCCCGTCATTGGGGAACAGCGCCTGGCTGCGGCTCGCCACCCAGTCCACGCCCGGGAAGGCGAAGCACGCGCCTGAGAAAGCCATATCGTGATGCTCGCAATGCCAGACGAACGCACGGCACCTCTGAAACATCCTTGCTGTGCCATGGGTTTCCTGGCATGCGCTCCAGGAATGCACCAGCCTTCCCTTGAGCGTCACGTCTGCTCATCTTAAAGAGACCCGTCTCTTGGAAGAAACACTGCGGCGAGCTCACATCAAAGACGATTACTATTGACCGTCTCAACAGAGGCCACCAGCACAAGCTACGCTGATTTTGATTCAGGCGCGTGTTTGTGGGGAGGCATGCAGTGGTGTGATAGGGGTGGCGCACCGATGACGGGCAGCAGCCAGCGGCGCAGGGGGCGCAGCGCGAGGGGGAACCAGCCGAGCGCCAGGGGCCGGAAGGCGGCCAGGCAGCGCCACAGGATGGCCAGCGTCACGCCCGTCTCGCTCAGGTCCAGCAGCAGGTGCAGGAGGGCCTGCCGAGTGCGAGCAGCCGTGCTCACTGAGGGCAATATCCAGCTTCAGCCCAGCATTTGTCCAGGGCAGGCCGCATCATGCCAGGCGAAACCGTGCGCATTACAACAACAACATCACGCCAACTGGCATTGGCCGCAGGGAATGACTTCGGATGCTCGTCCGTGGAGGTGCTCAGCGGCCGTCGCTTGAAGCAGCGGAAGCACCGTCTGACCGGTGTCGAAGGACCCTGTCACGAGCTTGCAGGGACTCGGGCACCCACCTGGCCGCGGCTGGAGAGGTCGTCGCGCTCGAGGTCCAGCAGGTCCAGCGCGATGGGCACCACGAAGCAGCCGAGCAGGTAGAAGGCGACCACCCAGAGCGTCATGACCTGGACCACCAGCTCGCCGCCCCAGGGTACCGGCAGGAACCGCCCCTGCGCCCGGTGCGGAGAGGGTCACGGCTACTTCTCGGCAAGGGTTGGGAATAGGGTCAGTAGCAACTGAGGTCTGAGGTCAAGAACCGCACCAACGCCAGCAGCCGGGTTATTAATGCTAGCTTCACCAGACTGGCTGAGGGCTGGCTTCACGTCAAAGTCTGCTCAGGCCCTCCTTGCAGATCAGAGCCACACGGTGTTCCGCTTCCAGCTGACGGAGTCGGTGGTGTCTGGGGGTGGACATGTAGCCAGTCCAACTAGTCCTGATCGAAAATGAGAAAGGGCGGCCAACAGCAAGGCTGCGGAAAACACTGCGCACCTTTGGAAGCGCGGGGGCTGAGGGATGTGACTCGTCGGTGTCCGACTGTTGCCGCGCCGGGTTTGCTGCACCCGGCGGCTGCTGCCGCTGCTGCCCTGGATGCGGCGGCTGCTGTTGCTGATCTGCGCCCGTTGAGGGGTCGCCGCTGTGCTCACCAGACTCGGGCGAGCTGCTTCCTGCGCCGCTGACGGCAGCCCCATGTCTGAGCTTCCTCCGGTCCAACGGAAGATGCTGCCAGCCACACTGCGTATTGCAGCTGGGTTTGGCTGTCCATGCTGAACTGGGTGCGGGGCCGAGTATAGCTGGTGCGCACGCGCTCCTATGCAGCCGGTTGAGCTCTGAACCTGCGTGCAGCAGCTGATGACGCGCCGCGCATGCTGCAGACCGGCGACCTAATCTGCGCCGCGGCCTTACGGCGTGCTGCAACTGCGCGCCCTCGGAGAGAGCAGGTCTGGCGCAGTGTGGGCTGCACGATGGGGGGCCTTCGGCGGCGGACCGATGCGAGGGTGATCGCAGCATCGAGGACGCTGCTGCCGCGCCTGCCACACCCCGACGCGTGTCCCTGCCCCCTTCGGCGCTGCAGTGGGGGCTACTCTCGGTGGATCAGCTGCGCAATCAATGGTGCTCAATCACGTTTGCCGCACCCGCATCCTAGGAACCCGGACGAAAGCTTGCTGGCTTTGCGCCTGACGCAAGCAGCAACAGCAAACCATGTATCATGCATTGGACGAATTCCTGCTGTCGTGCCTGACCCGTGTTCGAATGTGCATCAGGCCAGCAAGGTGTAACAGGCGTACCCAAACCTGCATGTGAACCCCGCTCACGCTCCCGTTGTATCAGGAGCTTTATGCTACGATGTACCGCTGATCCGGAACTGCTGTTTGTCGCCCAGCGTGCGTTGAGACGGGTCTCCCCCGACACAGGGCGATCATAATCCGACAGCAGCAATAGTCGACTGCGCACCGTCGGGCCGTCGGGCCGCACTGCGCGCGGCGTCCCGCGGGTGGCACGCCGGGCCCCGCCCATGGCAAGCGGGGACGGTGCGATGCACCTCAGTCGTGCATGCCGCGGGCCGGTTTAGCCAACTCAGTCGTCTTACCATGCCCGCTGTGCTGTGCGCAGGGCCGTCCCGCGGCCGCCATGATGCTGCCAGCACGGATGCCATCTCGGCATTGCCAGCGCCAATCATCGAGCGAATCCTCGGCGATGTCTTCACGGCGGATGGGCGCAGCGTCGCCGCGCGCGCGCGCCTCTGCGGCGTGTGCAAGTGCGCTGCACCCCTGGCGGTCGGTACTGACTGCTTGAGGGCGCAGGTCTTGCGATGGCATATTGTCTGACAGCACAGGGCGCCTAAGCTGGTTGATATGGTACCCGACTGTGACTTGCTTCTGCATGGTTATCAGATAGTCTGCAGTCGGCTCGCCTGAGCGCTGGTGTTTCGCTTAGGTGCAGATGTTTGTCAGGTTTGGATTGATGAAACACTTGGCAGAGTGGCTTTCAATACTGCCAGCTTTTTATTCTGATCGCCACTTCCGCTTGTTTATCAACGCCAGTCCGCGCAGACGGGATGGTTCCTAACCATCCAGCAGGCAGTTCTCGTAAGCTCATAAGCTGCAACTCCTGCTGCAGGGCTTGGCGGACGGTTGTCACGGAGTGGCCGGTCGAGATGGACGCACCCGTGAGGCTTTCCAACTTCCAGCGGCTCTGGCTTGAAAAGACTAAAGCGGCAGTCCGCGCCGTCAGAATCTCTGCTGACGTCAATATCTCAGCAGACGCGCGGTTCTACGAGCTGGAGCCGGACCTGCTGGATGACTGCGAGTCAATCTACTGGCCGCACACGTGGCTCGGAAAAGGACGAGGTGGGCAGGGCGAGTGCACAGCTGAAGCATGCATACAGCTTGGCTATGTTGCTCGACGGGAGCTCACACTGGTGTGCTGCTGAGTTGCACCAACTTGCGATCTATGTCCTGATCATATATCGATCTGGTTGTGCCACTCCCGCAGATTATCATGACACATCCACGGTTGTGCTGCAGCCGCGCTCGCTGCCTGCGTTGACGGGCTCTCTGATCGAGGTGCGCTGCAATTCCAGCTACAGTTGGTGCAGTTGAGACTTCTACTGATGCGGTGTGGGGATGTCTGAGGTGGTGAGCCCGGCAGTGATCCTGCCACGCCTGACATTGCGTAGACATAAGTTTGACATGGCATTTTTGGATTGCAAGCATGTCACACTCAAGTCCAGCCCCTGTCAAGGCGAAGCCCACGTTACTCACTGTGCATCAGCCGAACTGTCTTGACGGAATTAATCATGCTGCAAATACAGCTGCACGGCCTCGACCTTCGCAGCGCGCTGGCAGCGGGACCAGAGACAGGGCTCAGCGCGCTGGACCTCACGCGCTTCACGCAGCTGCAGACGCTGCGAATGAGCGCCTACAGTCCCTCTCAAGCGTCCGGACACGGATGGCGGCTCGGCCTGCCGCTCTCGCTGCGCGTCCTGCACATGGACGATTTAGCAGCTGAATCGTTCGAGGTGAACACTACATCCCACCGGACATTTTTAGCCGCTGATGCCTGGACAATGCTGCTGGACGTGGGTGGCACAGGCCTTGTTCACATGCTGCTCAGACGTGAGGGACCCATCATCTGCGTAGCAAGCGCCTTTACTGTCAACGCTGATCTATGCTGCGACCCGTCTGATGTCCTGCCGACTTCATCGTGCAGACCCAAGCACCAATCAGAGGCAACCCCAGCAGCTGCTGTGTGTCTGCAGGGCGGAGCAATCGCGCACCTCACCGCTCTGCAGGAGCTGCGTCTCTGCCCTGGCGCCGGGGTCCAGGCCTTCAACATGCAGCTCGCGCGCCTGCCGCCGTCGCTGCGGAGCTTGGAGGTCGTCAACTGCCGTGAGCCGCTCGACCCGTACCCGAGGCTCGTCGTCGAAGCTCCAGCCCCGGGCCCCACCGTGTCAGACAGCTTGCCTTCTCCTCTGATCGG
>JAABUX010007022.1_pt1 | contig 13312 bp, 6 predicted proteins | sample 5561851 | NCBI WGS metagenome assembly JAABUX01 (sample SAMN10711883, study PRJNA513361) | rock metagenome | isolation source: Antarctica rocks | place: Antarctica: Victoria Land, Richard Nunatak red sandstone | collected 2016-01-03 | reverse complement strand
CAGCTACCTGTACCGCCCGGCCCGACCCGCCTGGCGGTCGCTCGCCGGCGCGGCCGACACCTTGCTCGACAACACCCTCGAAGGGATGGACGGCAAACTCCTGGCCTACATGGTCAAGAAGAGCAAGCTCACGCCCGGCGACCTCGCCCAGCTTCGCGCCTTGCTCGACCAGCACGCCGAAGCCGAGGTTGAGGTCGAAGCCCCGGGTGCCATCCGGGAGGGGAAGCCATGACCGCCACCGCGATCCTCAACGCCTGCGGCGAAGTCTGGGCGGCGTTCATGCTTCGGACCTTGCTCGACTCAACGGTCTTGCTGGTCGCCGTCGTCCTGGTCTGGTTGCCGCTCCGGCGACGGATCTCGGCGCAGTTCGCCCACGGCTTGTTCCTGCTGGTCTTGCTCAAGGTCGCCGCGCCGATCCCAACCTCATGGCCCTCGTGGTCGGCCGAAGGGCCGCTCCGGCGGATCGCCGCAGGGGTTTCCACCTGGGCGGTCCCGGGCGAACCGGTCGCTCCGGTCGCCCCGGCTCCCGTCGCGGCGGACGGCCCGATCGTCGCGGTCCAGGCTCCCGAGCCGATCATCACGGCCGCCGCGGTCCCCGCTCCCCAACCGGTGGTCGTCCGGGACTCGCCCCGCCCTTCCCCTCTTTCGTCCCAAGCCCGACCGCCGCTGCGGACCTCGGCCGGGTTGATGCTCGCCTGGGCCGCCATCACGCTTGGGCTGCTGACCCGGTTGGTCCGGTCGGTCCGGAGCACCCGGCGGTTGATCCTGGGGGCGACCCCGGTGGACAACGCCTTGGGCTGGTTCCCGGTCGACTTCGAGGTCCTCCGCCAGACCGCCGGAGTCCGCTCGCCGGTCCACTGGGCGATCAGCGTGGATGTGGCTTCGCCCGCCGTTGGCGGCCTGCTCCGACCGACGGTCGTGATGCCCCCCGACCTCGACGCGGGGCTGTCGCCGAAGCAACTCAACTGGGTCCTCCTCCACGAACTGGCGCACATCCGCCGGGGGGACCTCTGGGTGATCTTGGTCCAACGGCTCGTCGGCGTGGTCTTCTTCTTCCACCCGGCGGTCCACATCGCCAACTGGATTATCGACCAACTCCGCGAATACGCCTGCGACGACGCCGCCCTGGCGGCGGCGCATGCCTCGCGGCACGCCTGCGGCGAGGGCTTCCTGACGATCGTCGGCCGGACGGTCGACCCGGCGGCGACCCCCGCGCTGACGCTCGGGCTGTTCGAGTCGAAGATGCTGATCCACCGGCGGCTCCTCCGGATCTTGGACAGCCGGCGGACCGTCCACGAGCGGTTGTCCCCGCTGGCCACCGCCTGCTTGCTCGTGCTGGCCCTCATCATCCTGCCCTACGGCCATCCCCGGGGGGCCACCGCCAACCGCTCGACCAGCCCGCCGATCCCCCGGTCGTCGCCGACCCCGGACGAGCCGCGCCTGTTCGCCCTCGGCGCGACGTTCCTCCACGACGACCGGGCCAGTTCGGCCGGCCGGCCGCGATCCCCGGTCCTGGCGGTGGCCTGTTCCCCCGACGGTCGGTCGCTCGCCACCGCCGGGGAAGACGCGGTGATCGTGATCCGCGACCCCACGACCGGCGCTGTCCAGCACCGGCTCGCAGGCCATACCGACGCGGTGACTTGTCTGGCCTACAGCCCCGATGGCCGAACGCTCGCCTCGGGGGGCTACGACGCGACGGTCCGCCTCTGGGACCCGTTGACCGGCCAGCTTCGGGGCACCTTGACCGGCCACGACCGCTGGATCTTCTCCCTCGCCTACAGCCCCGACGGCGCGACGCTCGCCTCGGCGGGGTCGGATAAGACCGTCCGGCTCTGGGACGCCCGATCGGGGCAGCCGAAAGCCCAACTCACCGGCGCATCCTCGGTAATCCGCGCCCTCGCCTTCGCCCCCGATGGTCGGACGCTGGCCACGGCCGGGTCGAACCGCGTGACGACCTGGGATCTGGACCGCCTCGCCCCGACCGCCATGTTGGGCGAGCACCGGGGGACGATCCGCGCCCTCGCCTTCGCCCCTAACGGTGGGCCGCTCGCCTCGGCGGGTGAAGAGGGGGAAGTGAAACTCTGGGACCTGCGGACCGGTCGCGAGCGGGCGACGCTGACTGGGCACGCCGACATGGTCCTGGCCCTGGCGTTCACCCCGTCGGGAGCGACGCTGGCCTCGGGCGGGCTTGACTCGGCGATCAAGCTCTGGGACGTCAGGACGGGGCGCGAGCGCGCGACGCTTGCCGGCGGCGGGGACGGCGTGCCGGCCCTCGCCTTCGGGCCGGGAGCGCGCCGGCTCGCCTCGACGGGCTACGATGGGACCGTCCGGGTCTGGGAAGCCGCCGCGCCGATCTTATCTCCCGCTGCCACGCTCGACGGTCGCGGCGCAATCACCGGGGTCGCCTTCGCCCCCGATGGTCAGGCCCTATACGCCACCGGCCCCGACCACACCCTGACCGTATTCGATCCCCACGCCGGGCTGGTCGTGGACGCGGGCCAGCCCGGGGGAAGCGCCGGCCTGGCTGTCAGCCCCGATGGCTTGACCGTGGCCCTCGGCGGTCGGGACGGGGTGATTCACCTCCTCGACGCCACGACCCGGCGCGAGGTCGCGACCTGGCCCGGCGACTCCGGCGAAATCCGCGCCATGGCGATCGACCGGGTTGGCAAGATCCTAGCGTCGGGCGGATTCGATGGAAAGGTCGTCTTGTGGGACATCGCGTCCCGGTCCCGGTTGCGTGAGTTCGCGGTCAACGCCTCGATCGCCGATCTGCGGTTCGCCCCCGACGGCTTGACCTTGGCCGTCGTCGCCGAGGGGGGATCGGGTGAGGTTGGCTTCTATGATCCCGCCTCGGGCGAGCGCCGCGGCGTTCTCCCAGGTCGCGGGGCGCTGGGCGCGGTCGCGTTCGCCCCCGATGGCCGGACGGTGGCGACGATGGGCCTCGAAGGCTCGATCCGCCTCTTTGATCCCTCGACTCGGGCCGAACGGGCGACTTGGTCGCACCCCGAGGGGCAAGCCCTCGCGTTCAGCCCCGATGGGCGGTTCCTCGTGACCGGTCACCGAACCGGCGACGGTGTGCTCTGGGATGCCGCCTCGGGGGTGAAGCTGGCGACCCTCAAGGGGCACTCGGGGCCGATCACCGGGGTCGCGTTCGCCCCCGATGGGCGGATGGTCGCCTCGGCGGGGTCGGACAAGACCGTCCGGCTCTGGAACCTCGGCGCCCGGCAGATCACGCCCCGGGCCAGCCTGAGCCTCGGCGGCGAGCACGCCTGCGCCGGCCCGGTGGCGGTGTCTCCCGACGGTCGGACGCTGGCGACAGCCGAGGTATCCCACGACTCGCTCGGCCGGATCATCCTTTGGGACGTGGCTACCGGGCGTCCTCGCGCCACGCTCACGGGCCACGAGCGGGGCGTCGCTTCGGTCGCGTTCGCGCCCGACGGCTCGACCCTCGCCTCCAGCAGCGCGGACCTGACGATCCGCCTCTGGGACGTCCCGACGGGTGAGCCGCGCGGCGAGTTCGCCACGACCGAGGCCATCGCCCGGGTCGCGTTCGCCCCCGACGGCCGGACCCTGGCCTTGGCGGGCGAGGACCGGACCTTGATCCTCCGGGACGTCGATGGTGGCTCGGAGCGTGCCCGGGTCGAGGGGTTCCGGGGTCCAATCTGCGCGGTGGCGTTCAGCCCCGACGGGCGGCGGGTCGCGACGGTCGGAGGGCGGGACGGCAGAAATAATGCCGTGAGCGAGGTCAAGGTCTTCGACGCCGCGACTTTGGAACTCCTGGCCGACCTGCCGGGCCATGTCGGCTCAGTCCGGTCGCTGGCGTTCGCCCCCGACGGCTCGATCCTGGCGACGGGGGGGGTGGATTCGACGGTCCGGCTCTGGGACATTGGTACGAGCAAGCCCCGGTTAGCGTTGGGGGGTTGGCCCGACTGCATCCGGGCGCTCGGGTTCACGCCCGACGGTCGGACTCTGGCCGTGGCGGGTCGGGGGGATGGGGTGGTCGCCCTGCTCGACGTGGCGACCGGCGGCGAGATCGCCCGCCTGGCCGGCCACGGTGGGGCGGTGCTCGGCTTGTCGTTCACCCCCGACGGCCGGACGCTGGCCACCGGCAGCCTCGACGCTTCGATCAAACTGTGGGATGTGCCCGCGATCCGGGCCAACGGGATTGCCCGACGCTGAGGAAACCTTGCCCGAACGGAGCTGGTTGCCATGCGAGATCATCGGACCTGGACCCGGATCGTCGGTGCCTGCCTGGCCCTCGCGCTCGGAGGATCGGCCGCCTCGGCGGCCGACCCCGGTCGCAAGCCGCCCGAAACCCCCCGAGCCACCCGCGACGCCGGAGCGCTGGCCGCGACGATCGACCGCCTCCTGGCGGAGAAGTGGGCCGAGGCCCACGTCGCCCCGGTCGGCCCGGCGGATGACGCCGAATACCTCCGCCGCCTCAGCCTCGACTTGGTCGGCAAGATCCCGACCGCCGCTGAGGCCCGCGAGTTCCTCGACGACCCGGCCCCCGACAAGCGCCCTCGGCTGGTCGACCGGCTCTTGGCCAGCCCAGCCTACACCGCGCGGGCCACCGACCTCTGGCGCCAGCTCCTCTTGCCCGAGGCCGACACCGAGACGCAGGCCCGGTTCGCCGCCCCCGCCTTCGAAGCCTGGCTCCGCAAAAAGGTCGTCGATGACGTCGGCTACGACAAGATGGTCCGCGAGATCCTCACCGCCAAGCTCGGCGCCCGGGCCGCCGGGTCGGCCGGGAATCGGGCCGAATCCTCCCCCAACGCCTTCTACATCGCCAAAGAGGGGAAGCCGGAAAACCTCGCCGCCGGGACGTCGCGGGTCTTCCTTGGCGTTCGCCTCGAATGTGCCCAGTGCCACAACCACCCGTTCGCCAAGTGGAAGCGGGAGGAGTTCTGGGGGCTGGCCGCCTTCTTCGCCGGGGTCCAGAAGCAAGGACCCGACGATGGCTTCGGCGCTGTTCGCGAGGTCGCCAACCGTCGCGAGCTGGCCATCCCCGGCACCGAGAAGATCGTCCGAGCCGCCTTCCTCGACGGCCCGGCCCCCACCTGGAAGGGCAAGGCCGAACCGCGCGAGGTCCTGGCCGACTGGGTTACCTCGCCGCAAAACCCGTTCTTCGCCCGGGCCGCCGTGAACCGGGCCTGGGCTCGGTTCTTCGGCACCGGCCTGGTCGACCCGGTCGACGACATGGGGGCCGAGAACGTCCCCTCGCACCCCGAACTGCTCGACGAGCTGGCCCGCCAGTTCGTGGCGCACGACTTCGACCTCAAGTTCTTGATCCGGGCCATCACCGCCACCCGGGCTTATGCCTTGACCAGCGCCTTGGACCGGTCCGAGCCGACGCCCCCCTACCTCTTCTCCGCCATGCCGGTCCGGGGGCTGTCCGCCGGTCAACTCTTTTCGAGCCTGGCCCTGGCGACCGGCTTCCGCGACGGTCCCGACAGCTACGGGATGGGCGACGGCGGCGCCCGGGGGCGGTTCATCGACCTGTTCGCCGCCCGCGACGAAAAGCCGACCGAGGCTCAGACCTCGATCTTGCAAGCCCTGACCCTCATGAACGGGCCGATCGTCGCCGGCGCCACCAGCCTCGAATCGGGGGACACCCTGGCCTCGGTCGCCGATGCCCCCTACCTCGACACCGCCGGCCGGGTCGAAGAGTTGTATCTCGCCGCCCTGACCCGCAAGCCTCGACCCGATGAGACGACCCTCCTGGTCGGCTACATCGACGAGGCCGGCACCGCCGAGGGGCGGTCGAAGGCGCTGGCGGACGTCTTCTGGGCGATCCTCAACGGACCCGAGTTCAAGCACAACCACTGACCTTTCATTCAATTGCAGATCGCAGATTGCAGATCGTCAAGCGAGATGGGGAAACACTTCTGTAATTTTGCTGATCATTGTGCGGCAGACTCCTGGTTTCCGATCAGGAATGGATTGCCAAGAGAAGACGCGAAGCAAGATGGGCAAACACATTTGCAATCTGCAATCCTGCGATTTGCCATCGAAACATTTCTTTGAGACCGTCATACGTCCGGACCAAAGGGAGGGATGACCCGTGAATCGATCCGATCGGCAGATGCCCCAGTTGAGCCGTCGCCAGCTATTCCGGCTCGCCTCGGCCGGCGCCATCGGCGCGTCGGCGTCGGGGTGGATCGAGACGATGGCGGCTTCGGCCGCGTCGGACCCGAAGCGGCGGAAGTCGTGCATCCTCTTGTGGATGACCGGCGGGCCGAGCCAGACCGACACCTTCGACCCCAAGCCCGGCCACGCGCACGGCGGGCCGTTCCAGGCGATCGCCACGGCCGCGCCGGGGGTCCGGATCTCCGAGCACTTACCCAAGCTCGCGGCGGAGATGAAGGACATCGCGATTATCCGGTCGATGAGCACCAAGGAAGGGGACCACGGCCGGGCGACGTTCAACCTCCGGACCGGTTATCAACCGCAAGGGCCGATCCACTACCCGACTCTTGGCTCGTTGGTGGCGAAAGAATTCGAGGACGAGTCGGCCGAGTTGCCCGGCTTCGTCAGCGTCTCTCCCTACCGGTCGTTCAACCCGGCCGCCTTCAGCTCGGGGTTCCTCGGGCCGAAGTACGCCCCGTTGATCGTCGGTGAACGGGCTGTCCTGGGGGGCCAGGGGGACGGCAAGCTGTCGCTCAAGGTCGACGACCTCACCCCCCCCGGGGACGTCGACCTCGCCCGGGCCACCGCTCGGCTCGGGCTGCGCGACAAGCTGGCCGGTGACTTCCTGGCCAGTCGGCCGGGAGTCTCCCCCCTGAGCCACCAGGACGCCTACCTCCGCGCCGTCAAGATGATGCGGAGTTCCGCGGCGCAAGCCTTCGAGCTCGACGACGAGCCTGCCCCACTCCGCGACGCTTACGGCCGGAACCCGTTCGGCCAGGGGTGCCTGCTCGCCCGCCGGTTGGTCGAGAAGGGGGTCCCGTTCGTCGAGGTCACGCTCTCGGCCGCCGACGGGTCGATGGCGTTCGGCTGGGACACGCACCAGCAAGGCTTTGACGCCGTCAAGAAGCTCAGCCAGGTCCTCGACCCGGCCTGGTCGACCCTCATGACCGACCTCCGGACGCGCGGGTTGCTCGACTCGACCCTGATCGTCTGGATGGGCGAGTTCGGCCGGACCCCGAAGATCAACGCGAACGCCGGGCGCGACCACTTCCCCGCCGCCTGGTCGACCGTCCTGGCCGGGAGCGGGATCAAAGGCGGCCAGGCGATCGGCGACACCGGACCCGACGGGATGACGGTCAAAGACCGGCCCGTGACCGTGCCCGACCTATTGGCCACGATCTGCCGGGCGCTCGACATCGACCCATCGGGCCAGAACGTGTCCGACGTCGGCCGTCCGATCCGGCTCGTCGACCCGAAGGCCAAACCGATCCAGGAGGTCCTCGGATGAGACCAACCGATGGCTTCAAAGCCCTCGCCCTGGCGGCGGTCGTGGCTGTTCCCGTCCTCGCCGACGACAAGCGCCCCGACCCACCGAGTCCCGCCGCCACCGGCCCGGACTCCGTGCAAAACGTGGTGTTTTTGGGGGAGCACCGGCCGATCTTCCTCCGGCTCCGGATGAGCCTTGGCCCTCAGCCGTTCCGGGTCGCGTGGCTGGACTCGGTCCGGGCGATGCACAAGTTCCTCGACCGGAACGGCGACGGCACCGTGTCCAAGGCGGAGGCGGATAAGGACGCGCTGGCCACCTTGGTCCGGGTCGCCAACGGCGGGGCCACGGCCATGCCGCGCGGGGATCTCGACGTCCGCCCGAAGGACGGGGTCGTCTCGGTCGATGAGCTGACCGACGCCCTCCGGACCGCGCTGGGGCCGTTTCGGGTCCAGGCGGGCAAGCTCGCCAGCGGCAAGACCGACGCCCTGTTCGACCGGCTCGACCGCGACAACGACGGCAAGCTCGCCCACGATGAACTGGTCGACGCGGCGGCGACGCTGCACAAGTTCGACCTCGACGAGGACGAGCTGATCGACGGGGCGGAACTGGAACCGTTCACGAACCCATCGGCCATGCAGACCGAGAACATGCCCGGCCAGCGCGGTCGAGCCACCGAGGGGCCGCCCGTCGTCGAGTTGTCGCCCGACGACTCGTCGCTCCGGCCCGTCCGCCAGTTCCTCAAGAAGTACGACAAGGGGACCGGCACGGCCGGCTCGGCCGGCGACAACAAGTTGAGCCTCGGTGAGTTCGCCATCGACCCCAAAGCCTTCGCCAAGGCGGACGCCGACGCCGACGGCGCGCTCGACACCGAGGAACTCCGCCGGTTCCTGGCCAAGTCTGCGCCCGACATCGAGCTGGCCGTCACCCTCTCGGCCGACGCCTCGGGGGCCGCGACGATCACCGTGGCGGGCGGCGGTTCGCAATCGCTCCCCCCCTGGGCGAAGGTCAAGACGCTGGGTCCGGGGGACGTCGAGATCGCCGCCGACGAGGTTCGGCTTGAGGTCCACGCCGACGATGGCGCGGCGGCGCTGGTCGACGCCCGGCGGACCTACACGAACCAGTTCAAGGCGGCCGACACCGACAACAACGGCTACGTCGAGAAGTCCGAGGTCACCAAGGACAAGAACCACCCGTCCCCCCTGGCCGGGCTGTTCGACCTCCTCGACCGCGACGCCGACGGCAAGCTCTACCCCAAGGAACTCGACGAGTTCGTCGACCGCCAGGCCGAGGCCGCGCGGAACCGCCTGGTCTTGACGGCGTCCGACCAAGGGCGGGCGATCTTCTCGATCCTCGACCTCAACCGCGACCGCCGCCTCGGCAACCGCGAGATCGGCGGGACCACCGCACGGATGACCACCTGGGACCGGAACAACGACGGCCGGATCACCGCCGACGAGATCCCCCACCACTACCAACTCACCCTCGGTCGCGGTCGCCTCGCCGCGGTCGGCACCCCCGACCTGGGCGCGGTTCCGGGTATGAACCCGGAAGCCATCGAGCCGGTCGCCTCCGGCCCGTCCTGGTTCCGCCGGATGGACCGAAACCACGACGGCGACGTCTCCCGCCGCGAGTTCCGCGGCCCCAAAGCTCAGTTCGACCGCCTCGACGCCGACCGCGACGGCCTCCTCGACGCCACCGAGGCCGCCACCGCCACCGCGTCCGCCGCCCCGAAGCCGCCCGGGAAATGATCCACCGGTGAATCCCGCATCGGTCGCTCGGCGGATCGATGCGGGAGTCAAGCTTAGAAGATCACCGCGCCTCGGCTGCGAGTTGGTCCGCCACGGCTTGCAACTGCTTGAGGTCGTCCTTCGTGAGTTTGAGGTGTTGTGTGTTGGTCCCCTCGAACTCGGGCGTGCTAAAGGTGTAAACGACGCGGACCGAATATTCATCGGCGTCACGACCGCCGGTCTCGGCGATGATCTGGTTGACGAACTCGCGCACGCTGTTGACAGGTTTCTCACCGACCAGCCAGAAGCAATAGCCTTCGGCAATCTCGCCGATCTTCAAGCGGTCGAAGTCCTTGCCCGGGTCGAGGATCACCGCGCCGCGATCAAGGTACAGATCGTAGGCGGCTTTGGTCTCTTGTGTCACGTCGGTGAGTTCGATACCGAGCACGACGTATTTCTTCAAGTCGGCGGGCAACATAGTCGGTTGCAGCCGGATTTCGAGGTTGTTCTGATCGCCGTCCAGGGCCATTGCCATTTGAATCTTCTGCTTGATCCCCAAAGCTCGGACGCTCAGCGTCGTTAGACCACCGCTGAGACCGCGCAAGGCGAACTTGCCGGTCGCGTCGGTCACGGTCGCCTTGCGGTGGGTTTCGTCTCCCTGGTGAGTAACCACCGCATTGGAGAGGACAGCTTTGACCATCGCGTTGGCGACCGGTTTGCCGGCGACATCCAGCACGGTGCCCGTCACCTGGTGGCCCGACGCCATGACGATCCGCAGCCGTTCCCGCTGGTTTCGCTCGATCGCGTCGATGTTCTCGGACTTGGACTCGATGGAGTTCGGGTGGGAGAAGGTGATCAGACCGTTGACTTCTCCAGCATTTGCCAAGGCGACCTGTCCATCAGGAAAACCAAAGATCTCGAACACCCCTCCTGGGCTGGTCTTGGTTTGCTCGACATACGTCGTGGATCGCGGGGAGACGAGAGTACCCGTCACCTCCACCCCCTCGATCGGCTTGCCCTGTTGATCCACGACGGTACCGCCGTAATAGCGCGCGGGCTCAAGGGCGAACGAGGCTTCGGCCGTCTTGCCCGGCTCGACCTCGATCCGCCGGGCGTCGCCACCGCCCATGATCGTTCCCACCAACCGGCGATAACCGGGCATCATCGCATCCATTGTTAACGTCGTGCGCTCCCTAATCATGGGAAGTTCCAGCCGGTAGTCGCCGTTGACGTCGGATCGGGCTTCCAGGATCAGATGATCCGGGCTGGCGTCGGCGAACCGCATGTCGATGGCGGGAACCGCGACGCGGACGCGAACACCAGGCAGAGCGAGGCCCGCCTTGTTCGTCGCCCGACCGCGGAGAACTGCGACCGCGACGCCGGCGGGCTGCTCTCTCTCGGGGGCTGGCTTGACGGTTGGCTCCGGACCGACCGCGAAGGCGACGGCAAGCGGCAGGGCGGTAAGTCCGGCCACGAGCGTAGCGCTCAGGACGCTCAGGCGGTGGGTCCGGCGTTGGTTCAGCATCTGAATCCTCCGTGTGAGTGATTGGGTTGGATCAATCGCGGTGCGCAGTGGGACGGGGGGGCAAGTTCGGCCGGCCAGAAATTCCAGGGTGTCAACGAGCGTGGTGGCGTAGGTCCGCGGTGGGTCCGGGAGGAGCTCGAGGACGCGGCCGTCGCAGCACTGTTCTTCCAGTTCGCGCAACTGACCGCTCGCCAGCCAGACGACCGGATGCCACCAAAAAATCGTGGTCGCCGCCAGTTCGAGGAGCCGAACGAGATGATCGCCCCGCCGGATATGAACGAGCTCGTGGGCGAGGATCGTACCTTGGGCCGCCGGGCTTAGGCGCGCGAAGAGTTCGGTGGGCAAGATCACGCGCGGGGCGATGCCGAGCGACCAAACCAGGGGCGGCAAGGCACGCGACGTCATCAGGACATCGGGACTGCGCCTCAGCCCGAGCCGACCCGCGAGCTGGGCGACCGTCGCGCGGATGGCTGGCGGAGCCGCCTCGAAAGCGTGGATGCTAGCCACGAACCGGCGAATTCGGGAGGTATGGACCAGCATCATGCCACAGGCACCGCAGAACCAGATCGCGGCAAGGAAGGTGGAGAATGACCAGGATCGATGGCCCCTCGACGCCATGGGCCGCTCCCAATGCGTGGGCCGCTGGTTGCCTGCGGCGACCGCGCGGCGGGGAGTCGTCTCGGCGACTGGTGCTGGTGGCTCCGACTGACGCAGTGCGGGCGAGTCCCCAGCCTTTTCCCGCGAGCTAGCGCTCACTGCGGGCGTCGAGAAGGTGCCGGCGAAAGGCAGTTCGGTGATGAAAAGGGGGGGCGTGAACAGTTTGAGCAGAACGACGAGCCAGAGAACATGGATCGCGGCGGCGTTTTTCCAGATCCGGCCCAGCAGCAGAGCGCTGATCGCCAGGACTGGGGCGACGACGGCGTTGCTGGCAACTATTTCCCAGAAGGTGTCCATACCTGCCTCACGGGTTCAGGGTAGTTATGAGTTACTGATCCGTCGGCCAGAGCTCGTCGATGAGTCGGCGGAGTTGGGCGCCGTTCTGAGGGGAAATTCCCTGCTTCGATCGGAGGAGTGTCGTCACCAGCGGTACGATCGCCCCCTCGCAAAGCCGGTCGGCCAACCCCTGCAAGCGGTGCCGCAAGAAGTCGTCCCGACTGATTAGCGCCCTGAAGCGATGAGCCCGGTCGCGGCGGTCGCGGCTCACATATCCCTTGGCCTCCAGCCGCTCCAGGAGCTTTTGCACCGAGGCCATCTTGGAGTCGGAAACCTTCTCGTAAGTGCAGGTCGCGATGTCGCGACTGGTTGGTGCCTCCTGCTTCCAGATAATTTCCAAGATCGAAAGCTCCCCTTCAGTCACTGATTCCATGTCCATGAAAGGTCCCCCCCAACGCCTCACTATTCTCAGACAGACTGTCTGTCTATAATGTGCTTGCGGACGATCGTTGTCAAGAATTCTTTAGATGACAAGCTTCGTACCTTCCGCTGCGACTCTTCCGAGCTTGTGGGAGGCTTGCCAGTCCACCTTGTGGAAGAGTCACGCCAGCCCGAGCCAGCGTCGCCAGGCCCACTCGATGGTCAAGAGAGTTATCAGCACGGTCAGGAGCCACGGGCGGCTCCAGGCGGGCATCGACTTGATCTCGGGGGGACCGATGGCGGCGGGCAGGCGGCCGAGCATCGCGGCGAGGTCGGTGGAGTTTTGGAGGACCTTACCGCCGGACTCGGTGGCGATCCGCCGCAAGAGGGCGTGGTCGGGCAAGGGGTTTTGCTGTTCGGACGGGTCGTCGAGGACCTGAACGTCGATCGCCGTGCTGTCAACCTGGGTGTTGTTCTCGTAGGCGGTCAACTCGATCCGCAGCCCCTGCGTGAGCGAGACGCCGCTAGGGAGGTTCTTGCCGTCGGCGATCGGGAGGCGGACGGTGTAGGACTGGTCGGTGGCGAGCTTGGCCAGGTCAAACTCCTCGCCCCAGGGGAGGAGCGGGGCGCGGTCGTCCTCGGGGGTGGGGCCGACGGTGGGTTTGTGGAGGGGAGAGTTGTCGGCGGTGGTGTCGGTCGCCGATCGCGGTTCGACCGAGACGGCCACGCGGTAAGCCACCGTCGGCGCGGCGTCTTCGTCGAAGGCGCGGGCTTTGAGGATGATCGACTCGCCGGGACGATAGAGCCGCTTGTCGGTCTCGGCCAGGAGGCGGCGGCGGCCGATGGACGAGTTCTCGGTCAGCCAGTAGACCGCGTTCCGCCAAAACTTGCGGTAGTAGCGGTTGTCCCCCTGCCCCCACGACTGGGCGTCGGGGCCGAAGCGCCGGGTGATCCCGGTGGCCAGGGCCATCGTCCGCCCCCGACCATACGGTTGCACGGCCAAGGCCGGGCCGGCGTCGGGTGATCCGGCGCTGACCGTCGCCAGGACCTCGGCGGTCGGCTTGGCCGGGCCGAACCGATTGCGGCCCAGGAAGCCGGGCAAGCTCGCGAGCAAGGCGTGGTTGGCGGCATCATCGGCGACGATATGCCAGAGCGGGTGCGTGGTCCGGTCGGCGACCGGTTGGAGCCGCGCGGCCGACTGGTCCCAGTCACGCCCGGCGGACTCGACCCCGACCGGGAGCATCCGCCCCACCGGGGTCTCGGCCCACCGCCCCGACGCGAACGAGTTGGGACCGCCGACCATGCAAAGCC
>JAABUX010007021.1_pt1 | contig 13313 bp, 10 predicted proteins | sample 5561851 | NCBI WGS metagenome assembly JAABUX01 (sample SAMN10711883, study PRJNA513361) | rock metagenome | isolation source: Antarctica rocks | place: Antarctica: Victoria Land, Richard Nunatak red sandstone | collected 2016-01-03 | reverse complement strand
GTTCCATCCGATTGAGCACCAAGAGGCGCTTCTGTTCCCGTGTCGTCATGTTACTCTGTCCTTCATACCTACAGAGTGACATTTTCACTGGACAGTTAGACGGTGACATAATCATAGAACACTAACAGGCGAGGGTGCGAGAGGGTTGACAAAGTGATACCTCTACCCCTATAGTATGGAAACGGTACCACCAGCAATGCGTCGGCAGTACGGTGATACGTGAGCGGCGTGGTGGAAACGGCGTCCGTGTTTGGGGAGGTGAGGGAATGGCCAAGCTGCGTTTGGGAGTCATCGGCGCCGGGTCGTGGGCCATCGCATCGCACTTGCCGAACATCGCCCGCCGCCGCGACGACGTCGAGTTCGTTGCCGTCAGCCGCCTGGGCAGCGCACCCCTCGCACGAGTCCGCGACCAATTCGGATTGGCCGTGGCGAGCGAGGACTATCGCGATGTCTTACGCGCGGGGATCGATATCTGTGTCGTATCCAGCCCTGCCCGGTTGCACTACGAGCATGCCAAGGCCGCGCTCGAAGCGGGCGCGCATGTGCTCGTCGAAAAACCCATGACGATCGATTCGCAGCAGGCTTGGGACCTCGTGAGAACCGCGACGCGCCTCGGCCGCCACGGGGTTGTTGCCTTCGGCTGGAATTATAAGCCGATGATCCGACGGGCGAAGCGCTTGATGGACACGGGGGCCGGGGGGGGCATCGGGGAGATCGAGCACATTGCCATCCATATGGCGTCGTCGACCCGCGATCTACTGCTGAACGAAGGGGTATATCCCGACGCCGCGCCCGAGATGGTGCCAGACGCGGTGACGTGGACGGACCCCGCTTTCTCAGGCGGGGGATACGGACAGGCGCAGTTATCGCACGCGCTGGGTCTCGCGCTGTGGCTCACTGATGTGCGGGGGCGGGACGTATTCGCCTTTACCTCGCCGCATCTGGCCGCGATCGAGTTGCACGATGCCGTCGCGCTGCGCTTCGACAATGGGGCGATCGGTACGATGTCTGGAGGATCGGTCCAAAGGAACGCCGACGGTGACAAGCACCAGCTGGATGTCCGCGCGATAGGGGCGGGAGGCCAACTCCACGTCGATGTGGAACGCGAGGTCGTGCGGCGGTTTCGCCCGCCGCACGATGACGTCAACCTAGAGTTCCAACCCGACGAGGGGCGTTACGATTGCGTGGGACCGGTCGATACCCTGATTGACCTCGCCCTAGGCCATGAGGTGGAGAACTGTTCGCCCTTGGGCCTCGGCGCACGCACCGTTGAGATCCTGGACGCGGTGTATCGTAGCGCCCGCAGCGGCGTTGTCGAGATCATTGCCGCTTCCTGACGTAGCCGGAATGAGGTAGGAATCATGGAAGGTATCCTCGTTACTGATTTCATGGTCGACGTCACGGTTGAACGAGAGACCTTGCCGGGCGTGGTCATCGAGTCGGCCTCGGCCCTACTGCGCCATATGCCGCGCGCGGACGAGTTGGTGAGCCTTGTGCGCGAGCGAAAGGTCACCGTCTTGATCGCCTGGCATGAAACCGCGCTCGACGCCGCCGCACTGGCCGCCCTCGCCATGGCCGGCGTGCACGGAATCGTACGCGCGGGTGTGGGCTACGACAACGTCGATCTGGCGGCCGCACGAGCCGAAGGGATAACCGTTTGCAATGTGCCCGACTACGGGACAGACGAGGTGGCCGATCACACCCTGGCGCTCCTCCTGTGGTGTCTACGCGGGCTACGCGCAGCCTCGCCGGCGGCGATTGCACCAGTGGGATGGTGGGACACGGCGCGCTTCGCCAGCATCCCACGCCTGCAGGGGCGCACGCTGGCCTTGCTCGGATTCGGCCGCATCGGGCAGGCCACGGCCCGCCGCGCACAATCGTTCGGCCTCGATGTCCGCTGGTACGACCCGTACGTCCCGCGCGGCCAAGACAAGGTGACACGCACCAGCCGCGCCGAAACACTTCCAGCGCTGCTCGCGGGGGCCGATGCCCTCAGCGTCCATTGCCTGTTGAGCCCCGAAACGCGTGGCCTGCTCGACGCGCCGACCTTGGCGTTGCTGCCGGCGCATGCCGTGTTAGTGAATACGGCGCGGGGTGGGATGGTCGACGCCGCGGCCCTGCGCGACGTCCTGCGGGCGGGACAACTCGCGGGCGCGGCGGTGGACGTGCTCGCGCACGAGCCACCGGTCGACGACCCCCTGTATAGCGCCTATATGCGCGGCGAGTTGCCGACCCTGCTGATGACGCCGCATATCGCGTGGTACTCGCGCGAGAGCTCGACTGAAATCCGTCGTAAGGCCGCAGCCGAGGCAGGCCGCCTCCTGCGCGGCCAGAAGCCCTGGAATCCCGTGGCGTAGCCCGACCCGCGCGGCGATCCTAAGGATGCAGGAGGGGGTACGAATAACACATACAGGAGGTATGGGTAAGAGAGCAAAAGAGCGAGAGAAACCGGCTTGACAATGTGTTTTGCACAGACGAGTGATAAGGAGACCGAGCATGAGCACTCATCCCTCTAGCAGACCCTGCGGCCGTTTCGGCCTGCGGGTGGCGGCTGCCGCGGCGCTAGGCGTAGCGGTCGCCACGGCCCCGCTCACCCCGGCGCATCGCGTCGCCGCACGCACCGCGACAGCGAGCGACCGGTGCCTCGCCGTCCCAGGGACCGGGGCGGGCGTGCCGTTCGCGCGCAACTTCAACCCTATCGGGAACAACGGGCTGTCGATCCCCCTCATCTACGAACCGCTCCTATATCAGACGCCGTATACGCACAAGCCCGTCCCCGCGCTGGCGACGAGCTATAAATGGATCAACAATGGCAAGACGCTGGTATACACCATCCGCAAGGGTGTGACGTGGTCCGACGGCGTGCCGATGACCGCTAAGGATGTCCTCTTTAGTTATCGCTACATCGACGCGGCCAACGGCTGGGACAAGAGGGGCGGGGGGGGCACGGCGACCGGGAACGCTTCGATCAATGTCACGGGCTATCGGCTGATCGGTCAGAATCAGTTCGCGGTCGACTTCCGCACAGTCGACAGCTTCTACTTCTGGGGGCTGGCGGAAAACTTCCACATCATCCCCGAGCACATCTGGTCGAAGATTGCCCCGGCCGACGCCTCCAAGAATACCAATCCTGACCCGGTCGGCACGGGACCCTTCACCGTCATACGGAGCTTCAACGGCCAGGAGTACACCCTGGGCCGCAACGCGCACTACTGGCAGGCGGGCAAGCCATACATCTCCTGCGTCGGCGTCCTCAACCTGAGCGGCTCCGACGCGACCGGGCTGGCGTTGGCCCGGGGCGACATCGACTGGGCAAACAATCCCATACAAGACGCGCAGAAAGCGTACTCGTCACACGACCCCGCGCACTTCCACGCGTACTTCCCCAGGGCGGATTCGATGCCGAACGGCTTCTATTACAACGACCAACTGTACCCCTGGTCGCTCCCAGGGTTCCGCAAGGCGCTCAGCGTCGCCATCGATCGACAACGGATCGTGAGGGAGGCCACGTTCGGGCACGGGTCCGTCACCGACGGACTCGGGTTTAACTGGATGTTCCCCGGCTGGATGGACCCAAAGCTGGGCGCGGAGTCGACCGCGCTGGCTGCCTACAACCCGTCGCTGGCCAGGCAGATGTTGACCAAGCTAGGTTTCACCTATAAAGGGAGCGATCTGATCGACCCCCACGGCCACCCCGTCTCGGTGGATATGCATGTGGTCTCGAGCAACACCGAGTGGCTGTCCACGCTGCACATCATCTCGGATAACTGGAAAGCGATCGGCGTCAACGCCAACGTCGTGCTCGACTCCACCTTCGGCGCCTGGTTCGACCCGGCCACCAGGGCCACGATCGCGCACCTCATGTGGACCTACGCAGCCCGAGACACGCCCTTCCAGTACTTCTACGCCGAGCTGTCCCACGACACCTTCGCGCCGCCGGGGGAACAGACCTTCTCGGGGAACTGGGCGCGCTGGTCCAACAGCAATGCGACCACGCTGATCAACCAGTGGCGGGGCACGCTCGACACCGGAGTGCAGCACCAACTAGCCGACAAACTGGAGCGGATCATGCTCCAAGACTTCCCCTACATCCCGGTCTACGTCCCCTCGGCGTACTACCAAGTGAGCACGCGGTACTTCACGGGGTGGCCGACGCCGGGGCATTGGTACGCCGGCTTCAGCGTGCCCAACACGGGCGACCTCAGTGGCGGTGTCCAGGTGCTGATCAACGTGAAGCCCATCTAGTCGCGGTCACCCCGACCGGGGAAGCGCTCCCATGATACTATAGGAGCGCTCCCCCGGCCGTCGCATCGTCTCGTGGCGCTGAGCCGCGGAGTCGCGAAGGGAGCAGCAGGCATGTCGTACATCTATCGCCGGATCGGCTTCTACCTGGTCGCCTTCTGGGCCGCGATCACCATCAACTTCTTTCTGCCCCGCATGGTGCCCGGCGATCCCTTCGCCTACTTCGCGTTGAAGTACCAGACGCAGATTCAGGAGAACCCGCAGTATCTGAACACACTGAAGATTGAGCTCGGCGTGAGCAACGATCCGCTGCCGGTCCAGTATGTCCACTACCTATGGAACACGGCACACCTCGATTTCGGCGTGTCGTTCAGCCAGTTCCCCACGCCCGTCATCGACATCATCAAGGCGACGGTCCCCTGGACCCTCTTCCTGGGAGGCCTCTCCGTCCTGGTGACGTTCACCATCGGCACCCTACTCGGGGCGCTCGTGGCATGGCGGCGCGGCGGCTGGGCCGACCGGCTGCTCCCCCCCCTGACCATGGTGACCGGCGCGTTCCCATCGTACTTCCTGGCCTTGCTCCTGGTCTACGCACTGGCCTTCACCTGGGGCTGGTTCCCCCTGGCGCACTCTTACGAGAATTCGCAGGCCGGGTTCAACCTCACCTTCGTCGGCGACGTCCTCTATCATGCGATCCTGCCGGTCCTGACGCTGGTCCTGGTGGGGCTCGGGGGACCGCTACTAGGCATGCGCAACGTCATGATCAACACACTGGCCGAGGAGTACATCAAGATGGCCAAGGCGAAGGGCTTGAGCGACCGGCGCGTCATGCTCGCATACGCCGCGCGCAATGCCCTGCTCCCGAACGTCACCGGCTTCGCGATCAGCCTGGGGTACGTCGTGGGCGGCGTGTTCCTGGTCGAGGTGGTCTTCAGCTACCCAGGGGTCGGGTACACCATGGTGACTGCCGCCGGCGCGCAGGACTATCCGCTGGTGCAGGCGCTCCTGCTCATCACCTCGTCGGCCGTGCTCCTGGCTAACTTGATGGCAGACCTGCTGTACGTGCGGCTTGACCCGCGCGTCCGCGTCCAAGGGAAGTGATAGTAACATGCACCTCGATACAGATACCGCCAGCGATCTCGCCCCAGTCGAGCCGAACAGCGTTGCGCGCATGCAGGAGGTGTCCTCGGTTGCGGGTCAGCCATTGCTCGTGCCGGGGCAACCCCAGCGCCGTTTAGCTGTGCCTGAGTGGGCCGCCACCCTCTTAAGTAGCCGCCTGGCGCTCGTCGGCTGTTGCATCCTCCTCGCCCTGGTGCTGGTGGGCATTTTCGCCCCGCTGATCGCCCCATATGCGCCGCAGGCGTCGGTCGCGGAGCCATCGCTCCCGCCGTCGTGGGCGCACCTGTTCGGCACCACGACTAACGGTGAGGACCTGTTCTCGCAGATCGTCTGGGGCACCCGCACGGCACTCTTCGTGGGGATATGCGCGTCCCTCCTCACGACCACCATTGGGGTCGCGCTGGGGATGACAGCCGGCTACCTGGGGGGCCTGATCGGCGAACTCCTCAACCTGCTGATGAACATCTTCATGGTGATTCCCTACTTCGCCCTGCTGATCGTCATCTCGTCCCTCATCACGACGAAGAGCGTGCTGACGACAATCGTCGTGATCGCGATCGTCGGCTGGGCCGGGCATGCGCGCCTCATGCAGAGCCAGACGCTCTCCGTGCGCAACCGGGACTTCGTCAACGCCGCGATCGTGGCGGGGGTACCCACCTGGCGCATCATCCTGATCGAGATCATGCCCAACATGATCAGCCTTATCGCCCATGGGGTCGTCGGCGCGTACGTGGGCGCCCTGGTGGCCGATGCCGGCCTGGCCCTCATCGGCCTTGGCAACCCCAACGCCACCAGCTGGGGCATGACGCTCTTCTGGGCACAAAGCACGGGCGCTTTGCTCAACGGCCGCTGGTGGCACTTCGTCTTCCCCGGCCTCGCGCTGGCCCTGGCCTGCACGGCCCTCATCTTCATCAACTACGGCATTGACGTGATCAGCAATCCGCAGCTGCGCCAGGTCAAGATCCCCAAGCATACGCGACCCGGCGACCCGGCGACTCCGGTGAGGAGGGTATCGTGAGCATAACCACCCCCGTTCAGGCTGGGACGCCCCGGCCTCACGGCCCGGATGGCGACGCGCTGCTGGAGGTGCGCAACCTGAGCGTGGACTTCTGGACGCCCCGCGGTCCCGTGCGCGCGGTCGACAACGTGTCCTTGTCCATCGCCCCTGGCGAGATCCTCGGCCTGGCCGGAGAGTCCGGTTGTGGCAAGAGCACCACCGGCTTCGCCATCATCCGCCTCATCGAGCCACCGGGCGTCATCAGCGGGGGCCAGATCCTCCTGCGCGGGCGCGACATCCTCGCGTTCAGTCCGACTGAGTTGCGCAAGCTGCGCTGGAGCAGGATCTCGATGGTCTTTCAAAGCGCGATGAACGCGCTGAATCCGGTCGCGCGAATCGGGGAGCAGATCGTCGACGCCATCCGGGCGCACGAGCGCGTAGGAAGGCGCCAGGCGGAGGAGCGCGCCGCGGAACTCTTCACGCTCGTCAACATCGAGCCGTCGCGCCTGCGGAGCTATCCGCACGAATTGTCGGGTGGCCAGCGCCAGCGCGCCGTGATAGCCGTCGCCCTCGCGCTCAATCCCGAGTTGGTCATCATGGATGAGCCGACGACCGCCCTCGACGTGGTGGTGCAGCGGGCCATCCTGCGAGAGATCGTGCGGCTGCAAGCGCGGCTCGGCTTCTCCATCCTTTTCATCACGCACGATCTCTCGCTGCTAATCGAGTTGTCCGACCGGATCGCCATCATGTATGCCGGCAAGGTGGTCGAGACGGCGGCCGCTCAGGAGCTGTTCCGGAACCCTCTCCATCCTTACACCGTCGGTCTGCTGGACTCGTCTCCCTCGGTACACGGTAGAACAGGCAAGCTGCGGGGGATTCCGGGCACGGTACCCGACCTACGCACGCCCCCACCCGGCTGCCGCTTCGCGGACCGTTGTCCGCGGGTCCGCCCCTATCATCGCCAGGTCGAGCCCCCGCTGCTCGAAATGTCGCCGGGTCATTGGGTCGCGTGCCACCTCTATGGCGGAGGAGCGAACAATGCGACAGCCGGATGATCCTGGTGATACAGTGCTCGAGGTGCGGGGGCTGACCAAGCACTTCCCCGTCGGCAGGACGGGCGGTGTGCTTGGGATCGGGGGGCGGAGGCATGTCCTCCACGCGGTGGACGACGCCAGCTTCACGCTGCGCCGCGGCAAGATCCTGGCGCTCGTCGGGGAGAGCGGCAGCGGAAAGAGCACGATCGCTCGCTTGTTGGCCCTCCTGCACCCCCCGACGGCGGGGACGATGTACCTGGACGGAAAGGATGTCCTGGCGCTGCGCGGGCGGGCGCAACTCCTCTGGTATCGCAGCAGAGTGCAGATGATTTTCCAGGATCCCTACGGATCGCTCAATCCCGTCAAGACGGTGGCGCACCACATCATGGAGGTTTTGAAGGTGCATCAGGCCAACCGGACTACTAAGGGAGAGATGCGGGACGTAGTCCACGAACTCCTGCAGCGCGTCGGCCTGACGCCGCCCGAGGATATCGCGCGCAAGTATCCTCCCCAACTCTCGGGCGGACAGCGACAGCGCGTTTCATTCGCGCGCGCCCTCGCCACCAGCCCCGAGGTAGTAGTGGCGGACGAGCCGATCAGCATGCTCGACGTTTCCCTGCGCATGGGCGTCCTGAACCTCATGGATGACCTGCGGCGCGCCGAGCGGGGCCTCTCCTACCTGTACATTACCCACGACTTGGCCAGCGCGCGCTACCTCGCGGACGATACCATGGTGCTCTACGCGGGGCATGTGGTTGAGTTGGGGCCGAGCGCCGAGGTGATGGACGAGCCGCTGCACCCGTACACCCGGCTCCTGCTCGGCGCCGTGCCCGACCCCACTCGTCGCCTCGATGAGGGGCCAATGGGAGAGCCCGGCGAGGTTCGCGGGGCGATCGATCCTCGGCCCGCCTGCCGTTTCGCCGACCGGTGCCCGTCCGTCATGGACATCTGTCGACAGGCGACCCCGGCCCTTGTCGGCGTGCGCCCCGGCCGCGCGGTGCGCTGCTATCTGCACCACCGCGTTAGCGAGCCTCCCGCCATGTAGCTCGTCGGGGGGGCGTGCCGCGCGCCGATGAGTCGCGGGCCGTCGGCGCAATCCACTACTCACGGTTCCCTTGTTGGAGGACGAAACGCGATGCGCACATTGATCACCCACAATCCGTTCGCGGACGGCCCGAGTTCATGGGTTGTCTGCCCCGGCTCGGACCAGCCCCCGCTCATGGCCGTCTACCGGCGCCGATTCAGCCTCGCCGATGCCGCGACGGTCCGCATCCACGTCAGCGCCGACGAGCGGTATGTCCTGTTCCTCGACGGCCGCCGGATCGGCCGAGGGCCGGAGCGGGGGACACCCGACCTCTGGTTCTTCGAAACGTACGACCTGCCGCTGACGGCCGGGGATCACGCCCTGGTGGCGCAGGTCTGGGCGCTGGGGGCGTTGGCGCCGTTGGCTCAGATGAGTGCCGCGCCCGGACTCACTGTGCGCGCCGACGGGCCGCACGACGCGTTGCTTGGCACGGGCAAGGCGAGGTGGGAGGCCAAGCCCCTGACGGGACACCGCTTCGTCACCCCCGTGTCCCCGGTCTGGCCGGCGTACTTCGTCGGCCCCAATGAAATCGTCGACGCGGCCCGCGACGACGCGGACTGGCAGGGCGGTGCGGGCGAGGGGTGGGAGCAGGTGCCAGCGCGCGAGGAGGATCAGCGCAATCGCTGGGGCGTTTCGTCCCCCCACGCGCTGGCCCCGGCGCCCCTCCCGCCGGAGACGGAAAGGGAGCGACGCGCCGGGACGGTCCGCCACGTCGCCGCGATGGGAGAGCCTGACCTGGGCGCAGTCCCGATCCGAGCCTCGGACGATCGCCCCGCCGAGCACGCGCCCTGGCAGGGGCTGATCGATGGACATGTCCCGCTCACGATCGCGCCGCACACGGGGCGGCGCGTCATCCTCGATCTGGGCGACTACATCTGCGCCTACCCAGAACTCACCGTTACCGGTGGCGGAGGCAGCAGGATCGAGTTGCGCTGGGCCGAGGCGCTGTGGCGCGAGCCCGGACCAGGGGCACGCACCAAAGGGCATCGTGATACCATCGAGGGGCAGTACTTCGACGGCCTGATGGGCGACACCTTCTACCCGGACGGTGGAGCGGGGCGTCGCTTCGAGAGCGTGTGGTGGCGCGCCGGCCGCTATCTCCAGCTGACGGCGCGGGCCAACGACGAGCCCCTCACGCTGGACGCCCTGACCGTACGCGAGACGGGGTACCCGCTGGAGATGGATAGTCGTTTCCACGCCGATGACCCACGGCTCGCGCGGCTCATTCCTATGCTGCTGCGCAGTCTCCAGACCTCGGCGCACGAAACGTATACCGACTCGCCGTATTACGAGCAGTTGATGTACGTCGGCGACGCACGCCTGGAAGCGCTCATGACATACGCAATCGCCCGCGACGACCGCCTGCCCCGCAAAGCGCTAGCCGTATTCGATGCCTCGCGCTTCCCCGGCGGCCTGACTCAGGCGCGCTACCCAAGCCGCGAGCCGCAGCTCATCGCGCCCTACGCGCTGTGCTGGGTGGCCATGGTCCATGACTACGCTCTCTGGCGTGGCGACCGCCCCTTCGTGGTCACCCTCCTCCCCGGCGTGCGCGGCGTCCTGGACCGCTACCTCGCATCCGTCACCGATGGCGGCGTGGTCGGGAACATGCCTGGCTGGAACTTCGTGGATGGGGTTCCATCGTGGGCGAACGGCGTCCCGCCTGGGCCTGCCCCGATCACCTGGCAACTGGTCGGGGCGCTCGCGATGGCCGCCGAGATCGAGGGGTGGGCGGGCGAGCCGGAGATGGACCAACGGTGGCGGCGTCACGCGCGGGAACTCGCCGCACACCTCGTCGAGTCCTCCTGGGATGAGCGGCGCGGCCTGTTCGCGGACGATCTCGAGAGGCGGCGCTTCTCCGAGCATACGCAGTGCTTGGCGGTGCTGAGTGGGCAGATGGATGGCCGGCATCGGGAGCGTATCGCCCACGGATTGCTGGCCGATACGGACCTGGAGCGCACGAGCTACTACTTCACCCACTATTTGTTCGATACATATCGGGCGCTGGACTTGGGCGACGCGCTGCTCGCGCGCCTGGTCCCCTGGTTCGCGCTACAGGATCACGGCTTCAAGACGACACCGGAGTATCGTGAGCCCGCGCGATCGGACAGCCACGCCTGGTCGGCGCACCCTCTCTATCACATGTTCGCGACCGTGCTCGGCGTGCGCCCGGCCAGCTTCGGCTTTCAAACGGTAGACATCGCGCCGCTCCTGGGTCCGCTCCAGGCCATCGGCGGGACCTCTATCCACCCGCAAGGAGCCATCGAATTGGACCTCCGGCGCGAAGCCGGCCGATTGGTTGGGACGATCGTGCTGCCAGGGAAGGTCACGGGGATCGTGCGCTTCGGAGGCCGCGAACAGCTCGTCACACCTGGCCGACAGATCCTGGATCTCGCGGGCGGCCACAGGTGATGCCGCTCCCCGTCCTACGGACGATTTCGATCGCGCAGGAGCCAACGAAGGAGGCGTCGTGAGCGCGACACGTATACGCTTGGTCACGCGCGGCGATGACGCTGGCTCATCCGGCAACGCCAATCGCGCGCTGGTCGAGGCCTGCGCGCGGGGCATCCTGCGCAATGTCTCGATCATGGTTCCGGGCCCGGCATTCGACGGTGCTGTCGAGCTGTTCGCCGGGCAGACCGATGTTTGCCTCGGCCTTCACGTCACGCTCAATGCCGAATGGGTCTGGCCGCGGTGGGGCCCCGTCCTGCCCCCCGAGCGCGTGCCGTCGCTCGTCGATGATGGGGGCGCCTTCTTCCCGTCGCCGGACGCGCTGAACGAGCGGGGGGTATATGCCGAGCATGTGAGGCAGATGGTCGCCGAGGCGCAGGCGCAGCTCGACCTGGCGCGCTCCCGGGGCCTCGCCATCTCCTACCTCGACGAGCACATGGGCGTCGGCCGGCTCCCCGGCCTGCGCGACGCTCTGGCAAGACTAGCTGAGCGCGAGGGTCTCGTGGACGGCGAGGTTATCCCCGCATTGCCACGGGTTGCAACACAGGTCCACGGCCCTCCCGACGGGTGGCTCCTGAGCCTGGCCGCCGCCGCCCCCGGCGCATACGTCTTGATCACCCACCCCGGTTACGACGACGACGAGCTGCGAGGCTTCCACAATGGCGACTACCGGCCAGGAATGGTCGCGCGCGACAGGGATCGGGAGCGCCGCGCCCTACTCGACCCGCGCATGCGCGCGATTTGTGAGAGCGCGGACATCGCGTGCGTTCGGTACACGGATGTGCTGACGGGCGGGACGAGAGATCGCAAGGCGCGCGAAACCCGTGTTGTCCCCGACCCTGACCCTATGACAAGCGCCTAGCAGTTTGTCGGAGAGAAGAGGGCTCTCCGTCTTGTTGATGCTGATAGGCTTGGCAGTATGAGTAGAACATTTAAGACTGTGGACTACGACGCGGCCCTCGACCTGACGGTGCGCTTGGGTGATTGCCTGCCGTCCGACCATCTGGCGCGCTTCGTGGTAGACAGCGTGGCCCTGCTTGACCTCTCGGCGCTCTACGCGTGCTATGGGGCGCGTGGCGGCGAGCCCTACGCGCCCGAGGTGCTGCTCGCCCTGATCCTCTATGGGTACGCGACGGGCGTGTTCAGTTCGCGCAAAATCGAGCGGGCCACCTATGAGTCGGTGCCGTTTCGCTTTATCGCGGGCAATCGACACCCCGACCACGACACCATCGCCGCCTTCCGCACCACCTTCCTGCCGGATCTCAAAGGGTTGTTCGTGCAAGTGCTGCTGCTGGCACAAGAGGCAGGCGTGTTGACGCTGGGTACAATCAGCCTGGATGGGACCAAGATCCACGCCGACGCCTCCAAGAGCAAGGCGATCAGTTACAAGCGCCTGCGGGAGATCGAGGCGCAGCTGCGGGCCGAGGTGGAGGAGCTGTTCGCGCTGGCGGAGCGCCTGGACGAGCGCGAACGGCCGGATGGGCTGGTGGTGCACACTGAGATCGCGCGGCGGGAAGACCACCTGGCGCGGCTGGCGGTGGCCAAGGCGGTGATCGAGGAGCGCGCCCGCGAGCGGGACGCGTGGGAGCGGGCGACCTATGAGGAGAAGGTGGCGCAACGGGAGGAGCAGGAGCGCACGACGGGGTACCACCCGCGCGGGCGCGCACCCGCACCGCCCGTGCCCGGTCCGCGGGCCAAAGATCAGTACAACTTTACCGACCCGGACTCGCGCATCATGAAGAACCCCACCGACGCGGGCTTCGACCAGGACTATAACGCCCAGGTCGCGGTGGATCAACACAGCTTGCTCATCGTGGGCACGTCGCTCTCCAACCACCCCAATGACACGCACGAAGCCGCGCCCACGCTCGCCGCCATCCCGCCGGAGGTGGGCACGCCGGACGCGGCGGCGTTGGATCATGGTTACTGGGGGCCGGCCACGCTGGCGGCGTGCGCCGACCGAGACATCGAGCCCTACATCGCGACCGGCCGCGAGCCCCATCACCAGAGTTGGCGGGAGCGCTTCGCGCCGGAGCCGGACCCGCCGGCGAAGGACGCCACCCCTCACGTCAGGATGGCCTACAAACTCAAAACGGCGGTGGGTAAAGCGATCTACGGCGCGCGCAAAGAGTGTGTTTCATACTGCACCTCCATGGCATGTTTCAGGGGCACGTTGGTGAGGGTGTGCTCAACGCATCGTCATCAGGTACGGTAGAGGGGTCATCCGCCCCCGGATGTTGGACGCTGTCCAGCAGGTCCGCAGCGATGGCGCGTAGGCGGGCGTCGGTCACCGCCACCGTGCGCCCCACGTACGCCTTGCGCATGCGCCCTCCGACGTGCCAATACACGCTCCAATAGGCGCCGCCGCGCTGGCGCCGCTCTTTGCGCA
>JAABUX010007019.1_pt1 | contig 13313 bp, 8 predicted proteins | sample 5561851 | NCBI WGS metagenome assembly JAABUX01 (sample SAMN10711883, study PRJNA513361) | rock metagenome | isolation source: Antarctica rocks | place: Antarctica: Victoria Land, Richard Nunatak red sandstone | collected 2016-01-03 | reverse complement strand
TCCGACGGCACGGTCTACACCGGCGGCAACATCGGCGCGGTCGCCGGCTTCAACGCCGCCGTGAACACGGCCACCAACACGGCGGTCCCGGCCACCAATACGCCGGCCAACACGGCGACGAGCACGGCGGCCCTGGCCGATACGGCGACGAGCACCGCAACGGCCGCAACGACGGAGACTAATACGGCCGTAGCAGGCGCCACGGTGACCAATACAGCCGTAGCGAGTGTGACGATAACTGACACGGCCGTAACTAGTACCGCCGTGGCGACCAACACGGCGACGGCCACGTCTCTGGTCGACACGGCGACCAATACGGCTGCGGCGGGTGGGACGGCGACGAGCACCACGCCGGCGGGTGGGACGGCGACGAGCACCACGCCGGCGGGTGGGACGGCGACGAGCACGGTAGCGCCTCCATCGAACACGCCGGTACCGAATACGGCGACGAACACCCCCACGTCGACACCGACGAGTACCCCCACGTCGACGAGTACGGCGACGCCGGCGACCGGCACGCCGGGACCCACCGGCACGCCGACGCTCGCGCCCGGCCTCGCGCCCTACTGGTCGAAGTTCCGCGGCGACCTGCACAACGACGGCAACGTCAATCTGAAGCTCGACCTCTCGCAGCCCCCCGGCATCCTCTTCACCGACCAACTCTCGCCCAACCAAGACCTTGGCGATATAACTGCCGCCCCGGCGATCGGCCCCAGCCCCGACGGCGACGCCACGACCTACCGCATCTACCAGATCGACGATGCCGGCCGCCTCAACGCGGTGCGCCCCGACGGCTCGGTCGCCTGGACTAGTCCCGCCGTCCTCGGCGCCAAGCAACAGACCAGCATTTCATCCGTAGGCGGCGCGATATCGATCTATGACTACCGCCCTGGTAGCCCGGCGATCGCGGCGGACGGGACCATCTACGCCGTCAGTGCGAGCGACTACCCCAACGACGGCAGCGGCATCTGGCGCTTCGATCCGCGGACGGGCGCCCCCACCAAGTTCTTTGCTCAAGGGACCTACCTGGGTGGGAGCCCGGCCATCGGGCCCGACGGGGCCGTCTACGCCAGCGACAAGAAGGGCAACGTGTACGCCGTCAACAAGGACGGCAGCCAGCGCTACGCCTACGCCGTGAGCGCCGGGGGGGATTGCCCTGGCGGGACGTCGCCGCTCGTGCAGAGCGCGTCGGCCTTGGACAAGGCGGGCAACCTCTACGTCGGCTACGGCTGTGCCGGCGTCAGCACCGCCAATAGCAACCCCCCGATACAAGGCGGGGTGCTGGCGCTCTCGCCGGCGGGCAGCGAGCTCTGGCACTACCACTACGCGGTGGGGTCGGGCCGGCAGACCACGCAGGGCAGCGAGGTGGTGAACGCGGTGGTGCTCTCGCCCGACGAGCAGACGGTGTACGCCTCGGGCTACCGGTCGCCGTTCTTCGCGCTCAACGCCGCGAACGGCACGGTCAGGTGGACCTTCACCCCGACCCCGACCACGCCGAACACCAAGGGATCTTCCGGCCCATCCCTGGGCAGCATGGCCCTCTCGCCGGACGGGAGCCTGGTCTATGTGCCGGTGGTCGAGAATGATGCAGAGAGCATCCCAGGCCTCTACGCGCTGCACGCCTCCGACGGCAGCGTGGCCGGGACGGCGGCGTTCCCGAACACGAGCTCGAAGAGCCCGGCCGTGGACGGCAACGGCAACCTGCTGGTGGCGCTGGACAACGGGGAGGTGCTGGCCTATGGACCGGGCCTGGGCAGTCCGCTCTTCGACTACAACGAGTCGGGGCAAGCGACGTACCGGGAGGGTCCGGTGATCGGGCCCGACGGCGCTATCTTCCTGACGGACAACGTGGGCAACCTGCGCGCCCTGAAGCAAGGCTTGATCCTGCCGCCGCCGCCGCCGCCTACCGTTGTCCCGCCGCCTACGGCGACGACGCCGCCCGATCCAACCTACACCCCCGCCCCGACGATCGCGATCGGAAGCGCGTGCCCCGGCGTGGCCACGGCCACCACTACGCCCACTCAGGCGGCCACGGCTACGTATACGCCGGCGGGCGCCGCGACCGCGACGGCCGCCCCCACGTCGACGCCCTGCCCCACGGCCACGGCAACTACCACCGCCAGCTCGGCGCAGCAAACGGCGATCGCGAAGGGTACGGCTAGTTCGGGTAGCCACGGCGGTAACGGTGGTACCCCCACCCCCATCGGCCACGGGCCGACGGCGACGGCGACGGCGACGCCTATAACGGTCCAGGGTAACGGCTACAAGCTCGCCTTCAGCGGTGGCGTCCTCACCCCCGGCAACCTGTCGCGCGTGCGCGTGGATACGACCCCGCAGGCGCGGGTCAGCTACACGCTGCAGGTTAGCTACGACTACCCGAAGGCGACGGCGACGCCACACTCGTCGCCGTCCGGCCATAAGTCGACTAAAAAGAGTGAGCCGCCCACCAACAAGGTCCATCTGGTGGCGAAGAGAGGCGGTGCGGGCACGCACCTTCACCCCATCGTGAGCCAGGGTGTCGCGCCACAGCCGGGCGGCGACCAGCCAAGCGGCGCGCTCCGCGGCGATCCCGCCGCGGCTAAGGCGACGGCGACGCCACGAGCCGGAGCTAGGGCGGCGACGCCACGGCCGGGGGCTAAGGCGACGGCGACGCCGCGCGCTACCGCGAAGCCGTCTACCGCGGCTACCAGTAAGCCGGCCACATGCTACATCGCGGCCACGATCCGCGATCGCGTGACCTTCCACTTGGCGCGCACGGCCGACCGCCACGGTGTGGACCAGTACTGCGTGCGCGTCGCCACCGTGCCGGCGCGCGCGGTCGACCTGCGCATCGTTATGACCGTGCAGGTCGCGTCGGGCAAGAAAACGTTCAAGCCCAGCACGTTTACCTTCTTGGTGCGGCGCCCCGTCATTGTGCCGGTCGTGCAGAGCCGCCTGATCTTGCCGGAGCCCCCGAAGCTCATTGGCGCCTCGCTCGACCATAGCACGGTCGCCACGAACGCGACGCAGACGGTCAGGTCGTTCACGGCCCGCTACACGCACGTTACCTATCGCGTCGCGTATCCGAGCGGTCCGGCCCGCATCATCGCCGCGGTGGCCGACCGCAACGGCAACAACGCGGTCAGCTTCCGCGTCTCGTATCTGCCGCCGCGTTCGACGGGCGCCCGCGCGACGGTGACCATCCTGTCCACGCAGCAGATCGGGCGCACCACGCGGCGCGGCCGTCCCTACGTGCTGTCCTTTACGGTGCTGCGGCCCGCCGTCGTGCGCAGCCGGACCGTCCTGCCGGCCACCATCGACGCCGCAGTGGGCCACGGCGCCATCAACACGAACGCGACGCAGACGGTCAGCTCGTTCACGGCGCGCTACGCGCACGTCATCTATCGTGTCGTGTACCTGGGCAGCCAGTCGCGCACTATCAGCGCCGTCGCCGACCGTAACGGCAACAATACGGTCAGCTTCCGCGTTTCGTACCTGCCATTACGCTCCGTCGGCATGGCGCGCGCGATCGTGACGATTGTCGCCACCCAGGGGACCGGGCGTACCACCCGGCGTGCCCGGCCCTACGCGTTGTCCTTCACCGTGCAGCGGCCCGACGCCCGGCTGTCACTGCGCGACGTGAGCGTCAGGCTCGGGTCGGGCACGACGCACCCCAACGGCGTGGAGCGCGTCGACACGGTCTCGGCGCGCGACGCCGCCCTGAGCTACGTGGTAGTCTACGGCACGCACGGGGTCGAGGCCCGCTACAGCGGTCACGCCGACGGCAGCGGTTACGCCACGCTGCGCTTCCATGTGGAATTCGCGCCGCCGCCCGGTAAGCGCATGCGGGCCGTCCTCACGGTGACGGCCGTGCAGGGGCGGGCGCACGCCTCGAGCAGCGCGCGGTTCTACGTACAGGGCTAAGAGCTTTCATCTTCCGTCCACCGCCGCCGCTCCCCGTAGCGGCGGCGGTGGACGGGCTGCGTCACGGTGTGTCACGGTGCGAGCCGGTAGGCCTGCATCGAACGACACAACGACACTAAGGGGGATACAAGCGTTCATGGATATTACGGAATCGGCGACCTCCCGCGTGGCGGCGGCGCCGTCGATTACTCTGCCCGAGCCACGGCGGCGGCAGGGCAAGGGGCGCGTCGACGCGGTCTACCACGCCGTCTCGCTGGTGGTGTCGTTGGCGCTGGTCGCGACCCTGGCCGCGGTCGTCGCCGTGTTGCTCGCGACGGCGTGGCCCGCGATCGGCCGGCTGGGCCTGGGCATCGTGACCGGGCAGGTGTGGAACCCCTCGGCCGGCGCCTCCGGCCTCTATGGCGGCCTGCCGTTTATCGTGGGGACCATCCTGACGACTGCGGTGGCGTTGCTCATCGCGGTCCCCGTGTCGCTGGCCATCGCCATCCTGCTCGGCGAGTACGCCCCGCGCCGGGTCGCCGCCGTGCTCGGCGTGGTGGTCGACGTGGCCGCCGGCGTGCCGACCATCGTCTTCGGGGCGTGGGCGCTGCTGGTGCTGGTGCCCTGGCTTGCCAACACGATCGAGCCGGCCGTCGCCCCCGCGCTGGGTTGGCTGCCCCCGCTCGACCCCAACAACAGCCCGGTGGGCATCAGCGGCTTCGGCATGTTCACGGCCAGCCTGGTGCTGGCGGCGATGGTCTTCCCGACCATCGTCGCCGTGACGCGCACCTCGCTCCTGGCCACGCCGCCCGAACTGCGCGAGGCCTCGCTCGGCATGGGTGCGACGACCTGGGAGACGGCCACGCGCGTGGTGCTGCGGCAGGCGCGCGGCGGTGTGATCGGCGCCGTGGTGCTGGCCTGCGGGCGGGCGCTGGGCGAGACGATGGCCGTGGTCTATGTCATCGGCGCGCAGCCGCGCCTGCCGCAGTCGCTCTTCGACGAGGGCTCCACGCTCTCGGCGCAGCTCTTCACCCAACTCTGGGGGGGAGGCGCTATCCCGGGGACGCTCAACGCGGCCGCGCTCTACGAGCTCGGCCTCATCCTGCTGGTGTTCTCGTTGCTCACCAGCCTGACCGGCCGGCTGCTCACGCGGCGACTCGGCGGCGCCGCGCTGGCGGGGGCCGGGCGATGAGCGGGCGCGGCAGCATCGCGCGGCGCCGGCGCATCGAGCGCGTCGCCGTCGGACTCTGCGTCCTGGCGCTGGCGCTGGCGCTGGCGCCCCTGGCGCACATCCTGTACACGGCGCTGTCCATCGGCGGCGCCAAGCTTAATTGGACCTTCCTGAGCCAGCCGGCCGAGGGCTCGCCCTACGTCGGCTCGCAGGGCGGCGTGCTCAACGGCCTGGCGGGGACGGCTATCCTGTTGTTCCTGGGCGGCCTGGTGGCCGTGCCCATCGGCGTGGTCAGCGGCCTGTACCTGGCCGACTTCGGCGACGCGCGCTTGGGCGGCTTGATACGTATGCTCGGCGACACGCTGCTCGGCGTGCCCTCGGTGGTGTGGGGGCTGTTCGGCTTCGTGTTGTTCGCCGACCCTTCCTCGCCCATCGGGCTGCACTGGAGCCGCTCGGCCCTGGCGGGGGGCGCCGTGCTGGGCCTGATCATGACGCCGATCGTGGCGCGCGTGACCGAACTCTCGGTCCGTGACGTGCCCTCCGCTTTCCGCGAGGCCTCGCTGGCCCTCGGCGCCACGCGCTGGGATACGACGCGCCGCATCGGCCTGCGCGTCGCCTTACCCGGCATCCTGACCGGCGTCCTGCTGGCCCTGACCAACGCCATCGGGCAGACCGTGGCCATCCTGCTCGCCAACGGCTACACCAATTTCCTGCCGCACTGGCCGTTGTGGGGCGCGAACACCAGCGTGACCGACATGGGCTCGCTGATCTATATCTACCTGTATCAGCCCGGCACGGCCTTGGCGGCCCCCGCCGAGGCCGCCGTGGTGGTCTTGCTCGGGTTGGTACTGGTCCTTAGCCTGCTCTCGCGGGCCTTGAACGCGCTGGGACGGAGGACATATGGTGGTTGAGGTTGACACGACGCCGCCGGCCGGGGCGCGGCGGGCCGGGGCCGGCGGCGCCATCGAGTTGCACGGGGTGAGCGCCTGGTATAGCCGCGCGCGCGCGCTGCACGATGTCACGCTGACGGCGGCGCCGCGCGCGATCACCGCGCTGATCGGGCCGTCGGGCTGCGGCAAGACGACCTTGCTGCGCTCGATCAACCGGCTCAACGACATGGTGCCCGGTTACCGGCTCGACGGCAGTCTGACCGTCGATGGAGAGGAGGTGTACGATAAGGGTTTAGCCGTGGAGGACCTGCGCCGCCGGGTCGGCATGCTGTTCCAGCGGCCGTCGCCGTTGCCGTTGTCGATCCACGACGATGTGGCCTACGGCCCGCGCTTGCATAAGACGACCGCGTCGCGCCGGGAGTTGGACAGCTTGGTCGAGAAGTGTCTGCGCGCGGTCGGTTTGTGGGACGAGGTCAAGGACCGGCTCAAGCAACCGGGCCGCTCGCTCTCGGGTGGGCAGCAGCAGCGCCTGTGCCTGGCCCGCGCCCTGGCCGTCGACCCCGAGGTGATCCTGATGGATGAGCCGTGCTCGGCGCTCGACCCCGTGGCCACGGCCAAGATCGAAGAACTCATGCGCGCGCTTTCGCGCGACATAACCATCATCATCGTCACGCACAACATGCAGCAAGCTCGCCGCGTGTCCGATTTCACGGCCGTGATGCTGCCCGCCGAGGGCGGCGGCGGCGAACTCGTCGAGTTTGGCCAGACCACCGCTATATTCGACCATCCGCAAGACGCGCGCACCGCCGGCTACGTGGCGGGGCGCTTCGGCTAGATCGTGGCGAGAGACCACGACCGCATCTTATATAAGCTAAAGAGAGAACGTTACCACATGAAGCGACACATGACAGTACGACGCGCGGCGCTTGCCGCCGCGGCCACCCTCGCGCTCGGGGCGACCCTGGCTGTCCCCCACGCGCGCGCCGCCCAGACCACTTTCACCATCACCGGCTCGACACAGATGTACATATTGGGGAACCTCCTGGTGACGAAGTACGCCTCCGGGCGCACCGACCTCCAAATCGGCGTCAACCCCACCAGCAGCCAGACCGGCTACGACGACACCTGCACCTACGGCGGCAGCCAGGTCGGTATGAGCGACTCCTACATCCTGGACAGCCAGCTGCGCGAGCAGCCCAACGGGGTGAGTTGCGCCGACATGACCGGTATCCCGGTCGCCATCAGCGCGACGCCCGCGATCTACAACCTGCCGGGTACGTACTTCAACCAGCGCACCGCCGACGCTTTCACGCCGGTCCATCCGGTCAAGCTGACCGCTCAGGTCATCGCCGGTATCTACAAAGGGCAGGTCAAGACCTGGAACGACGCGGCCATCGCCGGCCTCAACCGCGGCATGAAGCTGCCCGCGCACAAAATAATCGTCTACTGCACGGCGGAACCGGGCGGCGCCGGCTACGTCTTCAACCAGTGGCTGGCCCAATCGGTCCCCAGCTGGAACGCGACCGTGGGCCAGAGCAACTTGCAGCCGCAGTGGCCGCCGACCGCGACGTGCCTGCCCAGCCAGAGCACCATGGTGCAGCAGGTCAAAAACACCCCCTACAGCTTCGGCTTCGCCGGCTACGACTACGCCCTCTCACTCCATGTGCTGCCCGCGGCACTGCGCAACGCCTCGGGCGTCTTCGTCACGCCCACGCTCAACGGCCTCTCCGCCGCTATCAGCCAGGCCCTTAAAGACGGCTTCCCCAGCGACTTCCGCAAGTCGTTCGTGCTGGTCAAGGACCCTGATAGCTCGCATCATGCCTTCAATCCGGCCAGCTTCGAGTTCTTCATCGTGCACAAGAGCCTGGCGGTCCATGGCCTGTCCACGCAGACGGCGCAGGCCATCAAAGGTTTTCTCACCTGGGCTATCGCCGACAAGGGCGGCCAGGCGTACATCCAGCAACTCGATTTCAAAGAGGTCGGTAAGGCGACCACGGTCGGCGATATCCCCGTGCCTGAAGCGCTGCGCGTCGTCATCCAGCAGAACGTCAGCAATCTAGTCACGGCGTCGTCGTAGAGGGGCATGTGTATATGAAGAGCAACGCTTATAGGGTCGGCGCCGTCGCCGTCCTCGCCGGAGCGCTGCCGCTCGGCGTGGGCGTAGCGGCCCACCCCTCGTATCGCGCCGCCGCCCGCGGGCGCCTGTACCACGTCACGATCGGCGTCAACGCGCCGTATTCGCTGTTCGCGGCCAATGAGTTCCTGCCCGGCCGGCTGACGGTCCACGTCGGCGACAGCGTGCAGTGGACCAACGCCGACGCCGGCGAGCCGCAGACGGTCACTTTCGGGCCGGCCGAGTACACGCCGTCGTTGATCCTGAGCGCGAGCAACCCCGAGATCAACCCGGCCATCGTGAAACCGCAGGGCAGCCGTACCATCGGCGACGCCGGCAGCATCCACTCGTCGGGCGCGCTGATGAGCGGCGTGCGCGGCTTGGGGCTCAGCTATACCTACACCTTCCGGAGCGTGGGCACGTATTTCTATCGCTCGCTGTTCCATCCGCTGATGCTGGGCGAGATCGACGTGGTGTCGTCCGGCAAGCCGGCCTCGGCCGATCCGCCCGACCGCGGCGACAGCGCCATCGCGGCGCTGCGCTCGACCGCCTCCGCGCTGGTGACGCAGCAGACCGCCGACGCGAGCGGCGCCGATAACGGCGGCGAGACCGTGGAGGTCGGCGTCGGCAACAAAGACGTGTCGCTCAACGTGTTCGCGCCGGCGGGCATCGTCATCCCCACCGGCTCCACGGTGACGTGGGAGACGCGGGAAACATCCGGCGATCCGCACGTCGTCGTCCTCAGCGGCGAGGGCGGCACCGCGAACATCAGCGCGGGGACGCCGATGTACACGGGCGTGGCCACCGACGGTGGCCTGACGCTCAACCCGGCCTTCGCGGCGCCAACCCTCCCGTCGGGCACGCAGATCGTGACGGGCACTCTCCCGTCGGGCAAGCAGATTAGCTCCGGCATCCTGTACGGCTCGTCGCCGGCCTACCCGAGCAACGTGCCCTTCAAGTATGCGGTCACCTTCATGATCCCGGGACAGTATGACTACGTCGATCCGTTTCATGGCAACGGTACCCCCGGCCGCATCCATGTGGTCGCGGCGCCGTAGCGCCCTCACCACCATCCCCTGTCCCGCGCCTGCGCAAGACATGCGCGGGACAGGGGAGCTAGCGATACGAAAGGACTCCGATAATGATTAGCGCACACACGTTGTCGCGCCGGGTCGCCCTGGTGGCGCTGCCAGCCCTTGTAGGGCTCGCGGCGGCTCCCGTCCACGGCGCCGTGCTGACGTCGTCCCCCCGTGGAGCCATGCCGGCCGCGTCCATCCGCGCGGCTGTGACGGCGTCGCCTACTGTTGCCGTTAAAGGCAGGAAGACGACGTGGCAGGTCAGCCTATTGGGCATCCGCAGCATGTACCGTATCCCCGGCACATCCTGGGTAGGCTACAAGAGCAACTTCTACCGCTTCTTCGTGCTGACGCTGCGCCTGACCAACACCGGTGACCGCACCCTCGCCCCGGCCGACGACCTGGTGCTGGCGCTCAAAGTGAGCCCGCCAAGCATACCCCACCAGGCGGGTTACGCCGCCGGCTTCACCATCCTGGATCGCACCGACAAGGTACTCGTCGGCATGATGCGGACGGCGGCGCGCACGTACGGCGGCGCCGTGCCGTGGACGGCCGCGCGGCCCGGTCAATCGACGACCTACTGCTACGTGATCGGTACGAACCGCGGCGATTCGCACTACGGCCTCTACAACATACTGCCCCGCAAGGAGGGGGGGACCACGTACCTGCTCGACACGGGCATGTAGCACGCCGGCGGGTCGTCGGGCGCTTCCTCGCCGCCCGGCGACCGCCTGGATGGTTGGATTTGTAGCGATACATGGTACCCCTGTTCATATGAATGCCAAGCTTGAGGGCGTTTCCTAACTACCTCTTTGGCCGTCAAGCAGACACTCGTCTGTCGCGATGTTCGTTTTCCCGCTTGTGCGGGTCGTCGCGCACGAGAGGATCGGCGGTAGGGACGCGAGCCGCGACGTTAGCCGATGTGTCTCTTGTGTCATGTGCGCCGGCGTGACGTCGTTTCGCCGAACCCATGCACGACATACCCTCATGCATAGTTACCCGCGCGCCGTCACCGGCCGGGTTGTACGGGGATAGCGGCTTGATCATCATGCTGTCGCCGTGACGCGGTATGGGCGCTCATCCTATCGTTGCCGCCATGCCCACGCGCTGGCATGGGTGCCGATATCCAAGCGGGCGGAGAGCGCTACGGCTCCTGGCATCGGTGAGGCGTCGCGGGGGCTGGCCCGCGCTTGACGTCCCGGACCTCCATGGCCGCGGCCATGCGCCCGACCGCCTCCTCCAGCAGGGCACGCGACGTCCCCCATGTTCAGCCGCACGAAGCCCGCCCCGTTCGTGCCGAAATCCAGGCCCCGACTGAGCGCGATCCGACCCTCGGCGAGGAAGTGCGCCGCCGGGTCGTCGCCCAGGCCGAGCCCCGCGCAATCCAGCCAGGCCAGATAGCCGGCCTGTGGCGGGACATAGCCGACGGCTGGCAACTGGGCGGCGAGCAGGTCGTCGAGCAGGCGGCGGTTGCGGTCCAGATGGACTAGCAGGTCCGCCAGCCAGGGCCGCCCCTCGCGAAAGGCGGCGATGGCCGCCAGCACGCCCAGATGGCCCGCTCGCGTCTGGACCTCGGCGGGCAGCGTCGCCAGCCGCGCGCGCATGGACTCCGAGCCAGCCACCGCCACGGCGCACTTCAACCCCGCCACGTTCCACGCCTTAGCGGCCGAGATCACCGTCACCGCTTTGGGGGCGACATCCTCGTCGAGGGAGACGAAGGGCGTGTGGACCGCCCCAGGCAGTGTTAGCGGCGCGTGATTCTCGTCGGCGACGACCACGACATCGTAGCGCCGGGCCAGCGCGGCGACCTGCTCCAAGTCGTCGCGCGCGAAGACCCGGCCGGTGGGGTTGTGCGGGTTGCACAGGAGGTAGGCGCACGCCCCGGCCCGGAACGCGCGCTCCAGCCCATCAATGTCCAACTCCCAGCCATCCGGAGTACGCAGTAGCGGAACGTCGACGACCTGCCGCCCGTACTCGGCGATGGTCGGGGCGAACGGCGGGTAGGCCAGAGTGTTGGTGACGACGTCGCTGCCCGGCGGGGTGGTCAGGCGCAGCACCTCGGCGAGCCCGACCGTTACATCAGGCACGAGGACCACCCGGTCGGGATCGACCGTCCAATCGAACGAAGCATGGGCAAACTCAGCGAAGGCGGCGGCGAGGCCGGCGGGGTGCGCGTAGCCGGTGTCGCCGCGCTCGATGGCCGCGATGAGCGCCCGTTTGATGGGCGCGGCCAGTGCGACATCCATCTCGGCCACGAAGGCGGGCAGGACATCGGCGGGGTAGGTGGCCCACTTCTCGCTGCGCCGCGTCCGCAGTTCGGCCAGCGAATAGTCATCGAACGGGTCAGTCGTCTCACGACTCATGCGCTCCCCTCCCTCCATCCAGACACATGCGTCCTATTGTCGTGGGCATCTACCGCTCCCGTATGTGCTGACATGCTGTGCTGTGGCGCGGTCAAGCAATCACCGTGCCAGCGCGGCTAGCCCGGCGACAAGACGGTCACGGCCGCGACCAACGGCAGCGCTGGGTGCGCACACACCACCAGATCCTCCTCGCGTTAGCCATAACGTCGCCACCGTCGACCTATCTGTGTGGCGCGCTGTGGTACAACGTGCGACGCGCGCTATCAGGATACAGTGCGAGAGGCCAGACCAACGCTCCGCCCGTCCTCACGAGGGCAGCGTGGCAAGCGCCCTCGCACCGCGCTCTCCTGGTCCCGCACTCTCCGCTCCCCTGATGCGCCCACCCGTCCTCTTTCTCCGGAGAATCTCCGGCCGGAGATTCTCCGGAACGTCCTCGCGTAGGCTGGCCTCATCATCGGGCATGACCCGATGCGCGAGGAGGTCAGAAGATGAGTGGGCGGGGAGGGCGCGGGGTTGCACCGCACACCGTCGCGTCAGCGTTGATCACGGCCCTGTGGCTGCTGCTACCGATGGGGCAGGCCGTCGCGGTCGCACGGCCGACGCCCACGCGCCACGCGACAGCCACCGCGACGCCGCGTCCCTCGGCAACGGCAACCGTGACGCCGACACCCACCGCCACCCCCTATACGGTCTGCGCGCCCGACCATACCTCCTGCCTGGTGCGCTACACCACCGCGACGCCGGCCATCTCGGCCACGGAGACCACGGCCACAACCGGGGGATCGGGTCAGGGTGGTGACGGCGGCTGCGATTTCTGGAACATCAAGACGTGGGGGCCATGCATCGCGGCGGCCACGATCAGCAGCGTCGCCGACACCGTGGACAACGTCAACGCCACCATCGGCGCCAGCGACATCTGGACCAACACCGACCCCGCCCTGACCGTCGGCAACCCCGTCGTCGCCACCTACTGGAACGGCGTGCGCGCGCTCGCCGACGCGTTCATCATCTTCATCTTCCTCGGTCTCTGCGCCGAGATCCTGCTGTGCATCGGCGCGCACCGCACCTATGCCGGGGCGCTCGAACGCTTCTGGCGCCTCGCGCTCGTGGCCCTCCTGGCCAACGGCAGCCTGCCCGTCCTGGGGACAGCGATCAATCTCGCCAACGCGGCCACCGACGGCGCGGTCGCCCTCCAAGCGACCCGCCTCTTCGCCGTGGGCGCGCACAGTGGCGTCGCCAACCAGGTGCTGCTGGAGGCGCTCCTTGGGCTCATCGACGAGTTGATGGAGTTGCTGCTGGCGATCCAGATGATCATCCGCATCGGCTTGCTCGACGCGCTGATCGTCCTGGCGCCGGCGGGGCTGCTCTGCTACGCCTGGCCGCGCTTGCAAGGGATGGCCGAGCTGTGGGGCCGCCTCTTCGTCGTCACCCTCATCACGCAGTTCGTCCAGATCGTGGTGCTGCACATGGGCGAGGACCTGGTGCTCTACGCGCCGCTTGTTTTTGGCAAGGACGGCGCGACCATCGTGGGCGAGACCAGCCTGGGCAACATGATCACCTGGGCGCAGTATCTCGTCGCGCTCGGCGTGTTCGTCGTCGTCTTGCGCGTCCCGCGCCTCCTGCGCGGCTACACCGGGACGCCACTCGCGGTCAGTCTGCTGGCGGTCCGCACGCTGACCGGCGGCCTCGGTGGGAGAGGAGGCGGCGGTGGTTGAGCCCGTTTCCCCGTTGTGCCGGGGACCCCCAGACACGCTGGTACGCATCGGTCGACCGTCATTGGAGCACAACAGAACCACCAGAAAGGATGCCAGGTCATGA
>JAABUX010007018.1_pt1 | contig 13314 bp, 12 predicted proteins | sample 5561851 | NCBI WGS metagenome assembly JAABUX01 (sample SAMN10711883, study PRJNA513361) | rock metagenome | isolation source: Antarctica rocks | place: Antarctica: Victoria Land, Richard Nunatak red sandstone | collected 2016-01-03 | reverse complement strand
CGCCAGGTTGGGCGTGGGCGGTTGCGCCGACGGTGGCGCGACCAGGGGGGCGTAGGCGGCGATCATGGGCACTCCTCCTCCCCCCAGTCTACGCCACGCCCACCAAAACCTAACGTTGTAGTACTAGTCTAGTCGGGGACAATCAGGGGTCGTGAAAACGATAGACAGCCGCGGTGTGAGCGGTCGGGCTACCTTCCCTAGAAGCGTCGAGGCGGCTTGTGGATAGCATACCCGTTTAGGCGCACAAGTGAAAAGCGCCCTATTCCCGCAACGCGCGGTCGAGGTCGTCGATGATATCCTCGGCGCGCTCGATGCCCACGGAGAGGCGGATCAGCCCCGGCGCGATGCCGGCCGCGTCGCGCTCCTCGTCGCTCTGGAAGGCGTGCACCATCGACGCCGGATGGGTGATCAATGTTTCCACCGCGCCGAGGCTCACGGCCAGCACGCACACCTCCGTGCGCGCCACGGCGCGGTAGGCCCTCTCGAAGCCGCCCTTGACCTCGAAGGTGACCATCCCGCCGAAGCCGCCGGCCATCTGCCGGCAGGCCAAGTCGTGCTGCGGGTGGGACTCCAGGCCGGGGTAGTGCACGCGGGCGACGGCCGGATGGCCCTCCAGGAAGCGCGCGACCGCCATGGCGTTGCTGTTGTGTCGCTCCATGCGCAGCGGGTAGGTGCGCAGGCCGCGCCCCAACAGCCAGGCGTCGAACGGGTGCAGGACAGGACCGTACTGACGCAGGTAGTCCCACATCGCGTCGATCCGCGCGCGCGCGCCCAGGATCACGCCCGCGGTCACGTCGCTGTGCCCGTTGAGGTATTTGGTGGCGCTGTGCACCACCACGTCGTAGCCCAGGTCCAGCGGACGCTGGTTGTACGAGGAGGCGAAGGTGCTGTCGGTGACCGCGAGCGCGCCGGCGGAGTGGGCAATCTCCGCGGTGGCGCCCAGGTCGGTCAGGTCCAGGGTCGGGTTGGTGGGCGACTCGGTGTAGACTACGCGCGTGGTGGGCCGCACGGCGCGGGCGAACGCCTCGGTGTCCGTCTGGTCCACCTGCGTCACGTCGATGCCGTAGCGCGGCAGCGTGGCCGTCAGTTGCGAGAGTGTGGCGGTGTAATGGGTCAGTTGCGCGACCACGTGGTCCCCCGCGCGTAGGTTGGCCATCAGCGCGATCGTCACCGCGGCCATGCCCGAGCCGAGGGCCAGCGCCGCCTCGGCCCCCTCCAGGTCGGCCAGCATCGCCTCGACGCTTTTCGTGTTGGGGGTGCCGAGGCGCCCGTAGAGCATGGCGGGCGCGACCTCGGCCGCCATGGCCGCGCCTTCCTCGGGCGTGCGCATTTGGAAGGTGCTGGTCTGGTAGATCGGCGGCGCCACGGGTCCGGCCTCGCCCGGCCGCCGCGTCCCGTGCAGCAGCCGCGTCTCCATTGCCCAATCGCGCCTCCTCCGCCCGTGCTCGCTCATGACAACACAGCTTCCTTGTTCTTGTCCAAATACTCCTGGAAGACGCGAGGAGGGTTCTCCATGGTCAGGATGGGGCGGTCGACGGCGAACGGGGCGATGTTGTAGGCGGTCGCGCCGTCGAGGGCCAACTCGCTCAGGATGCGCCCGATGATCGAGGCGAACTTGAAGCCGTGGGCCGCGCCGAGCGCCAGGGACACCTGTGGGTAGTCCGGCAGCGTGTCGATGACGAAGTCTCGATCCGGGGGCATGGTGTACATGCAGGTCTTAGTGGAAACGACCGGCCCGCGCGCGGTGGGCAGGTGACGGCGCATGAAAAGGTCGACGCGCGCCTCTATGTCCGGGTCGGACTCGAAGGTGCGCGTCGCGGGCGTGACCTCGCGCCCGCCCACGTCCTGCGCCACCTTGACGCCCGCCTCCTCGCCGTAGACGGGGATGCCGTAGAAGTTGGGGTTGTCACGCCAGATCCAGATGGGGAAGCGGTCGGGGTGGTAGTCGCGCAGGCGCGGCGCGGCGTAGTAGCTTACCTGCTCGCGCGTGCAGGTGAGCGGCACGCGCACGCCGAGGGGGTGCAGGACATCGTTGGTCCAGGCGTCGGCCGTCACGACCAGGCGGCGGCAGCGGTAGGTCGCGTCGGGGGTTGTGACCTCGACGCCGTCGGCCAGCGGGGCGATGGCGGTGACGGGCGTGTTCTCCAAAAGGGTAGCGCCGTGTTGGCGCGCCAGGCGCTGGTGCGCCCTGTTGCATTTGTGGGCCGGCGCGAACCCGCTCTGCGCCTGGTAGAAGCTGACCGTGCCATCTTCCAGCTGGAATTGCGGGTAGCGGCGCATCGTTTCGGCGGCGTCCAACTGCTCGAACGGCACGTCGTGCGCGACCATGCTGTCGGCGAAATCCCGCATGGGGACGGCCGAGGGGCTGGGCGGGAACAGGTCGAGCCCTCCCGTAATCACGATCAAAGGCTCATCGCCGTCGCGTTCCACATCGTCCCACGCCGCGTAGCTGTGGCGCGCGAGCTCGACGTATGCGGGCTTCTCGTAGGCGAGGCGGACGATGCGCGAGTGGTCCTCGGACGCGCCCTTGTCGTGGTTGAGCCCGTACTGCTCCAGGCCGAGCACCTCCACGCCCGCGCGCCGGGCCAGCCAGTAGGCGGCCCCGCTCCCGATGCCGCCCAGCCCCAGCACGATATACTCGTACTCTCTTTTGGCCGCGTTCGTTGTCATAACTCTCCTAATACCTCCGGCGACGGTGTGGTGAGGCGCGTGGCTACACGCCCGGCGCGAACCTAATTCATGGCAGAAGATGTTTTCCCTTGACTACAGATGCGTCGCGTAGTCCCGGTTTTCCTTCTTGAGCATGGCGTCGGTACCGAGGAAGGCGTGCTTGGACATATCGGCCGTGTACTTGCTGGCCGGCGGGGTGCGGCCCAGCGCCTCGGCCATAGCGCGGATGTGGTGGGGCGCGTCGCCGCAGCAGACGCCGAGGTAGGTGACCCCGAGGTCGTAGGCCGCGCGCGCGAAGTCCGCGATTTCGTAGCGGTTGCAGGTGAAGGGATCGAGCGCCACGGGAAACGGGCGGCCGTCCGGGAGGTTGGGATAGGCGGGGTCGCGCAACGACTGGAACGTGGGCTCGTCCGGGGTGGTGCGATAGGGCACGGGCAGGGCGGCGACGTAGCAGTTGACGGCGTTCCTTATATCCGCGAGCAGCGGCAGCATCGTGCGCGGCCCGCGGTGACAGTTGACGCCCACGACATCGGCGCCGGCCGCCTCCAATCGCTTGCAGGTCTCCGCGGGCGACCAGCCCTCGCGCAGCTTCTCGTCCTGGTGGACAGAGACGGTGACGACGGCCGGGAGGCCGGTCTGCTTGATCACGTCGAGGGCGAGCAGCGCCTCTTCGCCATAGGAGATCGTCTCGGCGATGATGAAGTCGACCCCCGCGTCGACGGCCCAGCCGACCTGCTCCTCGAACATAGCGCGCGTCGCCGCCGCCGACGCGGCGTCGCCCACGAAGACGTTGGTGTTGGAGATATCGCCCGCCAGCAGCGCGCCCGACTCGGCCGCGACCTCTTTGGCGATCGCCAGCGCCTGCCGGTTCATCTCCTCGAGCAGGTGTTCTTTGCCGACGATGCGCAGCTTCTCGCGGTGCGCGTAGTAGGTGAACGCCTCGACGACGTCGGAGCCGGCGTGCACGAATTCGCGGTGCAGTTGCCGGACAACCTCGGGGTGGTCGAGCACGACCTCGGGTACGAAGGCGCCGGCCTGGAGGTAGCCGCGTCGCTCGCATTCGAAAAGGTAGCCTTCGGCGCAGATGACCGGGCCTTGCGCGAGGCGCTCGAGGAGACCGGGCTTGTGCTGGGGAGCGGTGTCGGGCATTCTATTATCTCCTGTATCTCCTGGCCGAGTGGTCCATGGGGACGGCGAGCGTCGCGGCCGTGGCGTGGCCCGGCCGTGGCGTGGCCCGGCCGTGGCGTGGCGTGGCCGTGGCGTGGCCCGGCCGTGGCGTGGCCGTGGCGTGGCCCGGCCGTGGCGTGCCTACAGTGTACAACTCGCCTTTCGCGGCGCGCAACCGCCGTCAGACCTGCGTAGCGTACCCTAAAATAGTAGAATTGGGCCACGCAGCCTGAGACCTATGACGTCTGTGCTACACTGGCCCCGAGAGATTGCTATAGGGAGGCGCGGTGACGATGAGCGACATGTACACTATCCCGAGATCTTTGAATCCCGCGTCGTTGGGCCTCTGGCCGCCGAACGATACCGAGGAGAGCGTGATGGGCACGGACCTGCATCAGCTGACCATCATGAACCTGCGCTGGGGCATGAACGAGATCGCGGCCGTCCTGACGCCACCCGGAGGGCCGGCCCCGTGGCAGGCGCTCAGCCAGACCATCGTGAGGGGCTTCCCGCGCCGCGACGGCTCGCTCTTCAAGACGCTGCCCGACGTGTTCGTCTATCACCACGCCATCGGCCGGCGCCGTGGGTCTGTTTCGATCGACGGTGATGGGCCGCCCGCGCTGATCGTGGAGGTGCTCAGCGAGTCGACGTATGAGGTCGACATCGACCTTGTGGAGGGCAAAGGCTACGGCTATGCGCGCGCCGGAGTGCGCGAATATCTGGTGCTCGACCCCACGGGCGAGTTTTTGCCCGCGCTGGGGCGGGCGTGGCGGCTGAGCGATGACGTGTACCTCCCGTGGGCGCCCGCTGCCGATGGACGCTGGCGGAGCCGGGAGATCGCGGTGGACGTGGGCGTGGAGGACGGGACGGCCGCGGTGTACGGCCGCGACGGCCGGCGTCAACTGCGCGAAGGCGAGATAGCCAATGAGTTGGCGCGCCAGGAGAATGAACTGGCGCGCCAGGAAAATGAGTTGGCCGAACTGCGCCGGCTCGTGGAGGAGCTGCGTGGGGAGCGATAAGAAACGCGACGACAGGGATCGCGCCGCGTGAAACATGATATAATAACAGGGTAACGAGTCGACGAGTTTGAACCCCTCGCCGGCTCGTTTCGTCATGTCCGCGGCAACGTGTGAAGGGTTGCTGTGCTATCATAAAGGTTGTGGCTGGAGCACCCTCCTGGCCCATTTTGCCGTGTCTTTCGAAGGTGACCCATGGCTCTAGCCCTCCTTGCGCCCCAGCAGCAACAAATCCACGGCCCCGTGTACGGCGCGGTTGCGTTCGTAGCGCCCGGCTCGGCTGCCGCGCGCGCCGGACTGCGACCGGGCGATCATCTGCTCTCCGTCAACGGCCACCGCCTGCGCGATGTGATCGACTTCCGCTTCTACGCGGCCGACGACGAGCTGCTGCTGGAGGTGCGCCGCGACGGCGACGGCGGCGACGGCGACGGCGATGTCCAGACGATCGCGCTGACGCACGGACCCGAGGACCCGCTGGGTCTGGAGTTGCGCGGTGACGGGCTGGAGTCTATCACCGAGTGTACCAACCACTGCCCATTCTGCTTCGTCACGCAGCTGCCCCCGGGCATGCGCCGCACTCTGCAGATCAAGGACGACGACTACCGCTACTCTTTTCTCTTCGCCAGCTTCGTCACGCTGACCAACCTGACCCCCGAGGACTGGGCGCGTATCGAGGAGCAGCGCCTCTCGCCGCTCTACGTCTCGGTGCACAGCACCGACGTGGCGATGCGCCGCAAGCTGCTCGGCAATAAATTCGCCGAGGACCCGTTGGCGCAGCTCGACCGCCTTGCCGCCATGGGCGTCACCGTGCACACGCAGTTGGTGACCTGCCCCGGCATAAACGACGGCGAGCATTTCGAGCGTAGCGTCGAGAAACTGCTGACACGCTACCCGCAGGTGCAGACGATCGCGGCCGTCCCCGTCGGCCTGACCAAGGTCCGCACCGAGCGCACCATGTCGCGCGGCATGCCCCTGCGCAAGTTTCGTCCCGACGAGGCCGCGCGCCTGCTCGCGCAGGTCGAGCGCTTCCAGGAGCGCGCCACGGCGCGCCATGGCGCGCCGATCGTCCACGCTAGCGACGAGCTCTACCTGCTCGCCGGCCGCACCGTCCCCGAGGCCGCGCATTACGAGGACATGGAGGAGGCGCAGCTCGAGAACGGCGTTGGCCTGACGCGCCAGCTCATCGACGACTGGCGGCGCGTGCGCTCCGCGCTGCCGGCCGCGCTGCCGCGCCCGCGCCACCTGACCATGGCCTGCGGCACGCTGATCGCCCCCGTGCTACAAGAGATCGTCGACGAGATGAACGGCGTCGGCAACCTGCGCGTCGACCTGCGCCCCGTGCGCAACACCTTGTTCGGCGACGAGGTGACGGTCTCGGGGCTGATCGTGGGGCGCGATCTACTTGGCGCGCTCGACGGGCATGAGGTCGGCGACACCGTGGTACTGCCGCGCGACATGTTCGACCACAGCGGGCGCGTGACCCTGGACGATATGGCGCGCGACGACCTCGTCGACAGGCTGGGCAAGCCGATCGTCACCGTCAAGCGCTTCACCGAATTACGCGAGGTCCTCTTATCATGAACAAACCAGTCGTCGCCGTCGTGGGCCGGCCCAACGTGGGCAAATCCACGCTCTTCAACCGCCTCATCGGCGAGCCCCTCGCCATCACCGAGGACATCCCCGGCACTACGCGCGACCGCCTCTACGGCGACAGCGAGTGGAACGGGCGCGAGTTCATCGTCGTCGACACGGGAGGGCTCGTGCCCGGCGAGGACGAGACGATGGCGCGCGCCATCCGCGAGCAGGCCGAGATCGCCATCGCGGAGGCCGACGTCATCCTGTTCCTCGTCGACGCCAAAAGCGGCCTCGTCGCCGACGATGCGGCCATCGCCGAGATCCTGCGCCGTACCCAGAAGCCGGTCGTCCTCGCGGCCAACAAGGCGGATAGCGCCACGCGCCGCCTGGCCTCGCTCGAGTTCTACGAGCTCGGCCTGGGCGAGCCTATCGCCGTTTCGGCCCTCCAGGGCGTGGGCACGGGCGACATGCTCGACGAACTCGTCAAGCCGCTCCCGCGCTCCGAGGAGGTAGGGGAAGAGGACGACGCCGCCCTCAAGCTGGCCATCGTGGGCCGGCCCAACGTCGGCAAGTCGTCGCTCCTCAACGCCCTGCTCGGCTTCGAGCGCGTGATGGTCTCCGACGTGCCGGGCACGACGCGCGACGCCACGGACACGGTGCTGGAGCACGAGGGGCAAGAGATCGTGCTGATCGACACGGCGGGCATCCGCCGGCGCGGGCACATCAAGGGCTCCATCGAGAAGTACTCCGTGATGCGCGCGATCCGAGCCATCTCGCGCGCCGACGTCACCCTGCTGGTGATCGACGCTACCGAGCCCCTCACGGCTCAGGACCAGCACGTGGCCGGCTACGTACAGGAGGCCAAGAAGGGCATGATCGTGGTGATCAACAAGTGGGACCTCATCGAGAAGAGCGCCACGACCATGAATGAGTTCACCGCGCGGGTGCGCCGCGAACTCAACTTCATGGGCTACGTGCCGGTCCTGTTCGTGTCGGCGCAGACCAAGCAGCGCGTCAACAAGATCGTCGACGAGGCCCTGCGCATCAAGCAGGAGCGGGCCAAGCGCATCTCGACCGGCAAGCTGAACAGCGTGGTGCAGGAGGCGTTGCGCGCGCACCCGGCCCTGTCGTCCGGGGGCAAGCTCCTCAAGGTCAAGTACGTCACGCAGGCCGCGACCGACCCGCCGACGTTCGTGTTCTTCGTCAACGACCCCGAGCTGGTGCACTTCTCGTACCGGCGCTTCTTAGAGAACCAGCTGCGCGAGTCCTTCGGCTACGAGGGCACGCCGCTCAACATCGTGTTCCGCGCCAGCGAGCGCCGCGACCACGAGCGCGACAGGGAGGCGGCCGGGACGGCCCGGCGCATACGCGCGTGAGGTAAGCGATGAACAACCTGCTGCTCTACGCCGCCGTGACGGTCGCCGGCTACTTGCTCGGCTCGATCCCCAGCGGGCAGATCGTGGCCGCCCTGGTAGGCGGGGTCGATCTCTCCATGCGCGGGAGCGGTAAGACGGGCGTGACGAACGTGTTGCGCACCCTCGGCCCCGGCGCGGCCGCCGTGGTGCTACTGGGCGACCTGGCCAAGGGTATCCTGGCCGTGCTGATCGCCCGCTGGCTGGTCCACCCGGCTGGCGCGCAGCACGTGGTCGAGGTGTTGGCGGGGTTGGCGGCGGTGCTCGGGCACAACTGGTCGATCTACATCAAGCTCAGAGGTGGCCGCGGCGTCGTCGTCTCGCAGGCCATCTTCCTGCTCTTCTGCTGGCCGGCCGCTCTCATCTCGACGGTGGCCTTCGTGGCCATCCTGGCCCTGAGCCGCTTCGTGTCGCTAGCCTCGCTCAGCGGCGCGGCCATCGGCCTGGCGCTGCTGACGGGCTTCGTTCTCTGGGGTCACTACCCAGCCGCCTACCTCGCCTACGGCGTGGCCGCCGCCGCCCTGATCTGGCTGCGCCACATCGACAACATCCAGCGCCTGCTCGCCGGCACCGAGCGCAAGCTCGGGCAAAGGGCATAGGCGCTGTCAAGGTTTGTTCTCACGGCGCCGCCGTCGACGTCAGCCATGTCCACGCGCTGTCGCCCGCGAGGCGTCCGTAGACTCGTCGCGCATCCTCCTCATCAGTGAAGAGGGCGTAGCAGGTCGAGCCGCTGCCGGTCATGAGGGGGTTGGGCGCGCCGGCCTCGCGCAAGGCCTCCAGGGCGCGCGCGACCTCCGGGTAGAGCAGGAGGACCGTGCGTTGCAAGTCGTTCGAGAGCGGCCACCCCGACGGCGGCCGGCCCGCGCGCAAGGCCGCGAGCAGCGCCTCCGTCCCCGCGCCGTCGCCGTACAACGCGGGCGTCAGGGCGGCGAAAACGTGGCGCGTGGAGACACCGATCGCCGGTTTATACAGGACGACATGGGCGCGCGGCGGGGGTGGTAGCGCCGCGACTGTTTCGCCGCGGCCGGTGGCCAGGGCCGTCGGCGCATAGAAGAAAAAAGGCACGTCCGAGCCGAGCCGCGCGCCCAGCGCGGCCAACCGCTCCGTCGTCAGGCCCAGCCCCCACAGCTTGTTCAGCCCGCGCAGCGCCGTCGCGGCGTCGCTGCTGCCGCCGCCCAGGCCGGCGTCGATCGGTATCCTCTTGCGCAGGACCAGGCGGGCGCCGTCGCCGTGGCCCGTCTCCGCGCGCAGCAGCGCGGCGGCGCGCCAGGCCAGGTTAGTGTCTCCGGCGAGCGCGGGCGCGTCGCAGTCGAGCGCGAGGTCGTCCGCCGGGTAGAGCTCGAGCGTGTCGTACAGCTCGATCGCCTGCATGACCGAGCGCAGCGCGTGGTAGCCGTCGGGGCGCCGGCCGAGCACGTCGAGCGAGAGATTGATCTTGGCCGGCGCCCGCAGGATTATCGCGCTGCCCGCGTTGTCCTTGTTATCCACAGACGAAGCATACCGCACGCAAGTCGATCCCCTCTCCCGCCACCACGCAGCGGGACGAGGGTGAGGAGCTTCGCGACTGGGAGCAGGTCGTCCCCCCGGGCCAAGGACAGACCGCAACGTCCAGGCGCACCTCCTCGATTGGCGCCGCTTCGTGTCGGACATGTACCTCGAGTGCTACCGGGGCGAGGCCGAAATCTTGCGCGAGGGCGACGGCGGGCGCGCCTACACCTTCGCGCTCAACCACGGCCCTATCGAGGCGCGGTTGGCGCTCCCATCTCCCATGCGCGACCTGCTCGCGGGCGAAACGCACGCGGACAGCGTGACGCTACTACCGCACGGCGTCGTCATCCTCACGCCAGCCTGACCCGTGGCGGTAGACGAGCAGGAGGGGCTGGAGGGGCTGCAGCGCGACGATCTTTCCGGCGGCGAGCGTGGAGCCTTCGACCCCTTGGCCCGGACGCTTGCCAGCCGGCGCCGTTCGGGGCACTCTAGAGAGGGCCTCTGCGCGCCCGACTCACTCACACCCCGCGTGCCGATGGAGACGAATGGCGACAAGGACCAACACGCCGACCCGCATCGAGCGCGACCCGACCCCGTTCTCGCACCGCGGCGGCCCCATGGGCGTGGTGCTGGTCCATGGCTTCTCGGGCACGCCCGGCGAACTGCGCCCCCTGGCCGAGCGCCTGGCGCGCCTGGGCTACTCCGTCGAGGCGCCCCTGCTGGCCGGGCACGGCGGGAGCCAGGAGGAGCTGGCCGCCGTGGCGTGGCGGGACTGGGTGGCCTCGGTGCGACGCGCGCTCGAGGATTTGCGGGGGCGCTGCCCGACCGTGGCGCTGGTCGGGTTCTCGATGGGCGGGGCCATCACCCTCTCCATAGCCGCGGACGGCGGGGACGGCGGGGACGGCGGGGACGGCGGGGACGGCGGGGACGGGGCGAGCCGGGCGGGGCGGGGCATCGCGGGGATCGTGACCATGTCGGCGCTCACGCGCATCAACAACCCCCTGACCGTGCTGCTGCCGGTGGCCCGGCGCGTGATGCCCTACATTTATCCCTTGCGGCTGCGCGGCATCGACCTGAGCAAGCCCGAGGTGATCGAGCGCCTGCGGGAATACATTCCCGACCTGCAGGTCGATCCCACGAAACCGGAGGAGATCGCCGCGCTGCGGGGCGCTATCAAGGTCTCGGTCGGGGCTGTCTACCAGCTCGACGCCCTGCTGCGCCACACGCGCGCGTCGTTGCCGCGCGTAACGGCGCCGGCGTTGCTGATCCAGGCCACGCACGACGAGCAGATCCCGCGCTCGAGCATCGACGAGATCTACCGCCGTATCGGCTCGCGCGACAAAAAGGCCGTGCGTCTCGCGCTCTCGGGGCACATGGTGCTCGCCGGACCCGAGCGCGCCGAGGTCCTCGCGCAGGTCGAGGCGTTCCTCGAGAGAATCGGTCAAACAGGCGCGTAAGGTTGCGCCTCCCGCCGCATCTATTAGAGATAGGGGCGGCGGGTCGATATATGCAGGGGACGGATGGCATAGGCTCTGCTTATACTATTACTATATTTGAGATAGGGGTCGCGCCGGCGCCGGTGCCGGTGCAATGTGGTGTGTTAGGACAATAAACGGTGGCGCAACCCGCGACTGACGGCCGGAACTGGGGCGATGTCCTCAGCGACGACACCCCGGATGCCGACCTCGTCGCCCGCTCGCTGCAGGGGCGACAGGACGCGTTCGAGGTCCTCTTCGACCGCTACGCGCGGCAAGTCTACAACATCGCCTATCGCATCAGCGGCAGCTCGACCGAGGCCGAGGACCTGACGCAGGACATCTTCATGCGTGCCTTCCGTACGCTCGGCACGCTGCGCCAGCCGCAAGCCTTCGCGGCCTGGCTTTACCAGATGGCCACGAACGTCTGCCTCGATGGGGTGCGCCGCCGCAGGGTCCCGCAAGCCGAGCTCAGCGAGGCTGTCGTTTCGACCTATCCCGACGAGTCGCGCTGGCGCTCGCCGGAGGCTGTCGCGCTGGCGAGTGACGACCAGCACGCCGTGTGGGAAGTTCTCGCCAGGCTTGCCCCAAGCCAGCGCACGGCCCTGGCGTTGCGCGAGTTGTACGGCCTGAGCTACGGCGACATCGCCGCGACGCTGGGCACGAGCGTCGGCGCCGTCGAGGTGTTGATCTTCCGCGCGCGCCGGCGCTTCCGCGAGCAATACGCCAAGGTGGCGGCCGGCGCCTCGGCGACCGGCGCGGCGAGCGCGAAGGCGGCGTCGGCGCCTTGCAAAGAGGTGCGGGCCTCGCTCGCTACAGTCCTCGACGACGAACAGGGTACGGGTAAGGAGCGCGCCGCGGCGCTCACCCACGTGCGGAACTGCCCCACCTGCCAGGCGGAGATCGCGGCGCAGCGTCGCGATCTCCGCGCTCGTGCGCTCCTGCCCCTGCTACCGCTTCCCATCGTCCTCAAGGGCCACGTGCTCACGCACGTGGCCTCGGCCATTGGGGCCGCCGGGGGTGGCGCCGCCGCGACGGGGGCGATGGGCGTGACGGGGGCGACGCTCGCCACGTCGTTGAGCGCGGCCACCGGCGCGCCGGCGGCTGCTGCTTCATCGGCCACCACCGCGGGGACAGCGGCCGCGGTTGTGACGACGACGAGCACGAGCGCGAGCGCGGCCACGGCCACGGCCGCGGCCACGGCCCTGGGAGCCAAAATAGGGGTGCTGGCCGTCGGTAAGGCGCTGCTCGTCGCGGCAGCCATCGCGACGGTCGCTGCCGTCGCCGTGACTCCACTGCTGCGGGGGCGGCAGGCCCACCCAGCGTCGGCGAAAAGAGCCGCTACCGGCCAATCGGCGCGGGGGACATCGGCGGGCGGATCGCGATTCACGGGGCAGAGCATTATCGGGACGCGCCTGACCCTGCTTGCCCGGTCGCTCAGATACGGTTCCACCGTCGCGCCTCGACCGCGTCTGCCGCGTCCCTCCGTCCGCGCCCATCCAACGCATGCGACGGCCAGGGGGCGCCGGCGTTCGATCGCCACGGCGCGGCAGGCCGGGGCGCGTGAAGTCAGGCCCCGCCTCGTCAAGCGCGCTCCCATTGCGAAGACGACGTGGCGGACCCGCGCTGCCCGCCGCCCGCACCCTACCTATCGCGCCACCCATGCCCATGTAACGAAGCGCGTCACCACGCCGCGTCCCGCTCTGCGCAAGCGGGCACAGTACCCCGTCGCACACAAGCAGGTGCGCCGCCTCGTCGCACACAAGCAGGCGCGCCGCCCCGTCGCACACAAGCAGGCGCCGCATCGCCCCGTCGCGCGCAACAAAGCTGTAACTCCGCGGCGCGTCACTCATCGGACGGTGGTCCCCCGTCCGGCGCAGCACAAGAGGGTGGCGCATCGTCGTACTGGGCATAAGCCGGCGCGCCATGCCGCGCCGCGCGCGGCCCTATCGGTAACGTGGCGGCCGCTCGGCCGGTTCCTGCGCTTCGACCAGCGGCAGATGCTGCGCCTCCATACCCGTCCGGGCGCTCTTGTCGACGTGACGCTGCGGATCGTGCGCGTCGCGGACCCGCATACGCATAGCCTCGGGCCGCGTGGGCCGCGGATCTATCGGGTCACGATGCGCGCGCGGGCAGATCGGCACGGCGACGCGTCCGTGCCCCTGCGCTACTCCTACGTGCCCACGCGGCCGATGCCCGTCACCCTGACGGTGGCCGTCCACGACGGCCGGCGCACGACGCAGCGGGTCGCGCACATGACGCTGGTGCGGCGCTAGTCTTTTCTCGTCGCCAAAAAGTTGTTTTTTGATGTGTAGTAACTCCACCCTCACCCTCGTCTTAGCTAATAAGGGGGAGCCTGAAGATGCTACTGTTCACCATCTTTCTCTTAGCTAGAGTTTGGCCAAGTCAAGCTGCATAGCAGAGCATGTCGCAGAGGTGATCGGCCACGGCGCGCGGGACTTTTCGCAGGTCGCCGGTGGACGGGGATGTCTGAAAAGCCATGTGCGCCCA
>JAABUX010007017.1_pt1 | contig 13316 bp, 27 predicted proteins | sample 5561851 | NCBI WGS metagenome assembly JAABUX01 (sample SAMN10711883, study PRJNA513361) | rock metagenome | isolation source: Antarctica rocks | place: Antarctica: Victoria Land, Richard Nunatak red sandstone | collected 2016-01-03 | reverse complement strand
AGGAGGCAGTCCCTGTCATGGAGCAGTGAGTGGGTTTGTCAGCGGGCACACCTGGTGGCAGAGCTCTTGCAGCTAGGAGGGGAACGATGTGTGGGTGCGCTGCAGCAGCCATGAGGGACACTTCCTGCCGGAAGCTGTCGAGGTCTGCAGACGTTCGGATTGTGACCCGCTTGATTGCGACCTTCTGCCCTTTCCACGATCCCTGCACGATGGTCGCCTTTGGCATGCTGCTCCCGCCGTGCATGTCTTCAAGGTTGCGCTGCTCAGATGGTGATTCCACTGCACGTCACTCGCATGGGAGAGAGAGCTGGGAGCTTCCTATGCCACACAGCTCGTTAAGCGTGCGCCTGCTGCGCACCCGGTACACTTTGCTCTGCGGCCCCAGATGGATCAACTCCGCGAGTGTGAGTTCTTCTTTCGACACACCCAGAGGAACCTGCGCCCCGTTGCCCACGCGACCCGCCTGCGCGTCAAATGCTCAGTCGAGTGACTGAGGACCACCCGGTCTGCAGCAAATTTACAGCAAATGCTGTGAGACATGGTGTGGTGTTCAAGTGTTGGTGAAGTGCAAAGTGGGACAGGATCGATGCGCGCGACATGCATGTGCAAACCTCCTCAAAGCATCCTCTCTGAACGATCTCCTTCATCTGATCGAGTGTTTGCTGCACTGATGGACGCGCTGCAGCCCCCATGCTGCAGTGACTTTCCAACGCCGGGTGAAGTCCTGCAAATGAATTGCGCTCGGAGTGTACCTTTCGCCACACAACTTGTGCAGCTTACACCCCCTTCCCTGCCACATGCTCCTAAGACCTTGACGTCGCTTTTGAGCTGCAGTATGGTGCACGAGGCTTTGTGAGGTCCAGGACCCGCCGCATGGTCGAGGGCGGTGACTGGCATGTCAGGCGACACTTCTGGCGGCAAGCACGAACAGGGCCTGTCGCTGGACGCCGAGGAGTTCAGCAGCGTCTTCTTCCGTCTCTACCTTTTCAAAGGTGTCCGTTGTGACGTCGTTTTCCTGCCTCCCCCCTCGACTCTCCCTTATCCATGACGCGCTTCGAGCGCCAGGCTACAGAGGTGCGCACGTTTGGATGACGAGGGCCGCCGGGGATCACCTGGTCTGGACTGCCGATGACGTCCTCCCGGCACGTCAGCCCTGGCCAACATTCAAGCAAATCGCGCGCCCTCTGAACAAGTCGGTATACAATACGTTGCTGGAGGCAACCTTTGCATCCCTCGCTCGGGGCTTCCACCCCCACCCCCCCACGGTCTGAAGAAACAAGTGAAACGTTGCGTAAACGTCTGCGTGCGCTCTGCAGTCAAGCGGTGTCCGCGCGGGCGGCCTCACGACTGGACACAGTGCCCATATGCACATCCTGGTGCGCATACTAGTGTCTGCAGGACTGCCAATGCACAGCCAGCAGCCCCATTGCACTCTTCCTTCTGTGACACCTGCCTGCTGGTTGTTGTATTAAAATCATGTCGTTTTGGCAGGTGAGAAAGCAAAGCGCAGAGATCCCCGGAGGTATCAGTACAGCGGGACTGCGTGCCCTGACTTCCGCAAGGTGAGGTCATGTGCTGCTGTGCAGCATGAGGCCGACTACGTCCGAAATTCCCACTCACAATGGCACTCATGCCTTCCGTCCGCGCAGAATGGCTGCTGCCGGCGCGGCGACGCTTGCCCGTTCGCCCACGGCGTGTTCGAGTGCTGGCTGCACCCTCAGCGATACCGGACGCAGCTTTGCGCAGATGGCACATCGTGCAAGCGGCGAGTCTGCTTCTTTGCTCACATGGAGGTGAGCTCAGCTAGACCTGCTTTAATGTCTTCAACACTGAGTTGTCTTTTTTGTCTGACCTCTGCTGCGCTACGTGCAGTCGGAGCTGCGAAAACCCGAGGAGGCTGCACACCAGCGGGTGGTGAATGATTGTGAGGATCGCCTCTCTGGTGCGCGCCATATCAACCCCTGCTCAAGGCTTACTGTGGTCAACGTGCTGACATCCCTCGCTCACGTGGATAGCTACCTGCGCAGGGGCGGCGCTTCCTGCGCAGCTTCTACAGCAGCAGCAGCTGACGCAGGCGTTGACCGCTATCCTGGCAAATGGAGCGGCCGGCAGCCCGGGTCAGAATGGCTTTCACCATCCCACGGGCCCCGAGGTGCGACGTAATGCTCTGCTGCGACCACATGTGTGGCCTCAGCCCGTCCTCCTCGTCATCATCACCTGCGTGCAGCATATCATGCTCAGAGGCGTGGATGGCACGCTCGCAGAGCCGGGACGAGCACTCATCGTCGCCCGTGAACCCTCTCGCTGAGCGGGCCTGGCAGCTGCAGCAGCAGCTGCAGCACCTGCAGACGCTGCAGGTCATGCAGTCGCAGCAGCACGCGGCGGCGGGCTCGCAGCGCAGCAGCATCGACGGCCGCGGCAGCTTCGATGGGGGCGCTGGCATGGCCGTCCCGCACATGCAGGCGAGCAACCCGTGGCAGGCGCTGGTGCAGCAGCAGCTGCAGGCGCAGGTACCTCACAGTACCTCACAGTGACGCCCTGCCGTCCCGGATCACGTGCACCGGCCCAGCATGGACTGTTCTTCATTGGTTGTGAGTTGCCATCTGTTTTGTCTCTCCATTCCGTTCCATACTCGTGGGTGGCATATCCAGAGCTGTGTGCAGTGTGACATGCAGTCGCCGGCCATGTGTCAATATCTGCATGATCTTGTAGGTGGATCAGGAGATGCTGCCCATGCTCGGGAATGGGGCTGCAGCGGGCGCACCCCGGCACAGCAGCCCCTTCCCGCCACATCAGGGCAGCATGGAGGCTCTGGCGCTGTTGCAGGCTTCACAGCCCACCAAGCTGCCGCTCCACTTGCCAGCGAACGGCCTGTCAGCGAACGGTTTGACGGCCGCTGGGCCCCTGCCGAGGCCCAGCGCAAACGGGTTCGGGGCGCGGGAGGCTTACCCTGGGGATCTTGGCAGAGCGTCGCACGCAGAGCTGCTGGCAGCGGGGACCGGAGGCTTGGCGGGACCGCGGCGGATGTCGCTCGACAGCGTCATGCCGCCGCGCCCGCCGCCTCCCCTCCACCACATGCGTCCAGGCGCCAATGGGATGCAGCAGTGGCCCTCGGACGGGCTGACCGGCCCTGCGGTCGACCCCCTGGTGCTGGCGGCCCTGCAGCTGTCGCAGCGGGCGATGGCCATGCCGCCGCTCAGCGGGCGGAGCTCAATGGACGGGCCCCATCATGCCGAGCACCACCCGAGGACACCGCCGGCTGTGTCCTTGCCTCCTCAGCTGGCTGCACCCGGGTTCATAGATAATACGCTGTTTCAGGCGCCGAGGACCCGCGGCTCGCTAGATCTGCCGCCCATAGGCAGTCATGGCCTGCACGACCAGCCGGCGGCAGCAGGGCTCGACTTTGGGTGGCCAGCCGCCGGGCGCCCGCTCCCCCAGCGTCGCTCGGTGGACATAGGCTCCGTGCAGCGGCAGGGGCATCCGCCGCTCGGCGGCGACTTCGGCATGCACCTGCATCCCTCCCACTTGCTCAGCGCGGCGCACATGGCAGTTGCAAACGGCCGGGGTGACAGCCACAGCCCGGCACCCCTGGATCGCGTCAACCCGCTGCTGCCGGTCACTGCAGCCATGGCTGCGCATGAACACGTCGTCATGACTTCCGAGCCTCCTCACTTCGCAGAACCCATCCAAGGTACTTGAACAAAATTGCCCATGCTGTTCCCAGTGGCGCAGCCTTCATTGCCGCATGGTCCATGCACTTTCCATCCTGTGATCGTGAGGTTTAACATGGTCTGTGGTTGCCGGCAGGTCGGCAGGTGTCGGCAGCGACGCATCCGCCTGTGAGCCACGGCGGTCACGTGGTGGGTCTCACGCAGCATCGGCTGGCGACTGTCGGCGAAAGCGAGGTCAGCCAGCTGGATGTCAGCGCCGGCACCGACCTCCTGCTGCAGGGTCTGGACAGCCTGGACAGCAAGGCGTTTGGGGAGCCGTCTTCAGCATCAGCGGCCGGCAACCCATCAATCACCCGTATCGCCTCTTTTGACAGGTGCTCGTGAGGCGACAATGCTCCATGAAGTCAAAGATTGTCCATCCTGTGTCTCCTAGGGAGCTGAATTCTCTGCCTGTGTGCGCTGCAGCATTCTTGCGGACCTTCCACGCAGCTTATCGGAGGTGCACCTGCAGCATCACGGTCCTCTATCTCCATCCATGGACGGACCAGTGAAGTTGGACGGCTGAACCGTCCGTCATCATTCATCGGCGCTTTTGGTGTCATCGAGACAGCGGTCCTCAGCCGAGAAAAAGGGCCAAATTCACAACTTTCTGGCGTCACAGCTTCGTGAGAGCTGACACACAATTGTTTGGCACACACATCGCGACAGTGAGGCGATCGCATAGAGAGGAGAGACATTGAAGGCGAGCCGGCGAAGCTTGCCGCACGCCTGGTCATCTTGTTCTGTATCGTCGGCAGCCCGGCCGACTTTCGGAACAGGGCTGTTTTCATCTGTTTATGTCGTATACTGACAGGGTTGACTGTGGCAGCGAATGATGTCTCATTCTGATCATCTCAGCAGCAGGTGTTTTTTGAGGATTGTGTCAGGAGCGCCAACACCGAGTGCCAGACGCAACGCTCCTTGCTGATCAACGTATGTTATATTGTTTGGAAAGAGCAGACTGACTTCGGCACCGTAGCTAACTACAAACGGCGCGCGCACGAAGGCAAGCTGAGGAGCTTGCAGATTTTGGGGTGCAAAAACGGGTATGGCGGGTCCATCATTTGTCCAGTGCTGTTGGGCATGCACACATCTACGGTTGTGACCCATGCACAGATGCCTCTGAACATCGAAGGCATATCGGCAATTTTACAGCAGTCCCAGGCACCAAACGCCTCCCAGCACAGCTTGCATGCAGCAGCCCAAGCTTTCGAACAGGTGCACATGACCGCTGCACGTCGTTTTCGCACCCCATACTTGCGATGCCTGGCCCATCTCAGATGGACAGGTCGAGTGGCATGCAAAGGCGTGATCCGGAACGGTCAAAAACGTCAACGCTCACCGCTGAGACTGTGTCGTGTGCTCACAGCTCAAGAACGGAAATGTCCGGGACGGCGTCAATGTTGCGGCTCAGCTGCTGGCGCCCCAGCGGCCGGAGGCGGCTCAGCACTTTGGCTACGCAATCATGCAGCATCTGGTGAGGATCACTGGCATCAGCGACGCTGCTCATGCACTGTCGGCCGGTCGCTGATGCATGCGTGCGCTCGCTGACTCAGGTCGGGTCACGATGGGGGGAGTTCAGCGACGATGAGCACGCGGAGCTGGCTAAGCTGGCCTTCAACATGGTAACACAGGGTGCGTGACCCTTCACGCTGCCACTCGGTTGCATGCTCTCGGTGGGTGCGGCCCGCAGTGGCACCCTGCGAAAGTGACGCAGTTCGCACCGTTGGCTGTGCAGTAGCGTCAAGCCTGTGGCGTTGTGATATCTTGCACAGTACTTGGCTTGCTCAGTCACAGCAACTGCTGCTAGGGCCAATGCCTTAGCGTCTGATCAACGACATGCAATATGGCGTGCAGTGAGCGAGGCGCGGGCAGCATGGGTCCTGAAGAGCAAGGCTGCCGTGCTGCTCGCTCTGGTGATCAAGCGGCAGGGCGCCAGCCTGTGGGAGGCGGTCGTGCCGCAGCTGCAGCTGCTCATGCAGCAAAGCCCGGCGCACGCCGAGACGGTGCGAGTGGCTGCAGCCGGCTCTTGCGGCTGCCTCCCGGCCGGCCTCCTTACCTAGCCTCCCTGCAGAGGGATGTAAGGGGAGTCTGGACGGCGTGTGAGAGTCCCGTAGCGTCTGACCAACAAGTGAGAGGGCCAGCACATGGCAGCGCGCAGACCTGCTGACCAGGACAACTGTGGTTGTGGTGGGGGCAGGTGTCCATGGCTCTGGGCTCGGTGGCGGAGGAGGCGACGATGTACGCGGACGACCTGGAGAGCGACTTCAAACGGGCGCTGCTGGCGTCGCTAAAAGCCTCGCTGCCCGCCGTCCTCCCGATGCTCACTTCGGCGCTCGAGCAGCACTTCGGGCAGGCGCTCGCTGCGGCGCAGGGCGGTGGCAAGGAGGCAGCGACCGCACATGCAGCGGTCGTCACCGCCGCTCTTGGTGAGTCCGGCTACTTCTACGCTCATACTAGCCCGGCAATTGCATTTGTGCTGTTGGGTGTCCTTGTGTTGACGCTTTTGCAAATGCACGCTGCAGCAACGCCTCATCTGAGTGCTTATGCTGCATGTGGAGCAGGTGCGCTGGCGACTTTCGTCCCCTGGGCGCCGCTCCAGCCCCTAGCAGACGCTGGCGCAATCACAGCGTGCGCGTTTCTGCTGAACACGAGCGAGTTCCGGCTCACAGCATGCGGCATCCTCAGGGACGTCATCAGCAGAAAACAGCAGCAGGCAAGCTGATCGCCGCCCCAGCAAGTTTGATTGACTTCAACAAGCAGCGCCGTCATATGCCTCCAGGCACCGCTGGCGCTCCTCCAATGTGGCTGCTATCGTTGGCAGGAACCAGCGGCAGTGTATGGGTCCACCATGGCAGCGGCCGGAACCGGCCTGATGCAGACGGCAGCGTCCCTGCTCCAGGCTCCGGCCGAGCTTGATTTTGAAGGCGCCAACGACGAGTTTGGCCGCCGGCTGTGCGACACCATGTCGCTTTTTGGTCAGCAGCACATCAACACTTTCGAGCACCGTGCGGCGTTCATGCAGCAGGTGCGGACTCCACTGCCGCAGAATGCACCGCACGTTGGGGGTTGCTTCAGTACGAGCACTGCTGAAGCCATGGCCGTGCATAGGCTGCTATCTCTACGTCCGGCGTCTGCTGTTATCTGAAAAGTCCTGCATCCTTTGCATATGAACCGTCAAGTCCTCAACTCCACTCACGTCTCACAGCAGCCGGGTGTGCGTGCAGATGCTATCCTTCGCGCAGCTGCCGTACCTGCTGCTGTCGGACACGGCGCTGGGCTTCTGGACGGCGCTCCTGCAGCAGGCGGCGCCCCGCGGCGAGAGCGTCGCGAAGCTCGAGAAGTCGCCGCTGCCGCTAGACGTGGCGGGCGCCCTCGTCGACCTCGCAGGTGGCCGCAAGTTGCAGGTTGCATCCCTTTGTGGCCAGCACAACATAAAAGCCTGCATGCAACAAAGCTCATGCCCTGCAGTGGGACCAAAACTGCGGGAGGGTGGGTAGTACACAATGACCAGCTCAGAAGAGGTCACGGGTGTCTCAATGAATCGTTGGGATTAGGTAGTGTGCACCCAGCATATCATTCCCAAGCCCCGTGTCTCGGGCACGTCAGGCGAGCAGCTGCGGCGCGGCGCGAATCTGGCGGAGGGCGTGGACGAGGTGCCGCCCTACTTCGACTCCTTCGCCGAGTACAAGGAGTTTTGCGTCCAGTACCGCAGCAAGCTATCACAGATCGTGCGCGCCACCGCCGGCTGGCTCCCGGAACAGGCGCGTGCTGGTCATAGGCGGCAACCGTGTGCCCTGATTTGCTGCAGCCCGCACTCCGCTTTGTCCCGTGTGTCTCTTTGTTGCCCGAGCATGGCAGTGGATGGACACAGACACACTCTGCCTGGCCATGGTGTATGGACGCATGTTCCCGTCGGGACAGTCGCAAAGCATGTTGCTAGGAAGTGCTCTGTTCCATGTTGTGGCGAGAGCCATCAACATTACATGAGGCCGTGTGACCTATACTCACACCTATCTAGAGGTGCAGGCGCTAGCGGGCGCCACCAGGCGGCTGCAGGCGGCACTGGCGGCAGACCCAGCGACAGCACAGCAGTCGGGACGGCTGGACACGGCGGTCTACTTTTTGGAAGCCGTCATCAGCTCAGTTGCGGACGCGCACCTCGGCAGCGGCGCATCCCGGTGCCCACCAGGCGTGTGATAACTGCAGGGATTGCAGAAGGAATTCCCTGCACATGTGTGCCTGTGTTGCGGTCACCCGCTCTCTTATGAATGTCATCATCACCCGCTCGAACTGTCATGGAGCACAGAAAAGAGGCAGAAGGTACGCAAACAAGTCGGACTCCGCAGGTGGTGCGCAGCTGCACCTGGGGCAATGTGCATTATCATCAGATTTCAGTTGATTGATGGCAGGGGTGCTGCGGGGTTTGGAAGCGCTGCTGCAGCAGCTGCTCGCGGCGCCGTTGCCGCATCAGCCAGAGCAGCTCCTCCTTCACGCCCGCGCATTGGAAGCGTTCGGCCGCGTGCTTGCGGCTGAGCCGTCCGCCGTGTTGGCGGTCGTACAGCGGGTGCGAGCTCATTTCGCCGAGTTATTTGCAAACCTGCGCCTGCAAGTACAGGTCGCTGCTCTGTGGGCCAGCAAGGCTCGACCTCGCGCCGGCCCTAAGCTTGAACGCCGAGCGGCTGTGCTGCGGCGGCAGGTGTTCGACCTCCAGACCAAGGCTCTGCCGCTGGAGGGGACAGGGAAGGAGGCGCCTCCAGCGCATCCCCCGGCCGGCTGGAAAGCAGGCGTGAACGCTCGACAGAAGGTGTCAGGTGCGTTTGGAGCTCAAATTGCGAGCTAAAGCTGTACAGGCGCACGTCGAATGCGCTACCACAATGCGGGAGAGGAGATTTTTTCGCTCAGCGTCCTTCGTAAAACCCAACTCTGCGGTTGCTGGAGTGCAGGTGTGCTGGCGGTCCACGCGAAGGCAGCCCCGGCGGCGCTGGTGCCGCACCTGCAGGCCATAGCGTCGCAGACCCAGCAGCTGTGGGACGCCGGCCTGCTGCGGCCCGGCGAGCGCTGCGTGCTCAGCGAGACGCTGGTCATCGCCGCCGCAGGCAGCACGCCGGACATCCAGAAACAGGTCCAGCAAATTTTTCCCCTTGTCATGGACCTCTTGTACTGTGCTGTCTATGATCATGTGTACTGTTGCGATGCCATTCTATGTTGGCCAAACTGAGCTAGCCATGTTGTTTGGAAGCTCGACGCTGGCATAGGACGAGAACCTTAGCCTGCACAGCATGGCTGATGAGCTTCTGACCCACCGTGGAGGTGGTGGAGTGGGTGTTGGGTCCCATCCGGGCAGCTTGGACCAGCCAGGACTGGCTGCGCCATCTCGCGACGCCGGACGCGTTCTATGCGCGATTTGTCAGCATCAGCGAGGCTGCAGACGGTCGAGCAGAGGTACACGAAAGCTGTTTGCAGGCCTTTAGTCAAAGCCTGACGTGGCTTTGCAGCGCAAAGGGCTCAAGGAGCAGTGGCCAGCGCATGACACAAGAGTGTTGCTTCGTGTCCATTGCATCGATCAAGAAGCAAAGCCTGAGTGGTCGACCGAGCAGGGTGAAACTTGTGTGTCGACCAGGCGGGCGGAGGCATCGAGCGGCAAGCGCTGTACCACGACATCCATCTGCTGGAGCGCACGCTGCGGTCCCTCGCGCAGCCAGCTGGCGCGCCGCCGGCGGAGCACCCCATATCGCCGCACCTGCCATGGATGCTCCCAGTGCTCCTGCAGGTCTGCTCCTGACACCGCTTCCACACACTGCTTTTCGCCAGGCCCGTAGGTATGCCTGGGGTCAATTCACTGGCTTAGGTTTCTGTGGTGGAATCCTCGAAACCGGGATGCGCTCCAGGCATCATATCAAGCTCCGTGTCGTTAGGCCCTTCCTTCGTCTACGGGCTGCAGGCCACTGCCTGTCATAGCAGTTAGCATGGAGCTCCTGGATGAACGCCGCCATACCTGCGTCCACGTGCTCTGCAGGTCATGCAGTGCATCCACGGGCTGGCAGCGCCGCATCTGCAGGCGCAGCTGGCGCGCATGCCGGCAGCGCTGCAGATGGGCCCCAAGGAGCGCGCCGTCTACCTGGGCCGCAAAGTGCTGCGCGGCGTCAAGGTAGGGGCGCCCCATATCCCGTGACCCGAATCAAGCAGTGCTGAGCCGCCAAACTCCGCTTTCCGGTCCCATGATGCACAGGTGTCATATGTCCTGCAATGCATCTGAGACTCGGCATGACCTTCCGGCAGAACGGCCAGAGATACTTGAACTGCAGAGATGTCCAGCGATCGCAGCACTCTGCATTATGCAGGTGGAGGGAGCCGAGGAGGAGGAGGAAGAGGACACGCTCGCTGGCGTCAGCGCATATGCGCTGCGCACGTTCCTGCGGCAGACCCGCGAGCTGACGTATCAGGCCGTCGGTCAGGTGGCAGCGCGCGTGCCTGCGCTGTGGCAGGCGACCACTCTCCAGCCAGCCTTCGTGGTGAGCCTCAGCATTAAGCAGCCCTAATTTGCTGTCAGCGGTCTTGCTAAAGTGCTGTACTCATTTCCATTTTCGAAACAGGTGAGCAAACGGTGATATCTGGACCATACAGCCTGGTGCCCTGCTGTGTTCTATGCCACATGGTCTCACCTCTGATGCTGACAGCCTGACCTCAGGCGGCGCTGACGGACGGCTTGGCCTCAATAGACCATCAGATGTTGCGCCTGCTGCTGCGGCACACCGTCATGCCGCTGATCAAGCACGTGCCGGCAGACCAGCGGTGCGAGCCATGCCCTAACCGTGCCCGCTCTGCTCTGTTTGCCGTCGGTGTGTCATAAACTTGCTTTGTAACGGGCTGACATCGCGGGACGCAGCACTTTTGCTGAGTCATCAGCTCCATTGGACCAATGGAATGCCATTTATAATTTGGCATCATAAGGCCTCTACCGCCGTCAGTGATCCCCAGCAGAGGGGTTGCCATGCCTCAAAACCCCTGCAAGATGTTCTCTGCATATCTTTTGCAGGCAGCAGTGGCTGCTGCCCGTGCTCGCGCGCTTGCTGCCCCACATGCAGCAGCGGCTGACGAGCAGCTGGCAGCGCCAGATGTCGCCTGACAATGGCACCAGCTCGAACGGCACCACCGGCCGGTCCGCCACTGAGGCAGACGTCGTGCAGGTACTTCTGCTGGACGTAAGTTGCAGTATTGATATTCTTTGTTCGCTGTACGAAGACAGATCCACAGAGGATGTTGGAGGGAGATTTTGCCCTCCTGTGTCTGCGTAGGACCGGCTGCTTCGCGAAGTGACGCGGGAGCACGTTGATGTCCTGGCGGCGCTTGCAGAGGTCGGCAACCCGCACCCCAAAGGTGACAACCGCCAGCCCAATGTCTTCCACCGGCCGATGCTGCTCAGAACAAGTTCTTGAAGCCAATTTTGCTTCACCTCCGCTCTTACGGGGCCGACGCTATGGTTTCCAGCATCCGCCTCATCTGACAGAGGTCACGCGCAGTCTTGGCAGGAGGCGGGGACTCAGCGCAGGCGCAGCAGGCGTCGGTGCTCGACTGGCTGATGACGGCGGATTTCCAGACGGCTGCCGCGGCAGTCGCCACAGCCACGGCCGTCATGTGGTGGCCGGACCAGGCAGCGGGCAGTGCAGCCCTCATCTGCAAGTGCGTCGCACTTGATGCCTCTCCAACAGGCCCGTGCTTCAATTTGAGCGATGCTACCGGGACCATCGCTGTCTGTATCAACGATGGACCCAGCCTCGTTCCTGACGGCTGTCCTTCTGTCGCCAGGCACGTGGTGGAGTACGCTCAGCGAGAACCGCGGTTGCAAGGCTGGGTGGGCACGACGATGCTCCGCGGCGGCATCGTCGCAATCGCCAACTCCGCAGCCAGCTACTACGGTGCCGAGGTCCTCGGCTTGCTGCGCGACATCCTGGTGCAGCAGCTCAACTCCCAGCCGGGACCGTCACAGGTACCATTTTGAGTGTCAACACTGGACTGTCCTCACTGATGCTGCACACTTGGTTGCTGTCAGCAAGCATGGCAATTCAACAAGCAGAGGACCTTGCTGTTTATCTCGCGTACAGATGTACCGGTGCAGCGCACATGCATCTTGCTCAGCGGGTCATGTGTCATGAGCGGCGTCTTCCCATGCAGGTGCTGCTGGAGTTGCCGCACATTGATACAGGCGTTTTGGACAAGTTCCGGCAGGCGCTGGCTTGCACGCCAGGCGACAAGGAGCAGCGAGCGCTCGTCAAGAAGCTGCTCACCGGCGTCGGTGAGTCGAATATCTGCTGCACAACATCAGCTAATGCCTGCAAACCATCGCGTCTACGCTTCCAGTATTTCCTGCCTTCACCACTGAGAACAGCCTGATACATATTCAACTATCAAGCGCATACTGACATCGACATCATGTGCTCCGCTCAGGGAACGAACAGTTCAATCACATGCTTGAGGACTGGCGAGGCGCAAAGGGCACCAGCCATCAGCACAACGGCGTCCCGTCCCTAGATGCGCAGGGCGCAGACTTTGCATTGACAAACATTTTTGGGTAGACGGAAGCCGGGGTAGGCAGCTACCCCACCCCTACACCTATCGAAGTTGGCTACTTCGGCCGTCAGAGTCTGTTTGCACAACTCATGTCGCAAAGCGTGCTGACTTCCACGACGACAGCAGCTTCAATGGCGCTAGATCGGCCCTTAGTGAGTGCGTTTCCGTGTGCAGCAGTGCAGCAGGTTTATCAGTGGTCAGCAGGTCATATGCTTCAGAGTGTGTAGATAGAAGCAGGCAGGCAGAGTCGTGTACACGACCGCGGTGAAAACTGCCGCCAGGACCGGAAGAGCAGCCTCCCACTTCTCATGAGAGAGGTTTGGCAGGAACAGGAATGCGGGGAACAGGCCGCATATGAAGCCGCCGACGTGCGACATGACAGACGTGCCCGCCGGCGCCAGCGCGGCTGATACTATAGCGTACACCAGGAAGGCCAGCACCCAGGCTCCACGCAGGAATGGCCTGCACATATGTGACCGCAGCGGGATCACAGCTGCGTGCATGACCTGGGATCCAGGTGTGGGTCTGTGGATGTCGGAAGGCCAGAGGGATGTTGGTTGCAGTTTGAGAGCTGAGCATGCCGAACCTGGTCAGCGTATGATAGTTCATGATCATGTCGGCAACAAAGAGCCCCATCATGCCGAAGATGCCGCCGCTGGCACCAACAGTTGGTTTGCAGGCGCTCTGCGTCACGCCGGCAAAGAAAGCGCCTGCGGGCGCTCTTAAGCTCAGTGACACCACCGGGCATTGGCATCGCAAGAGCAATGCATCACGAAATAGACTTCAATCATCTCCAGCAGGATGAACCTCCATGCAGGTACGTGCCATCAAGTGCAGCGCCTGTGCGCGCTACCGCAGACGAGGCTACAGAACGCACCTCCGATTGCGGCAAACCAAAAGAGCAGGGCGATGCGCCATGTGCCGTACTTCTTCTCCACTTGCCAGCCGATGGCCACCATGAGCGCCATGTTGGAGAAGACGTGGTTGAAGCTCTGATGCACGAATACCGATGACAGCCACCTGCGCATCGAAAAT
>JAABUX010007016.1_pt1 | contig 13318 bp, 24 predicted proteins | sample 5561851 | NCBI WGS metagenome assembly JAABUX01 (sample SAMN10711883, study PRJNA513361) | rock metagenome | isolation source: Antarctica rocks | place: Antarctica: Victoria Land, Richard Nunatak red sandstone | collected 2016-01-03 | reverse complement strand
CCAGCAGCGGTGCAGCCCCAGCAAGGCCTGCGGTCCCGGCATGGCGTTCGGCGCCGGACCCATGGGCTTCACGGTCAACGGCCGGCAGATGACCCCTGAGGAGATGATGCGGGTGCGCATCGATGTGCATCGCCACCACAGGCCACCATTCTTGCAGACGTGCTGTGCAGCGTAGCGCGCCAATGCTTTGCTGTCCGGCGCTGCTGTCTTGCCGTGCTATCCAGATGCTTGCCGTTGACGCACAAACGCAAACCTTGTGCACACCCGTCGTTGCCCTGTTGCTGGGCTCGTGAGTCGCGTTCTGCGTGTGCATCGTGAGATGCGCAGCCAACCCACGCTGAGCTCATGCGACATTCCTGCGGCAGGAAGCGGAGCGCCTCTGGATGGGCTCCGGCTGGGCCGAAGCGGCGCGCAACGGCGCCGCCGAGGCGGGCGTTACGCGCCTGGCGGTCGACGTCATCGAGACCGACGACGCGTTCACCTTCACCACCGACGTCCCGGGCGTGTCACGCGAGGATGTCAAGGTATGCTGTTCACCCTGGGTCTCATACCACCTGGTATCAACGCACACAACCTTGATCACTCCTGCCGTTTGCTCCAGCCAGGCGGGTTGAGCAGCCGAGTTTCACGCTGTGTCTACACGTGGCGATATATGTGATAGTCGCTGCTTGCAGCTGCCTTCTCTGCCTTTCCCACTATGCCTGTCACGCGCCTGCTGCAGTGCCCATGGTGCGACATGACTATCGCATCGATCTGCGACCTTGTCATCGCTGCAGGTGCAAGCGAAGAAGGAGGAGCGCGAGCTGACCATTAGCGGCAGCCGGGCGGCGCCGACAGAGGCCAAGCCCAGGGCTGAGGGCAGCGAGGCGCAGCAGCAGCAGGCCGGCCGCCGCCGCCGCATCGAGCGTCGCTTCGGGAAGTTCTCGCGCACTTTCAAGGTGCGCATGCGATCAGATTGCACAGTAATCGCGTGCTGGGTATCTTGCCAGGTAGCCTGCGTGCAGGGGCACGTTTGCTAATGTCTGCATGCTTTGTTTGCGTCTCAGCCTAAACTCTCCGACTGATGTTTAGCTGTGCACCTTTTGCCGTCGTTCTGCCCTGTGAGGCCATTACTGACCGTCATTCGCTGCTGTTCGCAGTTGCCTGACAACGCAGACATCAGCGTCATCACTGCGCGGTTCGACAACGGCGTGCTGACGGTCACCGTCCAGAAGACGCAGTCGACCCCGGTGGATGTCACGGACATCCCGATTGGCATGTGAACAGGGTTGTGATCGTCCGTCGTAGCGCATGGTCAGCGCCTGTGCTGCTGCGTCTTCCACGCAGCGCGGCAGAGATTTTTGAGGTTCCCGTGGCACCGAACAAAAACGACTTGGCTGTATAGATCGATTCTGTAGGTCCAGGTTGCTGTAGCTGTGACACTCAGGTCGTGGCACCAAATGAAGACCTGTCACATATGAACTGTAGCCATTGCCCATGGCTTTGCCGCTCTGAGCTCACCGACAAAAAGCATTCACACTTACTCACGCCGCGCCTTCCTCGGCACAACGGCGTGCTTGCCTGCAAGTTCGATACACCACAGTGCCGATGCGTACATTGCATCAATGCGGCTCTCGAGTGCACGCTGCAGCGAAAGCCGATGTAGCAGCGGACATTTACATGACATAGTTGTGGTCCTTGCAAACAAAACTGCTGTATGACCATGCTGACCTCATGCATGAAACACGTGAGGGCACACAGTCACAAGCTTATTGAAGGCGGAGCTACCTGCACAGGAGTATGAAAGGAAATCGTCGATGGGTGACGTCTCTACAGCAGACGGCTGACGGAGTGGCTGCCACTGACAAAGTCCACATGGCAAAGGATCGACGGTGATTTCGCCACTGGCGCTGGCTGTTACAATTTCGCAACGGCTTCCACTGCTGACGGGCGGTGCGCAGCCCGCCTGCCGTCTGAATGCCCTGCTGGCTGTGGCGCTGTGTGACCCTATCGAACAGGGCAACGCGCTTTGTCTGACTGGGGCCAGCGGCCACACGCATGGTACCTGCTGGCCCTCAGCCCACTGAGGTCTCTCCTCGCCGCTGAGCGAGGCTGTTCCTGCGCAGCTGTCAGCAGGAGCCGCGCAGAGGCGCGAACAGCAGCCGGAACAGAAGGACAAACAGGACAGCTGCTGCCAGGTACACGACGGCGACGACGCCGGTACCCAGGACGCACAAGAATGGCAGCGTGTGCTGCTTGATGAGGGCCATAGACACCTGTGCGCAGCATGACGCCATGGCTTGTCCGTTCACGGGGCAGCACGCAGTTGTCCGCCGGCAAGCTAGTCGTGTCATGGAGCCAGCACATGATTATGATGGGGGGCGAGTTGCTTCGTGCAGCATCTGATAGGTTGATCATATCTGGCAAGCGAGCAAACCGCCATGTTGCCTCGGCACTAGATGAGGCTGCGCTGTGTGGAGAAGATGTGACTGCTACGAGCACAATGACACCGACACGCACCGGGTTGCCGGTGGTTAGCCTGTGGTCGATGCTGGTCTCGATGGTGCTGAGGCCATGGACCGTGTCATGGGCCATGGTCCGGATCATTTCCCTGCGCGCGCCGGGTGGGCACTCGTCGGTCCGCGGTCCGCTCAGGCGCAGAAGCAGAAAGAGGAAGGTGGTTGTGCATGCGCCCATGCAAGGTAGCATTGTAGCAAAGAGAGTTGCGTGCGCCTGCGCGCGCGCCTGAACTCAGCCTTCATCGCCCGGGCTTCGAAGCCCTTCACGGTCGCGATGGACCCCTTTGTCACAAACTCCATCGCTTCCGGCGTCATCAGTCTCTGCGAGGCGCAGTCCGACAGCCATGAGCACCTCACGCTGCTTGCCGATCGCATGTTTAGCCCTGACCTTAGCCCTGACCTAGCAGGTCTGGGACGGCACATGAGGGAGGTCCAAGCAATAGCGGCGGCATGCTGGCAGCGCACATCCAGCACGCCAGACGCCGCCGCATCAGCCCCGATGGCCTGCGCACGCGAACGGAACCTGTGTCACTGCTGTCGGGAATGCTCTTCAGCAAGACGGTGCAGCGGCCTGCCGGCAAACAGCTTCGGCCAGTACTGAATGGCAGCAGAGCTTGCGCGTGGACATGCAGCGTTGGCAGCGCCGTCGTATGAGCCCGCTGCGCCTGAGCTCCGCACCGTTTTCCTCGTGAGGGAGCCTTGCGACTTTGTCAGGTGAAATTTCTCGGCGGTGTGGCGAATGAAGCTCTGGTGCTCCTCGTGAGTCTTGTTGAACCCGTCGCGCCCATCCCCAGCATGTGTGCCGCCCATACTGGCGGCTGACGGGCGCGCCCGCTCCGGACTCCCGCCTAGGCGGCAGATGCGGGAAGCCGCGCAGTTCTTGATGGCAGGGGGAGGGGATGGCGAGGTCCTGGTCAACCTGTCGCCGACCGGCTGTTCGAAGTGACAGAATGAAGATGGCTGATCAAGGTGCCATCAGGCAACACACCGCTTCAGATCAGCTCCAGCGGGAGGCAATCACAGGGCGAGCATGACTGCTGCAAATTTGAAATCACACGCGCTCCATACATTGCAGTCTGCTATGTGCCAGCGCATTTCAGAACACGGGGCATGGACAGGGTTCGTGTCGCAGCGAAATCGCGAATGCGAAAGCACTCATAAGACATCTGAACTACATACAAAGTCACGCGGCAGTGCTGCCATTTCCTCTGTGCCCCGGGCGGCAGGTCTGGAGGCTAGCTGCCGCCAGGTGGCAATCACTGCCAAGCTGTGCCGAAGCCGTCTTACGTTTCGACAGGCCTCACAGCTGCGCGCCACGTAGAGTCATGCGGTGCCGCGTTAGGAGCGAAGGAACAGGCAGGCGAAGATGCCGGCTGCCGCCCAGGCCAGAAGCCAGCGGCAGCGCGCCGGACCCCAGGCAGCACAGGTACGGCGGCTTGAGGCGCGAGATGAGGTACAGGCTCGTCTGCGCCAAGCGTAACCTTCGGGATCAGTTGAACCTCAGCAGAGGGTTACCATGCATGGGGGCCATGCACGCTTCCGGTTGTCCCGAGCGGCGTGACCAGCAACTGCCAGCAATACATGCTACGATTGCTTTCAGTACGCTGGTCGCCGGCGTGAGCCGCACCGGGTTGCTGGCGACGACCTCCCGGCCGTGGCAATCGACGTTGTCTTCCTACCTCAGGCGGCTGTGCGCACATTTGCGCGGCTGATGTCCGTGACTGTGGCGCTTCCATGTGGTTGTGTCGCTCACGCCGACGAGGTTCCGCTAAACGGCCAGCACCTCGCACGCATGGCGCCTGCTGCCCTTCACCACCGCAGCCCGCCTTATTGCCGGTAGAGATGTTCCTGGGGCTCTGGCTGAAACCCCCGCTGGCGCCACTGCTGGCGCTGCCATTGCTGGGCAAAATGGGTCCTGATTGACAGCGGCGCCATCGACAGCCCGTCGCCGTTCGACAGAGAGCCGTGTCAGCCGCATGGGGCGGCCACGACCCTGGGCCGCTGCTGCGCTGTCAGCAGCTGCTGCGCAGGGGCGCGAACAGCAGCCGGAAAACAAGGATCAGCAGCACGAGCGCCGCCAGGTACACGACGACGATGAGCCCGGCTCCCAGGAAGCACAGGTAGGGCAGCGTGTACTGCTTCATGAGGTCCATGGAGACCTGTGAGCAGCATGATGCCGGAGTGGTGTCGTCGTGAATGGCAGTACGCAGATACCGCCGACAAGCTGGTGATGGTGGGCAGCCCGGGCTTAATGTGGCATGAGGGCGATGGTTGCAACATCTGATGCTTTGTCATCACGGGCAAGCAAGCCGACCGCCACATGGCATCATGCAGGGACAAGGCTGCGCGGGGCTGTCTCTGGGTCGTGACTGCTGTGAGCGCAATCGGCACGCACCGGGTTGCCGGTGGCCAGCCTCTGGTGGATGCTGGTCTCGACGGTGCCGAAGCCGTGCATGGTGTCGCTGGCTATCGTCCGGATGATTTGCCTGTGCACGAAACCGGTCGGAAAGGTGAGTCTGTCCTCAATCCAACCGCAGACATAAGCAAACTGAGGTTTTCTCAGGTGTCTCTGAGTGTCTGATAGGAACGACTCCATGCGCATGCGCGCGCCTGAACTCAGGCTCGGCGCCCGGTCTTCGAAGCCCTTGACGGTCGCGATGGAAGTCTGCGTCACGAATTCCAGGGCCTCCGGCGTCATCAGCCGCTGTGTCACACATACGGTCAGCAGTCAGCTTGCTTGCAGTATCAAGGCGGGATGGCTCAGGTAAGCACTTTGTAGGATGATGTATAGCGGACAGAGGCTGCGTGCAGGCAGCGCACATCCAGAACGCCGGACGCCGCCGCATCGGCCCCAATGGCCTGCGCAGGCACAAGGAAGCTGTGAAATCACCCCTGGAAGCTCTTCAGGGAGACAAAGACAGCGGTGCTCAGCCTGCTTGCATGGCAGCATGACCAGTGTGACTAGACACAGCTTGCGCGTGAAGGTGATGCCTTGGGTAGGGACATTTGCGATTGCGCTGTGTCAGTGCGCCGCACCGTTTTCCTTGTGATGGCGCCTGCCGACTTCTTCAGGTGGAACTTCTCAGCGGTGTGGGACAGGAAGCTCTCGTGCTCTTCATGGGTGTTGTGCAGCCCGCCGCGTCCTTCCGCAGAGCTGCCAGCCATGCCTGCGGCGATTACGGGCCCGCGGATGTGTGGGATCGCAGGGGGAGAGCGTGGCGGGGTCCTAGTTCAGTCTGTCGCCGACCGGCTGTAGCAAGTGGTCTGTATCAGGGGCAGTCGATTCAGGTTGAATTAAGGAAATAGTTGGCTTCTGATCAGCTCCTGCACGATGATATGGCGTTTGTGCCACTGTAAGAGGCATGCGATCGTTATACCGCTACTCACAAGAAGCTACAACGATGAACGACACGGTCAGGGGCAGGCCAGGGTCCATGACTTATGCCATGTCAGCAGGGAGGGTCCATGGCGCAGAAGCATCTCACAGAGCACGTACAGCAACATGTGAACACGCATCGCAGACCGCCGCCAGAGACGACGCGGCAAGGCACCCACAGGGAGCCTGAGCGGCAAGTCGTAAGGCTGGCACATGGCGCTCGGTGGTCGGGTTAAGCCCCTGCTGGGGGACGTCACAGCTGCGCGTCAACGTCGAGGCTCATGCGGCGGTGCATCAGCAGCATGCGCGCGAAGAGGCAGATGAGGACGCCGGCCGCCGCCCAGACCAGCAGCAGCGCGCCGAGCCCCAGGCAGCACAGGTATGGCAGCGCGTAGCGCGAGATCAGGTACATGCTCGTCTGCGCCAAAATGACATCGGCACCGGGTTCACAGGTGAGTCGCCACTGTGCATGCCAGCCGCTGTGCATGCCATCTGCACATTGACGGACACACGTATGTGTGACTTACAGCCCCGCGTGGCGGGGAACGGGGGAATAACGAACTGCTATAATAGTCGCTGGGGCTGTGAGGGTGAATGTTGGGGACGCATGTCACTTGCGTGACGAGCTGGTTGGTAGGGACATCCCACCACCAGGCCACAAGGGTCTGCAGTCGACCCCAGGTGCCATGCATCGTCACAAACGATGGCCGGCAAACGGCGCACCGGGTTGCCGGCAGCGACTCTCTGGCGGTAGCGCTTGCCGGCGTCGCCCACCCCGCAGGCGGCCGCGCACGCGTTCGCGCGGCCGATGTCCCTGCGCGAGGGCGGCGGAGCCTGCTGAGAGCGTGTCAGCACTGAGAGTGTGCTCTCAGTGAACCTTTTACATGATCCACGAGGCGCTGGGAATTTGTTGGACCTGGTCAATCCAGCGATCATCCACATTGGTGGTGTTCATCATACGGCGGTGCACTGTGACCTGAAGGGCGCGCCTGAACTCCTGCAGCTGCGCGCGGTCCTCCCACCCCTTGACCGTCTGGACCGACGTCAGCCGCACGAACTCCAGCGCCTCCGGAGTCATCAGGCGCTGCGGCATGGCACAGCAAGCTGAGACACCCTTTCGAGGTCCCAATGCGTACTCTTTGCAGCAGCAGCATCGCAGCAGCATTGTCATTATATGCCGGCACAGGTTGTCAAAAGCACTCGGACGGCGGGCAGCTGAGGTGCAGTATTGTGTTTGTTGTCACAGATTGGGGCGGTGGCAAAGCAGTCGCACGTCGAGCAGGCCCGAGGCCACGGCGTCCGCCTCCATGGCGCTCATGTTGGCGGCCGCAGCGGAGGCGCCGCTCAGGCCGTACTTCTCAAAAGGGTGACCCACGATCTGGTCGTGCTGCTCCCTCTGCGTGCGCTCCATCTCCCTGCAGGTGGCAGTCACGGGTGAGCCTCGTAGCAGCCTGGGTCGAGGAGGTGTTGACAAGGTATGCGGGCCGGAACCCGCAAGCGCCATTCCCCAGCGATTGCAGACACCGCCGCAGAGGGCTGCAGACAACGGCGGCAGGGTCGACAAGTCTGGCAAGCCGCAAAGTGAGGCTCGGACATAATGTGTCACGGCGAGCAGGCCTGCCTGTAATCTGCATCGCTAGCACGGTCGCCGCTGCGCCAGGGCACATCTGAAGAGTCCTGCTCCTGGCCGTCTCCGCGCTGCCCATGCCGGTGGCTGCTGTGTATGTGGCCCATGTGAAACGGGTCAGGCACGACCCTGAGCAGGCTCATTCAGGGCAGCGTATGTCCATCGTGCTGACGATGCCCATACAACCTTGTCATCGCCTGCGTAGGGTTTTGCCGTCTTGGAGGCGGGTTCAGGGCACGGCTTGCACTGTTGCAGCTGCTGTGCACAGACCGCATATGAGTCATGCTATGCTCCGATACTGCGGTCCTTGCGTCGTGCGCCCAATGATGCTCTTACACGCGTTGCGTGCTTGCTATGCGTTGTGGCCAGTGCTATACGCGTCTTCTGGTCCCTTGCTTGTGAGCAGTCAGCGCGTTTGCCCTACCGCTGTTACTTTGCAGCCACTGCTTTGGCTACCCCTGCACAAGACTGGGCCGTAGGGCAGCCCGAGACTTGTTGCCTGTTGCCTGCCCGCAGCATTGAAGTCACGGAGCATTGCCCACCTCGCTGCCGTCTGCGCTTGGAAAACTAACTTGCCCAACCAGCCAAAACTTGCGTGCCCTGGCCACGCCGCTGTTGCACACTGCTGAACCCAAGACACGAGTTCTATTTACTTCAGCAAGGCTGGTCGAAGCGTCCTGGCCGCTCCGCACACCTCCTACTGCGGATGATCACTGGCGGTCAATCGTCTTGTTCATTCGCCCCACAATATTGGCTGTTGATTGGCGCTGCTGCTGCACGTCCTCCAGTCAAATCTGCCGGCAGCCCATGGTATAACAGCCGCCTATAGCCGCGCCTGGGCCTCCACTGTGTCCTTCTTCACGATCACGTCGTATGCGGGCAGTGTCAGGAAGTCGGCCAGCTCCGGCGCCGTCGCCAGCTCCGCAAACATGGCAGCCGCCTGCTTGAAGTTGCCGCCGTCGTACCGCGCCGCGCCCATCTGCACCGCCCCAGTCCCAACCTCATTGCATGCGCTCTCATGTTGCGATAGAACGCCGCCGAGTCCTCCGTGTATGCCGAGCTCAAGCGTGTGTGATCAGCGCCGGCTGATGATGCCCACATAAATGCCTCGTCTGCTGGCACACAGTACGCCATGAGAGCAACCTGACTGGAAGCGTTCCTTGCTCACTGCTGGAAGGGTCCTTCGATGACGCCACAAACGGGACCAGAAGCGTGCCTCCTTGCGGAGGGCGGCGAGCTCGTCCTTAAGCGCTGCTTCGAAGCCCTCCTTAGTCAGCGGCTTGTTGCCCGGCTGCAGCGTCGCGCCGTGCTTGATCCACTGCCACACCTGGCGCGGCCACGGAGGCGCTGTCGTGACGACAACAACGCACGGTCGTCCAATAAATCAGATAGCAATAGAAGGCTGGGCAACAGGTACGCATGCGTGCGGGTCGTGCCCAGGCTACACAGAAGGGCTGCCGCATGAATTCCCCTTGGCAGCAGTGTCTGTGCTGCCATGCGCTCGGTAATTTTCTTGGCGACGATGTGAATGCGGAGGAGCGACGCCACGGGACGGCGGGAGGTGTGCCTCAGTCGGCGGCACGCTTTTCCAGTCTGCTGACCAGATGTGCGCTGGCCTACCACAGTAGGACGCCGCGTGCTGAAGCGTCTTGCACAGTGCAGACTTGGCAGCAGACTGGGAGAGCGCGCAGCGGTCGAGACACAGCCCCCGCCATCCAGCACAGTAGAATGTAGCAAGCACACCTGCGTGCGGGCGATCTCGGCCGTGGCCGCGTCCTCCATCAGGTTGTGCACCGGGATGCAGCCGTTGCCGCCCAGCCACGCCTCCAGGTACGTGATGCCCACGCTGATGTTGTTGTGCAGCCCCGTCTCCGTGCGTGGCCCCTGCAAGGCATCGGCGCAGTATCAGATGAATGCCAGGGAACGCAACAGGCGCACTGCCTCAATCGATCGTGACCAATGCTTTGACCATGATGAGCCTAAAATGCGCAGGCAAGGAGTGCTGGCGGCTGGGTAGTGCACCATCGAGACGGGTAAGAATGACGTTGCAGGCAAATGATGGGCTGGTGACCGAGCAATATCGGGATGCAGGGCGCGCCTCAGGCACGCGCAGCAGGTCATCGGCGGTGACCTCCACGTCCTGACGCAGCTTCGACAGCTGGTTCGGCCCCGGCATGTTGTCATCGAACACCTGCGGCAGTCGTCCTGGCAAAAATAAGGCGCCAGTGGGACAAGGGGCATGCATACTGGTGCGCGGCGTGAATGCAGGACACAGGTGCGGTTCACGCGTTGCAACCAACCACTGGCGGGGAATGGTGAAGCATGCCTGTCTGGCGATCTTGAGCAGGCCGGGGTGCGCGATCCAGGTGCCGTCGTGGCCGTCCGTCACCTCCCGCAGCTTGTCCGCCTTCACCTTGTCCATCACCGCCTGTCAGGGTTCAGACAGCACTCTCAGAGGTACACACAGAAGCTGACATCAGCAGGGTGATGGAGACCGGTCGTAAAAGCAGCCTAGAAGGATCGTGTCGTGCGGCAGTATGGGATAGGAGCCCCGTCAGAGGTGCGTCACAGCGTACAGGAGGGACGCAGCACAATTACTGTTGTGCAGGGATGCCGCGAGCGCGCCTGGTTAGCCGCCGCGTCGTCGCGGATGGGGATGTGGGCGGCCATGCCGCCCATCGCGTGCACGCCGCGCTTGTGGCAGGTCTTGATCACCAGCAGCGTGTACGATCGCATGCAGTGCATCGTCATGCCTACCTCCGACCTGCGCATTGGTAGCAAAGCCATTCGCACTTATCAATAAAATGCCTCCAACCTGACGCAACCTCCACGCAGGCAGATTACGTGAAAATTTCGCAGGGCAGCGTCGCTGCAGTCGAGCACGGTCATGCGTCGCGAGTGACATCGACCGCTCGGCAGGGCGATCACTTCCCGTTCTCATGCAAGGGGCTACAGCCAGAGTTGTTCAACAGCAGAAGGTGCGCACCGGTCAGGCATGATGTAGCTGGGGTCCGCGCGCATGGTCTTGATGAAGCTGAAGATGTAGTCCCAGCGGCCGCAGTTCAGCCCGGCGCTGTGCTGCCGCAGCTCGTACAGGATCTCGTCCATCTCGAACGCCGCCGGCAGCGTCTCGATCAGCACCGTTGCCTTGATGGTGCCCGCCGGCACGCCCAAGTTTGCCTGCAGACTTACAGCACCGCATCTGTGATGATGTACCGACGCCACTTGCACGGTGGGCCAACCGGCTTGCCGCATAAGGGCAGTTCGCCACTGAGTTCGCCATGAAGGCTGGTCCGTATTTATAAATTTCATGAAAGCCACTCAGATGACAGCAGCACAGCATCAGCGCCGCAGCGCAGGAGTCGACAGGATCTCGGAATGCGCGTTCCTTCGCGGTCTGATGCAGAGGCAGCTCTACGCTAGCCAGGCAGCTTATCATCAGTGATATCAAAGTCACAAATCAAGCCTCTGGCTACAGGCGCGAGAGTGAGGGTCGGTCACAGCACCTGGGCGTCAAGGAAGACGTCATTCCACAGCCGGGCCTCCAGGTGGCTCTGCATCTTGGGCAGGTAGAAGTAGGGCCCCGTGCCCGCCGCCTTGGCCGCCTTCGCGTTGTGGAAGAAGTACAGCGCGAAGTCGAAGAGGCCGCCGGGCACCGGGCGCCCGTCCACGTGGAGGTGCTTCTCCCAGAGGTGCCACCCCCGCGGCCGCACCTGCATGCGCACAGACCCGGGGTGAGGTGCAATCTTTCACTGCGGGGCCCTCTCGGTCCCTGAAAAGAGCTTCAACGGTGGCCGAGGAAGCAGCTTGTGAGCCAGTGGAAAGTATGTGGCGCCGGGCAGCTGCACACCTCCAAAGCACACGGCACAGTGGCGCTTGTGCCCAGGCAGACGCTGTGTGACACATGTGACAACTCTAATGATGCCAAGCGACACAAGACGATCTGACTGCGCACCAGGAGGGTCGCCAGCTTGCTGCCGAGCTGGTAGCGCTTGCCAGACTTGGGGTCCGAGACGGAGCAGTCCCGCCGTACTGCGTCGCGCAGGTTGATCTGACCCTGTAACACGCGCTCAACAGGACGTCACATGAGACGCCCAGCCGTGCTCCTGGCCCACTGCAGCACAGCACCACGGCAGCTTGTCGCTCATATGCGATGGCAGCAGCAGCAGCCGCATGTGCCGTCTGTGCATCCAATCGGAATACTGCAGATTGCCGCGTGCCACTCAACAGGCTGTGCGCCACGACTGCAGGAGCAGGCAGATGAGACATGTCCCAAGGGGTGGGACACGGTCAAGGCATGTGCCGCGGCACACCTCGATCAGGTTAGACCAGGTGGGACAGTTGGAATCTTCAAAGTCCGCCATGTACACGTTGGCACCCGAGTTGAGCGCGTTGATCACCTGCCATCGTGCGCAAAAGTTGCGAAAGTGCGAGGCAAACCCCGCGCATGACAGAGGAATATCAGTACCACTGTCGCTGAGGTGAGGACACTACAAGCAGTTGCAGAACATCACAGGTTGACTTACACCAAAGACTCACGGACAGGACATAGAGTGACCGCCTGCCAACACATAATGACAAGAGGGGCACAGCCGTCATCGATGCCCTGCTGGTGCACGCACCATCTTGCGGTCGGTGGGTCCGGTGATCTCCACGCGCCGGTCCATGAGGTCCGCCGGCAGCGGCGCCACCTTCCAGTTGCCCTCGCGCACCTGCAGAACATTTATGCACCCCTGGTCATGCATGATTGGCTGTGAGCTGCCTCAAGCTCACCGAGGCCGACGCCGGTCCGCGTCAGTCACCGTCCTATCTCACTGTCATATTTAGCTCACTAGCAACCCACGACATCGTGCCTGGGCACTTGCAGCTGCATGAGACGCCACAGAAGCCAGGCATCATGCTCGAGACGGTCAGAGAAGCACACATGCTTGGTCTGGGGCAGGAAGTGCGGCCGGCCGCCGGCGTCGTAGCGGGCCTGCACCGCCTTGCGGCGCGCCAGCAGCTCGTGGACGGTGTCCGTGTGCCGCCGCGCCAGGGCGGCGACGAAGGCCAGAGCCTCGGGGGTCAGGATGGTGGCGTACTCGCGCGTCAGCGCGCCGCGCAGCTGGACGCCCTCCGGGCCGGGTGACGGCATGGCGGGAGCTGTTTGTCTGCCCTTGGACGGCACACCTGCATTGCGTGCGTGTCTCTAGAGCGAAAAAGACGAGACCCTGAGTTTCGGTTAGTCGTCATGGTCACAGGTGGGGCTGTTCAAATGGCAGCGAGGTGAGTCGCGGCAAGTGGAAGCATGGCCGTTCGATGACGTCCTCCAGCAGACGCAGCATTGCGGAGTGCATCATTGCGGGACCCGCTGGAGGTGCAATCGAGAGGGCTACTCACGCAGGCTCGGCTTTGCTCGTTACAAAGGTCTTCAATACAGCAAACTCGCTTTGTGCTTGTGTGTGAGTGACTCACCTTGGACTCGGCAGATCTCTTTGCAGCTTCACCGAAGACCGCTGTGAAATGCTGATGAGACCGAGGCTATGCAGCACAGACGACTGCCCCGACCAGTCCTCATCAGCATCGAAAGGGGGAGAATGAAGCACGACCTTAACGCGAAGCGGCCAACCGAATTCACAATTGGAAACTTGTCTTTCTGCCGTCTCGTCGACGACATCCCGCAGCACATAGTCTCAGAGCTCCAGGTGCGCCGTGCTCACGACGGTAATCTCAAACAGGAGCTTGCTGACCCCTTTCTGCCTTCATCGCTTTCACCTCAGCTGTATGCGCTTGGCAACGCGGCGCGAGCGGTCTTGTACCGCTTGCTTCGACCGACCC
>JAABUX010007015.1_pt1 | contig 13318 bp, 14 predicted proteins | sample 5561851 | NCBI WGS metagenome assembly JAABUX01 (sample SAMN10711883, study PRJNA513361) | rock metagenome | isolation source: Antarctica rocks | place: Antarctica: Victoria Land, Richard Nunatak red sandstone | collected 2016-01-03 | reverse complement strand
CATCGCGCGCAACACGCGCCCCGCCATATCGTCCAGCCGCGCGCGGCTCACTCTCCCCGAAGCCACCGCGTCGCGCAACGGCTTGCCGAACCACGCCTTCTTGTAATCCGCGTCGCTCGCCGACTCCTGATCAAGCCCCGCGTTAACCGAATTAACTGTACTATGAATGCCTTCCCAGTCCGGCATCACGAATCCGGCAAACCCCCAATCCATCTTCAGCGCCCCCAGGATCGTCGCGTTCTCGGCGGTATACACGCCGTTCAGCCGATTATAGCTCGTCATCACACTCGCCGGCCGCCCCCGCTCGATCGCGATCTCGAACGCCAGCAGATCGCTCTCGCGCAACGCCGCCTCGCCGATATCGGCGCTGAGCACGGTGCGCCCCGTCTCCTGCGCGTTCAGCGCGAAATGCTTGACCGTCGACATGATCCGCGCCGACTGGATGCCTTGGACGATCGCACCGCCGATCACCCCCGCCAACCACGGGTCCTCGCCCAGATACTCGAAGTTGCGTCCGTTCCGGGGTTCGCGCGTCAGGTTCATCGCCCCCGCGAGCAGCATCCCGAACCCATAGGCACGCGCCTCCCCCCCGATCATCGCGCCCCCCGCGCGCGCCAACCTCGGGTCGAAACTGGCCGCAACCGCCAGCGCGGACGGCATCGCCGTCGCGTGTCGCGCGAAGTCGGGCACCCAACCCACGCCCTGCCCCGCATCGGTCTGCTGGATCGCCGGAACGCCCAGCCGCGCAATTGGCGGCTGATATCCCGCCGACCCGATCGCGCCCGTAGGCTTAGGCGCGCCATTGATGGCGTACCCCGGCAACGCGCGAACCAGCGCGAGCTTCTCGTCCAAAGTCATCCGCGCGAGCAGCGCATCCGCGCGCGGCGCGGGCGAAGGCGTGGGCTGCGCGAAGGCGCGCGCGGTGGCGGCGAGCAGCAAGGTGAGCGCGAGACGACGCATGGATTCCTTCAGACTGGCAAGAGATCCAAGATGCAAGCGCGTCTTCGGCATAACCGACGCGGTCGGCCCACGTCGAACTTCACCGATATCTTCCCCGCAATGTTAGCGTGGGAGCGAAGGCGATTAGCAGTCGGACGCGGGCACCACGCGTCTCAACCGAGTAAGAGGGCGTCCGCCACCATTCTAAGCGCCCGCAAAACCATCAAGCTGGGATATTGCGATCCTCGTTCGGCATCGGCCGCTGAAGACCTGACGAATCTGCCGCGATACGCGGATAGGTGGTGTCCGCATCGAGGCTGGCCTCGATGCGTGCGAGGAGGTCGAGCGAGGCGCGCATCCGGCCTTCGGATTCGCCCGCGATCTGCGCGACCTCGATTTTGACATCGGACGCGGTGCGCACCACCGACACCGCTTGCAGCGCGGTCAGCACACCGAGCTCGACCAGCATATGCAGCGTGCTCTCGGCGAGCAGCAGCGCAGCTTGGCCGTGCGCGTCGGGTTCGAGCGGTGTCGGCGTCGGGCGGAACGGGTTCGTGTAGACAATCGCGTTCATTTTGTGTCCGCCTCGGCCCATGCGCGCGGGGTAGCCGCGCGCCGATGCCTTGTATAGGAGCGTGCGCTACCGTTCATAGCGATCCAGATTAGCACGGATCGGGTTGGGGCGCGCCGGCGGAGAGCCTGTTCATGCAAAGCGCGTTTGTCGATAAACTTGCGGGATACGGTCCCCTTTCCCCAGCCGACATCGCCTTTCTCGAGGCGACGGTGGCGACAGCGCGCGATGTGCCCGCGCGTCACGACCTGATCCGCGAGGGTGATGAGCCCGGTCCGCTGTTCATCATGATCGAAGGCTGGGCGTGCCGCTACAAGCTCCTGCCCGAGGGATCGCGCCAGATCACGGCGTTGATGATGCCCGGTGACTGTTGCGACCTCTATGCGTCGCTGCTCGGCGAGATGGATCATAGCATCGCCACGATCACGTCAGCGCGCGTCGCGTCGGTGCCGCGCGCGGCATTCGAAGCGGAAATCCTTGTGCGTCCCGCGCTGCTGCGCGCGCTGTGGCATATGCAACTGGTCGACGAGGGCACGCTACGCGCGTGGATCGTCAGCATGGGTCGGCGCGACAGCGTCGAGCGTGTCGCGCATTTGATGTGTGAGCTTTACGTGCGCGCGCGTAGCATCGGGCTGGTGAGCGATCAGCGGTTCGAGCTGCCGCTGACGCAGACGGTGCTCGGCGACGCTCTCGGTCTGACGCCGGTCCACATCAACCGCGTGCTGCGCCGCCTGCGGTTGAGCGATGTTATGGAGCTAAGCCATGGCTCGCTGGTGATCGCCGATATCACCAAGCTCGCCGCGGTCGCGGGATTCGACGATAACTACCTCCATCGCCGCCTGCGCCGAGCCGCCTGACCACGCCATGCTCATCCAACCAGCGTTGCTCCAACGCGGCGCGGGTTGGGCGGACTGCGCCGATCGCGCGACGCGCTGCCGATATGCTACGGCGAGTTGGAGGTGCACCGCGCGCGCCGCTCCCATCGAGGTCAGCACCCGACGATCCTCTTCCTCGGCGCGCGCCAGATCGAAACCCTTATCGTTCTCGCCCATCGAATTCTCTTTCGCGCTCGAGGATGAAGTAGAACGTTGCCCTAAGAAGCGGATAGCTGCGTTAATCAGGATAATCTTGCTACGAAAAGATTTACCGTGACGCGGCACTATTTGAGCGTGTCCAGATAGGCGATCAGGTCGCCCAGCTGCGCAGGGTTTTTGACACCCTGATAGGTCATCTTGGTGCCCGGCACAGTCGCTTGCGGCGCGGCGAGGTAAATCTGGAGCTTATCGTCGGACCATGGATAGCCGACCGCCTTCATCGCGGTCGAATAATGATAGCCCGGCACCGAGGCCGCCTGCCGCCCGACGACCCCGTACAGCGTCGGGCCGTTCTTGCCCGCGACGCCCGCTGTCTCCGCATGGCAGATCGCGCATTTCTGCTGGAATTGCGTCTTGCCGTGACCCGCATCGGCGGCGAACGCGGGGGTCGCGGCGATCAGGCTTGCAGCAATCAGTGGCAGGCGGATCAGTAGGCTAACCATAGGAAGATCCTCGTCGTGTTGTTGTCGGATGCGTTGCGGCCCGAGCCGTCAAAATTAGTGCGGCCGCCGTCGAACTTGTTGTAGGCGGTAAACTGAATGCCCGCGCGCAGGTTGAAGCGCTTGCCCAGCGGCGAGCCGCCATTGGGGTATAATGTGCCATCGATCTGTAGCGTGGCACCGCTGCTGTTCGGCTTGAAACCGAGGTTGTTCGCGTACAGCAGCGGATCGGCCGACCCGAACGTATCGAACAGTCCAAACGTGCCGCCGAAGCGGTTGCGGAAATAATAAGCGATATCGAAGCGCACATCTTCGAGCGTGTTGTCGGGATGATCGACGTTGCCGAGCAGGTAGGACGCGTAGAGCGACTGCGCCTCGTGGATGTAGCGTGCGTTCGCCGCGACCACGTCCGAGTTTGCGCGCACGCGCTGGTAGGATGCGTCGAGTCCGAGATCGGTATAGCGATCGGTGGTGTTGGTTGTGGTGTCGAGCCCCGGGTGCAGATGCGCCTGCATCCCGAACGCGCCGACCTGCACGGTGGCGCTGCCAAACGGATGCTCGAATGCGATCCGGCCATAGGGGGCGAGGTCCTCGATATTGCCCGGCGAGGTCGGATCGATGCCGAGATCGTTCAGCGCGCGCCTGTGTAGCGATCCGTACGCGCCGCCTTCGAGATAGACGCGAGAATTGATCCACGCGTAACCCGACAGCCCGATCACCCTCTGCGCGAAGCCGCCCGAGAGCAACGGCGCGGCCGCTGGATGCGGCGCGAGCGCGGTCCCCGTATAAGGATAGCCCCACGCAGGGAGCGTATTCCACACGTCCTGCACGGTCGGATTATTGTTGAGCGACGTGCCGAAGACGACGTCCGCGCCCCCGACGGTCGTCTGCACGACCGCGCGCAGATCGGCATTGTCCCACGACCATGCCTTGCCGACACCGTCGTACGTGCCCTGCACGAGACCGCCGAGGTGCTGTCCAACACCGCCCGCGAGAAACAGGCCGACCTGGTCCAGGCTGAAATTATCGTTTTCGCCGTAGCCGGGCGCGGCTCCGCCCGACTGAGCCGCCTTGGTGTGGACGTACGACGAGATCACCATGATCGAGAGCGGTACGTTCCATTTGACCGCGCGCGCGGTGTAGCCCTTGAGCTTGAAATCGCGACCGTAAGGTGTGAGCGCGGGGCCGAAGCCGCCGATGTGGCAGGCGCTGCACGGCTGGCCGGTCTGCGCGGCGAAGGCGGGCACGGCACGGGCGGGGGCGGGAGCGACGCTGAAAAACGCTAGCAGCAAAGAGATCCACGCGGCGCGCCAAATTGAAAGAGCGCCGCAAAAAGGGGGCACACGCCGAAAGTTCAAGTTCGCCCCCGTCGACCGATCGTCGCGGTCCGAGGTAACGCGTCGAAGCGCCACGCGAGCTGATCTGCATCAGCCGCTGAAATGGTGACTTAGTGGCGCCGCTGACCGACTAGTGAAGCTAACTGGTGCGGAAAGCGGCACGAGCATTGCTCCGTACCACGATTATCGAATTGCTCGCCGAAGCAGTTCGGTCAGCTCAGCCGTTTTTGCACGAGCCGCCTCAGGGTCGCCCGATGACACGGCTGCTTCGACACAGGCTGCCGTATGAATATCGAGAATGTCGCGCTCGACCCGCGCCAGCGCCGCGCGCGCCGCTTGCAACTGGGTCAGGACGTCCACGCAGTACCGTCCCTGCTCCACCATCGTCATGATGCCACGCACCTGACCTTCGATCCGTCGAAGACTAGATAGATGCGACCGATGGTCGGGATTGTCCGATGTACCCCCATTGGGTATCCGGGCTTGCATGTCATGTCTGGTTCTCATTCCGCGCAAGCTACTGATGTTGACGCTCGCCGTCATCTGCACACCCGCTACCGCTGAACCCGCGACGCCACGCATGGGGTCAGGCGCGGTCACAGGGATTCAGCCTGCGCAAGCGGGTCCGGCAGCGTCCATCGGAGCGGGAGCCATGCCCGGCATGGACGAGGGCACGATGCTGGGCATGAACATGACCCACATGCCCGCCGCTCTCGGCCCTTACTCCATGAACCGCGAGGCCTCGGGCACCAGTTGGCAGCCCGACACCAGCCCGCACACGGGCCTGCACTTGATGGCGGGCGACTGGGCGATCATGTTTCACGGGATGCTGAACGCCGTCTACGACACGCAGGGCGGTCCGCGCGGCGGCGACAAGGGTTTCGTGTCGGGGATGCTGATGGGCATGGCCTCGCGCGACATAGGTGTCCGGGGCCGGTTGCAGTTACGTGCGATGCTGTCACCCGATCCGCTCATGGGACCCCAAGGCTACCCACTGCTGCTCGCCACCGGGGAGACCGCCGACGGCCGCACGCCCTTGGTCGATCGCCAGCACCCGCATGATCTCTTCGCCGAACTTAGCGCCTCGTACAGCTACCGCCTGACCGACGCCGCCAGCGTCTTCCTTTACGGAGGCCTTCCCGGCGAACCCGCGTTCGGGCCGCCAGCGTTCATGCATCGCCTCTCGATCATGGACTCGCCCGAGGCGCCGATCAGCCATCACTGGGTCGATTCGATGCACATCACCGAAGGCGTGCTGACCGGCGGCGTCGTGCTCGGCGCGTTCAAGCTCGAAGCGTCGGGCTACAAGGGCCGCGAGCCCAATCAGTACCGCTACGACATCGAAACGCCCAAGCTCGACTCGGTCGCGCTGCGTATCAGCGTCAACCCGACACGGCGTTTGGCGCTACAGGCAAGCTGGGCGCGGCAGGTGTCCCCCGAACAGCTTTCGCCTGCCATCAACGAACATCGTTTATCGGTGAGCGCGATCTACACCGTGCCGATCGGCGCGGAGGGCTTCTGGTCGACGAGCGCGATCTGGGCCGAGCGCCGCGCGTTCGGCCTCGCGGGTCACGGCCCCACGCTCGACGCGTGGGTGCTCGAAAGCACTATTCATCTCGACACACACTGGACACTTTACGCGCGCGCCGAACGCATCGACAACGACGAGCTGCTCGCCGTGCCCGTCGGCCAATTGGACCAGGCGTTCACCGTCGGCAAGGTCGGCCTCGGAGCGATCCGCGATTTCGCCGTAGCACCCCATCTCAAGCTCGGCCTCGGAGCGCAGGCCGCGCGCAATTTCACCGGCGGCCTCTCCGGCCCCTATGGCGGCGACCGATGGGGCGAAATGGGCTTCGTTCGATTGAAGCTGGGCTGATCGAGGAGGGACTGATATTTCAACCGCTCTGAAACACCATTGTGTAATTCAAGCAACTAGTTCTGATGACTACCGCGATCCTGACGCCTACGGCGATGCTCGGCATCACCAGCGTCGCCCAGACGCACCCGAAAGTCATGCGGACGCCCGACAGTCAGCGCGTCATACCGTTGCACGTAAGCAGCCCCGAAATACGGTCAATTCTCATTCTACGATCGGTGCAAAGGCGAGGCGACACAGAGTGGTTCAAATGATCCTGTAACGTCTGTGTTTTCTTTTTTCAGCGCTTCAGAACAGCTCGAACCGATCTTTCTGGTGGGCGCGGCAGGGTTCGAACCTGCGACCCCTGCGATGTCAACACAGTGCTCTACCACTGAGCTACGCGCCCACGTCCACTCGGTTAGCGACGTACTCGTCAAGGCGCAAGCGCATCAATTCGCATCAGCGTCGGGCTGGAACATGTGCCCGATTTCGCTAACGAGATCACGCAGATGGAAAGGCTTGGACATTACGCGCACATCCGAGAGCGCATCGGTGCGGTCGAGCGCGACGGCGGCGAAACCTGTGATGAACAGAACACGCAAATCAGGAATCAGCTCGCGCGCGCGTTGCGCCAGTTCGATGCCGTCGATCCCCGGCATGACGATATCGGTCAGCAACAGATCAATTTTTGCACCCTCTATCAAAGGGAGCGCCGCTTGGCCGTCCTCCGCCTGGATCACCTCGTGCCCCGCCTGTTCGAGTGCGCGACACAAGAAGAGTCGAAGCGATCGGTCGTCTTCGGTCAACAAGATACGGGCCATGGTGTCGCCATCCAAGAGAAACAGTCCTTAGGCCGATTGACGCGCAGACCACCCAACTAGTTTAGGACGCTTTATCCAAGGACATGATTCGTGGCCTCTGAACCATCCCCAGTCACGTCTAGTGCGGCCTACCGGTTGCTACGCGCGCCCAATCCGGGCGCGGTCGTTTTCGCCTCGCCGCACAGCGGTCGCATCTACCCGCCGGAATTGCTGGCGCGCACCAGGTTGCCCGCGCAGGCATTGCGACGTGGGGAGGATCGTTTTGTCGATCGCCTGCTGGGCGGCGTCGCGGCGATGGGTGTCCCATGTGTACTCGGAGAAATTGCGCGTGCATGGATCGACCTTAACCGCGATCCGGCCGAACTCGATCCCGCGCTGTTTGGTGCCGTGCCGCCCGATGCGCGCGCCAGTCCGCGCGTCGCGGCGGGACTGGGCGTGATCCCGCGCGCGTTTGCGCCCGACGGGCCGATTTACGAGGGCCAGCTAGAACTCGACGAAGCCCCGCGCCGGATCGCGGCGGTGCACGCGCCTTACCACTCCGCGCTTGCGGCGCTGCTGGCCGAGGCGCGCGCGCGACATGGCTACGCGGTGCTGATCGACTGCCATTCCATGCCGAGCCTGGGCGGCGCGCGGGTGGTGGTTGGCGACCTGAAAGGGAAATCGGCAACGGCGGCGGTGTCGAGCGCGGTCGCGGCGGGGCTGAACGCGATCGGGCTTTCGGTGGCGCTGAACGATCCTTACGCGGGGGCGTACACGCTCGAGCGGCATGGGCGACCCGAAGCGGGCGTTCACGCGGTGCAAATCGAGATTGATCGTGCGCTGTATCTCGACTCCGATCGACAGACGCTCCTGCCGGGCGCGACGCACCTCGCCGCCAATATGGGGCGCTTCGCGGCCGATCTCGCCAGCCGGGTGGCGCGCCTCGGTCTTGCGCAAGAATGGGCAATTGCGGCGGAGTAGGCGCGATGCCGCCCGGCGGCTAGCGGCCAGGCAGCAGGCGATAAACCAGCTTCGTATCGTGCGGTCTGAGATGGAGCGCGAAGACGAGACGATAATCGCGCTCGAGGTGGCGCGCGAGAATCGCGTGCGATTGGGCGTTTCCCCAACGATAGCCGGGACGCGTGTCGACGACGGTTTCGGGGTGGAGCGCCATGATGCGCCCGGTCTCGGCGGCGGGATCGACGCCGAGCGCGCGCGCGTCGGCTTCGTCGGCCATGTTGAGGTGGCCCGGAAAGACATAGGCGGACAGCAGGCACGAGTGGGTGAGACGGTACAAAGCTGGCGGGCCATCGTAGACGAACAGGCAACCGCGCGTGGGTTGCGCGGCGCGGGCGAGGAGAGCGGCCTGTTGGGGACCGCCGCGCAGCTCGCGCAGCTTGAAGATGAGGATCTGGCCGACGATGAGCGCGATGAGTGCGATTGCGGGCGCGAACCAGCGCGCGCGGCGTGCTTCGAAGCCGTAACCCGCCGCGACTGAGAACGGCAGCATCGCGCCCGCTGCGTATTGAGGCGAGGTGACCGCTCCCCATGCGATGAGCCCGAGCAGCGCGGCGGCGAGCCAGAGATGGACGAAACGGCGTTCGGCGCGCGCTTCGTGGCTGGCTGCGCGCGGGGCGAGACCCGCGATGATCGCGGGGAAGAGCAGGATCGCGGTGATCTCGAGCGCGCCGATTCGCGTGACTTCGGGCATGTCTGGAAGCTTGTGTAGCGGAGAGATGAATGTGGCGAACAGGAAGGCGTGGCCGTAGCTATGCGCGGCGTACCAGGCGTAGGCGGCGAGTATCGGGGCGAGGCCGAGCGCGACCCAGAACAGGGCGAGGCCGATTAGGCGTTGGGGGCGGGCTCCGGCTTTGCGGGCGGTCCATAAAAGTGCGAGGCCGAAGAAGGCGGCCTCGACGACGCAGGTGGGCTTGATCTGGAGCGCGATCCCGGCGGCAAGCATTGCGAGCGTGCCTGTGCGGCCGAAAGCGTGCGCCGGGTAACGAAGTGCGCGCGCGGTGAGTAACGCGGCTACGCTCGTGAACAGGTTCATGAACACCTGCGCCTGTGCGCCATCGTTTTCGAGGAACACTAGCCAGGCGAGATAGATGATCGCGCCGCCCCATGCGGCGCGGGTGCCTGCGCTACGACGGATCAAGTGATAGACGATGAGCGCCGTGACCGCCGCTGAGAGGGCGGCGAGCAGCTCGAAGCGGATCAGCGGATCGCCCGTGGGCAAGCACGCTGCGGCGGCGATCAGGAAGAGGCCGAGCGGTTTGCGGTCGAAAATGTCGACGTAAGGGACCGCGTGCGCGTGGACCATGCGGTCGCCGACGAGCAAATAGAATTGCTCGTCGAAGCCGTTGAGCGGGTTGGCGAGGACGCCTGCGCGCATGAGGAGCGCGAGAAGGATGAGACTAAACGCGACGACGATCGGTCGTCGCGCGAGGCGCGCTAGCGTTTGCGCCATGTTGTGACGGAGGAGGCAGCAAAGTTCCACAGCGAACCGACGGCAGCACCCGCGATCCCCGCGAGCCACCAGCGATGCCCTTCGCCGAAGACGTAATCGCCCGCGCCGACGTTGGCGAGCGCACCTAGACCGCAGACCGCATAGAAGGAGAGAAGGCCGGGCAGGAACGCCCGGCCGTGCAAGCGGCGATCACGGTAGGTGAGCGCGTTGTTGAGAGTGAAGTTGAAGGCGATCGCGGTCAGCACTGCCAAGGTCTGCGCGACAGTAAAGCGAGCGCCGAACAGCATCGCTATCCGCAGGACGGTCAGGTGGACCGCAAGGCCTGCGATGCCGACTGCGCCGAACAGGATCATGCGCGGCGGTAACCAGCGGCCGACACTTTTATCGAGGAGCATTAAGACGAATTCGACCGCGACGCTGCTATCGAGCTTGCTTGTCCCCGCGTGACGGGTGCGGAACTCGAACGGGAGTTCGACCGCGCGCAGTGGGATGGGCGACGAAGCGAGCAGGTCGAGCAGGACCTTGAACCCCATGTTCGACAAGCGGGGCAGCGCGGCGAGCAGCGCAGAGCGGCGGACGACGAAGAAGCCGCTCATCGGATCGGCGACGGGGGTGGCGGTCAGGCGGCGGGCAAGCGCGGTAGCGATCCGGCTCTTGGCGATGCGGCCCGTGTCCCACTCGCCAAACGAGCCACCGAGGCAATAGCGCGAGCCGATCGCGATGTCGGCCTCGTCGGACTGGACGCGCACGAGGAGCTTGGGAAGCAGGCGCTCGTCGTGCTGCATGTCGGCATCGATCACCGCGACAATCGGCGCGACGGTGGCGAGCGCGCCTTCGATGACGGCGGAGGATAAGCCACGCCTGCCATAGCGGCGGATCAGGCGGATGTCGGTGCGGTCGCGTGCGAGTGCGGCGACGATGTCGGGGGTGCCATCGACCGACCAATCGTCGACGAAGACGATCTCGTAGGCGGTGCCCGCCAGCGCGCGATCGAGTGCGGCGACGAGAACGCCGATGTTGTCCGCCTCATTCAGTGTGGGCACGATGACCGCAAGTTCAAGCGCAGTTATGGGAGCGGCGCGGTGCACGCTTGCGAGGTGGGCCGCGTGGGCACCGCTAGATAAAACGACCTCTCCCACCCCAAACGGGCGTATGCGCCAGCGCGGGGGTGCGCAAGCGTTGACCAGCTTACGACGCGCGGTTATAGGCGTTTCTCGTTCCGCGCGGCTCCTTGAGGTCGGGCGGTGCCGCGTGTAGAGGCTGGCGTAATCGAGGCCAGGGGGCTACAGCCGCCTGTGCCTCTTTCGTGTTTTCAGGCCTAGGCCGCGCGACGATGGTTTAACGTGTGAAGGTGAACGGGCAGACATGCCGACGATCAATCAGCTGATCCGCAAGGGGCGCGACCCCGTCAAGGAGCGTTCCAAGACGCCCGCGATGGAGGCCAATCCGCAGAAGCGCGGTGTGTGTACGCGCGTGTACACGACGACGCCCAAGAAGCCGAACTCGGCATTGCGCAAGGTGGCGAAGGTTCGGCTGACCAACGGCAACGAGATGATCGGCTACATCCCCGGCGAGGGGCACAACTTGCAGGAGCACAGCGTGGTGCTCATTCGCGGCGGGCGCGTGCGTGATCTGCCGGGTGTTCGCTACCATATATTGCGCGGCGTGCTCGACACGCAGGGTGTCAAGAATCGTAAGCAGTCACGTTCCAAGTATGGCGCCAAGCGCCCCAAGTAAAGGTTAGAGAATGGCTCGTCGTCGTCGTCCTGAAAAGCGTGTCGTGTTGCCCGATCCCCGGTTCGGGGACGTGACGCTGACCAAGTTCATGAACTCGGTCATGTACGAGGGCAAGAAGTCGGTCGCGGAAAGCATCGTCTATGGGGCGATGGATGCGATTGAAGCGCGGGCGAAGCGCGATCCTTTGGGCATGTTCCACGATGCGCTGGCCAATGTGCGTCCGGGTATCGAGGTGCGGTCGCGGCGTGTGGGTGGCGCGACATATCAGGTTCCCGTCGAGGTGCGTCCCGAGCGTTCGCAGGCGCTGGCGATCCGCTGGGTGATCGGCGCGGCGCGGTCGCGGTCGGAAAAGACGATGGCGGCACGGCTTTCGGGCGAACTGATGGATGCGGCGAACAACCGGGGTAACGCGGTGAAGAAGCGTGAGGATTCGCACCGGATGGCTGAGGCGAACCGCGCGTTCTCGCATTACCGCTGGTAGCGGTTCGGATCGGGGGAGCTACATATGGCGACTTTGCCTGAGCAGGACGTTCTCAACGTCGAGGAGCAAATCGCCCGTGTCGCCCGGATCTTGGAAGAGATTACGAAAACGCAGCCCGAGGCGCGCAAACTTACCGCCGAGACGCAGTATACGCCGCGCTCGATGATCTTTCAGGCGATGATCGCGACTGCTGCTCTGCTCGGCGCGGGCGCTACTATCACCAAGCTGTTTTTCTGCTGACAGCCGACCGGCTGCCTGCCTAAGCAAACTCGAAAAGTTCAGGATCGTCCCGCATGTCCCGCACCACCCCGCTCGACCGCTATCGCAATATCGGCATCATGGCGCATATCGACGCCGGCAAGACTACGACCACCGAGCGCATCCTGTATTACACGGGCAAGTCCTACAAGATCGGCGAGGTGCACGAGGGCACCGCGACGATGGACTGGATGGAGCAGGAGCAGGAGCGCGGGATCACGATCACGTCGGCGGCGACGACGTGCTTCTGGAAGCCCGAGGACGGCGCGGGGCTTGAACACCGCATCAACATCATCGATACGCCGGGCCACGTCGATTTCACCATCGAGGTCGAGCGGTCTCTGCGCGTGCTCGACGGTGCGATCGCGTGCTTCGATGGCGTTGCGGGGGTGGAGCCGCAGAGCGAGACGGTGTGGCGGCAGGCCGAGAAGTACCGCGTGCCGCGCATGTGCTTCGTCAACAAGCTCGACCGCACCGGCGCGAACTTCAACATGTGCGTGGCGATGATCAAGGATCGCCTCGGCGCGCGTCCCGCCGTGCTGTATTTGCCGATCGGGCTCGAAGGCGACTTCAAGGGGCTGATCGATCTGGTGCAGAACCGCGCGATCATCTGGCTCGAGGAGAGCCTTGGCGCGAAGTTCGTCTATGAGGACATTCCCGCGAACCTCGCCGACGCGGCGTCGGCAGCGCGCTCCGAGCTGATTGAGATGGCGGTCGAGCAGGACGACGACGTCATGACCGTGTATCTGGAAACCGGCGACGCGCCCGATGTGGCGACGTTGAAGCGGCTGATCCGCAAGGGGACACTGGCGTTCGCGTTCGTGCCCGTGCTGTGTGGATCGGCGTTCAAGAACAAGGGCGTGCAGCCGTTGCTCGATGCGGTGATCGACTATCTGCCTTCGCCGCTCGATATTCCGCCGATGGTCGGCGAGACGATGGACGGCGCGCCCGATACGCGCGCGGCGGACGACGATGCGCCGTTCAGCGCGCTCGCGTTCAAGATCATGAGCGATCCGTTCGTCGGAGCGCTGACCTTCGCGCGCATCTATTCGGGCAAGCTTGAAGGCGCGTCGACGGTGATGAACTCGACCAAGGACAAGCGCGAGAAGATCGGGCGCATGTTGCTGATGCACGCGAACAACCGCGAGGACATCAAGGAAGCCTATGCAGGCGACATCGTCGCGCTGGTGGGGCTGAAGGATACGACGACGGGCGACACGCTGTGCCTGCCGAACAAGCCGATCATCCTGGAGCGGATGATCTTCCCCGAGCCGGTAATCGAGGTCGCGGTCGAGCCCAAGACCAAGGCCGATCAGGAGAAGATGGGCCTCGC
>JAABUX010007014.1_pt1 | contig 13318 bp, 20 predicted proteins | sample 5561851 | NCBI WGS metagenome assembly JAABUX01 (sample SAMN10711883, study PRJNA513361) | rock metagenome | isolation source: Antarctica rocks | place: Antarctica: Victoria Land, Richard Nunatak red sandstone | collected 2016-01-03 | reverse complement strand
TGGGGCGGATGCCGGTGTGCCTTTTGATCCAGGCTGATCCAGTTCACAGGTCATTCTAAGATAGGGGTGGACTTCCAAGTCCCATCACTTCACTTACGCCTCCTGGGCGTTCCAACTTTAACTTTAACTTTAAGCTGCTCCTGACGAGCGGTCCAGGCTATGCAATGACGGAGTGGCGTTGGTTCTCTGCGAATATGAGCCGCGAGCCGCGGCTATCTCCGTAGCGCCACAAGTCATGATGCTGCGCGATGGACTGCAGCTATCTCATCGGTGGCGACCAAGCCAGCTGACATGAGGGCAACCTGCGCATGGGGTAGATGTAAAGCCGCATATTGCAATGCATGCTGAGGTGGATCGATGAGAGGTACTGGGCCTCCGCAGCTGAGGTGCACCAGGCTGGCCGTGCACGTCATTCCTTATATTCCAAGTCCAGCTGTAGCCGCAGCGCCGTCGGCAGCAGAGCTGCCGTGAGGCGAGGACGGCGAGCAGCAGTGCGCAAGCGCCACGATTGCTTCATGCTGGTGATTGTGCGAAGTGCGCACAGAAGCTGACAGACAGATTGATGATCTGTTCTGCGCGCCGGTGACGAACATGCAAACGAACAAGCTGGGGTAAACGTTTGGCGTCCGCTGGTCCCGAGGCCGACACAGTGTGGCAGTCATTGACAGCCCGGATCGCAGGACCATCCACCGCAACGGCATGATGGAGTTGGAACTCGTGGGCAAACTGCCAGCGGCTGCTTGTCGAAGTGTTGTCGGCTCATCGCTGCGCCGAGCACGTCAACGAGGCGCTGCGGCACGAGGCCTGAGTACGAGCGCGTGCACACTTGCCGTCGTGGGGCGAACTGGCCAGGGGGCAGTCATCTCCATCCATGGGACTGGGTGGGAACATGTAACACTGTGCAAACGGCGTAAGGCGGGGCGTACGCACAGAGGCGGGACTGGACACCGCTGCCTCTCAGCACTGCAGTCGTGATGATGCCAGAAGGCTTGATCATCCTTGCAAGCACGGTTTCTGCTGCTCTCATGGCCGGCTACGTCAGCCAAATGCCGACAGATCCGGCGCTTATGTCACAGTTGCCAAAAGGGCGATTGGATTGAGATCTTTTGATGTCACATCGACTGCAGCACGCAGCGGCATTGCGTGGCAGCACATGCTCCGCATGAGGCTTGCGGTGATGCCACTGCTGGCAGTCGTGCTGCTAGCCTTCGCCGATTCAGGTGCGCCACTCCGCGGCCAGCGTTCCGCCGCTGAGCACGCAGGGGAGCCGCGCTGCGCACCCCCCGTATCGCAGCAAACTCCCAGCAGGCTGTGCTGCGCTGCGCAGGGTATGCGGGCAATGCGCCGCTGGTTCACCCAGGTTCGGGTCATCCGGGGGCACGTGACTGCCGGACGCACTGGTTCGAGCAGCGGCTAGATCACTTCAGCTGGCGCCTGCCTCCTGCAGCGAAGGTACCCGGTCCAACCTGCAGCATGTTGCCACACAGCCGCACCCGGCAGTGCAACCCTTCTATGTTCTTGTGTTCGACTTGAGCTTCAAGGTTCTCTCAGGGCACCAAGTCTACTCTTATTGACGCCACCGGAAAGTGATGGTCAGCCTGCCGGTCGCTCGCAGGGAAAGACCACCTGGATGCAGCGCTACCTCGTGCACGACTCACACTGGGCGCGGAGGAAAGACGGCAGCGCGGGACCCATCTTCTTCTACGGTGCTGCGTCTGAGCCCGGCGCTGCCGCCTGCTGGCAAGTCCCATGCGCGTACTCTGCGGAACCATGGGCCCAGTGAAGGGCTGTGCAGCGCATCCAGCGTGCTGTCATACCCCTTAGTTTCAACAACGTGCTGGCTCGGGCGCAGTTGGCAATGAAGGCAACGTCGAGGGGTACGCCAACTTCACGGGGCTCATGTGGGAGCATGCCGCGAAGTTCGGCGCTCTGCTGCTGTTTGCTGAGGTGCGCGAGGCACAGCATGCAGTGCATACCCATGGCATTGCTTTTACCATCTGAAACCAAGATTCCTGGTTGTAGGGAGCCTTCGCGGATGGTTGACATCTAGCTTGAGGTCTTCTTGCGTGTTCTGTCGCTCGGGGTCGCCGGCTGACGTATCCGCTGTGTTGCGCAGCATCGCTACTACGGCAAGAGCATGCCATTCGGTGCGCAAGCGCTGACGTTGTGAAGTGCCATCATGCTTTCATTTATCGGCTCACATATCCGATGATCAATACAGCGACCTCGCTGTTCAGCAACGGTTGTTCTTGCTGCCTGGCAGGGCCGGACAGCCTGGACGTTGAGCCCTCCCTCCTGACAAGTGCCCAGGCCATGGCGGACTATGCGTTCCTTATCCAGAGCTTCAAGGCTGATCACAAGGCCGAGTCCAGCGCTGTGATCGCGTTCGGTGGCAGCTACGGTGGCATGGTGCGCAGATCTGGCACAGTGCAGCCTCTGCGAACAGTGTCCAACCCTCGGTGCGCGCTGTTGCCGTGCTTGCTTTTGCAACGATAGATGCAGCGTCGGCAATGCGCGGGGTGGACACTTGCTCATCAAGCAGGATCGAACAGCGTATAAACCTTACCGCGCAGCATACCTGCCTCCGCGGGCTCTAACGTGGTAAGCTGTGCAGCGCTCGAAGACACAGATGCATTTGAACAACCAGTTCTTGACACATTGTTGCCATGCTGCGCAGTTGGCAGCGTGGATGCGGGTGCGCTATCCCAGCATCGTAGACGGCGCAATTGCTGCCTCGGCGCCCGTCGGGGCCTGCATACGTGTGCTTGTCACGTCTTCGTTGGTATTTGGTGTGGAGTCGCCAGCAGAGAGCACCCCAAGCATCTGATGCAGAATGTCATCATGGCGCCGTCCCCGCGCTTGCAAGTCCTAGTCGAAGCAGACTTCAAATGCTCGCCAATGAGGCTCGGGCTCATGTCATGGCGGCCCGGCACCACCGGCTAACAGCTGCAAGGCTCCCACGCTGCTCAGAATACACCCGACCTCGTGGTCTGGCATGCATACCTTTGTTGACATCATGCCGGCTCCGGTGCCTGCCAGTGACTCTTCGACTTGCACATGTGCAGGCGGTAACATATGATGCCAGCGAGGAGGCCGGCTGTGCCGCGGGCTGCATCAACAACACGCGGGCGGCCATTGCACAGATATTTCGGCTGTCCCAAGCACTGGCCGGCCGGCAGACCTTGCAGCAGGCGCTGCGGCTGTGCGACGAGCTGCCGTCAGGCTCCGCAGACGATGTGGCGTACTGGGTCCAGGTAACCATCGCTGTCTCTCCTGCCTACAACTTATTGGCAATTGAGCGATGTGCACCCTGTGCATTGCGTGATCATCACATCTGCCTGCGAAACGCCCAACCGTGTCAGTCCAACACAGCAGGATCGGTGCTACTTGCTGTTTCACATGGTTGGAAACATATTCATGCATGCATGCTGGCATGCATATATATGCTGCGTTTGCTGGCCTGTGCGTGTCCAATGAACGACCTTGTGCCGCAGGGCGCCTTCGACAGCTTCGCAATGGGCAACTACCCGTTCCCGACCTACTACATCGGTGGCAGCGCCGAGCATCCCCTCCCTGCTTTCCCCATGCGCGAAGCCTGCTCGCATCTTGGCGGCAGCTTCGAGACCGACCAGGACCTCCTGCAGGTTTGAGCTGAACCCTGTTGCTTCTGCTGCTCTCTGTGGTGTCCTGCACCTCGCTCACCAACGTGCTGTACACCCCATGAGTCGCTCGGAGCTGGGCTGCGCAACCTGAACTTGAAGCGCGTATGCCTGATAGCCAAGGCACAGATCAAATTTGTGATCAGCAGATGGTGCTATTTAGCCACACGGGAAACACGTCATCGCACGTCTTGTCATGCTGCAAGCCTTTGCTCCGATTGCCATTGCGTGAACTCGTTTCTGGTATATGCCCTTTGACTTGCAGCTCCCTATCAACTGCCGACAGCTGCAGCACCGGTGCCGATGCTTCGCACAAACGCAGGCAATGGGCCGCGCCGTCGCCGTGCTGTACAATGCGACCGAAGACCAGCACTGCCTCAAGCTGGAGCTCTCTGGACCCGCGGGCGGGCCCGCGCTGAAGACGTGGCTGTACCAGACGTGCACAGAGCTGATGGCACAGGAGCAGCCGTTCTTCCCCGCAAGAGGCGCACCATCAGACATGTTTTGGGATCAAGGTATGTCCCCCTCGCTGCTCCATCCAATAAGATATATGCATATGCATTGCGCCCTTGATTAAATACCCTGTCTTTGCTTTCGCGCGTCATGTCCTCAGCCTGTACGTAGTGTTGGGATCCTGATCAAAACCTATGTGCGTTCACCAGCGTTTGCACTTGCACGTGCAGCATTATACATGTTGGGACAGTTGCATGGCGCGTGCGACGGGCAAACGGATCGCAGTCACGGGTCATGACCTACTCGCCATGTGGGCCCGTCGACGTTGCGCCACGGCATTTGGGACAGACTGCCAGCTACGGTCGGTTCACGTCGCGGTGCAGATGGTGACGGCCCATGAATTGGTTTGCAGGAGAATTCAACTTGACAGCGCTGGGCACGCTGTGCCACAAGACGTTCGGTGTCAGGCCGGATCCCGACTACGCGCCCGTCCAGTACGGCGCCCGGAGCGGCTACAGCTCGGCCAGCAACATCGTGTTCTCGAATGGCGAGTACGACCCGTGGCGAACAGGTGTGCGCGTTCAGGCTTGCTGCAACATCAGGCTCTCGGCAACCTGCTGCTGCTGCTCACGCAATAAAGTGACATCGTGCTGTCTCGGAAGCGTCTTAGGCCTCTTGCGCTGTCGTGCCACCCACACATGTTTACACAGCGCTGGCGGTAACCCAACTCGGAGCGCACGCTCGCGCACAAATGCAGTGACGGGTTTGACTCAAGGTGCAGTTATTCGCATGTAGTGACTTGCACTCGGCCGCGCAGGCGGCTTGTTGGCGGACGCCTCGGAGACCGTCGTGGCGGTCGACATTGCAGAGGGCGCACACCACTTGGACCTCATGTTCTCTCACCCCAGCGATAACGCATCGCTGCGGGCGGCGCGGCGGCTCGAGATGCAGCACGTTCGGCGGTGGATCAGGCAGAAGAGCGCTGCCTGCGCGCGCTGCAAGGGCGGCCAGGGACTTCCCGTTTTAGGATGTCACGGTGCCAGCAGTAGGCGCTACGGCGGCAGTTGTGCACCTGAGGCCCTACAGGCTTGAGAGGCTCGGAGTGCGACCCCCTGGGCGTGCTGTAGCGTGCACGTGTGTTACAGTCCGCTACGAGGGCCGTTTGCCGACCTTGACGAGCGTTGATGAAAAACGTGCAGCGGGCCCCTCGGCTTGTACCAGACACGTCCCCCGGGGGGATGATCCACGCAGTCTTCTGCGTGATGTTGTGCCTCTGCTCGACGCTACGAAAGCATCGGCATCAATTCTACGCGTTGGCACCTCTAAGTCTGGGTATGTATGGAGTCCCGCGCTGGTTTGCCGGCGGGATAGGATTACTGCGGTGACTACATGTATTTCCAGTTGCAATGCGAAGTAGCCGTGCCCCACAATCGCATGCACTACGGACTGGCGTTACCGTTACAGACGACATCGTAGGGTCGGCAGGCGGCGTGGGGCCGGGCCGCCATGGAGACTGCAGGCTCAATGGAAGCAGCCGCCGGGCCGGGCACCGAGCCGCATAGCAATGTTTTCGTCCGCAACCTACCCGGTGAGCCAATGAGTTGGCAGGCTGTTGCGCTGATATATATGATGGCGGCGCAAACTGGCGCAGCAAATCAGCGTTCGCTCACAGAGCTGTACTTGCCAGCGCTCAACCTGTGCAAGCTGGGAGTTCCCGACCAGTTCCACGTGTTCCGATCACCTAGGTGGCCGTCAACGGGCTCGATATCAGCTTTTGGTCTAAAAACTGCCGCCCGTTCGCCCCGTCACTACAGCTCGCTGTGCAATCAGGCTCACTTTCAGTGATGATGTCGGAACGGACTGTTTGTCACATCTCGCAGATGTCGATGAGGACGGCCTGCGGCAGCTTTTCCAGTCGTTTGGGATCATCGACTCGTGCCGGGTCCTGCGGAACGCCCGGGCGCAGGGCTACGGCTTCGTCAAGTTCTCGCAGCAGCATGAGGTGCGGAAACTGGATCTCGCCCCGTGTGGCGTGCCCTGGTGTCGCGTGCACGATTACGAAGCACTGCATGGCACACACGTTCACTCAACCTCGGTTTGCAGCATCACTGTCATCGAGCAAGTCAGCCACATGCGGCGGTATGCGCTCGCGCCCTTGCGCTTGCTGTAAGCTGCGCCTACCATACCGCAGCTATAGATCTGCGCCGGCATATTAGCCTTAATGTAGTCCTGCTGCTGTCCTTGCACAGAATCGGACGGAGACGCCACGATCAGCGCGGTTGCCATTGACCAGCCTGTGGCTTGCCTGCCTCTACCTACTCATCCTCATCCACGCTTGGAGCAACATGTCAGCATACCCACCACCATCATGCTTGGATATGCGCAGGCCCAGGCTGCCATAGCGACGATGAACGGGCACGTCGCTTTGTCAGGGACCGCCCCTCTCGAGGTCAAGCTGGCGAATGCCGATCCCGCCGCGCGGGCTGTGCAGCAGACAGCATCCGACAATCTGTGAGACCCTGGCCGATGCTGCCGTCCCTTGGCCTCACTGTAAGATGCTTTTGCGGCTTGATTGGTCGTCGGTTCGAACTTTTGTCATATTTGGAGATACACAGCGACCATTCATCCCTCCTGGCTTTGGACAGAGAGGCACATCAACTTCCACCAGCGTAGGAGCGCTTTTTTTAATGCACATGTGTGTATGCTGCAGGTACCTTAGAAATTTGCCCAGCACATTTAAAGAGGCGGATCTGTCTCAACTATTTGCACCTTTTGACGGCGTGAAGGTGAGGTCTCAGCTGCTCCCAATTGCGGACAGGATCGGCATCGCAACAATGCACTGTGGCACAACACAGCATTCGAGAAGCGCATCGCAATCGGCCCTTGATCGTCGTTGAGCTCATGTACCCCATCATGTCAGTCGCAGCGTCTCTCAGGAGTGCCCACCTACACCACCGATTCACCGCTTCGCGTGGCACGGCCAACTGTGCTGCTGGCGACGTCGATCGGTCCCCGGGTGGTCAGCATCAAATTATCCAAACTGCACAGCATCATCATGTAGTCCGAGTGCAGCTGTGGTGTTGCCGCCCCAGGAGTGTCGGATGCTGCACCCGCCGCCCGACGCGGCGATCGGCAGCACCAGCGGCGGCCTCGTGCGGCTGACCAGCCTCGAGGCCGCCGCCGCGGCCATCGAGCAGCTGAACGGCCTGCCGCCGCTCCCGGGCGCGGCGCTGCCGCTGCTCGTGCGCTACGCGGACACCCCGGAGGAGAAGCAGCGCAAGGCCGCCAAGAAGGAGCGCATGGCGCGCGGTGAGAATGTAACCTTGTCCTGACCCACAACTCGGCAGTCACGTGACTCTGACTTACCAACCTGGACCCCGCCTGCATAAGAGAGCCCGGGCTGGAGGATTCTTGCTGCATTGCAAGAAACATTCGTGATCAGTCGGCGAGTACACGGCATTCCCTCTAACAAGCCGCGGGTAAGGTCTGCACTGGACCCCGATTCCCATTGCAGTGTCACACCAGACGCAAGCGCAGCATGGGTACCATGGCCCCCTAGTCGGGGGGACCGAGCCTTGACCGGTGTGAGTATCAAACATCACATGTGTGACGCCCAGCCGCGCACACCGCATGCGAGCGAGTGGCAGTGCTGGGTCCTTGATCTTTGCGGCGTCGCCAGACCTCTCAGCTGCTGTACCGACCTGCACACAGGCGGCTCTGGCGGCTCGGGCAGCCTGACATCAGCGGCAGCACTTCCGGCGGGGTTCCTGCCGTCCAGCCCAGGACTCTTGGACCGCCAGACGGTGTGCACCCGGGCAAACAGGCTGCTTGTCATGACCAGACACACCATTTTACACCGGGTCGTCTCTTACACAGGGGCGCTTCTGCATCCTGAGTGGTTAGCTGCGTAGACTCTGCATTCCCGTGAGTCGGAGGTGTGCACTGCTCGGCAGGGATACTCGCGGCAGTCGCCGACGGCGTCGTACCCGCAGTACGGCTCGCAGGGCGGGTTCGGCGGGTTTGGCCAGGTTTGCACCCACATTGCATGCGTAAGGGCAACACGTGCACAATCTCCACTTTTTGGCGCGAACCTTGCGACAACATGGTTCAGAGACACCCGTAGGCTGCACACCTATAGCGGCTGCAGCTGCCCTGGTGGCCTTTGGCCTGGCGCGGAGCTATGCCAGACATTTACGCATGATTGCGCGCCACGCCATGTGCCGCATGCGGTCATCGGCCAACCACATGATCCTGCAAGCAGGCTGCACGGCAGGACCCAGCGAGCAGCAGCTACGCTTCCGCCAGCAGAGGACCGCCAGCCAGCTTGTACGTGAAGAACCTGCCGCCCGAGGCGCGCGCTCTCGGCCACAGTGTCGTCCAGATGCGACATAGATGCTGCGTCAGTGCCAATAGCGATTGCCTGCTGACGGCCTGCTCAGCTGTGAGACTGCGTGTGAGCTTCGTGCTGCACCTCGCAGGCCGACCGGCTGTACCTGTACGAGTTCTTCGCGCCCCACGGCGCCGTCCTGAGCGTGCGGGTGCTGACCGACGACGCCGGCGCCTGCCGCGGGGTCGGCTTCGTCAATTACGCGGACAACACCAGCGCCCTCGCAGCTGTGCAGGCAAGCTCACCTCCGCTGTTGCCCATGTTTCCTGTCACTGCACGAGCTACGGCGCGAAGCGTGGAGGGGTGGTTGCCTCTCCTAGACCAGCGTCGCACAACGCAGGAGAGGGTACTTGCGTCACCCAGAAGCTTGAATCCTTGCCGCAGCAAACCTTTTGCCCCGTAGTGCAGCACCGCAATGTTATGCAAGGGGGCCTGGCGCTGATTTGCAGCATGCGGATAGACCTCGTGAGCACCTGTGCAGGCCCTGAATGGGACCCCGGTCGCCGGCGGGAGGATACTCCATGCCAGCCTGCAACCCCCACGCGAGCGGACGCCGCCACGCGCAGGGCAGCAATGATCTCTGTGCACCTGGCCGCCGCGCCAGCAGCCACTCGCTGTCCACAGCGCCAACAATCAGCCGTGACCAGCCGTCCCCGTCAGTACCGACCCTGCTTACCGCACCACTAGTACCCCTCGAGGGAGCTCGTCAACAGAGTGTACCCATTTACTTGTCAGCGGCGATCAGCGCCCGTCTACACGGCAACTCCGAGGCTCGCGGCTTGCAGTGATAGCCTCTTCATACGCGATGCGCCGGCTCACAGCTGCGGCGCAAATATTTTGAACACCTAGCGCCCATGCTATGCCGCGGTCGCCATAGCTCTTACTAGTCCTCAGCATATGCCAGTCATGCTTTAGCTCCGCCGCAGCTCTGCGGGCAAGCGAGTGCTCGTCAGACGAGACCTCGCCGAGCCTACAGCTGCAGCACTCTCAGCTTCTGTCTCCGGTTTGCACATTATTTAGCGCTGCTTACGTTAGGGTGCTTCTCAGCCCAGCCCGTCCCACAGCCGTAACCTTAGCAAACCGCAGCAGAACGGTTCTCGAGTCATAGCCATTTTGTTATTGCTGGAGGGCTTTGTCTCTCTGGCGCATGCAGAGTCCTGCACCGTGAGTTATGGCCGCTGAGCTCTTCGAGTGGTTCTCATTTCACCGACGCATGGGACCGAGCTGCTTTTCGCACCATGCGACAGCAGCAGATGCGCATTGTGGTATTGTGCTATGCGCTTGCTGTCCCGCTGGGGCTGCCCGTGTCACTGCCGCAAGGCAGTGCTGCTGTGTCGTGCTCCGTTCCAGCGCAGTAGCAGAGCACGTGTGACAGGTCTGATTGCTGTGCCGAATGTCTTCGCAGGAGGCTCTGTAGGAGGTGCTTCCTCAGTTGGTTGCCTAAGTTGTGTCAGATTTGTTGGAGATGTTTGACTGGTCAGAAGGTGGAGACGGCGTGCGTAGTGCAGTGTTGGCGACATCCGGCTCGAATTTAATTTGTGACGACGTCCGCTCTATGCATGACAATCCAGATACACATCTGCCTCCACTCCCGTGGTGAAAGGCAGGGTGTTCACACAGTACTCGGCGGTTCGATTTGACGCCGGTCGAGGCATTCGTGCGCGTCATGCCGACGCCGATGCCAGGCCTTCACCCCGCATGGCAAGCAGTGCGCTGCCATATGCCGCCTCAGACTGAGCTGCGCGCTGCACCGGCACGCCGAGCTTCTCGGCTCGCATCTGGGTCCACTTGTCGTTCACGCCGCCGCCCCCTGCCGTGACGACCTGCGCCGGCGAGGGCTCACTGTGAGCACGGAGCTGTCTGGATCGTCGACGCGTCGCCTTGCTGTCCCAGACCGTTCTGGCTTGCTCCAGAAAGCAGCTTGTTGAGATTGGGCCGGAACATGTTTTCGCACTGGCTGCACAGTCCTGTGGGGCGGGCATCAAATGCACGAGCATCAAAACGGCACTGTCAAGGTCAGGATCAGGATCAGGGCGCCGAGGTAAGATCAAGATTGCTGGGTTGCCAGGTGGCATGTGCATTTTTGGCGCACCCGCTTGATTGGGTCCGTGCCCAGGTGGTCAAGATGAGGGGCAGGAAGGCGGCAAGGTGAGGATCAGGGTGTCCGGGGTGCCAGGGCAGCACATATGCATGCTGATCGCACCCGCTTGAGGGGGGTCGCGCCGAGGTCCGCCAGCAGCCCGTAGATGCGGGCCTCGATGTCGGTCAGGCCCTCCAGAATGCCGTGCAGGAACACGGCGTCGTCCTCGGGGCGCGGCGATAGCCGCGGCTGCAGCTCCGGGTCGCTCACCTGCACGCACCGCGTCACACTCTGGTCCGGGGTCCTCTCGCCGGCTCGCATGCAACTGTTCGCTCGCCGATGACGAGTATCTCGTACAGTGCGGAACAAGTCTCGTGTTATCAGGCGGGAGTATGCCAGCTGTTGCCTGCAGCGTGTTCTCAGCGCAGGTCACCATGCAAGGCTGGCCACTCGGAAGACTGATGGAGGCATCATTGTGAGCTGCGCTGATATATTACATGCAGGGCATGGTGCCCAGGCCACTGCAGGCCGGCCATGCCAGTAAATCCGTGTTAAGACGAGGGTCAGGGAAGGGTTCCCCGCACCGGACACCGCTCGCCGGGCTGGGGCAGAGGGTAGTAGTCCAGACCCGGCGACCGCGCCACGTCGATGCGCTCGCTCAGCTGCTTCAGCTCGTCGTTGGAAAAGTGCTTCCTCAGGATGTTGCAGCCGGCGTTGGACGCTCCGCCTACGGCGCAGCAAGACTCCTGAGCTGATCAACGCAGATATCAGCAGATGTGCCCAGGCTCAGCGATGTCAGCGCTTTGTGACAGGCAGATTCCTGCGGCTCGGGCGTCACTGCGACCGTGAGCAACCAGCAAGCCACATCGCTGTTACAAGCGCCAGACGCCTCCCTTCAAAAGCCAGGTCCGGAGGGCACGGCCACCATGGCAGTATTGAGGCTACCATGTCGCCGCGATCCAGTAAGCAATGGTTCTGATGAAAGCGGGGCCTGCGGGGCAGCTTTGTGGCAGCTGCCGGCATGGCTACCAGACTGTCAGGCGCAGGCGTGTTCAGCACATGTTTAATGCCCCCGCGACCTGCGCACTTGCGAGCCACAGGTCGCCGATGCGGTGGCTGTAGATGCCGTAGTCCGCGTCGTCGACCCGCGTCTTGCTGAGCAGCTTCACCGCGATCGCGGAGCCGAGCGACGTGACGGCATCGCCATACTCGTGGACGTCCGCGGCCAGGAACGCGGCAATGGAGTCTGCGGGGAGCATGGGTGCCCTTGGCAAAAACGTTGGTACAGGGCGCATATGATCCCAACCTGCGACGTCCAGACTCGGTTGATGGCGAGACAGCCGCAGCAAGCGACCGGGTTCAAGCACAGCCGATGCCCCTCACACGGCTCTGCTGCCAACAAGCGCACCTGTTGTCCCGGCTCGCATGATGCATCTAGGATTGAGTCCAGTTCGCTCGGCTGCGGCGTTGCTGACGCGACCGATGTCCCGACCGGGCTCTAGCACGCTCTCCGGGAAGATGCTAGAGTACGGCTGGCTGCAGCAAACTCCCCATCAGCGCGTGCTGGATGCAAGCTTTGTCAAGCACCGCATACCACTGCCGTGAGACTGTTGCTTGCCTCCATACGCTAGGCTGTCAGCAGGGCGACATGAAGCAACCCGCTCACGTCGTTGGCATTCATTCAGCATCAACTGTTGCCAGCTCTGCCATCGAGCTCACCTGGCACCCCACATGATGACACAGGCGGACTTGCCGCAGTCAACACATCGGCTGGCACACGTCCTTGTCGCACCTGGGACAGCAGCCACTCCGGGTACGCCTCGTGGCCGGGGTCGAAGCCCAGCTTCAGGGCATTATTCCAGTCCGTCAGTCCGCCCAGGCCGTGCAGCATGCTGGACAGCCAATCAGCGTGGTGCATGAGCCTCGGCTCGGCGCCATCTTGCCGCGCCTGCATTGGTATGCTCCTGTTGACGGAGGGTTTCGAGCACGTGCACCGCGTCCGGATACGCTGCCAGAGCTATCGCAAGTTGATGTGAGCTGAAGGGCAATGCGCCAGAGTGCCAGCCAGCGCGTGCCATAGGCTGAGATGACATGCGGTGTGCAGGGGGTGACGCATGTCATTGTGGCCGAGGGGCCATGGACAAGCCCGACGTGCGTGTTTTGCGCCAGTTGAGTAATCAAGCACCTGCTTCAGAACGCCAGTAGCGTCCCAGAAGGCGGCCTTGCAGAGGGTGGATGTTGGTGCCGTCGCTGTATGGTGCTCCGGCGCATATGCCTGTGAAGGGAAGTGCACAACACGTCACGCCTGCTCCTCACTCAGCTTCTGGCTCCACTTCAGGCTTGGGCGAACCTCGTGACGCCAACACAGCCACCTGAAAAAACCCACAATACATGCTACATGTAAACTCGAATTCATAGCGAAGGTCATGGCACTAACCGTCCGCGTATCCTCAGCCAGATTCTCGTGTGCTCTCAGCAGGCTACCAGTCTGCACGGCGGTCCGACTTCCCCGTGAGGCTCTGACAGACTTCATGTCACGGACTTCAGGTGGTGCACAGACCCAGCAGCTGGCGGCAAAATGGCACCATCCAGGACGTGCCCGCACCTTGACGGCGGCGACCACCTCCGCGGGCTGGCTCTCATTGTACAGCATCGGCGCCGCAAGCTGCGCGCCGGTGCGGGCGTCCACCAGGAGCGCCGTTGCGGACATGCCGTCGACTGCTAAATGGTCCGCGGCTT
>JAABUX010007013.1_pt1 | contig 13318 bp, 17 predicted proteins | sample 5561851 | NCBI WGS metagenome assembly JAABUX01 (sample SAMN10711883, study PRJNA513361) | rock metagenome | isolation source: Antarctica rocks | place: Antarctica: Victoria Land, Richard Nunatak red sandstone | collected 2016-01-03 | reverse complement strand
CACGAGCGCACTCCTGGTAGCGGGCTTGTGGATGCTGGGCGGAGCAGCCGTGGGAGCAGCAGTCTTTCGCGTACGCGACGTCGTTGTCTGACCCGGGCAGAGTGGGCGCAGATTCCTCACTATCGATTCTCTCTTCATGATGATGTGGAGCATGGAGCGCTGCTGCGCTCGTGTCCGGCTGCGGCTACTCCCGCACTCCATACGAGATTGCAGGCACTGCTCGAACAGTAGAAGTTGGTTGGGTCGGGTAGATGCAGCTTGGTTGCGGGCGCCCGCGCGATTGGGGCTCTAGCACCCTCCGTACATCGGGCAAGAACGGCTCTCCCGGCCGGGAATAGTGCCACCGAACCCTGAAGAATCAGGGCTCTTCCGCACTTTTGATACCGCTGGCGAATTTGGGAAGGAACCAATTCGTCAGCGAGAGGCAACGGTTACGAGCCAAGAGGCGACCGTTGACAAGGGAACCAAACCGGTAAGCAATGAATTCGCCAGCGGTATCACTTTCGATGATGGTCTGAATCGTGGCATCCTGAAAGCACCTCCCTGTCAAGGATGCTGCTATGTCTGGTACCGTCCTGCTCGATCCGTCCCGCCTCAAACTCGACGTGTTCCGTACCGATCGGTCCTCTATCACTGCTGTGATGGCCAGCAGGCGCACCAACGCCTCCTGCCCGCTATGCGGCATACCATCGTCGCGGGTCCATAGCCGCTACGTCCGCATCCTAGCTGATCTCCCGTGGCACGATGTCGCCGTCTTCGTCCACCTCACCGTTCAACGGTTCTTCTGTGAGACCGCTGGCTGCGCACGACGGATCTTCGCTGAGCGCTTGCCGGGCATCGTTGCTCCATACGCACGTCGCACCGCACGTCTCAGCGAGGCACTTGAGTTCATCGGCTTCGTGCTCGGCGGCGAAGCGGGCGCTCGAGTGCTGCGCCGATTAGCCATGTGCGGAAGTCCCGATACCCTGCTACGCGCCGTTCGGAGGGCAGCTCTGCCAGAGCCGGCGATTCCTCGCATCCTGGGCGTCGATGACTTTGCTTTCCGTCGGGGACGTCGTTATGGCACGCTTCTCGTGGACTTGGAGCGTCGGTGTCGGGTCGATCTACTCCCGGATCGCACGGCTGAGACGCTCGCATCGTGGTTACGGGAGCGCCCTGGGGTGGAGATTATTGCGCGGGATCGGGCTGGAGCCTATGCCGATGGGATTGCTCAGGGCGCACCTCAGGCGGTGCAAGTCGCGGACCGCTTTCACCTTGCCAAGAATCTTGGCGACACGCTCTACGACCTCTTCAATCGGCAGAGACGACATCTTCCGATGGTGACACGCCGGTCACCGCTTGGCGCAGTGCGGGAAGGTGACGGGCAGGAAACCACTGGAGGTGCATCACCGTTGGCGACCTCCCAGGCGCAGAAACAGGGACAATGCAAACGCCGAGACCAGCGTTTAGAGCGGTATCAGCACCTGATGGCACTCAGAGAACGGGGCGCCTCTGTTCAGGAGGCAGCCCACCGGGTGAGGATCGGGAAACGGACAGCAAATCGCTGGATTGCGGCTGGAAGATTCCCGGAGCGGAAGATCCGGCAGCGGACAGCCAGCATGATCGATACGTATACGGACTACATCCAACGACGTTGGGATGAGGGGTGCCGCAATCGCACCCAGATTTGGCGTGAGATCTGCGAGCAGGGGTATGAGGGATCGTATCCAAGTGTGTACCAGTACCTCGTTCGGGTACAGGCGGGGGCGGTAACGCCGGCTGGTGCAACGCTCGCCCCAGGCGCTGCACGGCGGCGTCTGTCACCACGACAGGCAGTTTGGCTGCTCCTTCGTCCAGAGGACACCCTCGATGCCGATGACTGCACGTTGCTTGCCGAACTGCAGCATGTATGCAAGGATGCGGCGGCGGCTCATCCTCTGGCTCAAGACTTCTTGGCACTGCTCCGAGAGCGGAAACATGATGAGTTTGACCACTGGGTGACTGCGGCACAGGAGAGCGGGCTACCGGAACTAGAACGATTCGCGCTGGGACTGCGGCGAGACGCAGCGGCGGTGCGAGCAGCACTCAGCGTGGAGCATAATAATGGCCAAACTGAAGGGCAGGTGAATCGATTGAAGGTCATCAAACGAGCAATGTACGGTCGCGGCAACTTCGATCTGCTTCGACAACGGGTCCTTCACGCCGGCTGAACAGATAGCGCAGGGTCGGGCCGTCGGATGGACCCACTCCCGATCATCGAAAGTGCGGAAGAGCCCTAATTCTTCAGTGATATATGGCACTCTCTCGAGTACAACATCACTATTCCTCTCGAATGGAGGTGGAGTATGGTTTCCTTTCTCAAGACGAAGTGGTCCGGATGGCCGTCCAAGCAACAACCGATGACCTCCGTGTCAAACCTCGCCACGTGATGCTTTACACATAGTTGCTGCATCAGTGGCGAACCCAAGGATGGAGGGTCTACTCGAAATTCGAGAGCCAGCGGCGTAGCTCGTCGTGAATTGCGTCGGCTACCGCGTTGAACGCGTGCTGGCGCCCCCGACCCTGGACGGCAGAGGGATCAGGGAAGCTCCAGTGTAGACGCCTTCTCGCACCGGGAAAGACCGGACACGATTCATGTGCCTGGTCACAGACCGTAATCACGTAGTTCCACTGCTCACCGAGGAACTGATCGAGCGTTTTGGACGTGTGATGGCTAATACCCACGCCATGCTTCCGCATCGCCTCAACTGCCTCGGGGCGAACCTCGGTCTGCTCTGTGCCGGCGCTGACTACCTCGAAGCGATCGCCAGCCATGTGGCGCAGAAACCCTTCTGCCATCTGACTGCGTGCTGAGTTGTGTGTGCACAGGATGAGGACGCGCTCTTTCATTCTGTCTCCTCAACGTGAAGCCCCCCTACCCGACTGAGAGAGTACGGGGCCAGCCGCTTTAGCCGCAGCAGGTGGTTCCGCAGTTGCAGGAATCACAACACGACGGATCGTCGATGTCCATAGAATGACCCTCCTTTCTTGGTAGAACTCTCCACGGAAACGCTACTGACAGCAGGAGGGAGAACAGCCACATCCGTCGTTGCTGACGGACAGTGTCGCTGTCGAGGCGCTGGAGGGCACGGTCAGGGGTTTGGTGGCACGCACAAAGCCGCTGACAATCTTGCCGTCAGCATCCTCCCAGCCGACCGGAAGCGTTGAGGTGTTGATCCCAGCTTCCGCCACGGTGTAGCGGCGAGTAACCTCGATTCCGATATCCTCGAAGCCGGCTCCCTGCAGGAGGGTGGTATAGGTGTCGATATCCAGCGCACCAGCGATGCAGCCGACCCAAGCTTCCATGTTCTTTCGAAGTGTGTCGGGAATGGGACCCTCCGACACGACATCGGCTACCGCGAAACGTCCGCCTGGTTTGAGCACCCGGAAGGCGTCGTTCAAGACCAATGACTTATCGGCCGCCAGGTTAATGACGCAGTTGCTGATCACCACGCCGACCGAATTAGCGGGGAGCGGAATGTCCTCGATGCATCCCTTGAGGAAGGCAACGTTTGTGGCGCCGGCTTCCGCCTTGTTCCGCTGCGCCAGAGCCAGCATCTCGTCGGTCATGTCGACGCCGTATGCGAAGCCGGTGGGACCCACTCGCCTGGCAGAGAGCAGCACATCGATACCGCCTCCCGAACCCAGGTCGAGGACTGTCTCTCCTTCTTTGAGATCGATCAGTGCCGTCGGATTACCGCAGCCCAGGGACGCAAGGACTGCCTCTTCGGGCAACAGTTCGGTCTGACTGTCATCGTAGAGATCCCGCGTGACTGCGTCATCGCCGGAGGAGCAACAGTCCGAGGCGCAGCAGCCGGAGCCGGACTGTACCGCCCTGGCGGCGCTGGCGTAGCGTTCGCGTACCCGATCGGTAATGGTGTCAGCAGATGTGGTCATGGTGCGAGCTCCTCCTGGGATTAATCGGGTTAACGGTAAAACAGATCCGCGTGCTGAGCCGCGGTTCGCAGTTGGTCGCGCAAGGCTTCATGCCGGCAATCCGACGAGCAGACCTGGCCGCACGCTTCGCAGAACGTCGTCCCACGCAGCACGCGCGCTGTGGAACGAGATCGCAAGGTTGTGAGTAGACGGTACATTGTTGGTTCTCCTATTGATGTTTATCGATGAATATGACTAAAAAGGGGGATGTTACTGCAAGGTTTGAACGACCATCAGGGTCTTTCGTCCCTCACCGGTTGCCCAGTAGTACGACCAGATCCCGCGCTTCTCGGTATCGACCAGTCCTGCCTCTCGCAGCAGCCGAAGGTGATGGCTGATCGTTGGTTGGTTCTGCTCAAACTGGGCAACGACGTCGCAGACACAGATCGGCTCATCCTGTTGCGCGAGTAGATCGAGCATACGAAGACGCGTGGCATCGCCGACCGCCTTGAGCCGCTCGGCGAGCGATACCGTTTGCGGCTGCGTCAGGCTTGGCGCCGCCAACGTGGCGCAGCATGATGCATTCTTGTGACGTACAGGGAGTTCCTGGAGCGCGGTTGCCTGTTTCATAGCCACAGCTTACCAGACGCATTGATGCGTGTCAATGCGTTCGTCTGAATACCGAGGGTGATTACAGACTCCCGGCGGATTCGAGCGTCAGGGCATGCTGTTGCAGTACTCCATGATGCTTGCCTGGCCGTTCACGCCTGGGAAGCCGCACAACCTTGAGCCACTCGCCATCGCCCAGCTCCCACAGAGCGAGCTGTGACGAGCGGTATCGCGTCTCAAAGAGCTGCCGCGGCACGACCTCGCGCAGATGCCGATGATCCGGCTCATAGGCCACGCTGTACTGTGCAAGCGGCTGGTCTGAGAATTCCAGAAGCAGCGATTCGCCGTAGAGCCAGACTGCTGCCTGCCGGCGAGCCAGTCCGTGTTCTCCGTAGATGCGCCAGTACCGGAAGCGCACGTAGCCGAGCTTGTCGAGCTTCCTGCCAAAGCGTGTGACGTAGAAGATTCGGTGTAACGCTCCCGGATCCCGCTCGACGCCCTAAATGGTGACGACATTGACGATGAGGGTGAGAGCAGCAATAAGGGCTCTTGCTCTCTCCCACTGACGACCACCCATGGCATCTCGGACTCCGCTGTAGATGCCCACGGCCACGTACGTCAGGAGCGGAGTGAGCAGGTCGTTGGCGCTGACTCCAGGAAGGCCATCCTCGTTGAGCTGCGGCATGTTGGCTCCGGTGCGCCAGACATACACCGTCACCAGAACAACGACTGCGATGAGGAGAGCGTCGATTACCGGCGTACCGCGTTGCAGCAAGAAGACAAGGACCAGACTGAGTAGCGCACAGATTGCCGCAGTGACAGCGATGTGCGTGTGCGAGAACACAGGCGCACCGACTATGAGCATCACGCTTGAGCCACTCCTTCCTACACTCTGTCCGCTGGTTTATCATGGTATTGTAACCATGGTTACTGAGCATGTCTAGCAATCCCCTGCGCCAAACGTGGGTGCTTCTCACCTACAAAATTCCCCGGGAGCCGTCGGCTCCGCGGGTCTCAGTGTGGCGAAAGCTCAAGCGTATGGGCGCCATCCTGTTGCACGACGCGGTTTGGGTCCTGCCCGCCACGCCCCAGACGCGCGAGCATTTCCAATGGTTGGCCAGCGACATCATGGAGGGAAGGAATGAAGCGATGATCTGGGAGGCACATCTCCCCCTTCCCGGGCAGGATGCAGCTCTGGTACAGCAGTTTCTGCATCAGGTCGATCGGGAGTACGAGGCCATACTCACTGACCTTGGCGGCGACGAGCCTGACCTGAGCGTGTTGGCGCGCCGCTACCAGCAGGCGCACAGCCAGGATTACTTCCACTCTCACCGAGGCCAGCAGGTGCGCCAGGCATTGATGGAAGCACCTGGAGGGATAGACCGGTGAGATGGGTCACCTGGGAGCGCGTTGCAGTGGATCGGATGGCGTGCGCCTGGCTTATTCGTCGCTGGCTCGATCCCGAGGCGGAGTTCTCTTTTGTACCGGCTGGACAGCTGCCGTTGCCCGAGGACTCGGAACCTTTCGATATTCCCGGAGTTCGCCTCTCTCATCGCCAGGGGCACTCGTCGTTCCACACGATGCTTCTCGAGTACCGCCTCGAGGATCCCGTCCTGCACCGCATTGCACGGATCGTCGACGAGGCGGACGTGATCCAGGAAGTGACGCTTGAACCAGTAGCGCCGGGACTCGATCTGCTTTGCCGTGGCATACGCGATATCAGTCCAAGCGATGAAGTTGCGATCGAGCGCGGCTCACTGCTCTACGAGGCACTCTATGCACAGCTTGCTCCGGTCGGACCAGCCTAAACGCACACAAAAACAGCGCACAAGAGGAATACGTATGTTTGAGGACACCTACAGTCAGCCAGACGCGCCGGATCCCGTTCTGGACAATGAGATCGTTCTCGGGCTCGCCAGACGACACGTGCCTGAGGCACGAGCCGTGATCGGTGTCGATGAGTCCGGCGGTGAGGCGCGCACGTATGCGATCAACGACTCGGTCATTCTGAAAGTCCAGCGGCCCCAACAGCTGCGTCCTCGCACCAGTCTGGAGAAGGAGGTGTTCTTTCTCAAACAGTTGGAGCAGTCGCCAAACACGAGCGTTCCTCGTGTGCTCGGGTATGGTCGCGAAGGAGGGCTCATCGAGTACACGGTCCTGACGCGCATGCCGGGAAAGGCGATGCGACACGTCTCGCTCGACGAGAACGGACGGACGCAGGTGCTGATCGAACTCGGGAAAACCTTGCGCAGAATCCACCGGCTTCCGCAGGAACTGTTCCAGCGAAGCGGGTTGTTTCCCGAGGACGGCTCCTCTGAGATTGTGCGTGCCCGCTTCAGCCACTACTTCACCTCCATGGTGGAGCGAATCAGAACGCAGGATCGCCCGTGGACGCTCGATAGAACACCTGAACAGGTTGGCGAGCTGGCGCTTGCCTTGTTACCAGCCGCCGAGGAGCGCGTAGCGCTGCACTCGAATCCTGGGCCAGAACATACCTTTGTCCACCCCGACACCGGCACGTACTCGGGTCTGATCGACTTCGGGGATGCTTTTATTAGCTATCCGGCGCTGGATCTCCGCCGTCGTGCCGGACCGCAGGATCGGGAGGCCATTATGCGGGGCTACACAGCCGAAGAGCCGGCAAGTGACGCGTTCATGGCGACCTGGCAGGTGGTCCAGGTTCTCTCCGATCTCATCGACATCGCGCACTACCCCGATCGTGCAGCGAGCGCGGAGCAAGACCTGAAGGAACTGGTATCGCGGTTCTAGAGATGACAGAAGCAGACGGTTTGGCTGTGTCCGGCGGCGACAGATGAACGTCGTCGACATGCAACATATATCGAAGTCCTTTGAGGGACGTGAGGAGTCGCTCCGGGGCACCAAACTTGAAGCGAAAGGGGTGGCGTTATGGGTGAGGAACGCCTCGCGGTCGCTCCAACTCACCAGTAATCAGGCACCACCGGTCAATGCGCTCCGAGATGTTTCGCTGCACATCGCTCCGGGCGAAATTTTTGGCCTCGTCGGGCGAAACGGCTCCGGCAAAACCACGCTCATCAAGATTCTGGCGGGTCTGATCCGCCCAACTGCCGGAACCGGACAGGTCACGGGCATCTCGCTGGACGATCCCGGTGAGATTCGGAAGCGCGTGTCGTACGTCTCGACCACGGGGTGGATGGGGTTGGAGTGGCCGCTCACAGCGGAAGAGAATGTCCGCTGCTTTGCGGCACTCTGTGGCATGCCGGGGCCACTGGCCCGGGAACGGACGGCGGAGGCGCTGCGGGATGTGGACCTGTGGGACAACCGCCGGAAATATCCATCGCAACTCTCGAACGGGATGCGGCAACGGACGATCCTGGCCCGAGCGCTGCTGTTTCGCACGCCGTTGCTCTTACTGGACGAACCGACCGTGGGGCTTGATCCGGTCACAGTCCAGACAGTCTTACAGCTCATTCGGGAACGACTGAGAGCGCGGGGACAGACTATCCTATTGACCGATCACCAGTCCACGGAGATGGAAGCGGTGGCGGATCGCATCGCGGTCCTCGAGGCCGGTGAGATCGTCATGCTGGGTACGCCGACGGAGCTCCTGGAGCGACTCAGCGACCTGACGGTCATCGAGATCCATACCGAGGAGATGGTGTTGCCCTCCGACCCGCCTCCCGCCCTCGTCACGTCCAGGCAGCACTCGGAGCCGCCGGGCGCACTCGGTCTGCGCACCTGGCGCATCCATGCCCGCAAGGACCGGGATGCACTCCAGCACGTGCTGGGGTGGGTGACTCAACCCTCTGGTCGCGTCGTCTTTCTGGCCGAGTCGTCGCCTACCTTCCACGATGTTCTGGCCCTTCCAACCCGCGCTAAACGGGCGATGACGCCAAGAGAAGTGACCGGCGCATGAGTACCACCTCGGGCATTCCCCCACGAGTTGATACCGCGGCGCGTTCGCTGCAGCGGGAGGTGGGCGCACTCTGGGCGTTCGCGATCCGTGAGTATCGCGTCTGGCAATCTTACCGCGTCAATCAAGTTATGTGGATGACGAACATCTTCGTCACCACGCTCATGTTCTTCCTGCTCGGCAAAACGCTGGCCGGCCACGCCGGCGGACTGCTGGGTCCGTACGGCACGAACTACATGTCGTTTGTCGTGGTGGGTGTCAGCGCCAATTACTTTATCGGCAGCAACGTGGCCGATCCCTTTACACGCATCCAGCGTAGCTACTTTAGCGGCACCATGGACCTGCTGCTCCTCAGCCCCATGTCGATCTTTACCCCGCTGGTAGGATTCATGTGGAAGTCCGTGCTCGACGACTATCCCCGGCTCCTGTTTGTCGGCGGGTTCGGCATGCTGTTCTTTGGAGCCACGTTCCACTTCGACCAGTGGCCACTCGCATTTCTGTTCACGGTGCTGCTGCTGCTCGCCGGGTTCGGCATCGGCGTGATTAGCGCCAGCTCCTTTTATCTGCTCAACATCAAAAAGGGCGAGGAACCGGTCCAGTTCGTCGTCCAGCAACTCCTCGCCGCGGTGCTGGCGGGAAGCTACTACCCGATCACCGTGTTGCCCCACTCGCTGCAGTGGATCGCGTGCACCATTCCCCACACCTATGCCTACGATGCCCTGCGCCGTCTCTTGGATCCGGGAGCACGGACGGGAACCGCGGTACTTCCAATCCAGCAGGCCCTGCCGCTTTCGCCACTCCAGGTGGACGGGCTCGCCCTCAGTTTGATGAGTGTGCTCCTTCTGCCCCTCGGGTTCTGGCTGTATGCACGGGGCATTGAACTGGCACGCAGTAACGGGACGCTGACCCGATGGCAATAGTCGATATCTACGGCATTGGCAAGTCGTATCGCGTGAATCGTCATGAGACCGCGATGGTTCTCCAGGACATCGACCTGAAAGTCAACGACGGCACCGTCCTGGGATTGCTGGGGCCAAACGGCGCCGGCAAGACCACGCTCATCAAGATTCTGGCGGGTCTGCTTAAGCCCGACCACGGAAACGGCACAGTGCTGGGATACGATCTTCTCCGGCAACACCGAGAGATTCGGGCGCGAGTCAGTTTGGTGGCGCCGACTGCGGATGTGGGGATCGATAACAATCTCACGGTGCGCCAAAACCTGATCTTCTGGGCACCGGTCTATGGTCTCCGCGGACGCGTGGCACGGGAGCGAATCGACGATCTGCTCGGACGCCTGGACCTGACGGACAAGGCGGACTTCTGGCCGATGCACATCAGTGCGGGCCAACGACAGCGGCTCGCGCTGGCTCGATCGCTGCTCGCGCATAACCGGCTGGTATTCCTAGACGAGCCGACGAACAAGCTGGACATCGAGGGAGTTCGCTCCGTCCGCGAGATGATCGTCGACCTCAACCGGAATGAGGGTGTCACCATCATCCTGACGACGCACGTCATGGAAGAGGCCGAGGAACTCTGCGATGAGATTGCATTACTGCGGCAGGGAGAACTGGTGGCGCTGCGCAAGACCGGCGAACTCACCCGCTCGCTCAGACTGAGCAGACCCGTTTGCGTCACCGTGGAGCTCCAGACGCCGCCACACGCCTGGCAGGCGGCCCTACTCGCCTTGCCGGCCGTGACGGGTGTTCAGATCGCCATTGCCGGGGCAGGACTCGCCACCTTTACCCTCGATTCCGTGGATCTGCGCGCAACGACGCCCGCGCTCATTGCCTGGCTTGGGCAACAGGGCCTTCGACTCCTCAGTATGCAGGCTGAGCCGGTGACGCTGACCGATGTGTTTCTTGCCCTCAACGCCCCGGTGCAGGCGGCACATGACGTCTGAGATGATCGCGGCCGAGCAGCAACAGGGCGGAATTGCTCCCTTCTTGCGGGCCTGTAGTACGACCGCATGGCTGGAGTACCGAAACTTGCGCTACTACCCGTCGAACCTATTCCTGGCTGCGGTTCAGGAACTGACAATGGTCGCGCTCTGGTACTTTGTGGCGCGCTTCCTCAGTGCGGGAGCGGATAGCGCAGTGCGCCAGTACGGCGGTCACTATCTCGCCTACGTGTTGGTTGGCGTGCTCGTCAACCAGGTGGGGCTGGCGGCACTGAGCAGTCCATTCACCACCATCTCGGAAGCGTTCTGGGATAAACGTCTTGAGACCTATCGGCTGTCCATTCATGGAATCTGGGCCAATGTCGTGGGCCGACTGGGATGGCAGGTGCTCTTTTCCACTGTGATGCAAGGTGGTGCGCTGGTGGTCCTCCTGGTCATGGGCGCGGTCAGCGTGAAAATCGGCCCGAACCTGGTCATAGCGGGCATCGCGTATCTTCTGTTGGTCGCGGCCAATGCCGGCATTGGCATCGCGGGAGCCAGCCTCTTCTTCCTGTTAGAGGTGAAGAGTGGCGCAGACCCCATTACCTGGTCGTACAAGTACCTGGTGATGCTGATCACTGGTCTCTACATTCCCGTGTCGATCCTCCCCTTGGGGGTGCGACTCGCGGGACAGATCCTGCCGCAAACCGAGGCGTTCTCGGCCGAACGGGCGGTCCTGTTGACAGGAGCAGGGCTGGACTCATCCCTGGTGGCGACAAGTCTCCTCGGTCTGGCGGTCGCGACCAGTGCTGTTGTTCTCTGTGGCTACCTGATGCTGAGAACGGCGCTTCGGCGAGCCGAACAACGTGGTGGCATCGGCGTCGTGGTGTAGCCGGACGTCCCGAGACCGTCGAACCACCTGCGCTCTTGTTGCATCGCTGACTCATATCCTATATTTATATATGAGCAAACCGTCAGATAGAGTCAACATGACTTCACCGCGACCCTCGCTCGTTCCCATTGATCCGGAGGCAGTGCGCCGGGCCCGTACGGCTATCCCTTCGAACGAGTTGCTGACCGTGGTGGTTGAGGCATTCGAAGCCCTCGCGGACCCGACACGAGCACGAATGCTGTACGCCCTGGGCGCGACAGAACTCTGTGTTCGTGACCTCGCGGTGCTCACCGGTGTCTCTGAATCAGCGGTCTCGCATCAACTGCGGTTTCTGCGCGATCGACGGGTGGTCAAGCCGCGTCGAGACGGCAACATCATCTACTACTCCGTCGACGATCAGCATGTGGCCGCACTGATCCGAGAGGCAGAGTATCATGCCGATCACGTCCGGCAGGGATTGCCCGATCACATTCCATACCCGGCGCCGTCAGACACACCCTCAGGTGGAGGGGACTAGAGCCCACACATGCATACAACCTCGATCCCCCTGCTGCTCATTGCCGCCGCCACCGTAGGCTTCTTGCACTCCATCATGCCGGATCACTGGGTGCCGCTCGCCGTCGTCGCCCGTACCCAGCGCTGGTCACTCATCCGAACCGCCCGAACCAGCCTCTTGGCGTCGATTGGACATGTGCTCACGTCCATCATTCTGGGTGGCATCATTGCCCTGGTCGGTCTCCAGTTTCGGAGCACCTTTGAGACCCAGCAGGGCCATATTGTCGGTGTTGTTCTGATCCTGACCGGGATAGGGTTTGCCATATGGGCATTGACTGGTCACGGGCACCATCACCACGACCCCGGTCACGAGTATGAGGGCCACCACGACCACGGCGAGCATGACGCGCTTGCCCATCCGCGCGATGAGCACCATGTTCACCTGCATGGGCACGAGCACGAACATGGACAGCATACGGGCGTGGACAAATCAGCGCCATCGAGGATCGCGGGTATTCTCGTGCCATTCGGCGCCGCAGCCTCTCCCGATCTCACCATTCTTCCCGTATTTCTTGCTGCCAGCGCGGTTGGGATCGGAACAGTGATTGGCGTTCTCTCGGTCTTCTCTCTCATGACGCTCTCGACCTTTGTGGTGCTCACGGTCGCCGCAACGATCGCCGGCTACCAGGTGAAGGGCGAGTGGCTCGAAGAGCATGGAAACACGATCACTGCCGCCGTACTCGTCGTGATCGGTATCGCAGTCTATCTCGGTATGTAGCTTTGGCGAAGAAACACCCATCGGCGGAGGTGCTTGCCCGCACCGGTCACTGTTGCGGCACCGGTTGTCGCAACTGCCCATACAAGCCCAAGCATGGAGGTGAGCGGGCGAAGCTTCCTGAGCGGCTCAAGCACCTCGTGAAACCGAAGCGATCCTCGGTATCGCTGCCGACGATCAGAGTAGCCCCCGCTCGTTCGTGATCGGTCAGAATCAGTTTGCCTCTGCTCCCTCAATGTGCTGTCGAAGAGAAACGGCCGTTTGCTACCAGCACTTCTGTGTGATAGAAATATACCTTTACTTTCGAAGAGAAGTGGTTAAAATAATACCTACTGATCCAGCGATCCAATAAAGAAGCCACTCGAAACAACGTGGACAACTGCGGTTTGCGCCGGTCACAAGCCCGTGAGCAAATGGCAGGGCATATTGCAATCGGACTCGATCAGTTGAGAGACCAGCAGACAATCAAGCCCCAGCGGGAAGTAGGGCTTGCTCGATACTGCCGCTGGCGCTACGACGGATCGATGTGGACGCAGTCAAGCCTCAGGCACCTGAACACAGGTACGGTCCTCGTCGTCTGGCGGCTCGTCATCCAGGGCAAAACGACGACCTGCCGCTGGCCTCACGAGCGGTGCGACCCGTATGCTACTCCCTGCACTTATGCAATTCCTGTACAGAATAGTATCCATATATTCGGCTTGTGGACATGTCTTGTGCCAGCAGTGTTAAGAAGCAGTTGGGCGCGATTTTTGGCGTGAAGGAGGACTAAATGGGATACTTTTACGGGTTGATCGTCACACATTGCGTCACACAAATGGGCAAATTTGGCGTCTGCAAGCCAAAAATTAGAGCTAGGTCCCTATAGCTCAGTGGGACCGCCCCAAG
>JAABUX010007011.1_pt1 | contig 13320 bp, 14 predicted proteins | sample 5561851 | NCBI WGS metagenome assembly JAABUX01 (sample SAMN10711883, study PRJNA513361) | rock metagenome | isolation source: Antarctica rocks | place: Antarctica: Victoria Land, Richard Nunatak red sandstone | collected 2016-01-03 | reverse complement strand
AGGATGTACCCTTCCGGGTCGGGCTTGCACCGGGTCGTCCGCTCGGCGGAAATAATCGCGGCGAAGCGGTCCAGCACGCCGATCCGCCCGAGCGCCCAGTCGATCTCCGGGCGGAGCGCTCCCGAGTAGATCGCCAAGGGGTAGCGGTCGGCGAGGCGGACGATCAGGTCCTTGACCCCATCATAATAAGTCAAACCCACCTCGGCCGCGTCAAAGTAGCGCGCCGCCTTGCGGGCGACCAGCTCGTCGAGTCGGGCCGCGTCGGCGGTCTGCCCGTGGTCGAGGAGAGCGTGCTCGAAGCAACCGCGGTCGTCATAGCCAAGGTAGTCGTCGTGGTAGCGCTGGGCGTCGATGATGACCCCTTCCTCGGCGAGGACTTCCTGGAACAAGGCGAAGTGGACCATCTCGTCGTTGACGAGCACACCGTTGAAATCAAAGATCACCGCGCGGATCATGCGTGCCTCGGAGGGATCGCAAATTGCAGGATCGCAAATCGCCAAAGGGGATCGGGAGAACGCCGGTTCGGATACGGAAAAGGAACAACCGTCGGAGCCGACTCGCGGTTGATTTGGTCTGCAGTTTGCAATCATGCAATCGGCCATGATTCCGACGAGTCAGATTGCCTCCGGGCCGCGCTCGCCGGTCCGGATGCGGATGCAGTCTTCCATCGGGAGGATGAAAATCTTGCCGTCGCCGATCTTGCCGTCGGGTCCGCTCCGGCCCGCCTGGATGATGGCGTTGACGGTCGGCTCGACGAAGTCCTCATTCACGGCGATCTGCAACTCGACCTTGCGGAGCAGGTTCACCGTGATCTCGTGCCCCCGGTACACCTCGGTGTACCCCTTTTGCCGGCCGAACCCCTGGACGTCGGTGACGGTGAGGCGAAACACCTCGACCTGCGACAGAGCGTCCTTGACCGCTTCCAACTTCGTCGGCTGGATGATCGCGATGATCAGCTTCATAGGGGCGATCTCGGGCCACGAAACGGACGAAGTTGTCACCAACGAACAAGGGTCATTCTGACGCGATCCGCTTCATCGTTCAAGCCGCCAGGTTTGAGTGCTCGGCTGGATCGCCCCGGAAACTTGCTCGACTCCGGAAAAAGCACGGCCCCGCGGCATCATGGAGGGTGGAACACCGGAGGCGAGGGTGGATGAGTCGAATCGGGCTGGAAATTCTGGGGCAGCTTTATGACGAGCACGCCCCTTCGCTCCTGCTCTATGCCCGGCAGTGGTGCGAAACGCCCGAGGATGTGGTCCAGGAGGCGTTCATCGCGCTGGCCAGGCAGCGGACGACTCCGGACCGAGTCCTGCCTTGGATGTATCGGGTCGTGCGGAACGGTGCCCTGGCTGCGAGTCGAGGGAGCCGACGGCGGCACCGACGCGAGGCGAAGGCGGCGGGCGAAGCCGACCCCTGGTTCGCCGCGGCGGACGATCGGATCGACGCCCGCCACGCCCAGGCTTTGCTCGAAGAGTTGGATGAAGAGACTCGCGCCATCATCGTGGCGCGGATCTGGGGTGGGCTGACCTTCGACCAGATCGCGAGGGCGCAGGGCTGCTCGCTGACGACCGCCCACCGCCGGTATCAAGCGGGGCTGGCCCGGCTCCAGGAAAGGATGGAAGGCTCATGATCCCGCCCGACCACTTCCCCCCGGACGACCAGACCGAGTTGGAACAGCGACTGGCGAGTTGGTTGCCGTCGCCCGTCGCCTCGGGCCGAGATCGACTCCTCTTCGAGGCCGGCGTCGCGGCGGGACGACGACAAACGCGCAGGCAAGCGGTGGTCGTCGTGGCGGCACTCGCGATCGGCTCGGGGGCATGGATCATCCACGAACACCGCACCTCGAGCCGCCTTGAGACCGCTCTAGCCGAGCGATCCTCGGCTGTGGAGCAGGTCCCGGCCGACCACCACCCGATCCCTCGGCCGAATCTCGTGACGACCTCGGCGGCGCCGTCGAGCTATCTGGCGTTGAGCCGCGGTTTTGGCGGAGACGGTGGTCAACTCGATCCGGTCGAACCCGTCGCCGCTCAACAAATCGTCCCAGCGCCTGACGAGCCGGTGTTGACGCCCCTGAGCAGCCGACGGGCCGGCGAAATTTTGGAAACTTTGATCCCACGACGTGGGAGCGGAGCCGGAGCCGGTTGACGTCCGGCTCCGAGAACCTGTGGGTGGTGCCGGAACCGAAGCAACGCATCCGGGGGATGCGGTCGGTTCGCGACGCCGGCATAGCATCAGTCGAGCAAAAAGGGAGCGGGATCGTGCGAAAAATTGTGTTCTGGTCGATGTTGGTGGTCCTGACTGCCGGAGGCGAGGCCGGGGCGCAGACAGACGTCGGTGCGGTCGCCGAGGATGCCGCGTCGGAGCCGCCCACTGTGATCGAGGTGGTCCTGGATGTCTCGCCGCGGGGCCTGCCGACGCCGTTGTTCCGCTACCGCCTGCTGCCAACGACCACCGAGCTGAACCCCGGTGACGCGGCGCCGGTTTACCTCCGCCTCAATCAGCAAATCTCGCCCGAGACCGTCCGCGACCAGGATGTCAAGGCGGAGGCCCTGCTCGCTCAGCCGTTCGTCAGCTTCGCCGTCGCGGAGGGTCACCAATTGATCGACCCGTGGTCCGGGCGGCTCCGGCAGGTCGAGTTTGGCACCCGGCGGCAGGGGTGCCACTGGGACTATACCGTCCTGGAAGAGAAGGATAACCCCTGGTCGATCCTCCTGCCTGATGCCCAGGCGATGCGGACCTGGGGACGCCTCCTGGCGGTCAAGGCGCGCGTCGAGATCGCGCTGGGGCGGTTCGAGGACGCGATCCGGACCCTGGAAACGGGGATCGCGTTCGGGCGGCATGTGGCCGAGGGGCCATTCTACATCAACAAACTCATCGGGGCTTCCATCGTCGGTTTGATGCTCAACCGGGCCGACGAGTTGATCAGTCAACCCGGCGCACCCAATCTATACTGGGCTTGGACCGCCTTGCCCCAACCTCTGGTCAGCATCCGCGAGGCGACCGAGGTGGAGCGGGCGGCGATGGGCCGCGCCATGACGGGACAACTCCTCGGCGAGATTGACCTGGATCGGCCCCGGTCGGAGGTCGATTGGACGACGCTCCTGGCGGACTTGCATGCTCGGATGATCCGAATGGGAGCTTTGTCCGGCGCCGACCCGGCTCCGGTGGCGACGCCCGATCTAGCCTCGTTTCGGGCGGCCATGTTGCCCAAGGCCCGAGAGTATCTGAAGGCGCATCAGATGACGGCGACATCGGACGACCAGGCCCTCGTCTTGGCGATCATCGGTTTGTACCGCGAACTGGCGGATGATCACTTCAAGCTGGCTTATGTGAACTACCCCGACTTTGAAATTCAAGAAGCCGAGGTCAAGAAACTTCAGGAGGCCGCGAAGTTGGGTCCGGCGTCGGACTTCGCCCGGATGTTGCCGAACGTCCGCTCCGCCCACCTCGCGGAGGTCCGACCGGGTCAGAAGATCGCGGCCCTGCGGGTGGTCGAGGCGATTCGGCTCCACGCGATCCGGCACGGCGGCGAATTGCCCGGGTCGCTCGATCAGATCAAGGGCGTCCCCATCCCCCTCGACCCGGCCAGTGGGCGACCGTTCGAGTACCGCCGCGAGGGCGCGACGGCGATCCTCAACGCTTCGCCCATCGCCGGGTCGCGGCTCGTCTATCGGGTCAAGATTCGCGGTTGATAATCACTTCCTCAACCGGAAGCCATCGGCAAAGCCGCGGTGGGCGGTGCCTATCCCACAAAAGACGCTCCCGCCGGGGTCAACCGTGCAACTCCCATCCTAATCAGAAATGAAATGCGAAAAAATAAAGTCACACCCGATCGAGTCCTCGGACAAAGTGCTGACTTGCGGACGGGGTTGGCGGTATGCCAAGATCATCAGTCGTTCCACGCGACGAGCCGGCCCGTAACCTGGCGGTGCCGCCCTGCCCGATCGTTTCGCCCGAGAGGAGCGCTCCTTTGCGACGTTGCATCTCGAATCATGGCTCTAGTCCCCGGATCTGGACGTGGAGCCTGGCCTTGGGCTTGACCCTGGCTGGAATGGCGGTCGAAACCCAGGCCCAAGCGCCCGACGCGAATCGGCGGATCGACTTCGATGACGTGATGGATTCATCGCACACCGGCGGCAACTCGGGTGGGGCGAATGACCCGACCGACGGGCCTCGGCTCCGCGACTTCGCCCAGGTGATCCAAGGGGCCAAGAAGGTGGATGGCCTGTTCACCCTTTACCAGAAAGGGGAACACCTGTACGCCGAGATCCGCCCGGATCAGTTCAACCAGCCGTTGCTCTTGCCGGTGACGATCGCCCGGGGGTTGGGTCAGGCGGGGATGCCCGTCGGCGACGACGACATGGTCCTGATTTTTCGCCGGGTCGGCAACAAGGTCCAGCTGGTTCGCCGGAACATCCACTACCAGGCCCCGGCAGGAACTCCGCTCGACAAGTCGGTCAAGCAGAACTATGTCGACTCGATCTTGATGGCGATCCCGATCGTCACGTTGAACCGGAACAACGGCTCGGCGCCGGTGATCGACCTGTCGGACATCTTCATGACCGACTTCGCCCAGCTTGGCCTGGGGATGATGGACCGGTCGCGGAGCGGCTGGCATCGGGTCAAGGGGTTCACCAACAACCTGGAGCTCGAGGTCGAGGCGACGTTCGCGGGCGGGCGCTACTTCGGGTCGATGTTTGGCGGGGATGACGGCGTGGCCGACCCGCGCGGGATCACCTTGGTCGTCCACTACAGCCTCATGAAGACCCCCGACGCCGGGTATCACCCCCGGATGGCCGACGACCGGGTGGGGCACTTCCTGAGCGCCTCGAAGGACTTCGGCAAGACCGACGGCGAATCCAACTTCGTCCGCCAGATCGACCGCTGGCGGCTCGAAAAGGCCGACCCCCGGGCCGAGCTGTCGCCGCCGAAGAAGCAGATCGTCTGGTACATCGAAGACACCGTGCCGGTCGAATACCGCCCGTTCGTCGAGTCGGGCATCCGCGAGTGGAACAAGGCGTTCGAGAAGATCGGCTTCGCCGACGCGATCGCCGTCCGCTGGCAAGAAGCGGGGCGCGACGAGTTCGACCCCGAAGACACGAACTATTGCACCTTCCGCTGGGTGACCTCCGACGCTGGGTTCGCCATGTCGTGCCTCCGGGCCAACCCGCTCACCGGCGAGATGATCGACGGCGACGTGGTGTTCGACGCCAGCTTCCTCCGGATCTGGAAGCAGGAATACGCCCTGCTCGTCGGCGCCGGCCCGACCACCCAGGACCCCGCCACGAGCCAGGCCCGCCCACTCGCGATGGGCGAAATCATCAGCCCGATCCTGGCCGCCCGGATGGGGTTCGGCCAGCCATCCACCGCCCTGCCCGGTGTTGGAGGTCTCGATAGCTTGACCGACCCCCTCACCGCCGAAGCCATCCCCGCCTCGCAAGGAGGACTCCGCTGGCAGATGGGCCGACGGCAGGGGGCCTCGCCCAACAGTTCGTGCCAGTTCCACGGCGGGATGAGCCGCGACTTCAGCCTGGCCGCCGTCGCCTTCGCCGACGAGGAACCGAAGGACGGGGACAAAGACAAAGACAAAGCCAAGAAGAAGAAGGACGAACTGCCCCGCGAGTTCGTCGGCCAGGCGCTCAAGCACGTCGTGATGCACGAGGTTGGCCACTCGCTCGGCCTCCGGCACAACTTCAAGGCCAGCACCATGCTGACCGCCGACCAGCTCAACGACCCGGCGATCACCCGGATCAAGGGGCTGGTGGGGAGCGTCATGGATTACGCCCCGATCAACATCGCCCCGCGCGGGCGGAAGCAGGGGGACTTTTACTCGACCACCATCGGTCCCTATGACTACTGGGCGATCGAGTACGCCTACAAGCAGGTTGATGGCGACGAGGCCGAGGAACTCAAGAAGATCGCCGCCCGCGCCCCCGAATCCGACCTCGAATACGCCACCGACGAGGACCTCCGCGGCAACGGCGACCCCCGGGTCAACGTCTGGGACCTCGGCGCCGACCCCTGCCAGTTCGCCAAGGACCGGATCGAGCTTTCCACCGAACTGCTCAAGGGGCTTGACGCCAAGATTGTCAAAGACGGCGAGTCGTGGGCCAAAACCCGCCGGGCCTTCAGCATCCTCCTAGGCCAGTGGGGCGACGCCGCCGTGCTCGCGTCGCAGTACGTCGGCGGCCAGTCGGTGGCCCGCGACCACAAGGGAGACAAGGACGGGCGCGACCCGATCGTCCCGATCAGCGGCGCCAAGCAGCGCGAATGCCTCCGGTTCGTCGCCGACCAGATCCTCAGCGACAAGTCGTTCCAGTATTCGCCGGTCCTTCTCCGCCGCCTCGGGACCGAGAAATGGATGCACTGGGGGAGCACCAGCGGTTGGGGCGCCGGGGTTGACATCTCCGTCCTCGAAACGATCCTGGGCATTCAGAAGATCGTCCTGAGCCACTGCCTGGCCCCGAGCACCTTGGCCCGGCTCCAGAACCAGCAGTTGCAAGCCGACGCCGGCAAGGACCCGCTCCGGACCGAGGAAGTGTTTCGGACCTTGACCGACGGGATCTGGACCGACCCCGCCAAGGACAAGCCCACCTCGGAAATCTCCTCGACCATCCGCCGAAACCTCCAGCGCGAGTACCTCCACCGCCTCGGGACGATGGTCCTCGGCGAGTCGGCCAACTCGTTCGGCGACCGGTTCGCCTACGTCGTCGTCCGCCGCGGTGGCGGCAACGCGACCCCCGCCGACGCCCGCGCCTTGGCCCGCCTCCACCTCGGCGAGATCGGCGACCGGATCGACGCCGTCCTCGCCCGGAAAGACCTGACCTTGGACGACACCACCCGCGCCCACTTCAAAGAGTCGCGCCAGCGGGTCGCCAAGATCCTCGAAGCGAACCTCGACGTCCGCGAACCTTGATCGCGCGCGGTCATCCCCTCGAAACGGAGGAGGCTCCGTTTCGAGGGGGAGGCATCGACATTGCTTATAGTAGGGTTGCCAGCCAAATCCTCGCATGTTTTGGAGCAACTTCGCGACAGAGAGATCGCCGGAACTGGACTTGGCTGATGCCACCCACGACAAGTCGCGACTTTCTCAAGGTGGCCGCCCAGAGGCTGACGACTGCGGAAGTTTTGTTCCGTGAGAAGCTCATGCTCGATGCTCAATACATCGGAGGCTACACCGTCGAGTGCTCGCTGAAGGCTCTCATCCTGGAGTTGACGCCCGCAGCGGACAAGCCGGATCAGCTCAGGCGGATCACCTCCGGGGCGAGCATGCACCGATCCGACATTCTGCTCGGTGAATTGCGAAACCTTGGGGTCGCTCTGCCGCTCGACCTCGCCAAGCGGATGCGTCGCTTTGCTTGGACCACGGATCTGCGCTACGAGACGGGGCGGCGAGATACGGGTGAAACCGCCGCACTTCTCAACACGGCGAAAGCTATCTACGACTGGGTGCAGGGCCAATTGCCATGACTCCGACCACCGGATCGCGCTGGGAAGCCAAACGGACCGACGAAACCCGCTTGGTCGAGGACGTCCTCCGTCGCGTGGGGTTTGACCAGGTGGATGCATACCGTTACAACGCGGCATCGATCCGCGTCCGAGTCATCGACCAGCGGTTCGCCAACCTTCCACCCGAGCAGCGGGATGCCATGGTTGAACCTCACCTGGAGCAACTGCCGGAACGCACGCAGGCGGACATTATGAACCTCTTCACCTTCGCGCCGGCGGATCTCCAACAGACCCCGAAGACGTTCAAAGAGTTCATCAAGAACACAGAGTTTGACGATCCGAGCCCTTCCATGTTGTGAGGCTGGGTGGCACGGGTTCGGTGTTCCGACCCCGTGCCACTCGGAAGTGATCAGGAAGTTAGTTCTCGCCTATTACGCAACGATGTGATGGTCGGGTAACTGAGCTTGGTCGTTGGATTGAAATGGTTTACGGAAGGTGATCTTGATGGCCATCGAACTGACGGAACAACAGCAGTTGTCCCTCGACGCTTTTGGAGAGGCTCGTCCCCGCGTGGTCGATCCCCGGACGAGAGTCACTTATGTGCTCGTCCCGGAGGTTGATTACGAGAGTGTTCACGAGGCGATCGAGGATGATCGCCGACAGCGGGCGATCCGTGCGGTCGGGCGTCGAAACGCACTGGGACGGATGGGCGAGGAGCCATGATCCGACCTGGCGAAGTTTACATGGCTGACTTCGATCAGGCGGGGCCTCATCCGGTCGTGGTTGTTTCTCGCGAGGAGTTGAACCGGGGCCGTTATGTCCTGGTCGTCGTCTGCACGTCGGCTCGATTCACCGTCCGGAGCGTCCTGCCGAACTGTGTGCCATTCCAGGCGGGCCAGTTCGGCTTCACGGTCGCCTGTGTGGCTCAATGCGACAACATGCTCTCGATGGAGAAGGCGCAACTTGACCTGGCAAATGGACCAATCGGAGTTCTCGACGATCTGGCCATGCGGGATTTGATCAAGGCGATTGGTTACGTCATGGACTCGGACTGCGAGCCAGGTTAAGAAGATTGTGTCAAATGACAGGAGCCGGTTGCTGGGAAAACCGACGCAGAATGGTCGGTGACTGGTGCTCACTCTTGAAACGGTTCGGGAGGGCCGATGAAGCGACGATTGACAGCGATTATCGGGCGGGAGGGACATGGATACGTCGCACTCTGCCCGGAGCTCGACAGCTCCGGCCAGGGTCACACCGTGGAGTCGGCTCGCGACCAGTTGTGCGAGGCTTTGGAGCTTTTCTTCGAGACCGCCCCGCCGACGGAGGTGGAGCGACGGCTCGATCCCCTCATCACATCCCCGCTCGGAGAGGAAGTCGGATGATTAAGCCTCGGACGATGGGTTTGTTCCTCCTGGTCATGGTCGGGGTCGCGACCGGGGCGATGGGTCAGGATCAAGACGTGCCCAAGCCCCGGCCCGGCTTGACGGCGACCCAGACCCGGCAAGTGATCCGAATTGCCGGCGAGGCGCTGGCCGAGTCGCGACCCAAGGGCGAGAACCCACCCGCGACCAAACCTGCCGCCAAGCGACGCGAGTATGTCGTCGCCGTCGAGCGCCTGGCCGAGAAATCCCCTCGGAACGAAGCCAACCCGCCGGGCGGTGAGGGCGCGGCCGGTCGCGCCGTGGTGACAACGTATCGGTATGAAGATGACTCCACGACTTATTCGGTGGTCGACCTGGCCAGCGGTCAAGTCGTGGACACGCAGACGGCCCGGCACATGCGGACCCCGCTCTCCGACGGTGAATACAAGTACGCTCAGGACCTCGCGGTCGAGCGGGTGGCCGAGGTCCGCGACCTCCGCCAGAAGTTCGGCCCTCGGCTCGAAACGTATGCCCAGTTCAGCCAGTACACCCCCGAGGGGGATGACCGGGTCCACCGCGTCGTCCACATCCTCTACCGGGTCGACAAGCGCGACCTCAGCGCCCCGAGGCCGGTGGTCGACCTGACCACCCTGACCGTCACCGTGCCCACCCCCGAACCGGCCGAAGCCGACCCTTCGGCCCCTCAACCGTGACCCGAGGGACGTCCCATGCCCCGCCTCCCCTTCGCCGCGGTTGTTTTGCCGCTGACCCTCGCCTGCCTGGGCCTGACCCCATCAAGCGCCCCGGGCCAATTCCTGGCCGACCCGCCGTCGCGGGAAACCACGATCGAGTTCCTGGTGGGGAACGCCGGGGGAACCTCGGATCGGACCGGGACCGCCTGGAAGGTCCAGTACGCCCGAGGGATGCACAAAGGGTTCTACATCACCGGCGCCTGGTTCAAGCGCGACCTCAACGAACCCTGGATGCAGGTCCTGCACGATGCCCGGATCGCCGAACTGTTCGTCCCGTACCACGAGACGACCAACATCCGCTTCCTCGACCTGACCGGGTTCAGCTTTCCCTTGGCCGAAGTCAAGGAGGAAGACGCCGGCCTCAACGGGATCATCTTGCCGCCATTCGAGGGGGACTCGTTTCCCACCATCATCCGCGAAGTCCGCGACCGCGGGGTCGTCTGGAAAGATTATTCCAATGGAGTCCGGCGGGGGCGGGAGATGGTCCTCTGGGGGGGCTTGGAGGCGGGCAACTATATGTACCTGATGCAATACGGCTTTCAGGACGACGGGACGATCACCTTCCGAGTGGGGGCGACCGGCCAGAACCTCCCCGGCGCCCGGAAGCAACCGCACATGCACGACGCCCACTGGCGGCTCGACATCGATCTCGTCGACGGGTCGAAGAACAACGCGATGTTGATGACGCACACCGAGTCGACCCAGGGGCCGAAGGCGGAAGATACCGCCGAACCGTTCAACTCCGGCCTCGAAGGCGGGATCGACTGGAAACCCGAAGAGTTCACGATGGTCCGGGTCGAGAGCGAGAAGCGGAACGCCCACAACAAGCGGGTCGGTTACGACCTGATGCCGCTCCGCCAGGGGTCGAGCCGCCACAAGGAAGCGTTCACCCACCACGACATCTGGGTCAGCCGGTCGCACCCGGAGCGGCCCCAGGAGATGCTCTTCGCCAACCTCCCGTCGATCGTCCGGAACAACGAGTCGGTCGAGCGGACCGACGTGGTCCTCTGGATCACCTCGTCCTCGCACCACGAACCCCGCGACGAGGACGGCAAGCCCAACCCCTCCCGCCGCCTCTGGCGCTACGACGACGGCTGGGAAGGCTCGGCCCTGGTGATGTGGAGCGGCTTCGACCTCCGGCCCCACAACCTGTTCGACCGGACCCCATTCTATCCCTATACCCCCACCCCGCCCGGCCCACCTCCCGCCGACGCCCAAGGGCGGCAATCCCAGCCCAACCCGGATTCTCAATGACCGAAAAACCAAGCCACCCGTGGACCTGGGTTAGTCGGAACTGGCCGATCCAGGCCAACTTGTGGCCCTTGGTCGTCAAGCGAGGTGAGGCTCCGACCGGACCTCCCCCTTGATCCAGGCGGCAACCCCGATCAACTCGGGTTGCCCAAAGGCGATGTCGGCATCATCCCCGACCGGCGCAAACAAGGCGTTGAGGACCCGATCGAGGACCGGGAGTTGCGGGCATCGCCAGATCCCACTCACATCAAGGATCGCCTCGGCCGGCTCCCCCCGATGCGTCGTGAAGCTGACCCGACCCAATGGTGGTGCCGTCACGGGTCGGACCGGTCGGTGAGGCCTCGCTGAGCCTCCCGGGCCACTCACATAACCAGAACCAAGGTAAGCGGCCCGGGTCGAAGATCCGACCATGTTCCTTCCTCCCGCTGTCGAGAAGTGATCCCCCAAGCCACGCCGCGAAGTCTATCATGGTGGTCTTCTGTATACAAGAGCCTTGGCCGTTTTTCCCCTGGGGCGTTGGGGAGTCGTTTTCTCGGAGGAAAACTCGGGTTGCCGGGCTGGGCGAGGGGTGTATGATGGCCGCGCCTTTCTTATCCGCCCTTTGTTCCGTCAAGGATGACCGCCCGATGCCCATCACCCGCTGCTCGATCCGCTGGTCTTGCCTCGCCGCTGTTGCCTCCGCGATCACCCTCGGCGGGTGCGGGGAGGCTCCGACGTCGGCGCCGATAGTTGCCAGTGCGGCCTCGTCCGACGCCGGCGCGCCCACGACGGCTCCGGTGATCGTGCCGGAAGGCTCGACGACCGAGCCGATGGGGGCCACCGCCACCCCGGAACCCGCCGCCAGCCGCGACCGAGCCCTGCTCGACGCTTCCGCCGCGCAGGTCCGGGACGATGTCCGGCAAACCGCCAACTCGGTGGGCCAGGGGACCGATGAGTTGCGGACCGGCGTCACCCAGGCCGTCGGATCGGCCCAGTCGCAGGCCAAGCAAGCGGCGAGCGACGCGGCCGATGGCGCCAAGGGGTTCGCCGCCGAACTGCGCGATGACGCCACCCGGAGCGTCAACAGCGCGGTGAGCCAGGCCAAGACCTCCGCGCAAGGGGCCGCCGACGGCGCCAAGCAGCAGGTGCGAACCGCCGTCGATGGTGCCAAGGATAACGTCCGCCGCCGGGCCAAGGCCGCCGCCGAGAACGCCGCGCAGCAAGCCGAGGAGGCCGAAGCCAAGGTCCTCAACGGCTTGCTCGGCCCGGCTCCGAAAAAATAAACCGGCGGGTTTCGCTGGTCGCCCGGTTCACCGAGAATCGGCGACCGGAATCCGCCGCTGGTGTTGTATTGAAGGCGAGGTTCTTCCCCTCTTGGAGCCTCGCCATGACCGTTCGAACCTGGTTTTATGGCCACCTCGCCGGGCTGGCCGCGAGCGTGGTTGCCGCCGCCGAGCCTGCGGAGCGGTTCCCGGTCACGCGCGACACCTGGTTTTCGAGCGTGGCCAACGAACGCGACGCGAACCTCGGCGGAGCGAGCAAGCTCAAACTCAAGTCGTACCAGGAGATCAGCCTGGTTGACACGGACCTCTCCACGGTCCGAGGCCAAACCATCACCGGGGCGACGCTCCACGTCCGGTCATCGGGCATGCCGCGGCTGGCGCGCGTCACGATCAGCGGGATCGCGGCGGACTGGTCCGAGGGGACGTCGGCGACGTATGCCCCCGAGGCCGGGGCCTCGACCTTCCGCCACCGCCGCCACCCCGACGAGCCTTGGACTCCGGCGGGCGGCGACCTCTGCGACGTCATCCTCGGCAACGGCGGGACCACTCGCTGGCGGAGCGCCGAGGCTTCGCCCCCGGATGCCGACGGCTGGCAGACCGTGGCGGTCGATCCCGCCGTGGTGGCGACCCGGGTGGCGGGTCTGAGCCAGGGGTTCCTCCTCTTCGACGACACCGGGACGGAGTGGACCCGCTCGGGGAACAACTTCAACCTCCGACCGATGCCGAACCGGTTCGTCGCCAGCCACGACTCGAACCGGGCGTCCGCCCCGTATTTCACCGTCACCCTCGGTCCCAAAGACCGCGCCGCCCCGCCAGCCCCCACCGACCTCCGGGTCGAGCCGAGCGACGACCTGCCGAGTGGCGAGGCGGTCGTCACCTGGATCACCCCCCTCGACGTCGGCCCGGCGGGAACTCTGGGGTTCATCGCGACCGTGGCGGGCCAGCCGGTCCCCCGCGCGTTGGTTCCCCTGGCCCGCGCCGCCCCGGAGCGGAACCGGCTCCACCTCCGCGACCTCGGCCTGATTCCCGGCTCGGCGGTCGCTCTCACCGTCCAGGCCGTCGACGCCGCGGGGAACGTCGGACCCGAGGCCACCACCCGCGTCCCGATCGCGCGGCGGATCGCTCGACCATTGCCCCCGTTCGATCCGCCCGCTCGTCCCGCCCGCCCGACCCGCCTGGTCTGGAACGGGGCGACGGTCGCGATCGTCGACGAGTTGGACAAACTCGCCCCGAAGTCGGGGGAGG
>JAABUX010007010.1_pt1 | contig 13321 bp, 23 predicted proteins | sample 5561851 | NCBI WGS metagenome assembly JAABUX01 (sample SAMN10711883, study PRJNA513361) | rock metagenome | isolation source: Antarctica rocks | place: Antarctica: Victoria Land, Richard Nunatak red sandstone | collected 2016-01-03 | reverse complement strand
AGCGTCGGCGTGTATGACCGCTTTCTGATGACGCTTAACCCACCGCGCAGGGGCAAAGCCCACCAGCTTCTACGGCACCCCGGCGTACGCGTGCCTGGAGGCGGTCCAGTGCAGCAGGGACTGCGACCTGAAGCTCGCGGACGCCTACGGCGCCGGCGCGACCCTCTTCCAGCTGCTGACGGGCAAGGAGCCGGTGTCGGTCGACCGCGAGGAGGAGTTTCTGGCCGGCGATTCGCTGGACGCCTGGGAGTCTGCGCTTCTGCGGAGGGTGAGCCGTCCACCAGGGCTGCACTGCAGACGTGACACTGCTCATGCGATTTGTCCGCACGCATCGCATGTGTGCGGCCTGTCCTTTGCGCAGACCGCAGTCTTCCTTTCCTGAAACCAGTCATTTGTCCATCATGGCACTGCCATGAACGCCAGCCACGCCAACTTGTATCTGTATGCGCAGGCCAAGGCCGGCGGAGCGGCCGTGCGGGCTGACCTCGAGGCTGCGGACGTCACCCCCAACGGTGTCGCGCTCGTCGAAGCACTGCTGGCGCCGCGCCAGGCGGATCGCATGGGCGTCGAGGAGGCCTTGCATCGATACCAGCACTGGTTCTCTGGGGCCGAGACTGAGGCGGCGGCCGAAACGGGCTCTGCCGAAGCGGCAGCAGCGTGTTGATACAGCCGTGACAGCGCCGAAACTAGATGGATGTCCTGTAACCTGAAGGCGTGACTGGACGTCAGCGATGATGCCAGTCCAGCCTGGTGCATTGTGAATGCTGATGTACTTCCCTGAATGTACTGTCCGCTATCTGTATTGACATCTAAGCATCTGACTTGCCACGTCTGGTTCTATGCTTCTGCTTGATGATCTACAGCAGTGTCAGATTTGACCCAAACTGGATAAATTGACATGGCTGGCACGGAGGTTCTGCATGTTTGCATCACAGAAGCTGTGCGCTATGTAAGGCCAACGATGGTACGCACACGCATAGATCACCTCTGCGGGCGCCGTACGACGCAAGCCCTGCTCTCAGGACTGCCACACGAGCATCATCTGCGTGCTGACATCGTGATCGCTACCCCAAAGGGTAAAGACAGGCAGAAACTTCGTTCAGTTCTTATCTGCGAGTATTGCTATTGGACAGGTCAGCAGCAATCACAGCCCAGCTTGCGCCTGCAATGCTTTTGGGTGTCGGGAATATGGCATCACAAGCTGCTGACCTCACTAGGAACCTGAGCAGCGTGCTGGCAAGTTCACGCCTGCAGCTGGCATGTCCTACCAACACGGAGACGCATGGATGGACGGGCGCCAGCCACGGCGAGTCTGTAGCAATGTCAAGGTGCCAGGTGAGCCTTCCGATGTGGTCACGACGCAGCTTCATCAGAATGTGCGCCGGCTCCACTGCTGGCGGACCGTAAGGTACGGATCGATCAGCAGGGTGACCACCCTGCGGCTGTCTCTGTCGTTGATTAGCTGCAGCCGGCAAGTCCGTCGTCATGGGTAGCACGGTGGACCGCAGGCAGCATTCGCGTAGCTGGCGTGATGTCCTGCGACAGTGGCTGCCGCGCAGAGTACAGCCCGCAGCCAACCTGCATTCAGTCAGCTTCACGATGTTTCCTCGAGCGAAAAGAAGACCGCAACCCCCAGCATCTCAGGCTGCACCATGTGTTAGACGAGACCTGAGCAACGCATGCGCCGCACCTCATACGAGGTGTGCTAGAGCACAAAGCAGCTGGCAGAAACACTCGCAGGTGGCCGTCACCGTTGTGATAGTGCCATGGTGGGTGCGGTACGCCACCTCCAGCATCGGCAGCCTCAGCTTGACCTGCGCTTCCTCGTCATAAAGCGGCCGCGCGGCATGCACGATCAGCTGCCGCAGCTCTGTGAGCGATGCCAGCTGTTCCTGAACATGCACATCGCGTCAAGTTGTGAGGTTGAGACCCAGAAGTCAGCAACAGGGGCCCCTCATTGGCAGCCATTGGCGGGTGACACCCAGACCAACAGCCGGGTAGGGTCTGGACGTGCACATGGCCTGCTCTGCCACCAATATACTCGGCCGAGCTTCAGCACGATGATGAGTGGTCAGGCCTAGGCCCAGGCATCCGAATACCCGCGGTATATCACCTGTGAGAGGAGATGGGAATGGTCCTGTTTGAAGGCGCGCACGCCTAGCGTCAGATGCGAAATTGCTGTCGGCACCGCAGGCAGGATGGCGCATCCATGTCTCAAACTGAACTGCATGTCCAGGCGTCGAAGCGCGCGCAGAAGTGTCAGCTGTGGCAGGGGCGGCTCCACCATGTTGCGATGCGGGTCGGCCACTACAAGGACGCTGAGAGCCGATAGCCCTGGCGGCAGCAGTGGACATGCGGCTGCCTCGCTTCTGTTGACCTGAGCATCAGAAACTGAGCACGTCAACAGCTCTCTGCTCGCAGGCGTAGCGAGCAGCGCTGCTGTTCATGATGACTGTCCAAGGCGATTCGAGCCTGCTATAGGATCAGAGCAATGCTGCTGATTGCTTGTCATGGAAGTGCAACCTGCGCCGCTGCACTTGACTTGGGCCATCATCACCGATCCCGCATCAAGGATGCCAGGGATGGCCACACGCTTGCGGTGCTTTACCTTTGCAAAGCTGAGTACGCACACACGATACATCCACCAATGATCACCTGCCGTATGGCGAGGTCAAGGGAGCGGAGATTGACGCAGGCAGACAGGTCCACGGCGGGCTCGCTCCAAAGCTCCATCGTCAGCGCGCGCAGCGACAGATTGCTCGCCAGCGCACGGGGCCCGTTGTCTGCAAGCACCCGCGCTGCTGAGGGAGACGAGCTGCTGCTCCAGTGGTTTATGCTGGCAGCTGTTGGCACGCAGGCAGGCTATGGCTGTGCCAATATCACCGAGAACACGCAGCATGCTGAGTAGCAGCGTAAGTTACCAGGTGATGCTCCACTGACAGATGATGCTCCATTCACCTGGCATCGTGAGGTGCAGGGCGCTGACGAGTCGGGTCAGAGCGACACTGCGTACATGTGGGAACCTGCACGGAGACAGTCGTTGTTAAGGGCGAGGCAGCACGACTGGTGCCAGTGGCGACGCATCGTTGCGAGTCATACGTCAAGATGCTGCGCTGAGCTGTTGCCAAGGAACAACGCGTTGACTGTGGCTGAAGCATAACCCTGCGTCAGCTTTATTTAGCAGAGCGACTCATGCATATGGACTGAACGTGTGCATCATTGGCGCAGTAACCAACATGCGAGCGGAAAAAGACGCACTTCTGCAGTATGTACGCCATCACTGCCAGGTCCCGACGCACAGCGACTTCGTGGAGGTTGGGCCCGACCACCTATACAAGGGCAAAAGCGTGCGTCGGGCTAAGCTGTTCACGGGCGTTATGTGGGAAGTTTCCCGCAAGGTTTGCAGTCAATTGAGCAGTAGCATCATGACTGGGAAGCCGCCAAGGGAACGAAGCTTAAAGTGCAACCATGCAAAGTCTGATCGTATTGCTTTTGGCAGGCAGTAGCCCCACCTGACGAAGGAGGTCATCATCCCAGCCGGCGAATACGGACGTGAGAGCTTTGACGTCCAAAGGGCTCGGACGATCGCCGGAGAGGGGATGCTGGTAGGTTACGAAGAGCTCCACGCCGGGAATGTCCCGCGCGAGCAGCTGCATTTGCAGCTCACAACAAATACGGCCAGTTGCATTCGTGACTCAGAGTAGATGTTGGCCAGAATGGGCACATCGTAGAGCGCAGGACATGCCTGGACAGGCAGCCAGCAAGGGTGGAACTTGCACGCAAGGTGCCGTGCTCACCGATCTGATGTCCCAGGCCGAGATGTCGACGTGCAGCTCCCGCAGCAGTGCGCCCGTCACTGCTGGTCGGAACTTGGCGCCACGGTAGCAGCCATGGTTGCTGAGAAGGCGCAGCACCGACACGGAGGCTGGCACATCGAAGACGACAGCTTGCCCGTGTACAACGCCCCTGCTGTGCCTGAACAGGCACGACGCCTCCGGCGGCAGGCAGAGCGCACGTGTCTGCCAGCCCATGCTGGAATCCATCTGCGACGCAGGCTCTGCGCAGCGCAGATACCTCTGTCAGCACTTTTGCGGGTGTAGAAAGCGACTGCATGCAGGACGCGGATGACTGACCCGGCGTCTATGGTCAGATGCTTCGCGTGTCGGGCAGGTCGTGCATTGTGCAGCAAAATGGTCGTACCTGCTGATGGGAATAGAGCCGTGACGACACATGCTTGTGCACAACTGCACGCGGGGTGGCAGGCTTGCCTAAGCCGCCGGTGAGCTCGAAGCCGTCGCGGCTGCAGCTGCCGCCGTACAGCACGAGCTCGGAGAGTTGCCGCAGCTGCTCCAAGCAGGGCCCGGCGCGGCACGTCACTCGGCACCCAGTAATCGCCAGAGACTGCAGCGCTGTCAGTCCTGCGTAGCGTCTATAGCAAGTTTAAGTGACAAGTGACAAGGCATCACAGATTACTGGCTTCCGGGTGCCACAATGTTTGCCGCACCGCACAGATGCACTGCGCGCAGATATAGTGCGCGCATGCTGTAATGAACACGCACTCATCAAGCGCACAGCTGAGGTAGCCGACATCCTGTCAGCGCATGATTTCGGCAGGTGCAGTTGGCCAAATGCTCCGCAAGGTCTGCTGCAGGTGGGGAGGGTATCGCACCAGTCATCACGTCGTCGATACACAGGCTGTGTCCTCCGCTGATGGCCATCTCCTGCATGCGCAGGCTGGTAAGGCCGCGCGGCAGCAGGTTTGCCGGGTTCCACACTCGACTCGGGTGGCTCCGTGCTGTAGCGCTGATGATCAGCTCGAGCTGCACCAGGCTGGGATGGTACCGAAGTCTGCTGAGACTGGCAAGGGACGAGAAGTCATTGCTGTTCAGATGCAGCGTGAGGCTGCCCAGCACTGTGAGTCTGCATCCGCCACGACCAAATTGTCAGACTGGCCAATGAATGAGGAGACGGACCACACATGATCATTGGATCCATTGGCGCTGCGCTTGGGCAACACAAGCGTGAGTGCGACCACACGTGCAGTACTTGATTGCGGGAGGAACTGATGGCTGCAGCGCTGTGGCCGGCCGCGCAAGGCCAATGCGACTGTATGAGCAGGCTTGCACTGGGGTGAATCCTTAACAGGAGCCCCAGTGCAGTGAGGGCCTACCTGCTGAGCGTGCTGATGATGCCCGGCATTACAGCAAATTCGCTGATGACAAGCGAGCGCAGCACTGCATGCAGGCTGCCTATCGCCACATCACTGACACGTTCCCACTGGCGAAGCCGCATGCGACAGTGACGGTCGCCCTCCCACTCGTTCCAGCGCAAGAGTGACAGCGCGTGCACGCTGCGGCGAGTCAGCAGGCGCGCGTGCTGTGCAGCTTCGGCATCGCTGCTTGCTAGCAGCGTCAGCTGCGGGATCAGCGCCGCTCGCATCTGCGGTGCCAAGCAACGATGTGAGACGGCCACATGTGACACTGCATGTACAAGGCAACCTTCTGTACATGCGGCAGCCTTGTACAGCATTCTCTGCAGCAGCACTAGCACTGAGGGGCACGCTTCAGCTGGCAGGGTGCTCATCGATAACATGTGTGCGTCGGTTGACAAAGCGCAGCGCTGCAGTCCGCGCGGGCAAGGCCATGTGCTTTGACGATCCGGAGCCCTGTGCTGATTTGCAGCGGTGGGCAATTATGGGTCATGACCCGCAGCCACCTAGACGAGCTCTGCGACTCACGGGGCATCAAGCCAGCAGAGTCTGCATAAATTCATGATCTGTAAGACTGTGCCAACCTTGAGCAGGGACGCTTGGTCGCGCGAAGGCAGACCGCACTGTCGCCTGATGAGACGAGCTCCATGCTGCGCGGCAGCGCTGCTTGACGATGTCCGCCAGCTCGACGGCACAGGCGGCAGCGTCGCCGGTCTCGAACGCTGCTGCCAAGGCATTGCAGACTGCCATGCAGCACTGAGATCGTCCCGGCGGACGATGGGAGCGCTTGTGCCTCCAGCGTGTGCCAGTCCCCAGCGTCACTGGTGGAAGTGGCATTCCTACCATCTCCGTGCGCAGGGTGCTGCTGCATTACTCAACAGATTGCTGTCACGTGCAGGTCACCACCCACATTGCATGGTTGAGCGCCTGGACATCGATACAGCCCAGCATGGCTGAGTGAGGTCCACAATGCTGCTGACTGTTCTTGTTGATAAAAGAAAGTCGAGAGACGCTAGGGTTCGAGGTGGCAAGTCCTGTAGCACGTCCCGTCCACACCTGCCTCACAGGGCCGCCCTTCACGGTGTTCGGCTCCGGCGCCGAGTTTGCGGCTGCCCGCCAACGTCGCCGTGGCTTCCGGGTCCACGCCAGGCAGGTTCACGGCCCATCTTCAGCGCCTCGGTGCGGGCAAGGTGCAACAGCCAGGACTTGGCATGTGAAAGCCGCGCAGCTCCTGCTGTGGGCTCACGTCCGACCGCGAGGCGGCACTGGCTACCCTCATGAGCCTTCGTCCTCTTGATGTGCAAAGAGGCAAGGGTTCGATTGCAGGACGGATGCCAGGTCTCAGGGCGTGTTGACACCCATCAGCCTGACAGCAAAGGGGGTTGCCACAGGTAATTGCATTGCCTTCGCAGGGGAGAGGGCCCTCCCCCGCGATGATCATACTGCGAAAGCTGGGGCTGGTCGGCCCCGCAGACAGCGCAGCCCCTGCTGCGGCAGAGCGCATCGCGGCGGCGGCCGAAGAGCCTGCGATCGACGCAGAGGAGCCGGCGATCCCTGCTCCGACACCTTCGGCCGAGGGACCGCAGCACAATGCGGCAAATGCTTCATCCACAATAACGATAGCTACTCAGCACAGCCCAGCAACGCAGCCTACGCTCCCGGATCCGTGCGCCGCTTCGCCGGTGTCGGAAATCTCTGGCACTTCCGGAAGCTATGCCGACATGGAGATGCGTGAATGCGGCTGGGGTAACTGCATCAGTGCTCGTTGCTCGCTGACTGCCACAGCCCTGGCCATTGCCGTCGCTGTGCGCCCGTGCAGGTGCATTGACACCCACGATTGCTGCACAGGGCGATGGCGGTGATGCTGGTCGGGCCTGGTGAGGACATTGCGGCGACCCCTGCTGACGCAGCGGTGCGGTACTTGACCTGCGGCATGATCAGTCCGCACATGTCCGCAACACGGGCTACTCGTCAATCAATGTCTGCGACGTCTGCAAGGCCTTCCGCGCATGTTGATTATGCTGACATCTAGTCATGCAGCTGCTTTCGCAACTCGCGAGGCCTGCAATCTCGCATGCATCAAGAACAAGTCGGGACTGGCGCTGCCTGGTTGTGCAGGTTTCGGTTCCACGTAGGACGGCACCAGGACGACAGTCAGCGCCCCAGCGCCGTGGTAGTGCAATGCCTCTCAGGTGCAACTCTTACCTCTGCCGCGCACCAGAACGAGCGACCCGCTGACACAAACCTGTGCTACCTGTTCTCATGGCGCATGGTCTATCTGCACCTGCCCCGCATTGCAAACACGTGGAAATGCGTCCCTGCACTTTTTGACTGACATGGCGCTATTGGAAGTGGCTGCACGAATGGCATGCATGCTTGCTTGTTGCTCTCACCGCCGTAGGCCTGGCCAGAAAGCTTTGTTGTTGAGGCCCACCGGCGCAACAAAACCCACGATCGCTTTACAGGGCGACGGAGGTGGTGCTGGTCGGCCCGGGTGAGGACGTTGCAGCGACACCAGCAGCTGCTGCCGTAGCGGTGCGTTACTCGACCTGCAGTTCGTCTGTCCTCCCAATTGTGGCGTTACAGAAAGTGCTGTTCATTGGAACTTATCATGCACTGCGCCCCTGGATTGTGTTGGACGTCCTGCGCATGTTGGCAACGTTGATACTGATAAAGCAAGAAGCGTCACTGTTGCACAGTGCCAGGGGCCTCGATCAAGATTTGTGTTCAATGCCGGATCCACAGCACTGTGGTGGTGCAGGGTCCGGCTACGCGGGTGGCTGCACGGGGGCGAACAGCGGCGCTGCCCCGGCGTGCCAGTGCTGCTCCGGCTGCTGCGCCTGGCCGGCACGCCAGCGCCGCGCCTGCCGCTGCGCCTGCACCAATCCGGTGCGACATTTCTTATCGCTGCTCAGCAGAACGAGCGGCCCGCTGACATGAACATGCCTGTTTTGCCTGTTACCATGGCGCGGGTGTACTGCACCCGCCCGGCATTTTAATCACGTGGAAATGCGCCTCTGCACTGCTCGGATAACATGGCGCTGTCAGGGGCGGCTGTACATGTGGCATGCTTGCTTGTTGCTGCTGATGCCGCATCCCCTGGCCAGTCCGTTCGTACTTGCTGGCTTACGGTGCAGTGACCCCCAGGACCGCTGCGCAGGGCGACGGGTGTAGTGCTGGTCGGCCCCGGTGAGGACATTGCGGCGACGCCTGCTGCCGCGTCGGTGCGTCACTCAACCTGCAGCACGTCATTCCTCCATGTCATCGCATGTTAGTGCTCTTCATTGCGACTGATCGTTGGGGTTCTGTTCATTATCTGGTAAATTGTATCATGAGCCTAAGCGACTGAATCCCTGGATTGTGTGGGACCCCCCGCGCGCATTGGCAACGGTGACACCTAAATGAGCACCTTCGTCACTGACGCTCGGTCACCGCCGCACACTGGCAGGCGCCTTGATCAACAATTGTGATCAAATGTTGGACCGACAGCACTGCCTGGTGGTGCAGGATTCGGCTCCCCGCTCGACTGCACGCGGACACACAGTGGCGCCGCGCCGGCGGGCCAGCACTGTACCCTCGTGCGACTTCGCCTTTCAACCTTCAACAGAATGAGCACTCAACCGACACGAACACGTGCTGCCTGTTCTCATGACGGAGGATGTGTCTGCACGCACCCGGCACTGCAACCACTGGCGATTCGCCCGTGCTCTATTCCAGTGACATGGCGCAGGCGGCTGTACAAATGGCATGCTTGCTTGTTGCCATCACAGGCAGCATCCCTGGCAAAGCCGTTGCTGATCGCTGCTCAACGGTGCAATGACCCCCACGGTTGGTGTACAGGGCGTCGGAGGTGGTGCTGATCGGCCCCGGTGAGGACATTGCGGCGACGCCTGCTGCTGCAGCGGTGCGAACTCAACCTGCAGCTTGACCTCCTCCATGTCACTGCGCAATAATGGGCTCTCCTTGTGGCTGAGCTTGCAATGACCCCTTGAACCGTGCAATACCTCCCGGTCACGTTGGCAACGCTGACGCCTGACAAGGCAGCTTGCATCTTTGACGCTCGGTCATCGTCCGTACACCACCGAGGGCCTTGATCAGGACTTTTGCTTGCGAACCGGAGTCAGCACTGCCCGGTAGTGCAGGGTCCGGCTCCCCGGGCGACTGCGCGGCCACGGACAGCGGCGCCGCCCCGGCGGCCTAGCGCTGCACCTGCTGCTGCGCCTGGCCGCCGAGCCAGCGCCGCGCCTGCAGCTGCGCCTGCGCCTGTCCCGTGCGACCTTTTCCCTCTGCCGCTCAGCAGAACGAGCGCTCACTCGACAATGCCATGTGCTTCCTGCCTGTGATAGCGCACCGGGCATGTCTGCGCACCAATCGGCACTGCAGGTTCATGAGAAGTGCGCCTTCGCTCCTCCGAGCTGTCCCTTTTCCGTCGGCTGCATGAGACCGTGCATCAGGCTAGGCGCCGAGCAACTTGCAGGACGTCCTCGAAACCTGTGCCGAGGCCAGCTGACCTGCACAATAATCCGTGCTGGCCCCCGCGCAGGACGGCACCTGCTGCCAGGGACCCGACGCACGCATCGCTCATGCGGGCGCGGGATCGGAGGGCCAGCGGAGCCCAAGCCCAAGCCCAAGCCCGCGCCCCAACGGCTGCCGAGGCCCGGCGCGCGACGGCGGCGGCGGAGGCGGCGCGGGCGGCGGCGGAAGCGGCGGCGGTGGCCGCGGAAGCCGAGGCCGCGGAGGCAGCCGCGGCGGAGGCCGCCCGGCAGAAGAAGGCTGCGAAGAAACAGCGGAGGATGGAGCGGCTGGGTGCGCCTTGCTCCTCAATGAATACTCACCGTCGTGCAGATCATGGGTGTTGTAGCGTTGTGGATGCCTGGCAGTGCCGGCGGCGATGTTGTGTAGATCTGACATCACACAGTGTATCAACGTGCGATGCATACACCTGCGACGCATGCTTGCATGCACCGCTGTACCGGCTTGAGCTCCTCGTTGCAAAGTTGGTGAGAGCAGCAGTTTACTGCGGGATGGGATTGTGAAGCTGCAGCATCAGGGCACGAGGTCTCGGCAGGATCTGATGCAACTAGTCACTTATGAATGCTCAACACTGATGACGTTGACAACGTTTTGATTGTCGCAGCTGCGGAGGCGGCAACCGTGGCGGCCGCCGCAGCGGACGGGCCCGCCGCCGTCGAGGCCCATCAGGCCAATGACGTCGCGAGTGCCGCTCCGGTGGCCGCAGCACCAGACGCGACTGGCGGCGAGCACCTCGCAGCGGTGGCGTCCCTTCCGGAAGTTCCGATGCCGTTGCAGGGCCAGGCGACGTTGCCGGCCCCGGCCGCGCCGATGCAGGTGCTTCAGCCCTGCTTGCCATGTTCGGAAATGGATGTGCAGTTTCCGCGAATGAGTGTCTTAATCTCCTCATCCGACGCCTGCGAATGTGTGTCTTGGCGCAATTTCCCTGCTGGATGCTTCCATCGCTGCTGTTCAGAGTGGCCATATGTGTCGTGGTCATGTCGGCTTGTGAGGGTCAGAAGAGTGTCATCCGGCAGCAACTGTCCGGAGGCAATTGCAGCATCACCACCACGTCAAGACGCTGGTGCAAACCTCAGCCCTGTTCTCGCCTGCGCAGCCGGCGGACTTGCAGCATGCTGGTGAGCGGGCCAGCTCTGCAGTCGAGATGTCGGCGACGGAGGCCTCGCAGACAGCGCGGTGCGCGTCGCTGCCCCTGAGCTGCCGCAAGGGACACGTGCCGCAGATGCCTACAAACCTGTCCTGCAACCGCACATGATGTTGCCGACGTCATAGACCCGACTCTAAGCAGGTGTCTGCCACCGTGCAGGGCGTCTCTCAGTGCCATCCAGCCGGCAGCGAGCGCGCCTACCCGGGACGTGTCTGTGGACGGTTCTGCGCCGGCAGAGACAGGCAGGACCACTTGCGCACCCACATGTCAACAAGCGCGCATGCTTGACGTGCTGTGAGTGACCATTCGTGCACACCCCTCTTGTGAGTTGGTCGCAAACATTCTCTCGACCTGCTGATCAGCCATGCAATGCACTGCCATCATCTGCCTGGTGCAAGCCTATAGCATCGTGGCTGTAGCACAAGACCTCTGCCAGGCAAATTTGGACACACAGACGTGTCAGGACGCTGCCGAAGTGCCGACCTGCCCAAACGCCGAACTGCCGAGCTGTCGGCACCGTCCTGCTGGTGCTGCGTGTACAAATCTGCTTCGCAGCGATCTTATGGTTCAGCCGCAAAGCAACAAGGCCCCGGAGCTAAATGACCCGTCAGCACCGAGCGCCAGGCTCACGGTGCCCGATAGTACGATCTTCATGATCAGGCGCATCATATGCCAAAGTCATGGTGTGAGAATCCGGCTGCAGACAGTACAGCAGGCTATGCAGGCGGAGCTGTGGAGGTCGCCGAGGCGGCGGTGTCTTCGGCGGCGGCGGCGGTCTCGGACGCATTGCCTGCGCATGAGAGCGCCGATGTGCTCGCGTCCGTCATCGCACCACCCAGGCGGTGCGTGACACCTTGCGCTGCGAGGAAGACTGATGAAAATGTTGCGGACGTTGGCAGACCTGACCGCCTCAGCACAGCACATTTTCTCAATGAGAAAATGTGCTGTGTGGAGCGCTGCGGCCGATGGCACATGTCTGTCAGATGAGCCTGGTGTGCTGAGAAAGTGTTGCCGTGCCTCTCATTGGTCCCGTTGTGCTGCTTTGCAGGGCGTCGCCCTCTACTGAGACTGAGGAGCCATCTGCGCCGCTTGCAGCGATTGTGTCCCCTGAGAACGGTGCGATGGCTGTGAGACAAGGTTACCTGCGCTGCTGTAGCCACATGTGCAAGGACGCTGCTCGGACGCAGCTATTGCTACCACGTCCAGCGTTGCGTTGTTGTTGTTATGATTATGCGGCTGTGTGTCGCCCTTTGTCACAGACACACTGCTGTGACCTGACCTGAGCCGTGAGCTTGTCCAGATGTGTGGTCAAAGCCCTGATTGCCATGCTTTATGGTGCAGATGAGGGCGTGCACAAGGAGCCTGGAACCCCAGCAGCGGACGTGCAACCGTTGGCAACAGTGCCATCCGCAGCCGCCCCAGGTGGGCCGCGCTGCAGGATCCGATGCATGATGGGTCATCTGTGACCCAAAGTGTGAGGACCAAATGCAGTCGAGACCTCTGCTGGGTGCAGGCGCAGATGGAGTGGCTGTCGAGATGGTGACGACGGCTGAGGCCACGATGACTGCGGCAGCCGCAGCCATTGACGGCGTCTCGGCAGCCGCTTCGAGCACGGCAGCCGCAGCATCGGTCACGGCGCCGGCTGCATCGGCCGTGCTCGCAGTGGCTGACGAGACGGCATCGGAGCTTGAGGAAGTGGCGATGACTGCGTCGCCTGCGGCGGGCGCGGACGCCCCGAGCGTCATCGAGCAGGACACGGTGACGGAGGTCGCAACGCCGCCCCTGCGGTGCGCACACGCTCGGCTCATGCCAGTGTGCACAGCGCAGCTGTTTTGCGGCCGAGGGACAAATTTGACCGCCCAGACTGTGTGCATCGCTGCAGCTAAAACGCTGCACCGTGAGCATTGGGGCTTGTGACGTTTCTTGGGCAGACAGCACTGCATTCAGCATGATGAGAACAACCACAGCCCTGAACTTGATCTGCCTCGTTCCGCCGCTTTCCAGGGCGTCGCCATCCGCTGAACAGGCGCTCACCGTGCCCGCCGTGATTTTGACTCCGGAGAGCGGTGCGTGGTTTGTGATGCGAGGCGCTTGTGTGCTTCCACAGCCACTGATCGCAGCTGCAGGATATCCTCTTCTGTGTTACCTTTAATCCGCCCACTGCGTGCACCATACTGCTGTGCTCGGATGGTGAGGCCATGAGCTTGTCTGAGCACGTGGCCCTGAGTCCCATGCTTGCTGCCCATTCCGCCCCCCATCGGCTATCGTCACCTCCGGCTTTTCGTGCACGCCCTGCACTGTACGAAGTGCCGGAGGTGACGATAGCCGATGGGCGGCGGGAAACAGCAGCGCCATCCGCATCTGGTGAGCAGTCATGGGGTCCGAGTCGTGATGGGTTGCCCGCATCTCCAAGATCCAGCCACAGACAAGAC
>JAABUX010007009.1_pt1 | contig 13322 bp, 18 predicted proteins | sample 5561851 | NCBI WGS metagenome assembly JAABUX01 (sample SAMN10711883, study PRJNA513361) | rock metagenome | isolation source: Antarctica rocks | place: Antarctica: Victoria Land, Richard Nunatak red sandstone | collected 2016-01-03 | reverse complement strand
CCCTGCCATGCAGAACGGGATCACCGATCATGTCTGGACCGTTGGCGAACTCCTTGCGGCCTAGCAACGCACTCTTAGGACACTACCAACCTTTGCCAGAAAAGATTGACTTTTCGTAGCCAATGCTACCGGAGTGGCCGCGTGTTCTAACCGAGAGATCACTTCGAAATTCATCGATTGTCGACCACGGCCTGAGTGGCCGGTACGGTGTAGAAGCGTGGAATAACTACGAGTGAGTCGGTCCGCCCTGTCCCATGCTTTCCAAGCGGCTCCCATACGACCACACAGTTGGCGCAGCATGGCGACTCTGATTCTCAGGGTCTGGAAGCTCCGCGAACAAAGGTCTGCTTCCCGTGGCTCGGGGTCTGCCCCGGGGCTACCGAAGCAAGCGTTGATCCGTTGCCGCAAGCGTGACTGGGGAAGATGCATCTTGAGTTGTCTTCATACAACTTTTGGGGCTCGCCCCTCACGTTTTCTACCGCCCAACCGATATTGGAGGTGAGGGCAGAGGAACAGGTAGGCCTAGCTCTCAAGGGGTGATAGCGTGTTTTCGATCATTGGCATTCTCGTTGTGCTTGGTTCCGTCATCGGTGGCTTTCTGATGGAAAAGGGCAAACTTCCCGTGCTTATTCAACCAGCTGAATTCCTCACCATCGCCGGTGCAGCGATAGGCACGGTGCTCGCCGCCAATCCGACTCATGTTCTCAAGGGGGTTGCCGCCGGTGTCTTAGGTGTTCTCAAAGGGGCAAGCGTCTCGGAAAAGCGCTACACCGAATCGCTCAAAATGCTGTTCGACATCTTCAGCAAAGCTCGTAAAGAGGGCATGATCGCGATCGAGGCGGATATAGAAGAACCCGAAAAGAGCTCGATCTTCTCCAAATATCCGAAGTTTGTAAAGGATCACCACGTCGCAGCCTTTGTCTGTGACACCATGCGAATGGCCGTCACCGGTGGCATCAAAGCGTTCGACGTAGATCAGATGATGGAACTGGATCTCGAAGTGCACCACCATAGTTCCATGCTGCCCACGCATGCTCTTGCTTCAATGGCAGATGCGCTCCCTGGCCTCGGCATTGTCGCGGCGGTTCTCGGCATCGTGGTGACCATGGGCGCCCTCGGCGGCCCTCCGGCGGAGATTGGGCACAAGGTCGCAGCCGCTCTGGTCGGAACCTTTCTGGGGGTTTTGTTGGTGAGAAGTCGGGTTATCGGAACTTATCAGCAGTTCCCCGCAAGGAATCCCTACCTTCCTAACCCTATCACCTTCACAATCACCCGCTTCCGCCGCTGCCCATCGAACTCCGCATAAAACACCCGCCGCCACCTCCCCAGATCCAGCCTTCCCTTTCGTCACCGGCAACGTCGTCTCACCGTGCAGTAACAGCGCCTCCAAATGCGCATCCGCATCATCCTTCCCCCTACGTCGAAGTACCGCACCGATAGCATCGCAACGCGTTCGTCCCGTATCCTCACGAGTAGCGAGACGCCGCATAAGGGTCACGCCAATCGGGACGTGGGCGTTTATGAGCAGAATTCTCGTCATTGGAGCCTCGGGCTTTCTCGGAAGGCATATCGCCTTGGCGCTCCTTCGGAACGGACACACCGTGCGCTGCCTGGCACGTAACCCGTCTCGAGCGGAAGATTTGGCCAAGGCTGGATGCCAGGTTGTCGGAGGTGACATGTCCGATGTCGCGTCCCTGCGGCAGGCCCTCGAATCGGTCGACGCCGCTTACATCTCCGTACATACCCTGTCCCCGCAACCTGCCAGTGCGGCGGGTCAGGGCTTCATGGACGTCGAGAGCAATGGATTGGGGAACATCGTGGAGGCATGCCGGACCAACCGCGTGCGGCGCCTGATCTACGTGACCTCCCTCGGCATGGCGCCGGATGCCCCGAGCGCGTGGCTTCGCGAGCGCTGGAAGATAGAGCAATCTCTGCTGAACAGTGGCCTCGATGTGTCCGTCATCCGGCCTGGCCAGATCGTGGGCGTGGGCGGACGTGGCTTCGACATGATGATGACGCAAGCCAGGAAATCCGTCGCCATGGTGATCGGCAGCGGCAGGCAAAGGTGGCGCAACATCGCTCTGGACGACCTGATCTACTACCTCGTCGGCGTGCTGGACGAACCACGCGCGTATGGGCATCCCTACGACGTGGGTTGTGATGACATCCTCACCAACAGTCAAATGATCGACATTGCGGCCGAGGTGCTCGGCCGTCGTCCTCCCCGCAAACTTCACCTTCCCGTGAGGCTTCTCGGCGCGCTTGCGCCGCTCATCGAACGCATGAGCAAGTTGCCGAAAGGTTCGATGAAAGCCTTTCTGGACAGCACGGAGGTCGATTGCATCGGCGACCCCACGCCGATACGCTCCATTCTGCCTCGGCCGACTCTGTCCTATCGCCAGGCTGTGGAACGGGCGCTGCGGGTCTCCAAGGATCTTCACCCACAAGCAGGCTAACGGGTTGCGGCCGGGCATCCATGACCTATTCCAAGGCTGCCTATTCTGTACAGAAAGAGGAGTTCATCCTGCGTGTTTTCCTCACTGGCGCTACCGGCTTTATCGGTTCATCCATAGTTCCGGAACTTATCGAATAGACCGCGTACCACCAGCGCCTTGCACGCGCTGGTGAGCGGTGCCTGCTGCTTCGCTTTTGTCCACTCGCAGTCGGTTACTCGAAGTCGTCTCGTCGGCGCCGATCAACAGTTCCCGGCGAAGGGCACTTTACCGACTCACCCCCATCACCTTCACAATTACCTTCTTCTTCCGCTGCCCATCGAACTCCGCTGCGGCTTTGCCTCACATTTCTGGTCCTTCTGGTTGGAACAATCCACTCACCACTTCCAGTGCGGAGTCGGGCAATCCGATTATCGGTATGCGGGAGTTTCGGTGGAGGCGTCGCTTCACCACGAAGCGAAGGCAATTGCGCAGAGCTGACGGCGATTCGTCCCAGCTCTCAAGCTATGCCTCAAGCATAAAACACCCGCTGCCACCTCCCCAGATCCAGCCGTCCCTTCGTCACCGGCAGCGTCGTCTCATGGTGCAGCAGCAGCGCCTTCAGATGCGCATCCGCATTGTCCTCCCCCGTCTGGTGATGCCTGTACCCCGGCCACCGCGGAGCCAGCTTCTCCAGCCACACCCCGATATCCTCGATCAGCCCATCCTCGTTGTCGTTCACATAGATCGCCGCCGTAATATGCATCGGCGACACAAAGCACAGCCCATTCTCCACCCCGCTCCGCCGCACAATCTCCTCCACCTGCGGCGTCAGGTGCACCATCTCGTACCGCTCCGCCGTCTCCATCTCCAGATACTCCGTATGCGCCTTCATCTCACCCATGCCCGTCTCCCGATCTCGCTTTCGACCTCAACTTGTCATCCTTCGCGCAAGCGGAGGACCTGCTTTCGTTTGTCAACCTTCGCGCAGCGGAGGACCGCCTCTATCTGTCAACCTTCGTGCAGCGGAGCACCCGCTTCTGCAAACCACGCATCTCTGTGATGCTCTCCATCCACCGCCCGTCGAAGGCCCCACAATAGAGACGTGACCCCAACCCTTTACATCGCCACCACCAACCCCGGCAAACTCCGCGACTTCGCCTCCGCCATCACCCCCGGCCTCACCTTTCTCCCCCTCCCCGGCCTCGCCGGCCTCCCCGAAGCCCCCGAAAACGAGCCTACCTTCGAAGGCAACGCCCGCTCCAAAGCCTTCTTCTACTCCGCGCACGCCCCCGGCCTCACCGTCCTCGCCGACGACTCCGGCCTCGAGGTCGACGCCCTCGGCGGCGCTCCCGGCGTCCGCTCCGCCCGCTACGCCGACGACCGGCGCTACATCACCCGCCGCCCCCTGCCCCCCGACCAGCGCAACAACCTCTGCCTCCTCGACGCCCTCGCCTCCACCCGCGAAGCCGACCGCCTCGCCCGCTACCGCTGCGTCCTCGTCGCCGTTCGCGACGGGGAGGTCCTCGCCACCGCAGCCGGCTCCGTCGAGGGCGAGATCCTCGCCATCCCCCGCGGCAACGGCGGCTTCGGCTACGATCCCCTCTTCCTCCTTCCAGACGTTGGCCTCACCATGGCGGAACTCGCCCCCGAAGTCCGCAACCGCTTCAGCCATCGCGGCCGCGCACTGCAAACGCTCCTCACCGGTTTCGAACCGGCGAAGCTTTTCGCACAAAGCAACCGGTAACCGCACACATCCCCCGACAGTTCTTGACGACGCTTTCCGCCCGGCTGAATAATCGTGGATGCCCCGGGCAATGTGAGCCGCTACTGCGGCATGCGCTCCCAAGGGCCTCAGAGGAGACACGATGGCCGCAGCCGCACCCGTCGCCCCAGCCGACAACGCCCGTCCTAGCGGCCAGCAGCCCCGCGGCGTCCAACCCCTCCGCGCCGGCGAGGGCCACTCCTTCCTCTGGCGCAAGCTCCACTCCCTCTCCGGCATCATCCCCATCGGCGCCTTCCTCGTCGAGCACATCGTCTCCAACTTTGAGACCTGGAACGGCCCCCTCGCCTACGCCCAGCAGGTCAAGTTCCTCAACGCGCTCCCGCTCGTCCGCGTCCTCGAGTGGGCCTTCATCTTCCTCCCCCTCGCCTTCCACGCCGGCTACGGCCTCTTCATCACCTTCCGCGGCCGCGCCAACGTCAACGTCTACCCCTGGGCCTCGAACTGGATGTACATCTCCCAGCGCGTCACCGGCCTCATCGCCCTCGCCTACATCATCCAGCACGTCTGGCGGCAACGCTTCGCCGGCGTCTCGCTCCCCGAAAACCCCGGCGCCGCCTTCCACAAGGTTCAGGTCGAGCTCTCGAACCCCTGGATGCTCGCCATCTACGTCATCGCCATGGTCGCCACCACCTGGCACTTCGCCTACGGCATCTGGCTCTTCGCCGCAAAGTGGGGCATCACCCCCGGTAACCGCGCCCGCAAACGCTTCGGCTACGTCTGCGGAGCCCTCGGCTCCGCCCTCTGCGTCATGGGCCTAATCTCCATCTACGCCGTCGTCTGGAAGTACCCCAACGCCCCCGAAAACGTCATGCCCGCCCAACCCGCCGGCATCACCCTCCCCGCCCCCACAACCGCACCCCCCGGCACCACCAACCCCACCCAGCCCGGTGAGGTTCGGTGAGGTATCGACATGCAGCCCGACTCTCGCGCCTTGGAAAACGCGTGCCTGCTATCTGCCGTGATGTTTCCACTCTTCTATTTGCTAAGGCGTCAGATCAAGAAGGAGGAGCCAGAGATCCTCCTGCCTCTAATATGGTTTTTCTTGGTATACCCGTTCCCCACTTTGCGTCTACACCGAAACTCCTACCCACGCAGCTTACTTCGGACTGCCTACGAGCTTATCTGGGGTGTCACTTCATCCCTGTTTGTCGTAGCAGTAATCCAGTTCGTTTCCAAACTTCTGCGAACCCAAGGCTCTCTGCCGAACAGCTAGCACAGAGCTCTTAGGACTGATCCATGCCAGCAACCCCCTGCATCATCGTAGGCGGAGGCCTAGCCGGCCTCGCCGCCGCCCTAAACATCGCTGAAGCTGGCGCCAACGTCAACCGCCTCACGTGACATGCCTCACGCAGTTTCGCTTAAGGGCACGGCTTCAGCCGTGCCATAGAGATCTGGCTCAATCGGGGCTTTAGCCCCTGAGGTACGCTTCATGGCAGCAGCAACCACACCCCGCATCATCGTCGTAGGAGGAGGCCTGGCCGGCCTCTCCGCCGTCATCAAGATCGCCGAAGCCGGCGGCAAGGTCGACCTCTTCTCCATCGTCCCCGTCAAGCGCTCGCACTCCGTCTGCGCCCAGGGCGGCATCAACGCCGCCAAAAACCTCAAGGGCGAGGGCGACGACGTCCTCAAGCACTTCGACGACACCGTCTACGGCGGCGACTTCCTCGCCAACCAGACCCCCGTCAAGCAGATGACCGCACAGGGCCCTGCCATCATCGACCTCCTCGACCGCATGGGCGTCCCCTTCAACCGCACCCCCGAAGGCCTGCTCGACTTCCGCCGCTTCGGCGGAACCCTCTATCACCGGACAGCATTTGCAGGAGCCACCACCGGCCAACAGCTCCTCTACGCGCTCGATGAGCAGGTCCGCCGCTACGAGTCCGAGGGCAAGGTCACCAAGTACGAGGGCTGGGAGTTCCTCTCCGCCGTCCTTGACGCCAACGGCGCCGCCCGCGGCATCGCCGCCATGGACCTCCGCTCCATGGAGACCCGCACCTTCCCCGCCGACGCCCTTATCATCTGCACCGGCGGCATCGGAGCCATCTTCGGCAAATCCACCAACTCCGTCGTCTGCACCGGCTCCGCCCAGTCCGCCCTCTACCAGCAGGGAGCCTTCTACGCCAACGGCGAGTTCATCCAGGTCCACCCCACCGCCATCCCCGGCGAAGACAAGCTCCGCCTTATGTCTGAGTCCGCCCGCGGTGAGGGCGGTCGCGTCTGGGTACCAAAAAATAAGCAGGAAACGCGCGTAGCGCGCAGCATTCCTGAATCAGACCGCTTCTACTTCCTCGAAGAGTGGTACCCCAAGTACGGCAACCTCGTCCCCCGTGACATCGCCACCCGCGCCATCCACCGCATCGTCTACCAGGAAAACCTCGGCATCGACGGCCAACCCATGGTCTACCTCGACCTCACCCACATCGATCGCGCCACCCTCAATCGCAAGCTCGAAGGCATCCTCGAAATCTACGAGAAGTTCGTCGGCGACGACCCTCGCGACGTCCCCATGAAAATCTTCCCCGGCATGCACTACACCATGGGCGGCCTCTGGGTCGACTTCCACCAGCAGACCAACATCCCCGGCATCTTCGCCGCCGGCGAGGCCGATTACTCCATCCACGGCGCCAACCGCCTCGGCGCAAACTCGCTCCTCTCCTGCATCTACGGAGGCTTCGTCGCCGGCCCCTGCGCCATGGAGTACGCCCGCAACCTCGCCCCCCAGCCCGGCGACGGCGGCCACAGCGCCGAACTAGGGCGCCAGACCGAAAAGAACCAGCACATCCTCACCAACGAGGGAACCGAAAACCCCTTCAAGATGTGGCGCGAGCTCGGCGACGTCATGACCCGCCACGCCACCATCATCCGCTACAACGCCGGCCTCGCCGAGGCCGACGCCAAGATCGTCGAACTCCTCCACCGCTACAAAAACCTCAACCTCTCCGACAAGAGCCAGTGGGCCAACACCTCCTTCGCCTTCGCCCGCCAGCTCGAAAACATGCTCCACCTCGCCCGCGTCGTCGTGGGAGGAGCAGCCGCCCGCGACGAATCCCGCGGTGCCCACTACAAACCCGACTTCCCCGATCGCAACGACCCCCAGTTCCTCAAAACCACCAAAGCCGCCTTTCACGACGGCTCCCCGCACCTCACCTTCGAAGACGTCGACATCAGCCACATCCCCCCACGCGCCCGCAGCTACACCGCCACCGCCTGAGCCCAACCGCGAGCTGAGACCCAGCGATCCACACGCGAGCCACGGTCAGGCAAGCGTCTCAAGCCAGATCACTTCCACCAGATTCGGATGACACCATGCCCCCGAGCTCCCTCCAAGTCCCCAACACAGACGTAATCGATATCTTCGTCGGTCCACTCTTCACCTATCTCACGCCCCTCACCCGCGCCAGCGATGACTATTGCGTCTTCAAGGTGGAAGTGCCGTCGGGCGTCACCGTTCCGGTCCACAGCCATGGCGATCGTGAGACCTTCTACATCCTCTCGGGCGAGATCGAGGGCCTGGTCGAGACCCAGTGGCAGACGCTGGGGGCCGGGGATGCGCTCGATGTCCCGGCAAACGTCAAGCACGCCTTTCGGAACTCCTCCAGCGCAGGCGTGTCGCTGCTCATGACCTCAACCATGAGGATGGGACAGTACTACATCGACGTCGGTCGTCCTGTCACCAGTGCGCCGCTCCCTCCCCCCGCGCCCGAAGACCTCCAGCACTTCACCGAAGTCTCGCAACAATATGGCTACTGGTTCGGCAACGCTCAAGAGAATGCAGCCGTCGGCATCGCTCTGCCCTGACCTGAGACAGGAACATCGGTCCCTTCTCCAAGCCACAAGCATCCATACTTATCCAGTAAGCAAGAGGACAAGCATCATGGCCACAGCCGTCCAGACCCCCAGCACCACCCACACCCCCATCGCCCAATCCGAGACCGCCGCGAAAACCTCCCAGCGCACCATCAAGGTCGAGATCAAGCGCCAGGCCACGCCCGACGCCCCCGCGCGCACCGAAAAGTTCGAGATCCCCTACCGCCCCAACATGAACATCACCTCGCTGCTCGGCGAGATCGCCTGCGACCCCGTCACCAGCTCCGGCCAGCCCACCACCCCCATCGCCTACGACGCCAACTGCCTCGAAGAGATCTGCGGCTCCTGCGCCATGCTCATCAACGGTCGCGCCCGCATGGCCTGTTCCGCCCTCGTCGACAAGCTCTCCCAGCCCATCACCCTCGCCCCGCTCTCCAAGTTCCCCGTCGTCCGCGACCTCGCCGTCGACCGCTCCGTCCTCTTCGAAAACCTCAAGGTCGTCAAAGCCTGGGTCCCCATCGACGGCTCCTACGACCTCGGCGAAGGTCCGCGCCAGTTCCCCCAACTCCAGGAGCAGCTCTACCCCCTCTCCAACTGCATCTCCTGCACCATTTGCATGGAGGTCTGCCCCCAGTTCAACGACCAGACCAACTTCGTCGGCGCCGCCACCATTGCCCAGGTCAAGCTCTTCAACAACCACCCCTCCGGCGCCGTCCTCAAGCAGGAGCGCCTCCGCGCCCTCGCCGGAGACGGCGGCGTCCAGGAGTGCGGCTTCGCCCAGAACTGCGTCGAAGCCTGCCCCAAACAACTCCCCCTCACCGAAGCCATCTCCGACATCAGCCGTGACGTCATCCTCCAGCAAGTCAAAGACTTCTTCACAAGATAACCGCTGGATGGAGTACGCGATCGTGCGATAACCTGTGCACATGAGCGAGCTCGTCTTCAATGTCACACAGGAATCAGACGGCGGGTATGTCGCCGTTGCAGTTGGTGAGAGTATCGCCACGCAGGGCGACACGTGGGATGAACTCTGCTACATGGTGCTCGATGCAACGAAAGGCTACTTCTATGACCGTGATGCGCCCGCTCAGATTCGCCTCTTTCTCCATGTAGAACAGGTACTCTCAGTGGCATGAAAGTACCGAGAGACCTCCACGGCAGAACCCTTGCCGATCATCTTATCCGGCACAGGGGCTACAAAGAGACGCAGCAAACCGGAAGTCACATCATCTTGCGGACCGAAGATCCCTTCGGCCAGACCCTTCCAATTCCGGCTCATAAGCCGATAAGAATCGGAACGCTCGCAGAACTCCTCCGCATGGTCGGCGACCACAAGCAGGTCACCCGTGAAGACCTTCTTCGCGACTTGTAAACTCATTGTCGTGCGATCTCAGCCCCGCCGACGCACCACCTCGACCGCAGCTGCTTCTTTCTGATCGCCGGTCGTCACTGCCCACCCCAAAGAGCTAAATCCGCAGGTCCGAACGAACGTTGGCCGATCTGCGCAAACCCCCGAGCCCAAAGCCAGCAAGCCCAAACGCGATCGCAATCACAGGCCCAATCAGAAGGTGCGTGGACGCCTCGTCCAGCGTGTTCGCAATCGAAAAAGCCCGGACATCGCTCCACCCGGTCCGCCCAACTCCGCCCACCCCCTCATCTCACTCAGCGGAATCGGCGCCAGAACATACTCGACCAGCGTCCCCGCGGTCACGGCCAGTACCATGCTCACGCACGCGCACCAGATCGCCCCCGGCAAAGCACCGGCCAGCGTCGCCCCTCTCCTCCGCGCCACGTAACCGGCATAGCCCCACAGCAGAAACGTCCCCAGCATGAACAGCAACGTTGTCAGCCCATCCCAGGGCTTCCGCAGCGAGACGAAGCGCTCGATCAGCAGATGCAGTATCTGCAGCCCGCCACCCGCAAGCCCAAGCGCCGTCGCGTACATTGGACGACGCAGCACAGCACCCCGCGAATCCGGTAGCGTCATCACAACCCCATAAGCCGCCAGCAGCAGGACCGCCTCCGCCAACATCCCCTTCGCGCCCGCAAACCGCAGCAGCGCCGGATAGCTCCAAACCTTGGCGCCGATCATGCCCAGCGTCGCCAGGATCAGCACGACCAGGCTCAGCCGAACAGCCACAGAGGTACTTCCCCTCCCTTGCGCAAACTCGCCCTCGACGTTGTGCTCCATGGGATTCCCCTCCGTTCTCTGCTGTCGTCTCCCCCCGCGCCAGCCAGTATGCCACGGCCTCTACAGCTCCGGCGTTACCATCGTGTTATGCACCACCTCGACCGCCGCCGCTTCCTCTCCCTCTCCGCCGCCGCAGCCGCCGCCTCTGCCCTCCCGCTCTCCGCCCAACAACCCCCGCCAGCATCCCCCGCCGCCCCCGGCCACCTCCGCCTCATCTTCTTCACCGACACCCACACCCAGCCTGAACTCTCCGCCAACGAGGGCACCGCCCTCGCCCTCGCCAAAATCAGGTCCCTCAAGCCGGACCTCTGCATCCAGGGCGGCGACCACTGCTTCGACCTCGCCCAAGTCCCCCGCGACCGTTCCCTCATGCTCCTCGACCTCTACCAAAAAACCGAGCAAGCCCTCGACGGCATCCCCATCGAGCATGTCCTCGGCAACCACGACCTCTTCGGCCGCGATCCCGGCGCCCACGTCGAGACCTCCGACCCCCTCTACGGCAAAAAAGCCTTCGAGCAGCGCTTCCACACCAAAACCTATCGCTCCTTCAACCGCGCCGGCTATCACTTCATCCTCCTCGAGTCCATCCAGATCACCCCCCAACGCGACTTCGACGCGATGGTCGACCCCGAACAACTCGCCTGGCTCAAAGCCGACCTCGCCGCCACTCCCGCCGGCGCCCCGATCGTCATCGCGTGCCACGTCCCCATCGTCTCCGCCGCCCCCCAGTACGCACCCCCCGACGATAAAGCCGCCAAAGCCGCCGCCTACCAGGCCCTCACCGGCCTCCACGGCTTCCTGCTCGGCAACGCCCGCGAGGTGACCGAGCTCTTCGAAGCACACAACGTCATCGCCGTCCTCCAGGGCCACACTCACATCAACGAGACCGTCTACTGGCGCAACACGCCTTACATCACCTCCGGCGCCGTCTGCGGCAACTGGTGGCGCGGCTCCCGCTGGGGAACCCCCGAAGGCTTCACCGTCCTCGAACTAGCCGGTGGCGCCGCCCGCTGGCACTACGAGACCTACGGCTGGAACAGCCCCGCCGCCGCACCCGACCCGCTCCACCCCATCCCCCGCCCCCGCGCCGCTCCCCTGCCCCACCCTCCCGTCGATCTTCTCTAGGCGCACATCCGCATCTCACCCACGGGGCTCCGTTAACCGCCCCCCCGAAGGAGCACTCATGATTCAACTCGCAGACGCCCGCCGCATCATCGCCGCGGCAGAAAAGAAATCCCAGGAACTCGGCCAGCCCATGAACGTCGCCGTCGTCGACGAGGGCGGCAACCTCCTCGCCTTCGAGCGCATGGAAAACGCCTGGCGCGGCTCCATCGACATCTCCATCAACAAGGCCTTCACCTCGCGTGCCTTCGACATCACCACCAAGGACCTCGGCAACAACTCCCAGCCCGGCCAGCAGTTCTTCGGCATCCATGCCTCCAATCACGGCCGCATCATGATCTTCGCCGGCGGCATCCCTCTCAAGCAGGAGGGCAAGGTCGTCGGTGCCGTCGGCATCTCCGGCGGCTCGGGCGAGCAGGATCACGCCGTAGCCGAAGCCGCGGCCGCCGCCCTCTAACAACCCATCCGGACTGGCAGCAACTCCCACACGCGAAAAGAGGCCCGCTCGAAAGCGGGCCTCTTCCTGCAATTCTGCCAGACCTGCTACTTCGTAAACAGCGTACTCCCCGGTGTCGACTCCTCGTCATTATGCAGCCGGTTCTGAGCCCGCTTCGCACTCTCCATCCCGACGCGGTCCATCTTCTCGTCCTCGGTCTTCACCACATCGGTCGCATCCCCCGTCTTCGATTCAACCGCCTCATGCGACGGACGTGCTCCGGTCTTGGTGGAATTCAAATTCATATTCAGCGAGCCTTCGTTGCTCATACTTCACCTCTCCTCATCAGATTCCATTCGCTTCACGGCAGGTTGTCCCCTGCCCTTACCCGCCGGCCTAACTCTTGCCTGCCAGCACGTCGATCTTGTGAATCTGCGGCGCTTCCGTTAGCAGCTCACTCGCCTTCGCCATCAGCGCCTTGGCAATCGGCCCGTTCAGGTGAGCGTCGCGCCCCTGCTCGTTATCAAATGTGTCGAACACCCCATACCGGCCCTCGCCCTCCTTCAGCCCGAACCACGAGATCGTTCCCGCCTCGGCGGCCGCCATCTCAGCCCCCTGCTTCAGAAACGCCTCCACATCCGCTTCCTTGCCCGGCTTCGCCTTCAAAGTCACATACAGCGCGTACTTCGCCATAATTCGTCTCTCCTGCTGGGATTCGATGCCCAATCCGGCACACGGGGTCTGCGGCGCATCCAACAGCCGGGAGATTCACAGAAATGTCATCCAGAAAGCCCAACCTGCTTCGCGGCCTCCTCGTCGGAGCCGCCGCCGGCATCACCGCCACCCTCGTCATGGATCAGTTCCAGAAGCTCTCGGACGCCAGCACAAAAGCCATCGACAAACACCAGAAGCTCGCCGACGGCGAGTCCCCGTGGCAGATCGCCCACGAGCAGGCCCAGCAGCAGCAGCAAGCCTCCCAGGAGGGCTCCACCGAGATCGTCGCCCGCCACATCGCCAACGCCGCCAACACCTCCATCCCCCCTGACCAGCGCAAGCAGGCCGGACAGGCCGTCCACTTCACCTTCGGAACCCTCGTGGGCATCGCCTACGGCATCGCCGCCGAGATCCTTCCCGAGGGTCGCCTCCGGCGGCGGCACCGCCTTTGGCACCTTGCTCTTCCTCGGCGCCGACGAATTCGCCGTCCCCGCCCTCCAGCTCTCCCCCGCGCCCACCGATACCCCGCCCACCGACCACCTGCAGCACTGGGCCGCGCACGTCGTCTACGGAGGCGCGCTCGAGCTCACCCGCACCCTCCTCCGCCGCCTCCTCTAACCCCACCCGCATCGCACCTTCGCCGGTCGCGCCCTTTGCTCCGCCCCCGCGCTCCTGCGTACACTACCAGTGGAGCCCCAACACTGTAATGACCCTGCGTTCGCTTCTCCTTATCCTTTTCACCACACCCGTCCTCCTCACCACACCCCTCCTCGCACAAGCTCCGCCTCCTTCCGCAACCAGCCCCCAACCGAGCTCCCCAACACCCTCCCAGGC
>JAABUX010007008.1_pt1 | contig 13323 bp, 8 predicted proteins | sample 5561851 | NCBI WGS metagenome assembly JAABUX01 (sample SAMN10711883, study PRJNA513361) | rock metagenome | isolation source: Antarctica rocks | place: Antarctica: Victoria Land, Richard Nunatak red sandstone | collected 2016-01-03 | reverse complement strand
ACACCACATCCCCATCCCCACCCCCACCACCCCCCCTCTTAACCCCCTGCTCCCTCCCCCCCGTCCGAAACCGATCCTTCGAATGATCCTGCAACGGCGTATCCTCACCATACAACCTCAACAGCATCGCCTTCCGATCCTCCTTCCCCAACATCAGATTCAACGAATGCAAGCTCCGCCACAGCGGCAGCACCATCCGCTCCCCGAACCCATCTTCGCCCTCCCCCGTCGTCGTCTCGACCCGGAGGACACAACAGCCCATCCCGATCCCGAGCACCCGTTCGCCAATCTCCCCCAGCCCCATCCACCCCTCGCCGTCGACCCTCGGAAACATCTCCACCAGCAGCGTCCGGAGCGTGTTCCGGCTCGTCAACCTTACGACGCGACGGTCTCCGACCCACGCTTCGAGGACGGGGAGGCCTTCGCTCTGGATGCGCCAGCGGCAAACGTCGGCGGCCTGCACGTCTTGCTTGACGAACATCTTGACGCCGCAGTGGACGAACTTGATGCCGCTGTTGGCGTTGGCTTCGAGGATGTCGCGCGCGAGGGCGGAGGTGTAGTAGATTGTTTTGGCGGGGTGGCCGAGGGCGTTGCGGACCATGAAGCGGTTGCGGGGAAATCGGGGGGAGAGGTCGTAGAAGGCGTAGATGGATTGGAGATCTTCTTGGTTGGGATCTATGTACTTGAAAGGTTCCTCGTAGGGTTGTTTGTTTTTCTTGGGGTCCTGGGAGCCGTTTAGCGGAGGTGGAGATGGAAGGGTCTTGATGGTTTCGGGACGACTGGCTTCGAGCTGAGCGCCGGGCGGTGGCGGCCAGTGGATTTGACGATCCTCTTCGCCTTGCGGTGCTGCTTCGTCCACTTCTTCCCTGAACTTTGGGCGCTTGGTCGACGCTGCTGCGTCGGCTTCTTCGTCAAGTTCTCTCTTGGCAGCGGTGGCGCCGGAGTTGGGTGCGTTCTCCTTGTTTTGTCGAGCTGCTGCTGTAGTACCTTCGGCGTCGTTTATTTCCATTGGTGGCGCAACGTCGTCCAGAGCGTCGATCTTCTCAATCGGATTTGTTCCCACGGTAGGCTGAGCTTCTATGGCATTGACTACATCAACTATGGATGTATGCAGGTCCACTTGCTTAGGCTCTGCCTCTGGTCGTGCCTTAATCTCGGTCTTCTTTTCGAGGACTGTGATGAAGAATGCGCCAGTATCCTGCATATGGCCGTATACTCGCATGCAACGATCAAGAGGAATACTGTTGTGAGGATTGTTTGGTGGAAACATCTGTTCAGACATCCTGCCAAAACCGTCTTCGCCATGTTTGGCCTTCTCCTCCTCTACGGATGCCCAAGTTGGCCACATTCTGCCTTGCTTGTCCATCACTTTCCAGCTGGTCAAGCCTTGCCGTCTTTTTAATTGAGGCAATGCACTACTGCAATCTACCACGTCCACTTTCGATAGGCCACCACATCGATCGATTGCGGCTGCAATGACTGCCTCGTTTTCCACAGGGTTCATGCTGCAAGTTGAATATACAACTCGTCCACCCACTTTGAGCATCTGCAGCGCCCGAACTAAGATCCGGAGTTGCGTGACGAAAAGGCCGAGTGCATTGCCAGGTGTCCAATCCTTCCAAACGTTTGCGTTCTTTCGACAAGTTCCGTCGCCAGAACAAGGCACATCTGATAGGATGCGGTCGAATTTTAGATATCTTGCATTGGGTGTAGGACCTCCCTGAGTAGACTTAGATGGTAATTTGATGGATGGGAACATGGTGGCATCATGATTGGTAACAATTAGGTTTGGCGAATTCAGTCGTTTCATTTGATGTATGAGCATGTGCGATCGCTTATAATCAGCGTCATTGGCTATTAGAAGACCACTCGATCTCCCATCGTCGGACCAGTCTCCATTTGCTTCCTCTTCTTTAATTTGCTCCTCTGTCAACTGACCGTCCGGGCTCACTGCGCGGCCCTCCTCTTCCTTTATCTTGCGGATAACCTTTCGCATCCGGGCTTCTTCACCCCCATGAACCATTTCGATGAGTTGAGCAGCCTTGCTACCAGGAGCAGCGCACAAGTCCAGAACTGTCATCCCAGGCCTCACATCCATAAGTAGTGGAGGGATCATGCTGACCACCTCCTGCCGGCTAATATTGCCGACGGTTGTTTCTGACACCAAGAACTGCTGGAACTCCTTAAAAGGCGGAAACTTGCGGACGATTTGTTTGGGCGTAGTCATCTGCCATGCCAATTGGTCTGGGAACCATGGGATAGCGTTGGGCGGAGTGACTAGCTCACCATTGTACTCTATAGAGGTTATTTGCGGGATGTATCGATCCTTGAGCAGCTGCTGCACTGGAAGTGCTTGCCTGTAGGCACTGTAAATTTATGGGACATGTTCCTAGGCAGGCTGTCATACCCTTTCGACCCAGTAAAGCGAAAACTGTTGGGTAATTCTCGCCGTATAGCTGTCCAGAATTCTTCTCGCTCTGCGCTTTCGACCAGACCAAGCTCATTATAATACTTCTCAAACAGCTCATTCGACTTCGGCACCTCGGTGTAGTCTGTGCGAATTGAGCGCTGACCACCTCCTCGACCATTGCCTCGACCACCACGTCCGCCCCCTCGTCCAGCTCCGCGACCCTGGAGGGGAAGTCAGTATGCCGGCCGTGAACAGAAGGCTTGGACGTACTGACTCTACTGATTCCACGTTTACCCATAATTACCTGCTAAAGTGCGTTAGGAATAGGAGATGACCTACCCAATAATGAGCTCAGCTTATTGGGTTCGAGCTCTGAAGTTTGAGACCTCGGCTGGCTCGGCTGTTCTACGGTTGAGTACGCAAAAACAAGTGCTTAGAGGATTCGCTTTCTCGCAATTGTGATATTCACAATCGATCATTGTGTTGACTGATAGAGCTCACAACTCAATTGCAAATTCACTATGATTGCATACGGCCATAATGATAATCTGAAAGGTGGAATAAACCTTGGGCCTCGACATGCATGCCTGTGGGCTTCTCGTGAACACGAACTGCACGGCTGTCAGTTCTCAGGAGCTTCCCCGATTCAAAAATCATTATCAATGGCATCGGACATTTAGTGATCAACTTTCGTCGATGGGTTGAGCAACGCGAACTTTGCCGCTAAATTCGGTTATGCCCTGGCATACAAATTGTTCCTCAAAATAACGTGGAGATTCCGTACCAATTGAGTACAGAATTTCGAAAGCTGTGCGTTGGTGAGAAGCTCACATCTACTAAGCTTTCATACGAAATGTGAATTTTTGTTATGATAGTATATTGCGGCTCATATCGATCAATTGGAGCTTCAGTAAATGCTGATTTGCTTTCATTTACGTATAATACGACATCCCTCTCTTCTTTTGCAATGTGTTTCCATGCCTTTTGATACGGTCACGTGCACTGGTAGAATATATAATTTAGAGACCTCGGGCCGGTCTCCGTCACCCCGCACGAGGTTGATGCAATTCACCTCTGTGCTTTGATGTATTCTGTGTTGTCAAACCCTCAAAGCACTAATCCATCCTATATTGAAAGACAAACTAAGTGACCCATGATGGCGCCTCCCACAGCAACGACTACTATAGGGCAGTCTAATGGAAACCATCGTCCTTCTGTCATGGCGCCTCTCGAGCCTGGATTGAGCGACTCGCAAGCCAAGGTGCAGATGCCAAAGTTCCCAGAACCCGATACTTTCACAGATAAATATGAGGAGCGCGAATACCTCAAAGGTCGCCTCGCGGCTGCTTTCCGCATATTTGGCAAATACGGCTTCGACGAAGGAGTTGCTGGACATATCACGTTGCGGGATCCAGTCGACCCTACAACTTTTTGGGTGAACCCTTTTGGTGTGGCCTTCTCATTGATGAAGAGAAGTGACTTGATACAAGTAGACCACCGAGGGAAGATCATTGGTGGTGGAAATGTGAAGTTGCTGAATGCAGCCGCTTTCATGATTCATGGAGCGGTCCATGAAGCCAGACCAGATGTGATGTGTGCGGCGCACAGCCACAGTATATATGGCCGGACTTTTTGTACTCTGGGTCGGAAGTTGGATTTCATCACGCAGGATTCTTGCGCTTTTCATGATGTGCGGCCCCCAGCTGCTGGAGTGTGACGTTACTAATGGCTACCTTAGGACCTTGTACTCTACTCTTCCTTCAACGGCATCGTCCTTGCCGATAAAGAGGGCAAAGCGATCGCACGCACACTGGGGAACAAGAAGGCGGCACTGCTACAAAATCACGGGCTCCTGACCGTTGGTGAGACCATTGAAGCAGCAGTCTTCTGGTTCATGAGCCTTGAAAAATGTTGTCATGCTCAATTAATGGCCGACGCAGCGGCCGGTGGTCGCGGCCATGAGACGATCAAAATCAATGACGACGATGCGGCTTCTACATGTAGGTGTCTTCGAGCCCAGCTCCTCTTACTTTTTCAATGCTGGAGTCTCCAGCCGTACCTTGGGAATAGTGGTTCCTACAGCACGTTTTATAACATCAAATTCCTGGAGATGCAATCGCTGACTGTGGAATTATCATCAGACAAGACTATCGGCACTCCAGTCGCTGGATGGTTTAGTGCAAAACCCACGTTCGATGTGATTGAAAAGGAGTGTGGTGGAGACTACCTTCAATAAGACTCTTTGTGCTTGGGATTGGTCTTAGGGTTGGACTCTGGAACTCATGAGCGCCATGTGGTCATTGTGCTCTGTAAAGCGGACTTTTCGACTTGTATGACGACTTGTATGTACAAAGCCTGCATGTCGTCCCACACTATCCTCACTTTCGATGAAGTAATATTAACGGGTGGCCTTAGGAACCTCCCAGCACAGCACCGGAATTTAACCCCATGGTCGAAGTCCTCAAGTCTGGAAGTCTCTGTAAAAGCTGCGGTGTCCTTGGTGCGTACCCCAGAAAGATGTTAAAGCCACTACCTTTCTTCCTTACGAAATGGCTACTTTAGGAGTCTAAGCCTTGCAGGATTGCTTATCATCTGGCATTTACAAATCGAGGAATTAAGGAATATGTGCTGAATCACGCTGCTATGTCTTTATGAAAATTGAACAACAGCATTGAGGATGTCGCCTCTAAATTTCAGCTTATCCGGGAAACGACCGACAAGACTCAGTCGTGTAGTCCCACCATTGTGCTACTTCCAATTCATATCTGCTATGCATAGTGACCAATACGGCCAAGTACTCGAATGCAGTACAGGTTACTCCTATGACCTGGTAAAGAACCTGATGGACACCTCGCCGTGATGAATTCAGAGCACTACACATTTCATATTCTTCAAAATACGATCTGAGGACGTTGTTAGATTGTGACATATACCAAACCGCCACAGGCAATGCCGCTATTCCGAAGGCTATTTGACAGGAAGCGGTAAGCGTCTCACACGCAAATATGATGAACCAGGGACAGACGTTTGAGTTGATAACCGAGTAATTGGGGTCTTATTGTCATTTCCATATGCGTTGCTTTTGCAATATGTGCAGCTACTGTTTGGCATACATATTTCTACCAGACTCCTTCAATCTTCCAAGAGCCATTTCCCTCATGCGATCCTGGCCCTTCGCTGTGCTAAATTCCTACAGCAACTTAATCCAGCTTTCTTCCTTCCTCCGACGTCCATTCCCAGGAATCTCTCTGAAAGCTCCACAATTCTCACACGTGATGGGTGGTCCATGCGCTAGGTCTCTGCCACAGCGGCCGCAATGGAAGATGTGCGCTTCTTTCTTGCCAGGTAGTGGCTCTGGATAGACGGACAGGTATGGTTTGGCGTTTTTGGTAGGTATCACGGGTTGGGAGTCTTGAGAGGCGGTCGCGCGGCCCATACTTGTTCCGTGGAAAGTCGTTGATTTGGAGTGGTTGGGGTGGGCTTGCGTGTTAGAATATGTGCGTGTTGGGCTCAGAGTCACCGGAAAGAAGAGATATATATATGTAGCGAATGACGTTCTTTGGGAGATGGAATGCAAGGGTCATTATTACTTATCTTAACATCGGAATGTTGGACAATCCTCGGGGAGATTGCTTGTGGCTTTGTCCATAATCGCTAATATTGGAGCTTTTGTCGAGGGTTGTTTTCACGCACAAGGGTACCTACCTTATGTCGGTGGACAAAGAAGCATGCAGCAACGCTTTCCGACTGGACGTATGCCTTTGCTGACGAAAGGTGTATGAGGATACATTGTTGGCGCCATCGAGGAGCGTAGGGTATGAACTTCGTTTTGTTGGTGACGTCCAGTGGGAGCTATGTCTATGGCGAAAGATATCACACCTGATCAAACAAGAGGTCGAAAACTATGTGATAGATAAAGGCTGCTTGCGCTTAGGGACGCCTGCTCCACGGCATTGCTCTTAAGATAGATTCTCCATTGAATTTTACTCGTATGTGTCATGCAATGATCATCGTGACCTTGCAGAGAGTAGCAAGCCTTTACTTGAATACTAACAATGGGCAGTGGCACTCATCTTTGGGCGCAGAGTATTGTGAACAATGATGGCTGCTGCTGATAGCGAATCATCTACAAGTGCTGGTCGCGTATCTTTGAGACCATCGCGTGGGGCTAATAGGTACTCAGGTTTCATGCTGTAGTCTGTAGAGAAATTATACAAGAATCTCCATATCTATGAAGTATGTGCAACGAAAACCGGTGGGAAAAGGGATAGAATGGAGGATCGACCAAGGCACTAGCACTGATCGGGAAACGCGCCATCTGAATCGTGGAAAAAGTTTTGGTCCTGTCATCACTACTATCAAAGATCAGAAGCTGTGTACAGTGAATATATACAGAACTGTACACTCTGATGTCCAAGAAGAACCCTCACAGCTGATGCCCGAATCAAACCCTCAATCGACATACTTACAAGCTGATGTTCAACATCTTACGAAGAGGTCCTGCCTCTGCTACAACATCATTACTTGCGACTACCTTTTGTTCACAATGTGCTCGGACAGTCCGCCTTCGAGGTGGGCCGCAACTCAAGCTTGCACCTCGAATATACCTTCCACTCGCAGCTAGATTGTCTGGCACGTCGCCACAATTGAGAAAACCTTTTGCCGCCGGCGCAGCATACAGCGAAGTGGAGCAAGATGATTTTGCAGAAGAACCTCTGGCGGAGGCTCAAACTGGTCAAGCCGCGAAACAGGCGCCGGTTACGAAGTTCAAAGACCTGGCAGAGCGAGGCCTGGTATGCCAGACAGTGGTTGACACACTGACAAGGGACATGGGCCTTGAGACCATGACCCAGGTACAGAGCTTGACCCTCAATGAGTCACTCAAGGGCACAGATGTGTAAGCAATGCTACATATATCACTGGACTGTGGGGACAATTGTTGCTGACTTTGCCGATAGACTAGCCCAAGCACGAACTGGGACTGGAAAAACTCTCGCTTTTCTTATCCCAGTTCTACAGAACATCATTAATGTGGACCCGCAACTGGAGCACCCAAGTGCCCGTCGTACAGGCTCCGCTAGTGATATCAGAGCCATCATCATTTCCCCTACAAGAGAGTTGGCAGAACAGATTGCGGTGGAAGCCAAGAAAGTATCAAGGAAGACAGGTGTGATTGTCCAAACTGCTGTCGGAGGATCCCAGAAGTCGGAAGGACTACGAAGGATTAAGAATGAGGGCTGCCATATCCTGGTTGGGACTCCGGGCCGCTTGAACGATATACTATCAGACCAGTATAGCCAAGTTCGAGCGCCAAATCTCAGTGCTTTCATCTTAGACGAGGCTGATCGACTCCTTGACCAAGGCTTTGCACCTGAAATCAAAGCCATACAAGATCTCCTGCCCGACAGAAGAGAGAGGGACCGACAGACACTCCTTTACTCCGCCACCGTACCTCGTGAAGTTATGCAGGTCGTTCGGAAAATAATGAAGCCGGACTTCCAATACGTCCGTACCGTGCAAGAAGGCGAGCCACAGACCCATGAGAAAGTTCCCCAGAAGATGGTCAACGTTGGGGGCTTCGAAAATATTATGCCAGCGTTGGTGGAATTATGCAAGCGAGAGATCAATGGAGGAGCAGCAACTACAGACTCGCCGGAGCGACCGTTCAAGGCCATTGTCTATTTTGGCGCAACGGCCGACGTCATACTTGCATCCGCTGTGCTTCAAAATCTTAATACCCCAGGTCGAACCCCTTCGAGCTCGCCTCCTCTCCACCCTGCCAAGATCATCGAGATTCATGCACGACTCTCGCAATATCAGCGAACGAGAGCAGCAGACAACTTTAGGCGTGCAAAATGCGGCATCATGCTATCCTCCGATGTAACCGCTCGAGGAATGGACTTTCCCAATGTCACACATGTTATCCAGATTGGCATTCCACCATCACAAGAACAATACGTTCATCGGATAGGTCGCACAGCCCGCGGAGACAAAACAGGCGAGGGCTGGATCATGATCACTAATCTCGAATCACGGGAAATACGGCTCAAACTATCAAACATGCCATTAGAACAAGACAATTCTCTTGAGACTGCCAAGGTAGATATGAGGAAGGATGCTCAGCTGCCTGAAGGTACCGCCCAGACCCTGACCCAGGTGCAGGAGGCGATAAAGATGGCACCTCGTAGCATGAAAGTTGCCGCGTACGGGGCCTCTCTAGGTATTTATTCTTGGGTTCCTAGGAAACAGGTCCTTATTGATGCTCTGAACGACCGAGCCAAGTACGGATGGGGCATGGAGCAACCACCCATGATTGCCCCTAAATTAGCACAGAAACTTGGTCTCAGCCGTCTGCAAGGTATCAATCTTGGGCATGAAGAGAGAGCCGAAGGGGGATATGGTGATAGCCGCGGTGGCTCCAATCAAAGACTTTCTTTTGGTAGAGGCTCCCGTGACGACGGCGGATCCAGTAGAGAGAGGTATAGTTCTTCCTCGTTCGGCGGAGGTCGGGGCGATGCTGGACGGTCGTCGTACAGAGGTGGTGGTGATCGTGGGCGTGTCGGTGACCGCGCTGATCACTATACTGGCGGTAAGTCGCGATATGAGGGAGGGCCGCCCAGGGATGGGTTCTCTCGCGGTGGTGAACGCGGAGGCTTCTCACGAGGAGGTAGGGGTGGCGGCGATCGGGGCGGTTATGGAGGCGGTCGAGGCTTTGATCGAAGGGATGGCGGGCGAGAGAGCAGGTACAGTCAATGAGCTGAGCCGGTATCATCGCGTCGACCTTTTCCTCAGCGGCACAGTACCATGTTGGCGGCTTTTTGAAGGCTGTAATCTTCTTTTCTTCTTCACTGTATCTTTGTACTATAATCTACAGCTCCGTTGTTGGCGGGATGTTGTAAACAGGGAACGGCTAGAGACATAGATGGAGCGTTGGCGCTCCGGATGTTCGAGAAAACACTCTACACTCTACGTTCAATCGATCAGGACTGCCCGAGTTTCTTTGTACCCATCTTCTCTCATCAGTGACAGAGTTCCCAGCATCAGCTCCAACGCGCTCGACGATCAGCACTACCATTTCCTCTTTCTTGAAGATAAGTACTTTGCGTATGTCCAGAGGCGCATGTCTTGGAGTAGGGGGTGAGTACGTACCCTTGGTGGATTCCCATCATGACATCAACGGAAGGAAAATTATCTATGGCTCATGGCGATCATCATGATGGCACATGAATTTGAGTAGTGAGTCATATAGGTAGGGATCAAATGTCCTAATTGGATTCTTTTGTGGATTGTATACCATTTTCTTTGATTCCAAGCAATTATGGTATTCTATGAATATTCCAATGAGAAACTTTCATCGTCTCGAACGTGATGAGAGCGGATAATGAGATGTATGTAGTACCTACGTAGTAATGCCACACTCACCTAAATGCATGTACTCATCAATGTCATGTCTCCATCCTCACTCAGCCTTTCAAACCAAGCACAAGTCCAAGTATGACAATGAAGATGATGGCTGGTAGAAAAATCCACGCCGAAACCCCAAAGACCTTGCTATCGACCCAGGAACGTCTCTCTTCTGGTCCATCTTCGCCAGCGCGGTCTTTTGGGTCGGGTGGAAATTCTCGAATGTTTGGGTCTTTTTTGTAAGGCGTCGCTCATTATGTTTTAGCTCAGAGCCATATCCTCGACGTTGCTGCTGTGACCGGACGCCCGGGTGGTAGATCCTCGACGGCTGAGTCGGCGTGACGGCTGGATGCTGCACAGTAGTAGCCCTAACATGGCAGTTGCGCCGATCCCAACACGAATCCGAGCAGAAAAAGACAGTTTTGCCAACGTCTAGACACTTGCCGCATGGTTCGAAGGTGTGAGTTGCAAACGCCTGCTGGAGGCCACAGATGGAGCATTTCTTGTCCAGACCGGACGGTCGACTGTGGCAGACGCGTTTGTCCCAGCACTCGACTGTGCAGTAGTATACGTTCGTGCACTTTTTGCAGCTTATGAAGTCCTGCTGGGTGGTTTGTTGACGGCTGCCGCAAGCTGCACATGCTCGTCGCCTGTAGGCGTCTAGTTCTGCCTCGACGATATGTGATGGGAGCGTTCGGCTTCGAGGGCGGTTGGTGGGAGTATCGTGGAAAGCGGTCTGGCTTTGTTGGAGAATATATTTGGCAGGGGCCTGGTCGGAGTAATCTTGCAGAAAGCCTGTAGGAATATCCTGTGGGGGAGCCTCGGTATGTTGCTGAACACTGTCAGCAGTAGCGTGGTTTGTGAAATCCTGCAGAAAGCCTGTCGGCATCGCCATCAGCTCACTCTGAGGGCGGAGACTTTGCGAACGCGGCCGCGACTGAACAGTGTCATGTGAAGACGGTCTGGACACCGTGACTCTATGTGCAGAAGCTTCCTCACTGTTAGAAGAAAGTCTCTCTCTAACAGGTTTGCGTATGGGCATGACGAAGGCTTGTGGCGGCAAAGTGAAGTTTCCGGCGGGCTTTGCTAGCCTTTGAGGAATTGGATAGGGTGCCGAAGGTGATTGAAGTGGAGAGACTTGCTTCGCAGAACTGCGTTGGGCGAGGAAGGCCTCAGATCGAGGGGATAGAGGAGAGACGGGTTCCTGCGCTACATATTCTCCATGATATCCCCGCATATCGTTCGTCTCATATGCAGACATGTTGGTGGTGGTGATCAAGGTGTGCGACCAGCGCTGTAGGATGTTAATGGCACTGCTCGAATGCTGAAGATGATATAAAATGTTGTGTATTAGAAGAGGCCACTCACTTCACGGGGGTTTGAGAAGGACTAGGAAAGCAACGATTGGAAGGTAGTAGAGATAAATATTTGAATTGATGTGATAAAGAAGAGTGACATACTTTGTGCGAACAATCGTAAGCTTTGACCTTCACTGTGTCAGAATGTCGCTCTGTACGTTTTCATTGTGCAAGGACAATGAAATCTGTGACACCATTCAACCGTTCTTCTCATGCTTCGTGGCAATCGCAATGACTGTGATAATTAGTATGAGAACAAGAATAGCAGCAAGGACTAACCAAAAAGTGAGACATCTGCCACCACGCTTTGGGCGCGGCTTTTGTGACTCCAGGTCAGGAAGCTGGGCAAAGTGCATATGCTTGGAGCCTCTTGGTGATTTGGTGCCTTCATTACGCTGGATCCTGCTTGCTTCCGCCTGAGGTCGCGAGGGTGGCTCATACTCTGGATCATATTGCGACCGGAAGCTTAGTCGATTTGATGGTGGTGGTGGTGTTGGCGCACTTTGCTCGTGCCTACAAGACCTGTTGTGGCAAACCCGCTCCACCCAGCACTAGATGGTATCGCAGTTAGCAAGGTGATTACTCGTAGGGGTAGGGTTTGGGGAAAACACAGAATGAAAATACAACTTACCTGGCCGTCCGCGCAATAGTACATGTTGACACATTTGGAGCACAGGAGGAACCGTTTGGTGGTTTCCCTTTGGGGCCGGCCGCAATGTGCACAAATTCTCCGCTCAAGAGGTATGGGTTGGTGTCGAGAATTAGGTACAACGGTCTGGGATCGAGGTTCTCTCTCAAACATTGTTGGAAGAGTGGTTCCTCGAGCTGCTGGGGTTGCATGGGCATAATATGCGTGGGGCTGCTGAGATTGAGGCACGGTATGGATCTCTTGCTGTCCGGCAACACGAACGCTTTGGGATCGCACACGTTGGTCGAAATTCTCTCTATCCTTAGAAATTAGGCTAGAAGCGTCTGAGCGGCTAGATATCTGTCGTGGTGGGTCATATGTGGCGAGTGCACGATGCCCAACGGTTCCTTGACCATGCAAACTGGAACTGCCTATAGGCTTTCGTCGTGGAAACTCGTGTACACCCTGGGGCGGATGATGCTGCAGAGATGAAGTCGCAGCAAGCGGCGGCGGTTCTGGGGGAGTCAATGGGGAAACCTCTCCACTGCTGGGAAACTCCTCGCCCGATCGATCTAATAGCGGTGAGACAGGGTCCATTTCCGAGCACCCGTACTCGTTGTTCCTGGGGGCCTGCATCTCGTACAAAGTATGATTTGTAGGAATTCCAAGAGGAGGTACCTGAGGGAGGATGACCGAAAGGATGAGTCTCGGCTGTTATTGATACTCAGGTAAAGATCTGCGGTGGGAGAGCTGGAGATGCGTCGAAGAAATGAGATTCAGTATCGTAGCAACAGAAAGCAGTGCAGGTGTACTGTACTGTTGAGCGTGTACGGAAGAGGAGAAGTTAATCCGATATATACAAACCAAAAATCTAATGAAGTTGGAGTTCGGAAGACAATGAACATTCTACCTTGCCTTGTCTCCCATAGAACGCTTTATAGCTCTTCATTGTGCCAGGTTCACAAACAAGAAAGCGTCCTCAGCAACACGTCGAAATGGCATTGACTGATCACAACACCATTGTGTGAACCTGGCAATGGGAAGATTTATTTAAGTTAACTTATAAATCCAGTATTAGCCGGAGCAATTTAAATAAACCGCGGATACTGGTCACTTACGCAAAAAGACTCTTCACGGATCCTCCTCACCACATTCCAGAAATGTGTCAGGGCAAAGCCCACATATTCTCAAAGTGTCACCATATCTACCAGTACGAAATCCTCGAGCGTTGTGAAAAGTACAGCTGGTGGTCTTCATCGTCATGCAATGCGTTTGACGATCATAGAATGCCAAAGCAGAAGGTTGTGAATCGTCCCTATTGCCGAGAATGCTTCTCTAAGGCACGCCGAAAGATAACCAGGGAGTTCATGAAGCGCGAAGACGCGATCTCTCAGAGCGGGCTCGATGTGGGCCTTTCAGCGGATCAGATCGACGAAATTCAAGCTGAATGGAGAGAATGTCTCAGAGGGAGGCTGCAACAATTTGATGATGATATGATGGGGAAGACCAAAGTTGCTGATACA
>JAABUX010007007.1_pt1 | contig 13325 bp, 13 predicted proteins | sample 5561851 | NCBI WGS metagenome assembly JAABUX01 (sample SAMN10711883, study PRJNA513361) | rock metagenome | isolation source: Antarctica rocks | place: Antarctica: Victoria Land, Richard Nunatak red sandstone | collected 2016-01-03 | reverse complement strand
TTTGCGGACTCGCCTGTTGCGCTACTTTTTGATGCATACCATGTGCTTTTTCTTCAATCAGCACGATCAGGCTCCTTCTCTGCAATTTGATCGCTTGGTCGCTTAGCATTACTTGCACATCGCGTTAATTAATAAGAAACAAGATGTACCTCGGCACATCCTGTTTCTTATTCCCTATCCCCTACAAAAGTATGAGACACAATCAACCTCATGTGTGATTTCATTTCCTCTTTGCTATGTTACACTTCTCCCGTAAGCCCTGCTTCGTTCGCAAAAAAAATTCGCACAGAACAGGAGTCATCTCTATGACTGATACAGAGAGCGTCATTCACACACAAGAACTGACAAAAACATTTGGCAGCCTCGTGGCGGTCAACAATCTTGAACTTGAGGTTGTGCGCGGTGATGTGTTTGGTTTTCTTGGTCCCAATGGTTCGGGCAAGACCACGACTATTCGCATGTTACTCGGCCTGATTCGCCCTACCTCCGGTTCCATCTCGATCTTTGGCATGGACAATAGTTCGCATATGCAGGAGATTCTGCCGCGTTTGGGTGCGATCATTGAGACGCCCGTCTTTTATCCCTACCTGTCGGGTATCGACAACTTGCGCTCGGTAGCAGCAGGTTCGGGTATGAAACTTGGCAAGGCGAGCCGTCAACGTATCGACGAGGTGCTGGATATCATTGACTTGCGTGGACAGGGCAATGATGCCTTTCGCAAATATTCGCTGGGTATGAAACAGCGCCTTGGTATTGGGGCCGCTCTACTCACGGACCCCGAACTGGTCTTGCTCGATGAGCCAACTAACGGACTCGATCCAGCGGGTGTGCATGAGATTCGCCAACTTATTCAACGGCTCGCGACGCTTGGCAAAACCGTCTTCGTGTCCAGCCACATTCTTTATGAGATACAGCAGATTTGTAACCGTGTCGCTATTTTGCAAAAAGGCCGCTTGCTCAGACAGGGCAACGTGCAAGACCTCTTGCGACAGGGTGAGCAGCTTATCGTGCGTCTCAACACGCTCGATGAGACACAGGCGGCTCTGCTCACACTACAAAAAGCCAGAGAAGGTATCGCGACGTGGCTGAAAGCCGTGAGCATTGATAGCTCAGAGCCAAACAAACCTGTGTTACGTATAGATGCACCCGTGGCGCGTTCATCGGAGATCACTGCTCTGCTGGCACAGCGCAATCTCTTCATCGCCGAGATGCACCCATCACAGGTCAGCCTCGAAGAAATCTTCCTTGAATTGACTGCCGCGCCTGAAGGTACACATCGTGGCATGGGTGCCTTCGTTGGAGCATAACAATCACTATTAACAAATCAATGCAACTACGTGTACTACAACAGGCGACTACATTTGTAAATAGACGGGCGACCACAAGGGATCGCCCCTACCATACACGAGGTCGCGCAACTCATACAGCAATATAGTAGGGGCGATCCCTTGTGGTCGCCCGTTGCGAAATAAAAATTGTCCGTTGCCAAATAGAATTCATGTCAAATGTAATTTACATAAAAAGAAAGCGAGATGATATACATGGCTACAATACCACAAACATTACCACAATTGAACGGCGCACGCGCCACCCGCACCCCATCGGTGGTGATGGGACGACAGGATTACGGCAGCGTGCTGCTACGCCTGACCGCGATGGAACTGTATAAGATACGGCGTCGCTTTATGTCGAAGGCCCTGCTTGGCTTTGGCCTGTTATTCATGGTCGGCATCTTCTTCCTGTTTGGCCTCTTCGCGTGGAGCGATGCCAACAGGCCCGCATCATCGTTTCAACCGCCAATTTGTGCCCCCAATATACAGAGTGATTTTTGTACCAAGCAACCATTGACCTCGGCCCAATTGGAGCAGGCAAAACATAGCCGGATTGTGCGCGACTCCGACAATATGCTATTGCCGGGTTCGCTCGACAATGTTGGCTTTATTCTGATCAATTTCCTTGCTGCGCTCGCGATGATTTTGATGGGCACAATCGTCGGTGGTGAGTATGGTCTGGGTACGGTGCGCCTGATGTTTACACGCGGTCCCACGCGCTTACAGTTCCTCTTCGCGAAAATTCTTGCCATTATCGTGTGCATTGTAATGAGTGTGGTGCTACTGTCAGCGGTTGGCATAGGAGTCGGTCTAATCTTTAATGGAGTAACAGGCGTCGCACCCACCTATACCTTCTTTACCTCTGCTTGGTTCGGGCACGCGTTGCTGTACCTGCTCTATATAATGCTCACATGGTTTGTGTTTGCGATGGTTGCGCTAGCATTCGGCACGATTGGCCGCTCCACCGTCGCGGGTATCGTTGGTGCGTTGGTCTGGTTCTTTGTAGAGCCGATTTCGACACGGATTATATACCTTGTCTCGCAGAGTATGACGGGTCAGTTGCACGATTTCGTGAATGCAATACCCGACTACTTTATCACGAACAACGTAGGCACGCTGATCCAGAATCAGAAGCACATTCTCTTTGGTAGCGATCCTGGAACCCTGTCCGATGTTCATGTCTGGACCGTGCTGGTGGTTTACGTGGTTGTCTTCCTCGTTGTATCATGTATTGTAACCGTTCGGCGTGATGTCACAAATTAGCTGTTTCTTCTTTTCGCGAAGCAATCCTTCAACCTGTGGGAACGAACGGCGTATATAAGGTGATAATGTAGGGGCCTTTATTCATAACGCCTTCGTGCCGAGACACAATGTTGATAAGGCTTGAAGGACGGCATCAATGGCTGGGAAACGCGGTTGATGGGGACGAGGGCGTTATGAATAAAGGCCCCTACGGATGTGGTTTTCAAAATTTAGTGAGCGATTAAATTGAATTGGTACAGCGACCCTTTACGCAAGAAGGATTTTTTTACATGGCAAAGGCATTAAATAGCACAGGCTCTTTGATACAGCCAGTCTCGCTTGTGCGTTCGTTGCAATCGGTGCAGACGCTACGCCTTGCGCTTGGCTATACGGCTATGTTTGGCGCACTCATATTTCTACTTGGCACAAGCTGGGATATTCAGTGGCACCAGTATATTGGACGTGATAGAACGCTGATTCCACCGCATATCATGATGCTGAGCGGTGTCACATTGAGTGGCTTAGCAGGATTGGCGGCTATCGTTATCGAGAGTATGTGGGCGCGGCGTAGCTCTGTCGTGGCACGTAGCAGCACGAACTTTTCCGACATTTTTTATGGGCCGATAGGGGCATACATCGTTGGCTTTGCCGCTCTTAATGCCGCGATTGCTTTTCCGCTCGATAGCTACTGGCACGCCCTCTATGGCATCGACGTGGCGATCTGGGCACCATTCCATATTATGTTCGGTTTCGGCATGGCTACCGTTGGCTTTGGTGCCGTTTATATGCTGTCCTCCGCTGCGAATATTGCGCGAAGCAGAGGCGACAAAAAAGCTACACGCTGGGCGAATCTTGGCGTGGTACTGGCCTTCGCGGTCATGATGAGCATTTTCACCCTGCTGTTGTTCGACTCAATTGAGGTACGCAACTTCGTGAATCTTGGTTTTACAGAGGTAAGTCTTTTCCCATTGCTCGCTGGTGTGATGGTGACAACAACGCTTGTTGCGGTTGTGCATATCGTATCGTGGCGTTGGGCTGCGACGGCGGTTGTCGGTTTCTATCTTCTCTTCGCTGGCATTATGGCACTGGCGGTTCAACCTGCCACTGACTACCTGCTCACGTTTGAGCGTCTCACCTACCGGCATGGGCGTCCTGTCACCTCGATTGTCGCTCTGGAATGGTTCCTGGCACCGTTAATCGTTGCGATCCTGATTGATGTTGTGACGCATCTGGCACGTCGGCGGTCGGCACGTACCATCGCAATAGCTTATCTTCTCATTGCGCTGATTGCGACCATTCCAATGCCCGCGATCTACCCCATCTATTCGCTGTATATTCTTGAATTGTTTGGTATCGGGAACATTGTGTTTTCGTTGCTCCTTGGCCTCGTTGCCACAGCAATCGGTACGTGGTTCGGACGAAACGTAGGCGCGTCTCTACAGGCACTTGAGAGGTGAGGGGAGAATAAAACCATGCCTAGACTCTTACAACGCCTGTTGCTGCTTGTCGGCATCATCGCATTGCTGGTTGTGCTGATAGAGCTTGGCTTCTCGGTTGCGGCCACTACACATGGTAGCACACCTGCGCGTGTGGTGCATGTGAATGCAGGTCCTTATTCGCTCACCGTCAATCTCTATAAGTACCCGGCTAATGCTGGCTATGCTCTACCATTTTCTATCGCACCGCAACAGAGTATCAATGGTACTCTATCCTATGATGTGTTCTCGGTGCCCGCGTATGGTATCCATGCAACGCCCGTTCGTGCGAGTCTTAGGCCCGATGCCAACGTGCATAACGGTGTACAGGGCACGGCAGAGATCACTGTACAGGGTGACTGGACATTACGCATCACCATTACTGGCCCTTCTGGTACCAGCGTGGCTGAGGTGCCTATCACGGCTACCGCTCCACCTGCTATTCCGCTCTGGCTGGGCTGGCTGATTGGTCTCATTCCACTCTATGGCCTGCTCGCCTTCTTGCTTTCGCAACGCGGAAAAAAGAATACGGGCACCAAGCCAAACGAAGAAGTTGTGGTAACATCACAGGAGGGTGTAACGCCACATATGGGGGCGTAACAATAAAGGTTAGATTTTTGGGCGACATCATTTGTAAATCAACGGGCAACGTCGTTTATAAATCAACGGGCGACCACAAGGGTCGCCCCTACCATACACGATGTTGTGTTACACGCACGAAAATATAGTAGGGGCGACCCTTGTGGTCGCCCGTTGGGATATTTATAGATTTTCAGGAGCATATCCAACACCATGCAAAAACCGCGTCGCTGGTCGGGCTTACAGGCTCGCATGACAATCTCATATGTGATGGTGACTGTTGTCGCGGTCCTTGCGTTGGAACTGGTGCTGTTCGCGTTCATCGCGCTTTATGTGCTGAAAAGCGGTAATGGTATTGTGTCCAAGCTTAATCAGACGGCGCAGCAATACGCGCAAAGCATCTCTGTGAAGGTCAAAGATGGAACGCTGCATACAAATACCAGTATCCCTCTTGGCGACCGAGGTGTGACCGTGACACCTGGAGAGAGCATCACCAGTGATAACGCGGTGGTTGTGCCCTATCTTAATGGTAGGCAGGATGCATCGCAGGAGTATACCTTTGCGCTACTCATTACGCCGGACAGACGTATCCTCGCGACCTCCTACCCAGAACGTTACCCCGTGGGTACGCCTGTCGCTCAAGTATTGCCAACAAGAGTTTCGTTTATTGAGGAAAATGGTTTGCAGGGCAATGCGAACAGTAGTACAGATATTTCGTTGACAAGCAATAATATCGCCTATACAGTCGTGCCAGTCTTGAATAGTCAACATAAACTGGTTGGAGCTGTCTATGTGCAAACTCCATTACCACCAATGGATAGACGCGCGATACTCGCGTTCATCGTCTCGTTTATCGGTAGCAGTATCCTTTTACTGCTCGTGGTGACTCCTATAGGTGCTGTCTTCGGTATGGTGACAACATTTGGCCTTGTGCGCCGCTTACGTAGCCTCGCCACCGCGACTACGCTGTTTGCTGACGGGCATTACGATCAGCGTGTGCGTGTGAAGGGCAAAGACGAGGTGGGACAGATGGAGTATCAATTCAACCGTATGGCGGAGCAACTTGCACTGAGCATGGCGAAACAAAAAGAACTGGCAGAGTCGAACGCACGTCTGGCCGAGCGTTCGCGTATCTCGCGTGAACTGCATGACGCCATTTCACAAGACCTTTTCTCGCTCAGAATGCTTGCGGGCGGACTACAAACGGCTCTTCCTGCAGACTCGCCCGTCCATCAGCAGGTTGTTACGCTAGAGCAGACAAGCACCAACATGATACGCGAGATGCGTGCCCTGCTACTGGAACTGCGTCCGTCGCAACTCGACCAGCTAGGGCTTGCAGAGTCGTTAGAGGAACTAGCGAAGGCGTATCACACACGCCTCGGTATCACCGTAACAACACACATTACCCCTGTTCAACTCAGCCCTCGTATAGAGCATACCCTGCTCCGTATCGCGCAAGAGGCCGTAACGAACGCGGCCCGTCATGCCAACGCGACGATGATTACGCTGACATTGGAACCAGAGCTACAAGGTGTCGCCTTAACCATTACAGACAATGGCAAAGGCTTTCATCCTAAGACGTTGGATGTCCAGCATGGGCTTGGTCTGCGCCTGATGCAAGAGCGCGTAGAGGAGCTACACGGCACATTCCTATTGCACAGCGAACTCTGTCAGGGCACACGACTCTCTATTTGTCTACCACGAGAGGTATACGCATGATACGTATTTTGATTGTCGATGACCACGCCGTTGTGCGACAAGGGCTACGCTTCCTGTTAGAGCAACAGCCAGATATCAGCGTCGTCGGCGAGTGTGGTGATGGTATACAAGCCGTAGCCCTCGTTAGTAACCTGCTGCCCGACATAATCCTGCTTGACCTGCTCATGCCGAAAATGGATGGCATGACGGCGGTACGTGAAATTAAGCGCATCACTCCGGTCACGCAAATTATTATTTTGACCTCATACTATGAAGACGACCAGATTTTCGGTGTCATCAAAGCTGGTGCCCTCTCTTACCTGCTCAAGGATAGCAGTCCACACGAACTTATTGCAGCCGTGCGAGCCGCTGCACGGGGCGAAAGCACGTTGCACCCGATGGTCGCCGCCAAAGTCCTGCGCGAAATGCAACAACAATCGCCATTGGACGAACTCACCCCTCGTGAACGCGACGTATTGATACTCATCGCGCGTGGACGCTCCAACCACGAAATAGCCGTCGAGCTTTCCATCGGCGAACAGACCGTCAAAACGCACGTCTCGAATATCCTGTCGAAACTGCACTTAGTGGATAGAACGCAGGCCGCGATCTATGCGCTGCAAAAACGGCTGGTGCCGTTAAAGGATGCGCTGGATGGGTAGGTAGGCAGCAATAGCAGAAAGGGAAACTTCCAATGTCAACTAGATCGACGTTTTGGACAGAGGGTGACGATGCACCTATCGAACGATTGGATCTTGCGGTACGCGCCTATAACTGCTTGAGACGTAGTAATATTAACTCAGTTGGTCAACTCTTAGCCCTCCACAAAACCGAACTTCTTGGTATTCGTAATTTCACTGCACAAAACTATGAGGAAGTTCGGGCAAAACTCGTTGAGTATGGTTTCATGCGGTCCGATAAACCAATTGGGCCATTTCTCGACGATGAAGAGAATGAGGTTATATAATAAAATCTGATCCCTACGAAATTACGGGTGTGTTACATGGAGGTCCAATCATGGTTGCAAACAGAAAACCACAACGTATGACCGTCGATGAGTGGCGTGAGCTAGAACGAACGAGCCATGACATCAAGCATGAGTATATTGATGGCTACATTTATGCAATGTCGGGGGGAAGCCTTGCTCACTCGCGTATTGGACTCAATGCTGGTAATATTCTCGAAAGCGCACTTACTGCAAAGGGTAGTGCTTGTTATGTGTACAATTCAGATGCTGCTACACGCGTCTTCGAGAGTCGTTACACCTATCCTGATGCTTCAGTATCGTGTGATGAGCGAGATCGACCAACGCGCGACAAAACAGAGGTGCTATCGCCTCGTGTTGTTATCGAGGTTCTTTCAGATTCTACAGAGGCGTATGATCGAGGTAGAAAGTTCATTTTGTATCGCTCCTGTCCTACTTTACAAGAGTATGTAATTGTTACTACTAGGTATCAAGCCGTCGAGGTGTACCGCCGTACCGCGCAGGGCTGGACAAACTACCAATTCTATGGCCCTGGCGATGAGATTGAGCTTACAAGCCTCGGTATACACATTTTGGTGAGTTCTCTTTACAGGAATGCAGGTGTGCCAGAGACGATAGATGACCCAGAAGGCGAGGTTTGACAGGATGAACTGTGCTTGACAGCTAAAACAAACCCAGCTAAAATTGAGTTTAGTTATGAAACTACTATTTTTCTCTACATACTTAGATATCAAGTTATTAAGGATTATATATTGACATATCAACGACTCAAAATTGCTGAGTTAGCGGCAGCTGCTGGCGTATCAATTCCGACAGTATCAAAAGTCCTCAATCATAGGCCAGATGTGGCCCCAACAACAAGAGAACGTATAGAGCGCATCATTGCCGAAAGTGGGTATATTCACAGTCGAGCAATACGTCCGCAAGTAGAAGGACAGGCAAGTCAGACCTACCTTATCGATTTGATCTCACCAGACGCCCTGGATAGCGAATATGGCTTAGAAATTCTTCGTGGTATCGAAGAAATCTTAAACCAGACCGAGTATCGAGTCGTGCTCTATTCTATGCACGATAATACGCTGCGTGAACATCAGTGGCAGAGCAAGGTCAATCATAAGACAACCGATGGCGCACTCTTATTCACGCCACGAGACCGAACCCGGCATATAGAGAAATTGCGTAAGCAACGGATTCCTTTCGTGGTTATTGATGATGCTTTACAACTGGAGCCGGACATACCTTGCGTTGGTGCTACGAACTGGGTTGGAGGTGTGATGGCGGTCGAGTATCTGCTTGGTCTCGGACATCGACGTATTGCAACTATTACCGGCACTGCAACACATATGACGAGTAGAGCGCGGCTCGCCGGATACCGTGCTGCTTTGGAGATGCAAGGGATAGCGATTGATCCGTCGTTGATACGCCCTGGCAATTTTGGTCATGAGAGTGGATATAGAGAGACCCTGGCCCTGCTCGATCTGCCTGAAGCCCCAACCGCGATATTCGCAGCGAACGATGAGCAGACCGCAGGAGTCTACCGTGCGCTCTATGCGAGAAACGTGCATGTGCCGAAAGATATCAGTGTCATCGGATTTGATGACATCCCTAGTGCCGCAAGAATGAGTCCGCCACTGACAACGATTCGTCAGCCGCTGCGGGAAATGGGACGTATGGCAACACAAATGTTGATGCGTATGATCGCAGGCGAAACACTTGAAAACAAACGTATTGAACTGGCAACTTCGCTGATATTGCGTGAGTCCTGTACCGCGCCAGGAAGACAATGAAGTATGACGAAACTTCCCGTTCAAGGGACCGCTCCAACTCTCGCTGATCATTATTGTGACGAGCTGGGCATGGGGGCGCGTGTATTGCGTTCGCAAACGCTCTCAATGCGTCAACGCGACTTTGTGGAGGCGGCCCGTGCCACTGATGAGAGTACGTGGCGTATCATCTTCTATGAAATTCTGCCCAATGAAATTGCGATTATTGCGGCAAGCTTGCTGGGGACTGTTACCTTTGCAATTCTCGCGGAAATCGGTTTTGAGTTTCTTGGTCTGGGTGATGTGACTATTCCAAGCTGGGGCGTCATGCTCTACTGGGCGCAAAACAACGATGCGCTGCTGCTGGGAGCATGGTGGTGGTTCGCACCTCCTGGCTTCTGTGCTGCTATGGTGGGTGCTGCCCTGGCGTTCATCAACTTTGGTATTGATGAGGCTGCAAATCCACGTCTGCGACGCGAACCAAAACCAAAAGCTGTCAAGGCGAAGAATGCTGTACACATAGAGAAAGAGGAAGTTGCATAATGGCTGTTGCAGTCGAAACTGGTATGCTGCTGGACGTGAGGAATCTCAGCGTGGACTATGCCGCCGCTAACGGCACGGTTCACGCGGCAACGAACGTGAATTTCACGCTCAAGCGCGGCCAGATTCTAGGTCTCGCGGGTGAAAGTGGTAGTGGCAAATCGACGCTTGCCTACGCAATCTCGCGGTTGCTCCGACCACCCGCCGAGATTGTTGCTGGCGAGGTTATCTATTACCCGCGCTCACGATATGACACCGATGCCGTTCACATTACCCCGTCTAGTTCACGCTTGAAGAACGGCAAACGTTCTGCCCAGAATGCCGATGAAGGTGAGCCGTTTGATATTTTGCAATTGACGCCTGCACAGTTACGCGCTTTTCGTTGGAGCGAGCTTGCCATTGTCTTTCAAAGTGCTATGAATGCGCTCAATCCTGTCATGAATATCGGCACACAGATGATGGATGTTCTCAAGGTCCATCGGCCTTTGATGGGGCCAGATTCACGAAAGCAACGTGCGCTTGAACTGCTCAAACTGGTGGGTATCGCTCCTGATCGCATCACGAGCTATCCACACGAGTTGAGTGGAGGAATGCGTCAACGGGCGGTAATCGCCATTGCCCTCGCTCTCTCGCCGGAAATCATCATCATGGACGAGCCGACCACAGCCCTCGATGTGGTGGTGCAACGCGAGATTTTGATGGAGATTATCCGTCTGCGTGAGCAATTGGGCTTCTCCGTTATTTTTATCACGCATGACCTGTCGCTGTTGTTGGAACTCGCCGACAACGTGGCGATCATGTATGCTGGCAAACTGGTGGAAACGGCATCGCGCCGTGATCTCTATCAGCATCCACGTCATCCCTATAGTTACGGCTTGCTCAAATCCTTTCCGACCATCTATGGGCCACGTCGTCGCATGACAGGTATTCCAGGCTCGCCACCCGACTTGCGTCATGTTCCATCCGGGTGTGCGTTTCACCCGCGTTGCCCCTTTGCCTTTGATGCCTGTCGTAGCATCGTGCCAACACTACAACCGTCCGCCGACGAGAGTCCACAGCAGTTGGTTGCGTGCCACCTGTACAACCGTCAGCTTTCGCCTACAGGCATACCATCGACAGCCGATTTTGCACGGCACTATCAGGCGTTGGCGACAGAAGGGAGCAAGGAAGAATGAGTATCATGAACCAACGCACACAGATGCGCGAACAAGCAGGGCAAGATGGAGCCATCCTGGAAGCTGAGCATATTCAGAAGCTGTTTCCATTGCGACAAGCCAAGCTGTTCGGCCCACCACGCGCCGTGCGTGCGGTAGAAGATGCCTCGCTTGCCCTCTATCCAGGGCGTGCTACCGCCCTGGTGGGTGAGAGTGGTAGTGGGAAAACGACGGTTGCTCGTCTGCTGGCTCGGATGTACGATCCTACCTCTGGTACCTTGCTCTTTCGTGGAAAACCTGTCGCCCTGAAAGGGGGGATCGCGCTGCGCGAGTATCGGCGTCACGTGCAACTGGTGTTTCAGGACCCGTTCGGTTCGCTCAATCCGGTGCATAACGTGCGCTATCACCTGAGTAGGCCCTTGCGTGTGCATGGGCATGCTCACTCGCAGAGGGAGGAGACCGAGCAGGTGTTGGCCTTGCTGAGAAAGGTGAGCCTGAGTCCTGCCGAGCAATTCATCGAAAAGTTTCCACATCAATTGAGTGGAGGCCAGCGACAGCGTGTGGCGATAGCCCGTGCGCTGGCGGCCCAACCCGAAGTCCTGCTGGCCGATGAACCGGTCTCGATGCTCGATGTGTCGATACGACTGGATGTCCTCAATCTGTTGCTGCGGCTCAAAGAAGAGGAGCGACTAGCCTTACTCTTTATCACGCACGACATTGCTAGTGCCAGGTACTTTGCCGAAGACACGCTGGTAATGTATGCCGGGCAGATGGTCGAGGGGGGGCCGAGCGACGCGGTGATCCAGCAGCCCAAACACCCCTACACACAATTGCTCATTTCTGCGGCTCCTGATCCTGAGCGCATTGATTTGAATAGCAAGAGCTTGACGGAACTCCCTGCACGTGGTGAAATTCCGAGCTTGATTACGCCACCAACGGGTTGCCGCTTCCATCCTCGCTGTCAGTACGCTATGCCCGAATGTCGCGAACGCTTCCCACAGAGAACGGAGCTAGGTGGAGGGCACTGGACGAATTGCTTCCTCTATGGCGATGGCGGCACCAATACAGAGCAAAAGCCAATACATATCATAAAGCCATCCCATACACAGGAGATGATGTGAAAAATGGCGACCGTTCGGTCGCCTGGACTATGTATGCTGTCGTATTGTCTAGTATAGAGTAGGGCGACCACAACGGTCGCCCGTTATTAAAAGATTCAAGAGGAGCTTGCATGAGCATTACCAACGATGTACAAAGCCAGACTGTGACAGACGTTCACCTCGCCTCTGCCTTCCCTTCGTCGTTTCTGTGGGGAACCGCTACCTCAAGTTATCAGGTCGAAGGAGCAATAAACGAAGATGGACGCCGACAATCGACCTGGGATATGTTTGCGGCAATGCCAGGAAAGACGTATCAAGGCGAGACGGGGGAGGTGGCAGCAGACCACTATCACCGTATGCCACAGGATGTGGAGCTGATGGCACAGCTTGGTATGAGTGCGTATCGCTTCTCCATCGCGTGGCCGCGTATTTTGCCCGAAGGTAGGGGGAATATTAACACACGCGGTCTCGATTTCTATGATCGCCTGGTCGATGCACTGCTGGCAAAGGGGATTCGTCCTGTTGCCACGCTCTATCACTGGGACCTGCCCCTTGCGCTGTATAACGAAGGCGGCTGGGTCAATCGGGATACAGCACATGCTTTTGCCGAGTACGCGGAGGTGATGGCTCGCCAACTGGGTGATCGGGTCGAGACGTGGATCACACACAACGAACCCTGGTGTTCAGCCTACCTCGGCTATGGCTCCGGTGTTCATGCTCCTGGAATACAGGACATGCAGGCGGCGATGACGGTCGGCCATCATCTGTTGCTTTCTCATGCTCTGGCAGTCCCACGCCTTCGTGCCCATGCAAAGGCCGGTTCACAGGTGGGCATCTCGTTGAATTTCACTCCCGTCTATCCCGCTGATGAGACCCCCGAGACAGCCAAGGTGGTGGCACGGGCTGATGCGTTTAACAATCGCTGGTTTCTTGAGCCTCTCTATAGAGGAACATATCCAGAGCATTTCTTTGAGAATATGGGACTCAAGACGCCCCCAATACACGATGGCGATCTTGCCCTGATCGCCACCCCCCTCGATTTCTTGGGCGTCAACAACTACTCCCGTATGGTGGTACGTGGTAACTCTGCGGAGCCAAATGGAATCGAGTATGTTACTATGCCTGGGCAACATACCGAGATGGGCTGGGAAGTCTATCCACAGGCCCTCGGTGATCTGCTGACCCGGCTGCATACAGAGTACGGAGTTGCCTCGCTACTGATCACGGAGAATGGGGCCGCCTTTGCCGATCACGTTGATGCTCAGGGGCAAATCAACGACACAGAACGTATTAAGTACTTACGCGAGCATATACGCGCCGTCGGACAGGTGCTAGAGCATCGGTCAAGAAATCAAGCGGCGTCCTGAAGCTCAGCCTGGGCCTGCTGGGAACGAGCCAAAACATGCAGATTGTAGACGACCGCGCAACGGCGTAAATCGAAGAGATTCTTGCGCGTCC
>JAABUX010007004.1_pt1 | contig 13328 bp, 12 predicted proteins | sample 5561851 | NCBI WGS metagenome assembly JAABUX01 (sample SAMN10711883, study PRJNA513361) | rock metagenome | isolation source: Antarctica rocks | place: Antarctica: Victoria Land, Richard Nunatak red sandstone | collected 2016-01-03 | reverse complement strand
GTGCGGACGGCGCCCCTGGGCGCGTTCCCGTCGCTCACCGCCGCCGCGGTCGCCGTGCCCACAAGCCGCGTCTTCCTGCTCAACAGCGACCCGGGCGGCGGGGCGGTGAGCGTGCTGGACCGGCGGAGCGGGCGGCTCGTCGCGACGGTCTCCGTCGGCGGGCCGCCCACGGCCCTCGCCCTGGACGAGCGCACGCGGCGCGCCTTCGTCGCGCGGGGGGACGGCGAGACCGTGAGCGTGCTCGACGCGCGGAGCGGGGTCATCCAGCGGGTGGTGCGGGTGGGGCCGGGTCCGCAGGCCGTGGCCGTGGACGAGGCGCACGGGCGCGTGTTCGTCACCATCGCGGGAGGGCGGGAGCGGGTGGTCGAGCCCGATCCCTGGCGATGGGTACCGGGCTGGGTCCCGCGCGGCCTGCAGCGGTGGCTGCCGTTCCTCCCGTCACCAGGCTTGCACGCGCGTACCATCATCGTCCCCCCCGGCGTGGCCATTCTCGACGAGGCGCGTCTGTAGGTCCATAGCCTCCAGGCCGTCTCTCAACGCGCATGCTTCTGTCCGCACCACGGCCGCAGGGAATGAAGGCAGGAGGGCTGTATCCGTTGGGTCTTGGTCAACGTTCTATGGATATGGCGTATGCGCGTGGATAGCGGGGAGAAGAGAGGTCTTGATGCCAGGCGTAACGATCGGCGCTCTAGTCGCCGTGCTACTTTGCGCGTGCGGGCCATTCCCGCGCGATGTCCACGCAATCGCGCCAGACAGCGTTCGCAGACCGCCGCGTCTCGTCTCTCCCGTGGCCTACTCGCCCCCTGACACCCGCCCCGGACTGGATGCGGTCTCCTTCGCCAACGATGAGGTGGGCTGCGTGGGCGGCACGCGGCGCATCTTCTGCACGACCGACGCGGGACGGCACTGGGCGCCGCGCTATACCGGCCCGGACACGATCGTCGGGCTCGACCTGCTCACGCTGCGCGTGGGCTGGGCCGTCGGCGCCCGCACGCTGCTGCGCACGCTTGACGGCGGCCAGCACTGGGCGCCCGTCGGCGAGTCCACGCCGCCCCTGCGCAGCGTCGATTTCGTCACGCCCGCGGACGGCTGGGGCATCGCGGGCGGCACGCCGCGCCCCTATGGCGGGACGGATCAGGTCGCCTGGCCGTTCCGCGGGGGACGGGTGGTCCACACCCTCGATGGAGGTCGCACCTGGGCGCTGCAGCCGGCCGCCGGCGCCGTGGATGGGCTCTGCTTCAGCGGCCCCGCCACGGGATGGGCGGTACACGAGGCGACGGTGCGGCGCACGCGGGACGGCGGCCGCAGCTGGCGCACGGCCGTCAGCTCTCCCCTATACAACCATGGCGCCGGCTGGTTCGCGAGCGTGGGCTGCGCCGGATCGCGAGCCGCCTGGGTCTTGGTGTCGGCTGGTGTCGGCACCTCGAATCAGCAGCCGTATGTCCTCTATCGGACCGGCGATGACGGACGGTACTGGCGGCCGGTGCTGGACGAAGGCTACTTCGAGGGCGCGTCCTACCCCGACTATCGCGCCTATAGGGTACCGGCCAACTATATCGGCCCCTTGAGCGTGGTCGACGCCACGACGGCGTACCTCGCGGGCCTCAACTACGAATCTCCGTCGGGCTTCATCGCCATCGCCTGTACGGATGACGGAGGGCAGGCGCTGCGGCGGCCCGCGACGGCGCCAGGATTGCGGGGCACGGGGCCGGTCGCGCTCGCCTTCGTCGATGCCGCGCACGGCTGGGTGGTCGGTCAATCCGGCCAGGGCAGCGCCATCGTGGCCACCTCCGATGGGGGACAGACCTGGGTGCGACAGATGTGAGGGGCGATCCGGGGGCGACCGGCGTGGTCGTCGGGAACCGGCGATCAGGTGTGGATTCCTGCGCGATGAGAGGAGAGGCCAGGAGCAAGGGGGATGGCACAGTGAGACGGACGGTAACGGCCATGACAATGGGGATCGCCTTGGGGCTGGCACTGCTGGCGCCGTTGCCCCCGGCGCATGTGTATCCGGGCAGTCCTGGCCCGTTCACAGGTGTCGTCGCCGCGCCGCCCGCAGTGGACGAACGGAACGGTGTGGTGTTCGTGGGCACGCAGCGCATCGTGAACAACCGGGCCATCGGCGGCGGGGTCGTGCGCCTGTTCGACGGGCGGACGGGGACGCTCCTGCACAGCGTCCGCCTCCGTGGCCACTACCCGACCGCCCTCGCGGCCGACGCGGCGCTCGGCCGCCTCGTACTGGCGACCGCAGGCTGTGAACCGGCAGGGGGTGGCTTCGGCTGCGCGTCCGAGCCCGCCGCTCTGGCTGTGCTCGACGCCCGCACCGGCCGTGTCCTGCACCGTCTCGTCGTGAGCCCGCCCGCGCCGCCTGCGCCGTCGAGCTACACATCGGGCAGGCTGGCCGTGGATGGGCGCACGCACCGCGCCTTCCTCGCGCGCCCCGGCAGCGTCGTGTCCCTCAGCTTGATGGGGCGGTTCGTTGCCACCATGGCGCCCGTTCCGGGATACGCGTATGCGCCCATCATCGATGGCTCCATCGACCGTGTTGTGGTCAGTAGCGGCGCGTACGATCCGAATACGGAACGCATCAGCAGCAGCCTGAGTGGGCTGGACGCCGCGACCGGGCGGGTGCTCTATCGGGTGACGTCGCACGGCTCCCAGCGGGACAATACGGTTTTTCAGGTCCTGGGTCCGGCGGCTGTCGATACGCGGCGGCGCCGGGCACTCGCCATCGGCGCCAACCCGGGCATGGGGGCGCCGCCCGTGGCCACGATCTACACCCTTGATGTGCGACGCGGGATGGTGAGCGGGCCTGTCCTGCTCGAGCCGCGCAACCCCGACGCGTGGCCGGGGCTGCCGCTCGCGGACGAGCGCACCGGCCATACATTCATCGGGGTGGTGGCCTCGTCCTCCACGGTTGGCCAGGACGATGTGTACGCCTTGGACACCACGACTGGGTACGTGCTCGGCCACACCCCCGTCACCCCCGGTCTGCCTTACCTCGGCCCCCCGCTGCTCGGCGACGACCCGATGGCCGGGCGTGTCATCGCGGTGACCTTGGCCGAAGCCGGTCGGCCGGGGCATCTCACCCTCCTGGACGCTCAAAGCCGCGCCGTCCTGCGCACCGAGGCGTTGTCCGTCACGCCCGGCGTCCTGAGCGTTGCTTCTCAGAGCGGCCGTGTGTTCGTGTTTAGCCAGGACGACAGCGCCGTGCAGGTGCTGGACAGCGCCACCGGCGCGCCGGTGGCGCGCGTGACGCTGGGCAAACCGCTTACACGAGGGCTGTCGTCCTTGACGGCGACGATCGACGCGCGCACGGGCCGCGTGTTCGTCGTCCACCACCTGGACACCCTGCTGAGCGTGCTCGACGCGCGCACCGGCCGGGTCCTGCGCACCACGTCCCTCGCGACGTAACGCACCGATCGTGCCTACGGCTGCGAGTCAGCCTCTACCACCAGGATAGCCGCGCCGGTCAGGACGCCGGCCAGGGGCTGGGCGCCGCCCATGCCGCCCGTGCCAGCGGTGACGACGAAGCGGCCGGCTAGGGAGCCGCCGCCATGCACTGGCCCTTCACACCGACCTTTCAAGGTCCGTCCCTGCCATGGCCTTTCAAGGCCAGGCCAACGGCGCCCGCCATCACAATCGTAGAGCGTCCTCGCGGGCTTTGTCTCGTATACTTGGAGGGTATGATTGCTCGACGAGGATTCCGCGCGTGACGACTCGCCCAGGGGGACGTGACGCCGTGAGCCCGCCTGCCGATACGACGCTCTCCGCGCCCCCTCTGTCGGGCGTCTGGCCGCGCCAGCTGCGCCATACCCTCCTTTATCTGGCTGCCACGCTGCTGCTCCTGTTGTTCTGCGGTCCCATCGTGTGGATGGTGGGTCAATCGCTGCGCGGCATCGACGAGGTCATCGCCAACCCTTACGACCTCGTGCCGCGCCACTTTACCCTGGGCGCCTTTTCAAGCGCGCTGGGCGGCGGCAGCGACGGCACCATCGCCCTGGCGCAGAACTTCCTGAACTCGACGCTCTACGCCGGGGTCTCGGTCTGCGGCAACGTGCTGCTGGGCGTCCCGGCAGGCTACGCCTTCGCGCGGCTGCGCTTCCCGCTGCGCCGCCTGCTGTTTGCGCTGGTGGTGGTGGCGATGGTCGTGCCCACGGCGGCCATCGTGATCCCCTTGTTCGTGGTCATCCGCGTCGCGGCCATCGGCGGCGGTGGGCTGGGCTGGCTCAACACCTACCAGGGCCTGATCCTGCCCACGGCGGTGACGGGCCTGACCATTGTGCTGGTGCGCCAGTTCCTGCGCGGCATCCCGCGCGAACTCGACGAGGCCGCCCAGATCGACGGCTGTGGCGTCTACCGTACGTTCCTCTACGTCATCCTGCCACTGTCCGGCCCGGCGGTCGCCAGCGTGGCCACCCTGACCTTCCTGGCGCGCTGGGACGACTACCTGTGGCCGTCGGTCGCCGCGGTCACGCCGGACATGTTCACCTTGCAGGTGGGCCTGCGCTCCATCGAGGGCAACGGCGCCTATGCCCAGCAGTGGCCGCTGCTGATGGCCTGCTGCGTGCTGGCCGCGCTGCCCATCGTGGTGATGTATGTCGTGCTGCAGCCCCTGTTCGACCGCGGCCTCGCCAGCCTGGGTACCGGCTGGGAGTGGTAGCGATCGATAGATGCTTGCGATTGCCGCACGCCCCAGGACGCACCGCGATACGACCACCTTTAAGGCCATTTAGTTCTTGTGGTAGGACGGCCAGACCAGGGTAGGGGCGTCTTGCATACGCCCTGGCCGTGTCACCAGCGGGCGTATGCAAGACGCCCTTACCCCCAAAAATCGCCCACGCGATCAAGAACTAAATGGCCCTGGACCACCTTTTAGGCGCTCTCTATCGTTGGCGCAGCGGTGGTATACTGTGGCCAAGGCGTACCCGTTGGACGACTTGTCATGTCTCGGCGGGGACGTTGCCGGCTATCTTCCTTCCAAGAAGTCGGCATAAGTCAGGGGGGAGGGGGTGCTGACACCCCCCCTGCGACCTAGTACACGTGCGCTAACGCGCGTGCGCCAGGCCGACGACGGCCCCGCACACGGCGGCGAGGCCCGCGATCAGCCGGAGTCCTGCCGCCACGAGCGCCATCGCCGTGAGCACGACCCCGAACCCCACCAGCGCAAGCCCTGGCAGGCCGGTTGCCGCCGGCTTTGTCATGTCTTAACCTCCTTCCAGGCTAGACAGACCGTGGATAGACACCCCTACCCACGGTTGAGATTATAGGCGTTGGGCGCGTTTCGGGTAGGTCCCTTGTCAAACTACCCAGCCACACCATGCTCTTAGCATGTCTTCTCGGAAGATATGCTAAAAGCATGCTTTTGCCCTTCTCCTACAAGCCCTGCGTTAGGTATGCTCCAAACCAAGACCGGCAGCATCGCGCCAATCGCGTCGCTGTCCCGGCCAGAGCTGTTGCAGTGGAAGGAGCTTGTGGCATGCGCATCTTGATTATCGGAGGCACGCACTTTATCGGCCCGCCCGTGGTCAGGCGGCTGAGCGAACTGGGCCACAAGGTAACGGTGTTCCATCGCGGCGAGACCGAGTCCGCCGAGCTGCCCGATGTCTCGCACCTGCACGGCGACCGGCAGCGCCTCGCGGACTTCTCCGACGCGTTTAAGCGCCTCGCGCCCGAGGTCGTCCTGGATATGTTCCCCATGTCCGAGCACGACGCGCGCGCCCTGATGGATGCGTTCACGGGCCTTGCGAGGCGGGTCGTTGCCATCAGCAGCATGGACGTATATCGGGCCTACGGGCGCGTGAAGGGCTCCGAGCCCGGCGCACCCGACGCCGTGCCCCTGACGGAGGATGCGCCGCTGCGCGCGTCGCTGTATCCCGACCGCGACGCGGGCGCCCCGCCCGACCACGACAAAACCCTGATGGAGCGCGTCGTGATGGGCGATCCCGTCCTTCCCGCTACGGTCTTGCGGCTGCCAGCTGTGTACGGCCCGCACGACTACCAGCACCGCCTGTATCCTTATCTGCGGCGGATGGACGACGGTCGCCCTGCTATCCTACTCGATGAGGGGATGGCGCGCTGGCGCTGGACGCGCGGGTACGTCGAGGACGTGGCCGCCGCTATCGCGCTCGCTATGACCGACGAGCAGGCCGTTGGTCGCACCTACAATGTCGGCGAACCGGAGGCGCTGCCCGAGGCACAGTGGGTGCGCGCCATCGGTCGCGCGGCGGGCTGGGAGGGCGAGGTCGTGGTCGTGCTGCGCGACGGGCTCCCCCTGTCGCTGCGGTGGTGGGGGAACGCCGACACGCGGCAGGACTGGGCCGTCGATACCGGCCACATCCGCGCGGAGTTGGGCTACGCGGAGTCTGTCCCCCGCGACGAGGCCCTACGGCGCACGGTCGCCTGGGAGCGCGCCAACCCGCCCAGGGATTTTCCGCGCGACAAGCTTGACTATGCTGGCGAGGATGCCGTCCTGGCAGGGGCGTCGAGATGACGGCAGGGCTGACGGATGTCTTTGTGCTGATCCATAGTCCGCTGGTCGGCCCACTCACCTGGTCTCTGGTCGCCGAGGACCTGCGGCGGCGCGGCGTCGAGGCCGTGGTACCCGTCCTCCGCGACGACGCCGGCAGCGGCCTCCCCTCCTGGCGGCAGCACGCCGCTTCGGTGACACAGGCCGTCGAGTCTTTGCCACGGGATCGGGCGCTGGTGCTGGTGGGCCATAGCGGCGCCGGTCCGCTGCTGCCCACCATCGGTGAAAGCTGCGATCGTCGCAGCAGGGCATACCTATTTGTCGACGCCGCCCTGCCGCTCGACGGGCAGAGCCGCCTCAACGATATGGAGGCTGATGATGCGGAGTTCGCACGGCAACTGCGCCAGCGCCTCGCCTCTGGAGGACGTTTCCCTGACTGGAGCGAGGAGGATTTGCGTGCGGTCATCCCAAACGACCGGCTGCGCCGGGACATGGTGGCCGAGTTGCGGCCGCGGCCCCTCGCCTTCTTCGAGGAACGTGTTCCGGGCTTCGCTGCCGGCCCCGATGCCCCATGCGCATACCTTCGATTCAGCGATCCCTATGTGCAAGCAGCTACGCGGGCGCGGCAAGCCGGCTGGGCCTACCATGAACTCGACGGTGGGCACTTCCACATGCTCGTCGATCCCACGACAGTCGCCGATGCCCTCCTGGAGTTAGCACGGACACGCCCGGCGCAATAGCGTTAAAACGAAGGAGAACGGGAGTTATGACGATGGGCGAGCTGGACGGCAAGGTTGCCGTGGTCACGGGCGGCGGTTCTGGTATTGGCCGCGCGGCGGCCCTGGCGTTTGCCCGCGCCGGCGTGCGGGTCGTGATCGCGGGACGGCGACCTGAGCCGGGTGAGGAGGTCGTGCATGAGATCGCCGCGAACGGTGGGAAGGCTCTCTTTGTCCCAACGGATGTATCCAGGGCGCGCGAGGTCGCGGCGCTGATCGATGCAGCGGTTCAGGCGTTTGGTCGGTTGGATTACGCCTGCAACAGCGCCGGCGTCGAGGGGACAAGCGCATCGCTCGTCGAGCAAACCGAGGAGGACTTCGACCAAACGGTCGGCGTCAACCTCAAGGGCGTGTGGCTGTGCATGAAGTATCAGATTCCTGCCATGCTGGAGCATGGCGGCGGCGCTATCGTCAACATCTCGTCGATCAACGCCGTGAAAGCGGTCCCCACCGCGCCCTTCTATTCCGCCAGCAAAGCCGGGGTCATTGCCCTCACCAAAGCGGCAGCACTGGGCTATGCCTCCGCTGGCGTGCGCGTCAACGCGATCGACGCCGGCGCGTTCCAGACGCCGATGCTCCAGGGCGTGCTTGATCGTGTGAGCGGCGGTCAGCCCGACGATGCCGCCGCGGCGTTGGCCGCGATGATCCCACTGGGACGGATCGGCCGGCCCGAGGAGGTCGCGAACGCGGTCGTGTGGCTGTGCTCGGACGCCGCATCCTACATCACCGGTCACGCACTGGCAGTGGACGGTGGTATCCTTGCCACGTAGGCAATACGCAATACTAGGAAGAAGATCATGGATTCGGAGACCCTGCCAAACGACGGAGGGCTGTTCGCGGAGGTGCAAGAGACGCTTGCCCGCGCGCCGAGCATCGATGTGGACGGGGAGGAGTGGTAGGGCGATCAAACGTCGAACACGTCGTCGACAGGGTGAGAAAAGCCCGGCACAACGTTCTCTCCGTCGAGCATGTCGCCCATTGAGAGCGTCTTGGAGGGGCGCATATCCCTCGCGTGCGGTCGCAGGTCCGCCGGCCGCCACACGTCGATCGTTTCCGCGTGCGGCCAGACGACCCATATGAGCTGCGTCCCGCTATGAAGATAACGTTGCGCCTTGGCCGCCATATGGTCGGCGTTTTGGGATGGCGAGGCGACTTCGACGGCCAACTCAGGCGCGAAGGGGATGGGCTTGTCCCTGTCGGTGACGTGCGGGTATAACGCAACACCGTAGAACCCAACATCGGGGAGCAGGCCCGTGCGGGCGCCCTGGAACTTATACACTCCATCGGCGCCCGTGATGCGGCCGAGACGGCGCGGGCGGACGAACGCACCCAGGACGATAATAATAGTCGCCGCGATGCGCGTTGCCAGGTCTCCACTTCCCGCCATGCGAACGAGCACTCCTTCCACCACTTCGTACCGCCACCCATCCTCGGGCATGGTCAGCAGATCGTCGACCACGACGGGGCCGACCCCAGGGACGACCTCAGCCCATGGAGCCAACGTATCCGATGGGATGGTGTGTGTCCCGGTCATTTTGGTTCCCTTTCACTACCAACTGACATTAGCGCAGACGCTGTATTATGGCAACTAGAGGACCGTGGCTTGATAGGCCCTGGCGAGCATGGTCGGACGGCGCTTCTTGCACCTCGACTGCTTCCATTGTCACGCTCCTGCCTTGACTCCCGTACGTCGCTTTCCCCTATGATAGCAATCCGAACGCCCCTCCTACCTCGAAGATGCGGCCATTCGTCATCCAACGCGAATAGGATGCGCTGCGTTATCCATTCCTCGGGCTCTCCCACGCTGTCATCGTTGGCGTCCATCTAACCGGCGGCTGACAAGCCCTAACGTCAGGCTGGAGAGGCCGAGCAACACGGCAAGATCGAGCGCCAGCCGGCCCGTCACAGGGCCGAGCAAGGTCTGACGGACGGCCGAGGCCGCGTAAGTCGCCGGGCTGATCCAGCCGAGGGCGAGCAAGAGCGCGGGCAGGCGTGACGGAGGCACGACGACTGGACCCAGGCTGACGAGAACGGCCGTGACGATCAGGCTGAGGGCGCCGCCTGTTTCGGGTGTCCGCGCGGTGACACCGATCAGGGCGCCGATGCCGGCGAGGGGCACGGCGCACAGGGGAACGACGAGCAGGAACAGTGGGCTCGGCGTGAGCGGGACGCGCAGGATAAATGAGCCGAGCACGATTGTCACGACGAGCGTGGGGAGCGAGAGCAAGATGAAGGCCAGGACCATTGCGAGGAGCAGCATAGAGCGGCGAATAGGCAGGGTGGCGAACACGTCGAAGGCACCCATCACGCGCATGTACATGCAGTGGCTCTGCATGTTGTTCAGGGTACCGAACATCAGCGAGAGGACGATGTTGCCCGTCAGGATGTATGCCAGGACTTCCTTCCCGGACCCCTGTGCAAAGGCGCCGAAGGCCAGAATGGTGAGCAGGGGCACGAGGGTCGCCGTGATGAGTAGGGACCGCCAGGACCAGCGCCAGTTGGACAACTCGATCAGGAACAAGTCGAGCAGTTGCACCGGGAGCGGGTGCGGCTTACGAACCGGTGACATAGTGCAGGTAGAGGTCCTCCAATGTCGCGGAGTAGAGGCGGAAGTCGTCGACATGGTCGCGTCGCAGGTAGGACAGGGCCGCGGGAGCCTCATCCCAATCGAGCAGGACCAGCCAGTGGCCCGGATGGCGTTGCGTATAGGTCAGCCCATCGGGTAAGCGTGGCGGGTGTGCGGGAGTAAAGGATATCTCGAGGCGCAGTTTTCGGTCTACCTGCTGCTTCAGGTCCCCGGGGCGTCCCAGCGCCACGAGCGCGCCCGCGCGCATGATGCCGACGCGCTGGACCACTTTCTCGGCCTCGATCACGTCGTGGGTGATAAAGATGACCGTTGTGCCCCGATCCTCATTCGTCCGACGCAACACGTCCCATACCAGGGCGCGGCGCTGCGGGTCGAGATTGGCCGTTGGCTCATCGAGAATGAGGACTGGCGGCGATCCAGCCATAGCCGCGGCAAGCTGCAGGAGGCGTGCCTGACCCCCCGACAGGCGCGCACTGTAGGAGCGGCGGATCGCCGTGAGTTGCCACGTTTCGAGAAGGGCATCGCGCTCGGCGCGCGCCTCGGCGCGGCTCAGGCCGCGTAGGTGAGCCATGAAGTAGAGGGCCTCAGACACCGTTAGGACTCGTTAAACAATTACTTCCCGTTTTCGAGGGCACGCTCATAGTCGCTTTGCCCGCTGGGGGCGGGAAGTTATTCCTTGACGACTCCTTAGATTGTTCAGTGCCCCGCCACTTTGTGGCATGTAACCCACGTGCCTTGGTACGTGAAAAGGATCGGCGTCCAGTGGCTGTCCGAAGAGGGTGATGTGCCCGCTGCCGCCGCGCAGCAGGTTAGCCATTTGGCGGACCAAGGTGCTCTTGCCCGCGCCGTTGTCGCCCAACAAGCCAAAGACCTCGCCGCTATAAATCCGCAATGTGATATGGTCGTTGGCCGGTTGCGCCCGACCGGGATAGCACTTCACGAGATCCTGGATGTCGTAGACGAGCGGACCCAGCGCGTCGGACACAGGTCATCTACTCCTCTCGCCGCGAGCGTCCCTGGTGATCTCCCTTCGTAAACAAGGCCGGTTAGCGGCCGTGGCGCCTGGATGAGCGCGCGGACGGCCGGTACGCGGGCCGGGTGAGCCCGACGTGGTAGCCGGGCTTGAAGGCGGGCAGGTGTTCCGGCGGTTCCTCCGCGATGACCACCTCGGCCGGACGGCGGAACCGCTGAGCGACCGTCTTTACAGGCGGCGGGCAGGCGATGATTGGGGCGCTGGCCGTCGTGAGCGTCGTGGTCAGCGCGTAGGTCCGCCCCAGGCGTAGCGAGAAGCGCAGGTTGTGCCGCCTGTCCATGGTGAGAAAGAGCGTGGCGTTGTAGACGCGCGGCTTCTTACTCTGGCTGCTCAGATGCGAGATGACCGTGGCGCTGCGCTCACTGGAACGACTGCTGCAACTGGTGAGCGCGGACTGCCATATACTGAGGTGCAGGTATAGGCCCTTGTGATGATCGTCGTAGTAGTAGGGCCCGGTCAGCCGCCGACGGTTATCGCGGAACACCTGCACGTCGAGCCACACGCTCTTCTTGAGCGCCCATCCGCGCGCCAGGATGACAGGCGTGGGCGCCTGGACATGTTTCTTGGGCTTGGCGGCGCGTCGCGCCGGCTTGTGCACGACGTGCGGTTGCGCGCGAGGGAGGGGGGTAGGCAGCGCCGTCGACGTTGGAACGACCGTGGTCGTGCCGGTGACCGTGGTGGTGGGCGACGGCGTTGGCGTGATGGAATAGGGTGAGCACGCGAAGGTCGACCAGTGGCTGGGCGGGACCGGCGTGTTGGTCGCGGTTGATGTTGCCGTCGCCGTATTGGTGGTCGTTGGCGAGGCGGTTGCCGTGGCCGTGGTCGTCGGCGAGGCGGTTGCCGTGCCGGTCGCGGTTGGCGTGAGCGTCGCCGCGCCGACGGGCGATGACACAGCGGATGGCATGGCGGTACCCGTTCCGCTAAGGGGGATGGCGCCGGTGATGGTAACGGTCGCGGTCGTGACGGTACTGCTGATGGGAACGACCGTTTGTTGGGCGTACGACCCGTTATTGCCGGGCACGGCCCCGAGCGCCGTCGGCGTCGAGGAGGGGATGGCCGAGGCGGCCGCCGTCGGCGTGGCCGGACTCGTGCTGCCTGGAGTGGGCGTCGCCATGGGCGCGGAGAACGGAGTTCGCGTTGCAGTGGCCGTCGGGGTCGCGGCCGTGGTGGCCGTGGCTGTGATGGTCGGCGTCGGGGACGGTGTGGCTGTCGCGCTAGCGGTGGCGCTGGCCGTCGCCGTGTCCAGAGCGGTCGAGGTGGCCGAGGGCGACGGCGTGGCGCTGGGCGCGAAGAGGTATTGCTGGATGAACGGCGCGGAGTCCGTGCTCCAGTCGCTGCCGAGCAGACCAAAATCCTCGCGCTGCCCGTAGCAGGTCTGCCAGGTCTGCAGCGACTGGTCGGAGTTACGGTACGACCAGCTATCGGAGTAGGTGCCGTTGATCGGCCAGTAGCTCCAGCTGATGCCGCCAGGGATAGGAGCCGTTCCCGTGGGCAGGCTGGGATCGGGGTTGGGGTCGCCGTTGTCCATGTAGCCGGCAAAGGTGCTGAACCAGAAGCCGGAGTTGTTTGCGCCGGGCTCGGTCCCGTCCAGGATGCAGTTGTTGACATGGGTGCAGGTGCCGAACTCGCCCACCCACAGCGGCGCGGTATAGGGCTGGTTGGGGACACTGACGAAGCCAAAGGCGCGGTCCCACGTCCGGTAGAGGTCTGCGACGTTATTGTCTGGCTGATAGAAACGGTAGTCGTGCGGCGCGTAGACCAACTGGTTGCCGACGTTCAAGCTGACGGGATCGGTGGCCGCGCCCTGCAGGTTCTCGCCCCAGCCATCGTTGGGGAAGCTGCCGTCGGGCTGGCGGTAGGTCGACACGCCTTCGACAAAGATGAGCCAGTGCGGGTTAATGCCCAGAGCCTCATTGCCGGCCTGCGTCGCCGCCTGCTGCCAGTCGGTCGCGTCGTTGTTGGCGCCGCCGCATGGGCCCCAGTGCGCCTGCGAAAGATAATCGCCGCAGGAGGCGGGCGCGCGGCCCGAGTGGGGCTCGTTGCGCAGGTCCAGGCCGATCACAGCGGCATCGTTGGCAAAGCGGCGCTCCACCGTCTGCCAGTCGTCGTGCCAGTTCTGCGCGGTGTAGCAAATGTAGCGGGCGGTGGTGGGCAAACAGGGATTGGCGCGGTTGTACCACAGCCCGTTCTCCTCGGGCCCCCAGGCTGCCTCGGAGCGGTGGTTGTCCAGGATCACGTAGAGGCCCTGTCCACCGGCGTAGTCGACGATGGTCTGCATGATGTCGAGCGCGTGCAGGCCCACGAGGTTCCCGTTGGGACCGAGCGCCTCGACGCCGGTGTCGGGCAGGCAGGTCAGGTGGACGCAGATGGGGCCAAGGTCGCTGACCACGGGGTTGCGCTCGACCAGCTCATTGGAAAAGGGCAGGCGGATGGCGTTGAAGCCAAGGCTCTTGATGCGGTCGA
>JAABUX010007003.1_pt1 | contig 13329 bp, 27 predicted proteins | sample 5561851 | NCBI WGS metagenome assembly JAABUX01 (sample SAMN10711883, study PRJNA513361) | rock metagenome | isolation source: Antarctica rocks | place: Antarctica: Victoria Land, Richard Nunatak red sandstone | collected 2016-01-03 | reverse complement strand
GTACCACTGCGAGCTCGACCCGTCGCCGCGGTCGACCATCGCGCTCGCCTTCAGCCCGGATGGCCAGCGCTTTGCGTCCACCCAGTGCGTCACATCGAATGGCTTCAGATTGTTGGAAGGCTGTTGCCCTGTGCTCGAGACACGACCCTTCTGTTATTGTATGTGGAAGCAAGTGCAGCAGCACCACGTCGGCGCCTCGGGCTGAATCTTTGACCCCTGCTGTCTTGTCGCTGTCGTTGCGTCCGCTCGCTTGCTAAAGACTGGGGCGAATGGCATTGTGCAGCGGCGACCACACTGTGAAGATTATCTGCTGCCGGACCGGGCGCACGCTGCAAGTGATGCACGGCCACATGCGGACGCCGTGGGTGGTGCGCGGTTTTCCCACTCTCCTCCGCCTTGCTGCCTGTGTTCCAGTCGCTTTGCATGGAACCTCAATTGACGCGATGGCTTCTCCCATCAGGCACACTCACACACCTGAGCCGCAGCACCTTCGCCCAGCAACGCTGCTGGCCCGAGGCTTGCTGAAAATATCCGAGCTTCCTTCGGCCGACAGCCGACGAGTGCTGATGCTGACCGTGACTCTGCTGCCCACGCTGCAGGTGCGCTGGCACCCCACCAGCGACCGGACGCTGGCCAGCGGGTCGCTGGACCACCACGTGCGCATCTGGGACGCCCGGACCGGCGACTGCATCAATCACCACGACTTCGGTGCGCCGGACGTCTTGGCCAGCGGCCTGCTGCTATGTCGCTCTACATAGCCTGTGTGTGATCTCGAGCATACGTAGTACGTCTGGAATCATGATTTGGAATCACCTGTGGCTCTGTGGCTGCAGGCAAGCCAATTGCTTCGCTGGCGTTCCACAGCAATGGCCGCCTCCTGGCCGTGGCCTCAGGGCACAGGGTGCGCTTGCCTCAATGCCACTTCTCGGTGAGTGCATCCTGTGCATCTCCTGGAAATGGACCGGCAAGGCATGGTGCTGGACATACTGTGTACTGACTTGTGGAATTGGTGGGCAGCGCCTAGAGCGACGGAGATTTGCAGGCCTGCATCCGGCATGCCCCTGTCTCCCATTTCACATCCTGGGCAGTTGCCAGGGTTCGCCGCGACCATGCCTGACCCTTGGGGCCCATCGCGCTGCAGCTCTTCATGTGGGAGTGGAGCAAGGCGGGCGCGTCCCCGTCGGACTTCGACAGCGACGTGGAGCACGCCTGGAGCCCGCTGGTCGTGCACAAGACACGGCGGTCGCTGCGGGCGGTCCACTTCCATCCGCACGGGGCGCCCCTCATGCTTACTGCTGAGGTGAGGTTAGAAAAGTCGTCATAGAGGCAGCAGACTGGACACTTAGCCTCGCGGCCAGGTACTCGCCTCGAGATGTGCTGCTCGGTCCTGATTGTTAACACTCATGCTCGACACACAGGCACCTGGGTTGGGCTCTGCTAGGGCAATGTTTTCAAGGCCCTCACCGATGGCGCGCAGGTTGCCGTGGACACCCCCAACGCGCCGCCCGGGCGGCCGCACTTCCTGTCGACGCCGGCGCCGCCGACGCCGGGCGCCACCGCCGACGTGCTGCCGGCGCCGGCGGGGATGCCCTCCACGCCGCCGCCGGTCGTGCCGGCCGCGGGCCTGCGCACCTACCTGCGCGGCCGGGACATCCTGGTGCGCTGCTCATCAGCATCTGGGCTATGCTCTCTGTTTGTAACCAATGGAGCCTATGTAATCTATGATGCTCGGCTTGTCTCGGCGCTGGCTATGCTGCAAAAACACCTCTGATGCTGCAAGGGTGAAACAGGTACCTGCGAAAACATGCTGTTTGCTGCCCAAGCTGACCAGGACGTCACATTGGGCCGAGTTGGCCTGCGCTGCTTCCAAGACTGCCATCATGCCGCCATGTAGCTGCACTGTTGATGGCCGTTCGCGCCGGTCAGTTCCACATGACACATTTGCAGGCCCAGACGAACCCAGGGCGTCACGCGCTCATCGCTCCGGCGGGCGGCGTGGTCATGAAGGCGGAGGATGAGGACGCGAAGCAGGGTATCGTGGGCGGGGGCTTGGTAAAGCAGGAGCCTGCCTTCATCGCGGACCTGCTCGATCTGCCTGCCCGTCACAGGAGTCCTGCGCCCGAGCCGGCGGAGGTACGTGCCATGACATCATCCTCGATCAACCACGTGTTCAGGCGTATGATCGAGGGGACACGGCTGAGTATGGAGATTACGACCGAGGGCACGCCCATTTTGCCTCGATGGCGTCGACCCGATGCATGCTTCCTCCTTTTGTGCGGCGGGCATGCTGCCAAAAAGGTACCGAAGGCCAACATGGTGATGACGGCTAAGACGTCCTTGATCACCTCCTCAAGGGTTGGTCTATGTTGCACTCACAGGTCGACGATGTCCACCCTGACGCTGCGGAGGACGCCGTCGGTGCTCTGAGCCCCGAAGACGCGGCGGCGCCTCTGGCGGCGGATGCTGCCGTCAGCGAGGCGGGTCCGTCAGCAACGGACCAGAGCAGCCCGGACAGCAGCGATGGGATCCCGCCCAGCGAATCGATCGGTATTGCCCCAGCAGCGGCGGCGGCGGACGTACGGCGCCTGCGGCGTGGCAGGTAAAAAAGACCCCCTGGCTTTAGCAAATCAAATTTTGCATTAGGACGTACCGAGGAGATAGGCATATGTGTCACTTTTCCGCCAAGTAATTTCTTCAGACACGGGACGGAGGAGGGCAAGGTGAATCGGCGCAAACAAGCGTTTGTTCTGTTGCAGGCGCAACGGACGTCACCTGGCGCGCCTCGCAGAGGTGCTCGGTGAGGCCCACGGCTCTCCGGCCGCCGCGGCGCCGGAGCACGCGGCGGCGGCAGCACCGGGGGCATCGGACCGCAGCCACTCCCAGGTATGCGCTGTATTGGCAGCCTTATGGGCATCAGCGTAGAACGCCCGTGTGCGACTGCGCTGTCCCTTGCTAGCCCAGCTTCTGTGCATCGGAACACGCGGACAAATCCGCCGCAGCTGAGCGGTGGCTTTGACACGTCGTTAGTATGTACTCTGGCATCGCATCGGTGCTGCCGGGACGACAGTGGCTTCATCATGACCCTGCGTGGCTCAGAACAAATACCAGGCGGCGCTGCAGCGGCTGCGCTCGGACCCGACGTGGCTGGGCATGGACCCCACCAAGCGCCAGGAGGCCTTCGAGTCGCTCTGGGGTCAGTACTCCATCAAGCAGTGGCAGGCACGCCTCCACACGCCATCTTCTCGCACTGTGCCGGTTCGGCCCGCAGATGCCAAGTCACACGGAGCCCGAGCCAGAGATTGAGACAGTTGAACAGTGATTATTTCACGATGTTGGTGAGTGTGCGGAGCATAGTGAACCTGGTATGATGCCGACGAGCGCTGCAATGTGGTCTGCGCAGGAGCGCACGGCATTGGGCACGCTCGAGCGCGCGAAGGAGCTCGTAGCGTTCCACACGACGGCGGTCACGGCCATCCAGCGGCGTGTCGATGCCGCGACGGCAGCCGAGTTGCAGGTCCGCTTGAGTTGCACCCATTTGCATGACTGAACTACTATATCCTCGTCTCGACATAATGCTGGTCTGGCGGGTGAACCGAACTTCAGACGACATGCTATCAGCCGAGGCCAATGCGCGCCCATGCTATGGTGCAGGCCCAGCTGGAAGTGGCGCTGGCCGAGAGCGGCGAGGAGGCCAATGCGGCACCGACAGATGCGGATGGCGGCTGTGCCGGCAGCGAGGTCGAAGCCGGCAGGGCTGCCGAGGCCCGGAAGGACCTCGTGAAGACCAAGCTCGCGGTGGAGCTGGTGCAGGCCGAGGCCCGCACGGCCGCGCAGGTATGCGTCCCGTCGACATTCAGATTTGCGCACGATGGCATAGTATGATGTCGACTTCCACTCTGCCGCAGCCAGTCACTATGCGTTCTGTGCTCATTGTAAGGATAGCAACTGAGTACGTTATGTCAGCTATGGTTGACTGCCAGCGGATCTTTGTGGCTACCTTAGCCTCAAAGCCTGCAAGTCAGAATTTGGCATCACAGTGGCCAACCGTCTCAAGCTAGGCTCCTTCGCTCCCGTGGTGACTGGCACAATTTCACGGCAGGAGGCACAGCGTCTGGACGACGCCGCCAAGGAGGCGATGCGCACGCACCATGCGCGCCTCGCAGAGCTGGTCGCGCTCGAGGCGCGACTCATCCAGCCGTCCGCGCCGCGTGGGGGCGCCGCCGCGGCATCGCCGCTCGATCCGCCCGGAGCAGCGCCCGCCGATTGCGGCGGCCTTGCAGGCGGCGCATCGCCCGACACTTTGGATCCGGCCTTGCTGGCCATGGTCATGGACGAGCAGAAGCCGCTGCGGCTGCAGGCCTCCGGCCGCAACGAGAGCCAGGACGAGGTATGCAGTCTATGCCGTCGGTCGGGTGAAGCACAGTGAATGCGCAAGCATGCTGTTTGCAGTGGGGTATTGCGGTGTCGTGGTCATGACTATAAATTCGGCAGCGAAGGTAGGAATGTGAGCGCTGTGCTGGGCATACGTGTGCTCAACCTGAGCGCATGGTCGGCTGCGTCGCACAGGCTCTGCTGCGGCTGCGGGTCGCGAACCGGCGCGCGATGATCCAGCAGCCCAACCTGGCGGCCGCGCTGCCGGCGCTGGCGGGGACGCTGCCGCCGGCGGTCGCGCGGCGCCTCGCGGACGTGGGCCCCCAGGACCGGCGCCGGGACGGCGGCGTGCGCGCCGCGCTGCAGCCGCAGGCCCCCGCGGGCCCCTGGCAACCGCCCACACTTGGCCAGGTGCAAACTCAGATTGCTCGCATTCCCGGTGTCCAGCTGCATGATCTCTTGCTCAGTCAATGTCAGGATCGTACACCAAGCTAAAATGACGCTGTGCAGCCCACTGACAATGATGACGGTGTTCTGATGGCAAACCATGGGATGCAGGAGCATGGGGTGGGTGCTCGGTTGATCCCCCCGGCGCGGCATGCACGGCCTGGCGTTCCGCCGGCTGGTGTTCCACCACCTCAGCCTCCGCAGCTCACTCAAGGCCGCAGAGGGGGCCTGCTCGTTCCGGACGGCACCCCGGCTGTCCGCGCCAACCGCTTCGGGACCAGCCCGCCAGTGCAGCTGGGGTTCGCGCCCCAGGCGCGTTACCTGTCTGATGCCCCGGCCATGCACTACGTAGTGTTGCGCGCTGCTTGCTGGCCCAGTATAAGTGAGGAGTCGGAAGGTGGACAGCAGATGGGTAAGCAACCCGATGCGGACGTGCTTGCCGACGCGACGCCCCTTGCATTGCGCCAATCTTTGATGCATGTTTGATTTGAGACTGTTGGTTTGCAGGGTTGGGTCCCACAAGGTACGGGCGCTCCGCTGAACGAAGCGGCCCGGCAGCCGGCCGGCATCTGGGGTCCCCCCGTGGCGCCGCCGCCGCCGGCACGCAACGCAGCGAACGATGCGCCAGGCCGACAGGAGGTCCAGAGCCCCGCGACGCCCGTCGCCGGCTCCACCGTGCTCGCAGCAGCTGCCGCGCAGGCACGTCCTGATGGTCCTGCGACCCGTGCAGCAAACTTGACTTGGGTGGCCGGTCCCTTGGCGGCGGGTTCACGTTGCTGAAAGAGCCCATACCACGCACGTACTAGCTGACCAGTGCCGAAACAAAGTGCCCGACGCACCTTTGACATCGCACATTGCGCCACCAGCTTTGTGCCCATGCTTCGCATCAAGCAGTGCGGCAGCTGAGAAGTCCAACCACTAGACCCATCCTGATCTGCTCAAAAGATGAGTGATGTCTGCCACAGGTGGCAGCATGGCAGCAGGAGCTCGTGGCAGATTACGGCGGGACCCCGGCATTGGAAGCGGACGGCCCTGCGGGGGGCGTGCCCAACTGGGGGACGGGTGACAGCGGGGCAGTCCGGCCGCAGGCGCCGTCGCACCTCACCCGCTGGGGCGTGTCCAGCGAGCAGGACGCGGAGTGGCAGGCGCTGCTGACGGCGCAGCAGGTGTGCACTGACGCATGTGCACCATTGGTTGCGTGATCTGTCGCTCGCTGCTCTGAGGCAATTTTGGTCAGCTTGCTATGAGATGCGGCCACTCAGCCTACAGTTGGTCTCACCATCACATCATGGGCGGTGCAGCAGCCATTGGCGCGCCGTGCTGTGCAGCGTAATCCTGCGGACTTCTAAAAGGCGACCTGCCCCTGCACACCAGCTGATGACCACCATTCCGTTGCGACAGGTGGCCCGCGGAGTGCTGGCGCCCTCGAACCCCGGTCTCGGCCAGGACGCGTGCGCCGCCGCGGCCGCCGCCAGGGCCGCCACCGCCCTGCGCGAGACCATGACCAGCGGTAGCGCGGCCGCGGACGGCGCCGTACCGCGGGGCGCCCGCGCTGGCGTGTGTGCACCTGGCAGCCAGCTCCCGGCGCGAGATGCTGCGGCCAGGGAGCGCAACAGGACGGCGCGGGAGCGGTACGCCAGGCGCGTCGGGCTGCGCCTCGCCGCGGCGCAGCGCCCAGACGATGTCGCGCAGGGACCGGGCACCTCGGTTGTCGGCGGCCTGCTCAGGTGCTTTCAATGGATTTCGGCTCTGCCTCAAACGCCGGAGGTTCATCAGAATCACTGCAAATTGAACCTCCCAACACCCCTGGCTGCAGTAACGGTGTCAAGCATATGGCCTGGAAGCTGCCCTTGCGAGGCTTAGAACAGAGCACCACATCGGAGTTGCAAAGCGTGATGCTGAGCCATGTCGTCACCTGCTGCGCTGCAGCACCCAGCCGCCGACGCCGGCCGCGCCTCCAGCGACGCCCGCCGACGCGTCGCCGCCGCCGGAAGTGGCTGCTTCGGCGGACCCGCCACCCCCCGGGCTGACCGCCGGCGGCGGCAGGGGCGCCGCCCGCTGGCGGCCTGCCGAGCAGGCGCCAACCGCCAGCCAGGACGGCAGCTCGCACTGGCCCGGCGGAGCGGACACGCCGCCGCTGCGGCCCGAGTCCGAGGGTCAGCCGCACGACCCGGCGCTGCAGCCGGACACGGCCGCGCAGACGCCGCTGGCGCTCAGCGAAGACCCCTGGTGCGGCCACAGCCTTGATGCTTCTCAATCGAGTCAGCTGAAGTATTCGTCTTTGCATTGATTATTGCTGTGCAGAGACGAGTTGCTTGATCCCCATACGTCTCAATCGCTGTGTTGGACAAACAATGTCTCATACTGTGGCCTGTTTTGACGCAAGTCTGGTTGCCTCATATTATTCATTGGTTGCGGTTGCAGGACTTTCTACATGGACGTCGCCGGTCCCCTGCTGTCCGCCGAAGAGCGGCAGGCGGGCTCGGAGGCCGCCGCCGCGGCCGCGCGGGACGGCCAGCCGCGCGAGTCGGCGGCCCAGGCGGCGATGGCCGTGGCGCTGCGCTCCGGGAGCGGCCGGTGGGGGGGCTTCGGGCCGGGCGCCGACTGGGGCCGCGCGGCGCAGGCGGCGGTGGGCAACACGACAACCTCGGCGGCCGACGGCGCCTCTGTCGGGGAGACCGCGGACAGCGCTGAGCAGCCGCCGACGCCCGACGGTCCCGGGTCGGCGGATGTTGCGACGCCGGACTTGCCGTCCGCGGCCTGGCCAGAAACCCCTGCAGAGGTCAGTCGGACAAGTTTCTGCGTGCACATTGCGCCTGGCGTTGCTTTCATGGTTGGACTTAGCGTTATCGCCGCCTCTAGCTGCGCATTTTGTCACCGCGGTTTTGCCGCGGTGCGTATGAGGCCTGCCTCATGTAGTGAAGCTTTGTGACATGCATGGGGCGGCAACTGCCCTCACATCAGATGCATGTCCAACCAATGTCCTTCCGCTCACATGCTCCCGTAGTTGACAGCGTGATTTGCCTCTTTGGTCGCAGCTGCGCCGCATACCTAACGAACCACGGGGCAGGCCGAGCTACGCGCATCATCCGGAGCTACGCCGCACAGTGGCGGAGAGCGCTGCCGCGGACGAGCTCGCTGGCGGCCACCGCCGGCCGTCGCCGCTGCTGGATTCCGCCACCGAGTCGCAGCTGCGGGAGGCGGAGCGGCAGGCGCGGGCGGACGCGCCCTCGCCGAGGCAGGCGCCGGGCAGCGTCCCGCTGGTCGCCAGTCCCACGGTGACGATGACGGACGGAACCCGCGGCGGTGCTCCAGGCGTGCCCCCCGTCACCGATGTGCCTGGCGACGAGGTGGAGGGCCGTGATGCGGCCGCATGGCCGCTGGCGGCTCAGAGGAGACACGCGCCTCGGCCGATGGCGGCAGCAGCAGCAACAAGCGCAGGGGCTCTTCCGGCGCCACCAGTGCGGCAGTGGGAGGCCACGGCTGTTGTGGAGGGGCACGGCGGCACTGGTACGCCGCCTTTGACCGCGCCCTTGCCAGGGGGCGGCAACGATGCTGTCGCCACAGAGGCTCTGGAGCCACCGCACTGGTCAGTGTCGGCCAGCGAGCGCGGCGACGATGCGGTGCCCACGGTCATGGCTGCTGGTCCCCACGCAGTCGGCGCGGACGTCCCAAGCGCGCGCTTCGCAGCCCAGATGGCAGCCGCCCAGACCCTGGCCGTAGGCGGTCAGCCAGCGGCGGCGCCGGCGCCGGCGCAGGACAATTTCTGGCAGCACCTGCAGAACTTCAGGCCGCCTGGGCGGGCGGCGGACGGCCGACCTCACCACGCAGACGTGACGCTGCAGCAGTTGCAGGCGGAGAACCAGCGACAGCAACAGCGGCACCAGCAGATGATGGCGGTGAGCTTATTTGCCTGACACAGCCTTGCTAGCACAAGCGTGTCAGCCTGCACCTGGCACAGGATCGCTTCACCTCGTCTCAACCAACTGCGTGTGCAAGGCATCTTCTCAGGCTGCAGACAAAAGTGGACGGTTCCCGGCCTGATTGATGTCAACATCGCGTGGTGGCTGCCCCGTCAGCATCTGCTTTGAATGGCCGTACTGCTCTGTGCAGAATATACAGGCGCAGCAAGCAGTGCAAGATGCGCAGCTAGCCGAGCGCCAGGCACGGGCTGCCGAGCTGCGGGCGCGGCACGCGGAGTTGGCAGCGCAACACGCCGAGCTCACGGAGCAGATGGCTGCGCGGGGCGTGGCGGTCCCAGCTGCGGGGCGCGCAGGCGACTACCAGGCGATGCTGCTCAGCCTGCCACAGAATGTGCAGACACAGGTGCAGCGCGAGTCCTCAGTTGAGAATGAGACAGTCCTGTAGACATAACACAAGCCTGCCGCACAATGGTTGGTTCGACGGACGAATTTGTGTTGAGACCGCAGCGCTCATATGCGTCATGGCACCCCCTCTGGAAGCGCTGTGTAGCTGTTGCTTGTGTTGCCTATCCGCAATGCAGCTGGTCCAGCTGCAGGCGAGCAGGGCTCAGCCCCTCGTTTCCTGTCGCACAGGTCATCTTGGCGCTGAACGGCATGAACCCCTACGATGTTGCGCGCAACGGGCCAGCTGCTGCCGGCACCGCCGGGGCAGCATTCCCTCAGGGAGCACAACCCGCCGGGAGTCAGGCCGAGTCCGCCGGGACGGCGGCTGCACCGTCGCCGCTGGAGCGGCCGGCAGCCCCGCCACCTGCGCTGAACCCCTCGCCGCCCGTGGTGCCGCTCCACCCCGTGCTTTCCCCCGACTGCGTGACTGCGTATAAGTTGTTCGCTCTTCATCGATAGCTGCATTACTTAATTGCTTTCGAATAATGTCATTGATTGCTGGTCAACACGGCTGTGTAAAAGCCATGCATCGTTTCAAATAGATTCCGGTTGTCCTGCATGTCACGCCGTAGGCGACTTGCAACATGTGCCAGAGCCCAGGTTGCTGACACCCTGAGCTAGCAACTCCGTCATGTGTGCCTCCTCCGCGCAGAGCTCGCTGCCGCCGTCGATGGTCCAGATGGGGTGGGAGTACCCGGTGCCGCCGCCGCCCAGCAACGCGCTGATGGGCCTCATGGGCGACGGCCCCTTCGCCGCCGGCGCCGGCCAGCCCGCCGGCTTCCCCCTGCCCGGGTGCGCTGACTGCCTGACACGGCTGAGTGCAGGGCATAGGCAGCAACGCCTACGAGTGCGTTTGTGTCCTTGCCCTTTGCCATGCGCCGCGCGATGCACAATACCGGCGGGTTCTGGAGTTTTGCTGACCTGGAAGCCTCACATCTGCTGCTGCATTTTGTGTCGCCTATTTTGCTGCGCCTGACCCTATGCCTGCATGGGAACATGCTTTCGCTATGCTGAGCAAGACATAGCAAAGGAGGGTGCTTTCGACAGGGACTGTAGCGGTGTGTTGCGCTGCTGACGGGGCAGCAAGCTGTTGTGAGCAGGGATGCAAACCGGGGCTGCAACCGTGCGGCAGGAGCGGACGCCGCCAACCCTGCGCACCAGGCGGGCGCGGAGGCGGCACAGCAGCACCTGGGCCTCGCGGCCGCCGCGGCTGCGCTCATAGGTGAGGCTCAGTGCTTGCTACCTCGTGAAGGAGCTGCCCGCCAAAACCGTCCCGGTACTCGCGTGGCAGGCGGCAGGACCCGTGTTTAGCTGTGCGAGCCGCCGTCGTTCGCATTGAGGGATAGCTGATGCCGCAGTCCGGAGGCGAGCAACGTCAGGACTTTCATACATGGTGCCGCCTGTGCTGTCATACCGTATTGCGAGGTGTCTGTTGTGCCGTCTGACACGCATGACAGGCCGTAAGTGGACGTGTAGGATCCGAGCGGCCGTGCCGGGTGAAGTTGAAGGTGTTCTCCTTCGACTCGTCGCGGCTGCGCAGCACCATGGCGGGCGCGGTGCCGCAGATCATCATCCCCGACGCGGTCCTGTGTTCCGAGATGGGCGTCCACTTCTCGCCCTGCGGACGCTACCTCGCCGCCTGCATCGCCTGCCATGTGCGCACCAGCACCTGACTCCTGGCGTTCATTGGTCAACCACCCCTGCGGTTCCTCCTCTACGGCACCGCAGTATACGTCACCTGTTGTCGGCCAGCACCTGTGTAGTCACCGCTAATGCAGGTACCTGGGCTGTTCATCCCCAGCATTGTTTTGATGTTTCTTTCTACACGATGACGCAACAACATCTGCAGCGCATGCACGCTGACTGTGTCGTCCGTGGTTTGCTGCAGGTGCCCTCCGAGCAGCGCGCGCTGGCGAAGCTCTGGGAGGTCGCGGAGCGCAACCGCGAGTTCGGAGCAGGCGACCCGGAGCCCCAGTCGGTGCGCCTAACAATAACATTCATATGCGCGTTGCAAGCTGCGCCTTTTGTGTGCGGCACACAGGTGCTGCATGTGCATGGGTGCCCACCGTGTTGTGCAGAAAACCGAAATACGAAACTGACATAGTCTCCTCGAGACAACCTGCAATTGCCCACTCACGCTTCCAGAATAGTGAGGCTTGAGGACCAGTCTGTGCAACGCCGCTGCGACATTGTTTCGTGCTCGGCAAGTGTCTTGCCGTGAATGATTTGCGTTATATGCGCAGGTGGTGTATGAGCTGCGCATCTACAGCATGGAGCCCGGCAGCTTCGGCTCGGTGGTGCGGTCGCGTCAGGTCAAGGCCCCGCACTGCATCACCAGCATCCAGTTCTCGCCGACCTCCGAGCACCTGCTCATCGCCTACGGCAGGTGCAGCAGCCATCTTATCAGCTGCTATGCTGGAACCACCTTCAACTCTAATCGCAAATGTTTACCACAAGAAGCTACAGTACCATAGGTTGCTGGAGCAGCTGGCTTGTTGTTCAAAGAGTCTCGTGAGCAGGGACAATACGGCCTAGCCATCAGACTGATCACCACTGTGACAAGAGGCGGAGGGGTGCGTCCCGTATATTTGAGCACCCATGTGCGCGCAGGCGGCACCTGTCGCTGCTGCGGAGCCTGGCCAGCGACGGGCGGACGCTGATCCCAGTGCACACCATCCTGGAGCTGTACCGCGTCTCGGACATGAGCCTGGTGTCCGTCATGCCCTCCGCCGAGGACGAGGTCAACGCCGCCGCCTTCAGCCCCCTCCCGGTGCGCCCTCAATGTAACCGCAGGCATCAGGACCTCGCCCGCCGCATCGTGGTGCCTGCCCTGCCATGCACAACTGCCGCGCCTCAGCCGCCACACAGACGCGGATTGCACGCGTGGCCTGCGGACGCAGTGCATCATGCCGTCCTGCTCTCTCTGGGCATACTTGAAGTGCTCACGTCCAGGAGGACGGGCCATCAACTCTATGGTGGAAAGACCGAACCCCAGCACATCTCTTCCCTGCTGTCCGCTTCCAGCTCAAGGGTCTTGGTCTGACCGGAGCATGCCAGGACGCCCTGCAGGGTCACGGGCTGGTGTACGGCACGAAGACGGGGCGGCTGCGGATGCTGCGCAGCGAGCGCGTCGCGCCGCCGGGCATCGTCGACAATGGCGCCGCCGGCGGCCGCGACGACGCCATGGACCTGGACGGAAGGTGCGCAGGACGTCGCACAACCCTGCCTTGTGACCTGGGACCAGCCCACTTCGTTGCCAGTGCTTCGCAGCCTGTGGAGGAAATCAGGTACCAAGAGGTGCCTATAAGGCAGTTGCGGCAGAAGACCACCCGTTCAATGCTGATATTGCTCCATTGGCGGCGTGCAGTGAGTCGGATGGCGATGACAACGACGCCGGCGCCGGGGCCGCCGAGCGCGCCGCCGCGCAGATCTTCCAGGGCCTGCCGGACGACCTGCTGGCCGGCATGTGACCGATGTTCCGGCCAGTGCAGCCACGTCAGACCAGCCCCAGCACCGTTCTTGATTCCGCGAACATTGTCAGGAGCAGCCGTCTGGCGAGCTGCCAGCAGTCTGATGATGGCGGCTGTTATGATGATTCATCTGAGAGTCAGAGCTCTGACACCCCTTCTGCCCACACCAACAAGTCGAGAGATGCTGGCAGCGCCTCCGCACTGGAGCTGCCGTCGTCAGCGTGTCAGCACACTTGCTAGCGCCGCATTCTGGAACACTGTCAGGGCATGCTCAGTCGTCGAGGTGGTACATGGTTAGTCAGGCTCCACAAAGGATAGTAGCCGCAGACAGGAGCAAAACCATCACAGGATCGCTAGGCCCACACTGCTGCTCGGCCGTTCATGAGTTCATTTCTATGCTGTAAGGCGTCAGGTGGCATCTGTTGAGTGCATGTTGACGGGTTGCAGACAGGTACTCGGTAGGTTTTCTGTAACCAGCTCGCCTAGTCTACCGCCAGTGCTTCGTCAGCATGCCTACTCGACCCGCAGCAGCAGCTTGTTCTTCTTGCCGCAGGACAGGAGCACCAGTCTGCCGTCAATCAGGTCATCCTCCGACATCACGTACCCCTCGTCGTCGACCTTGCTGTTGTTGACCCTCAGGCCGCCGCCCTGCGGTGGCACAAGCGGTGTCATGC
>JAABUX010007002.1_pt1 | contig 13330 bp, 27 predicted proteins | sample 5561851 | NCBI WGS metagenome assembly JAABUX01 (sample SAMN10711883, study PRJNA513361) | rock metagenome | isolation source: Antarctica rocks | place: Antarctica: Victoria Land, Richard Nunatak red sandstone | collected 2016-01-03 | reverse complement strand
CGCCTTGTGTACGTCGCGGCATTGTGCCACATGCTGCGCTCGCAAAAGCTTCGCTCGTTGCCGAGAGGCATCTAGCTATGCCACCACACGCCGTCTCTGCTCACGCAGTATTCTGGACGATGGCACAACTCTGGAACAGATCATGCACCCTGTGAGAGACACAGCATCAGCAGCAGCGCATTGTCCGGTACATCAAGGAGCTCGAATTAGTGTATTCTCTCCGCACACAGGCACCTGTGGTACGGTCCGGAGCAGCAGCAGCGTCGCCGCCGTCGACCTCCATGTCGTCTTCCGCTGTGCCGGCGGCCTTGGCCTCGCCGCGCAGGCGGTCGATGCAGTTCAGGGTCGTCCGCGGCTGCCCGGTCTCCAGGCTCGCCGTCGCCAGCAGCAGGAGCACCTGCGGTTTCATTTCATTTAAGGAGCTTTGTGGTGCCGATTGGTGGCGCATGCCTATTGAGGGCGACTTGTGGACTCTGAAGACGGATTGTCGCTAAACATCAGGTATTGCCAGAGTGACAGCCGAACTCGAGGCTGACGTGCAAGGTGTGCACGTCGTAGCGGTGAATTAACCACGCCTGCTGGACGCTCCTGCAAGCTCCCAACCCTAGAAAAGGCTCGTACCCCAACCCTAGCCCTTATTTTGGCCCTGGCCCTGACCCTGACCATGCTGCATGTCTGTATGGGCATTGGTAGGCTTGCCCGGTGGTTGAGCAGTGATGCGGCTCGGCTCATCTCGACGAAGCCCGGGTGCGCCTCGTCCACGGCCAGGCCGTTGAGCAGGTCAAAGGCGGCTCCCAGCAGGGTGCAGGCATCCTCATTGTCTTCAGCACCAAGCAGCGCATTCCCCTGTGCATATGCGGGCGCAGAACGTGTCTCGATGTGACTACTTTGCATGTGCGTACACTGCTGTGCAGTCGAGCTGCAATCAACAAGCCTCATTACGGCTGGCATGGGTCGAAACATGCAGGTGCACCGCGCGTGCGCCAGCGGACAGGTGCCTGCAGGACCTGTCCAGTGCAATGGTAGGATGCTGTACGTGATCCAACGGTCATCGTGCCTGCCCGGAGAACATCTTGATGAGCTGGAAGGTGAGGTCGCAGCTCAGTGGGGCCGGCAGCCACTCGGCGGCCACTAGCTTGCGCGCCTGCTGCATCATCTCATCCGCCAGGTCCTGTGCGGTATGTCAAGCTGCGCTCAATTGTTATGCAGGCTATCGGCGGGCATTTTTGCGATTGCATGGTAAGCGCACATCTCACAGCTATTGCACCAGCGATAGTCCGCCAACGATCACCACTCGGCAGAACGTTAGGTGCGTGTTCGTGTGCCCTGCCAAGGCCGCACCCTCTGCTTGAGCGCCCACGCGACGCGAGCACGCTCGGTGAGGACGTCGAACATGGTCTGCAGGTGGGCCTCGCGCATCGCCGTCGGCACCTCCGGCCCCGTCACGTCCTGCTCGCACGCAGCGGCCGCGCGATTGGAGGCTAACCAGAATTAAAGCGAGTTCTGCCACATGTCTTAGAGACGCAGCATCGCAGGCTGTATGCACACCTGCATGCCCATAGCACAGGTGCGCGCCAATGAACACTGTATGAACAGTATCAATATGTTGTTGTCGCAAAGAGTGTGTCAGTACGATCAGTGCGGAAGGCGAGACCCCCATATGGCCGCCGCCGGCACGCAGGCGCATCCGAGCGGAGTGCAGGGAAGGCAGGTCGACCCACCTGGCCGCTGCGGGTGCCCAGCTGCAGCGCCCGCCCCAAAGCCGCCTCCGCAGCCTCCGGCTCACCCGCCTCGGCCCACATCTTGCCGGTCTGCGGCGGCAGCATCTTTCGGTCTGAGACATTTGTGAAAATATTCCTCTAACTACGTCATGTCCTCTACGACGATGTAGATGTTCGACCCACACCGTTACCCTTGCAGGCAAGCAGGCGGGGTGACTGCCGCGAGAGAGTCTACATTTACACGTCTGAAGCCCGGTAGAAGACACATGTCCGCCAATCGATGTCGGCTTCACCGGCTCAACGTCTGTTTGCCAGCAGTCACGAATGCCCGAGAGACACACCGCACGTCTTTGTGAATGCGCAATCAGCACCTTGTGGAGAAGCTCCAGCTTCGTGCTGCGGCCCTCGTCAGACAGTTGCTCCTCGCGGCACAGGCTTAGAAGGTCGCTGCACGGCAGTGGATGCAAGATTTTGTTACGCCCGAACTAGTTCAAGAAGTCAGGCAAGAATCTCTGCGCCTTGCTCCTGCGCAACAATGCCGTTCGCAGGCACTGCCGCCGTGGGAACATGCTCAGTATGAGTAGCATGGGCTACGGCAAGGGAGGCGCACCAGCAGGTTTGCCGCAGGCGAGCGTTCTCGCGCGTCGCTGCATCAGGAGCGGCGTTGTGCGCTTCCACCGCAGCGTTCTGCGGGACACAGGCTGCACCGCTTGAGGTGGTGAAGGGGTCCTGGAGGGGGATCCGATGGGTTGGTGAACGTGATGGTACACCATAGCTCTGAGCGGTAACGACCGGGGCCTCTGCGACATGCATGGAGGGCAGGGGGTGCCAGCATCACACCCATAGATCACACACGGCTTCCCAAAGTTGCTCCTGCTCGCCATGCGAGCCCTCCTTCTCTGCGGTCGGCTGCAGCAGCGCGCCGATGCTGGAGGCTAGGTTGCGCAGCTCGTATATGTTCTCCGGAGTGATCCATGACGTAGGGGCTGCAGTTGCAGCGTCTGCAAGGCAGCGTAGGCGCTGCAGCGGTGGCTGAGCTGCAGCTTCTGGACTCGGCATCTGTCTGTCTGTGTCGAGGCTTGCGTGTCTCTTGCATCAAGGCGATGGTCGTCCACTTCAAAAGGTTGCGCAGCATGCATATCACGCGCAAGCGGGTAACTGGCACCGAGCTAGCAAGCCTATCCATGAATATCTTCTTAGAGTGGGCCCGTGGCATGCCCGCTGCGGCTCGTGCAACAGGCCGTATCCACGATTCGCCCCGTGAAGTACAGATCTCTGAGAGCTGCACTGCACTGCGAACCATGAGACTTCGACCCGGTACTCACGTCGCGACGCCCCCACGCAGTCACACCAGCGTTTGTGACCACCAGCGGCACGCCTCGGGGCACCAGCGCGAGCCAGCAGAGTACGATTGGACAGGTCCTCTTAGAGGCAGCGGTCAGCACGGACGTGTGCACGGCCGGCAGTGGCGCAGGCCTGAGCTGACAGCAGGCCTGCCAGCGCGGGGCCTCGTCTCTGGTGGCCTGCCTGACCTCGAGTCCAGTTCGCGTGGGCCTGCCCTGGTGCTAACACAGCCACTGCATCCCAGCGTGCAGCCGCCGTGGTGAGTGATGAAGAGCAGCGAGGGCAGGGCGGCAGCCGGGAGTGCTTCGAAAGCTGGCGCGGCAGTCGCAACACTCCTGGTGGTGGTCGTCATCCTCATGGTGCGCCTGCATTCTGCGGAAGCACCAGGCTGTTGTGTATGCTGACCGAGCTGACTGCCTGGGCACACCTCAGCTCCTGCTGCTGAAGATGATTGGAACTGTACGTGGAGGGTGGTCATGCTGATGCTGCACGTGTCATGCAAAATGTGCTGCTGCGCTGCGGTCATGACAGACAAGGTCACGGCTGAGACGCAGAGCTTGGCTCGCTCCATACCTACAGCAACAGTCGATGTACTTGACACTTGAGCGTGAGCAGCCACCGAGCGGGCTTGTGCCTTGTGACAGGTGCGTTTGTACATAGCGCCCTGGCCGGCGAGCGGCAGCCCCTGCGCCGCATCGCGCGTGGCGGATCAAGGCGCCGCCTGCGGCCAGAGTGGCGCGGTGAGTGGGCCCGCAGCGTCGTTGCTGTGAAGCTGGCAGCATGGTGCCGGCAATCGCTGAGTGGCCACCCAGCACCTCCATGATTACGCCTGGTGACAGAGCGGCGTACAATCCCAACAACATAAAGTTTTCATTTTTCAAGTTCAGTATTTCGTTGACCACCTGCTGCCCGCCGCAGTTCGCGCAGATCCGGACGGACCGCGGGTCGGACGACAATCCGCTGTGGGCGATCTTCGACGGCGTCAGCGAGGGCCCAGTCGTGGACAAGTGGCAGAGCTACTTTGACGTCTACCACAGGTACCGAGGACAGCAGCTGCTATGGTGTTCACACGATTGGATCCCGCCCGCTGCGTGCAGATAAATCAAGCCTCCGTCGGCCATTCTTGTGACCTGAAATCTGCAAACACCCTGCAGAATCCTGCGGGATGTTGTTGCATCGGCGCGTGAATGCGCCTCAGGGTCTGTTGACAAAAAGTTTACTTCCGGCCATGCTGCACGCAGGCACTTCAGCAGATTCAGGGGGCGCAAGCTGAACATGCTTGAGATTGGGCGCTTACTTAATCGTCTCTGGAGTTCTTGCGGAACTCCTCATGCGTCAGAGCCGTTTGCCTCAGTGCTTCCACGGCCGCTGTCATGAACACACTGCTGCTTGCAACGTGGAGCCTGCACCTTTCCTCCCAGAGCTGCTGTGAAGATAATGGGCGTAATTAGGTCAATCTTGCTCAGCCCGGCTGATGTGCAAGCTCTCAGCATGTGTGCTCCTTGTCATGTATGTGCTTGATTTGACGCTCAAAGGCACCGCAGGCGTGCAGAGCGGCGGCAGCATCGGCATGTGGCAGCAGTACTTCGGCCCGGGTCTGCAGTACTACGGCGTCGACATCAACTACCTGTGCGCGGAGCTGTTCGATGGCATGCCAGGTGCAGTAATGTAATACATAGTTCGACTCACAAGTTTGGCCACGGACCGCATGCATGAGTCGGCCACAGCACACATTTTGTAGGTTGTGCACTTGCAGCGGATGAACACCCTCGCATGCATAGCAGCTTCTCCATACAGATGTGCTGAGCACCTCCTGACCTCAGCCGCGTGCGCGGCGCAGGTGTGCAGGTCACAATCGGCGACCAGGCCAACAAGACGTTCTGGACGGAGTTCCTCGCCCGCTCGCCGACCTTCGATATCATCATCGACGACGGTGTGTCCCAGCCCCAGAGTGCGGCAAAAGCTCACTGCGCTGGTGGCAAAGTTTTGCATACAGCGCCTCAAAATGGTTTGTGGCTCCTGCAGCAGCGACGGCCGGGAGCTGCTCATCACAGCGCTCGAGTAGATGCATGTTTACGGTCTTCTATGTAGCAGCGCTCCTGAGCACCCCATGCTGTGCAGGCGGTCACACGATGACTCAGCAGATCAACACGTTGGAGGCCCTATACCCCAACATGGCTCCCAACGGTGCGAGCGGACCCCGCACATCCTGTGAATCTCACGCCCAGTATGATCACGGCGACGCGAGCTGTCTGACAAGCACATGCCTGCTGCAAGGTCTGCACCCCAGTGTAGCTTACCGCCAGGCCATAGTCTGAGGTGATGTCGTCGACACCTCTCATGCTTGCTCACAAAGCTGATGCTGGCACATGCAGGCATATATATGGTGGAAGACATGGAGACGTCTTACAACAAGGAGTATGGCGGCGGCTTCCGTGCTGCCTCGTCGTTCGCTGAGTACACCAAGCCCATGGTGTGCTGCCATTCGTCGTCACTTGATGCCACCCCTGCTGTGCGTGTACCCTCTCTACTCGCTCCGAGTTCGGCGGGGCAGCATACATGGCGCACGACCGCCGTGGATCACAGGGGTCCTAAAGCGAGGCACACTGTCTTCATGCATCTCGCTGCACACGTCTGAGCCAACTGACGTTTCAGCATGAAGCCAATGAAAGTTGTCAATGACCTCAGGCTGCACCGCCATGAGCAGGTCGACCACATGAACGGGTTCCATGCGCGGCGGCTGTCAAACACGAAAGACCTTCCCTCGGAGATCACGCTGGGCACGGTCGGCTTCCACGTCTACGACAACATTGTGCGCTCCCTGTTAAACACCATCATTGGCATAAATTGATTGTGGCAGCCAGCAGCACGCAGGCACGAAAAGCTTCCGGTTGAGTATGCACCTTGCCATGTCGCAACCTGGCCAGTCTGCCCTGCCGTGCCCTCAGGTAAGCACAACGGGGCCATCAAGCCTGCAGGCACAATTGGCGGCTGTGTGGTGCCGCTCTGCGTTCACTAGCAATAATTTACTGTTGCCGAGCCCCTGCAGTGCATCTGGGAGAAGGGGACGCACACGCCGCCAGCCCAGATCAAGAGGGGCACCATGGCGCTCCCCAAGAACGCAGCGAAAGCGGGCAACTGGCGGGCGGAGGTGGCAGCCGCGCGCGCAGCGTATCGCAACACCACCCGGGGACATTATGTCAATGAAGCATTGATGTCTGAAGCCTCGAACGAGGAGCGACGTCTCCTGAGGCAAGCATGAGTTAAACCTGAGCACGAGCTGTGCATCGAGCCTCTGCAGACTTCGTTGTCATGGTTATCAAAGCGGCGGCATGTGCATGCATGCATTGAGGTTTGAGCGTCCACACGCATGACGGCGGCGTAACGGACTCGTGATGTAAGCATGCCTTGTAGGGTAAGTGACCAGGTTACATGACGTGTGTTGTCAAGAAACCAAGGCTATCGTGGTCCAACTAGTGTTCCAACACAACGGGCAGGCTACGTCCTGTCTCCGAACTCCTATGTATGACAAGACGCTGGCGAATAAAACATTACCAAATATCAACCAGACATCACGGGTTGTCCAGTGAGCTTTGCACAGGTTGCAGCTGAGACAACAGAAGCAGTTCGTCGGTCCGACAAGTTCACGCTGTCTCCGAGCGCCCGGCCATGACAGTTCGGTAGAGAGCAGCTGCAAATAACCGGCTTGACAGCCACTTTTTGCGATGAGGCCGCAGCGCATCAGTGCTGGACACCTAGCAGTACTCTCCGGACCGGCACACCGTGGCACGCACAAATTGCACCGCATGTTGTGGGCATGATGGCACGACACGGCTCACACAATGGCTGACTTGGCGCCAGGCAGGGCAAGCCAGCCCGTGGACATATAAATGGCAGGTTGCAAACCAGCAATCCACAGCCCTTGCTTGGGCACGGCCCATCGGCAGGCACAACACCTGCTGCTGACCGCGGCAGCGTCAATGATGTCAAGTCGCGCCGCGGTGATTGACCAACGCCCCAGCATGCGTGCACGGCTCCGCCGCAGCTTCCGGGCAGCTGTTCTCCGCATGCGCGGCCTCACTTGAGCAGGCTGCCCTTGAAGGTCGAATGCACCCCTTGACTGCTGACCGGCAGCGTCGGGCTGGTCGGCGACGGCTTCAGGGCAGCTGCTGTGCCGCCGCCGTCCCGCTGTGCTGCTGCCGCTGCGGCTGCCTTGGCCTGTCAGTATGCGAGCATCACCCCTTTGAGACGCGCACAAGTAACCTGCTACGCTGAGGGACAGGTGCAACTGTCTGTGAGGACTTCATGTTCCAGCTGCCACAAAGCAATAAACTATCAGTCAGATTGCACAATGGCAACCACGTCCTTGACAACCCCCTGTTGGTGCCAGAGGTGCTTGTGTAACTTGTGAGGGTAACCAGATTATGGATTCGACCACCGAGATTCAAGGCCAGTGGCAACACCTTCAGCTGACGCCGCAGGCTCTTGTTGGCGCGCCGGATCTGCCGGCGGGCTGTAAGTTTGCGACCCATCTTTCGCAATTTGGTCCCCAGACCCCGCGCCTTGGCCACGCCCGCCTTGCCCCACCTGCACACCACAGCGCAGCCTCGCCTCTGGACCCTCCGTGTTGTCGAGGCATGCACGCGTCGATTGGGTGCTTCCGTACACTATACGTGCACCATCGCAAAGCAATGGGCCGTAAGCTCGTTCGACTGCTGTCGATGATAGCTGTGGTGCAGCTCTTGGGTGAGGTGTCCGGCAATGATGCAGAAGAGAATGCCTCAGCCACACAGGATGTGCCGCCTCAAACCATCGCACTGCAGAGCGAACAGTATACAGGTGGAAGGCTGGATGCAGCACTTTTCAGGGCAAGGGCAGGGATCGGAGTGAACGGCTGCTCGCCTGACGAAGTGCTCTCGGGTCTTGGTAACCGTGAGGGTGATCATGAGGATGATGATGAGGATGTCCAGGGCCAGCGTCAGGCCGCCGATCGTCGTCACCAACGCATCTGCACCGGGAGCGACGACATGGGTTTCAACGTGCATACATTCTCAGATGGCACACGCATCCGAAGAGTCAACTGCTCATGTACACGAGCCACCTCTGAGCATGTGTAAGCATGTGGAGGATGTTGTTTTGGAAGTGCGGTAGCCTGCCTGGCAGATGCTGTCATCTCACAATAGGAGCCTTGGAGCATCATCCCTCAACGGCTCATGCGGCTCCAAGCATCGAGGAATGCCCAGAAAGTGGACATGCGGGGGGCTCACTGGAGGGCTGCTGCGCGTAGTTGAGGTAGTACAGGCTCAGGTACATGATGACGCTCATGGCGGTCATGCTGAGCAGGTCCATGGATCCCGCGAAGCGGTGCGGCTGCAGCGCGACGCTGATGCCCGCACTGACCAGCAGCACGAAGATGAACAGGTGCAGCTGCACGAACGGCACCAGGTTCCTGCGCATCAGAGACAGCGTCGGGGTAAGGTCAGGGCCACGTCATTGGTAGGACCGGGTCAGGGCCACAGATGGGTTGGGTTACGGTTGAGAGAGCAAGAGACAAATCTCAACAAGAGTGACACGCAGCCGACACATGAGTGTCAATTAGGATGACAGAGCGCAAGCTGGGAAAGTTGAGGCTTAGGCTAGCTACTCGGGCATCAATACAGTACCAGTTGTCGGGCAAAACATGCTTAGGCTTCGTCATCTACATACTGACTGCATCATCAACATGCCTTATAGAAGCAAATCAGAACGAAGACGCACTTGCCGAACACCACGATGCAGACGAGCAGCAGCAGCCGCGTCTGGTCGACAGCGGACCACCAGTAGTACTGGTCCCTGCAGGCGAGCGCCGGGTGTCAGGGTCAGCGTCTGCGTCAAACACTCTGAATAGGCAGGCAACATGACCCAAGACAGGGCGGGTTGACAGCATTTGTAAGGCAGCACGTGTGGTGGGTGGCCGCCATACAGGGTCCCTCATCACAGCTGGAATGGGCGTCTGGCATGACCGTAACGCTTCATGAAACTGCTTTCATAACATTGCAGATGCCCTGCGCACTTGAACTGGTGGTACAGGAAGCCGAAGGTGGCGGTGGTGCGGGGCTGCCGCAGGCGCTTGCGGATGGACAGCATGATGCACAGCGTCGACACCGGGACGCCGAGGCACAGCAGGATTGCGCCCGGGATGCCGATCGCGTACACCTACGGTCACGATTAACAGGGTCACACTCCAAAAAACTAAAAAGGGGTTATGCTGAGGGTCAGGGTCAGGGTCAGAATCAAGCTTAATGTGGGCATCAGGGTACGGTTGAACTCAGGGGAAGATCTTCGAAGAGGGATGAGATTTACAATTGAAGGAAGGGCTTTACATCGGCACTCAGGCATACCGCACGGCGTCTCGCTTCATTTGACAGCCTACAGCACTGAGCGCCACAGCAATGCGCGCCGTCATTTCAAACACGACAATCAGAGCCGTCTGTGAGACGGTGCTCACCGCAGTCCTGTGGACGCCCGTGTAGCACTGCTGGTCCATGTCCTGCTGCCAGTAGCCCCGGCCCCACTTCGCCTACGCATTGATGGAGTCACCATCAGCGCTCAACACCAGAAACGGGTTGCTGTCCGAACGTTCACATTGAGGCTCAGTGAATCGGCCTTCGTGTGTGTCGTCACTCCGACCACGGTCCTGGAGTGGAACCCATCTTGATGTGGTGGGCGTGTTCATTGGTGGCAGATGTCAGCGAGATGCATACAATCGGTCTTGCAGGGCCTGCATCAGACGCTGCAAGGTTGCCTCCGTGTGTCCCACATTGTCTTCAGGATATTGATGTCATAGTAGGGCTGTCTGTCGTTAAACACAATCAAAGACAGTAAGCACTACAGAGTTTCACAAATATGCTATTGTGTCAAACGAGAACAAAATTGGTTCAATGTGTGTTATATGCTGTATGTTGGATTGGATCGCACCCTCTGGAGTCCTGAATAGCTGCCGCTGCCGGTGTCAATGTGGAAGCAGGCGAAGGTGTTGAGGACGGCCTGTTTGTAAAGAAATTATAGGCTTTGTGATTGGATCTTTAAGAAATAACAATATGCCGCGGTCACAACAAGTGATAATATGACTGATAAAACCTTTACTGTTTTTGCCTGATCTTGTGACGTTTACCTACATCGAAGCATGCAAGACAGGCTCTTGTCTTATGTGCTTAAAAACACTGCTAAAATAACAAAGCTTCTAGGTTTCAACTATGGAACTAAAACTGATTATTTTGTAAAAACAGCATTTCACTGCATTGAACTGCTACTGGAAAAACACGAAGGTTTTCTGCTTTTACGTCCCTTTCAGTTACCTGGCAGATGGTCGGGTACACGAAGAAGGTGATGACGATGACGCTGACGATGGACACCCGCCGCACGTAGTCGCCGAACGTCTCGTGCTCCAGCTCGATCGCCAGCTCCACCGACATCGCTTTCTGCGGCGGCAGCTGAAAGTAGGTTTGAGGGTGAGTGCTCGAGGGTCTAGGTTCAATATCACTGTCAAAGTCAAAGCCAGCTCCACCGACGTTGCTCTCCAGCGCAAGGTAGGGGTGAGAGTGAGGATTCAGGGTCGAAGCTCGGTAGCTATAATGGGGTCGTACGAAGTTAGCTCGACCAATATCGCTTCCTGCGGCAATGTAGGACATCGACTCGCTCATGTACGCTCATCGTCACCAGTCACGCATGCTGCTGAGCGCAGGAATTAAGACCGGGTACGACGCTGCCATATACCGTGCGTGCTTTGTACATATTTCAAAGAGTCCAGCACAGATGTGGTGCACGCCGATCGACACAGGCTGGGTTGGGTGGGTGCAACATAGTCCGGTTTTCTGTACACAGCGAAGCAGTCGCCTTGCTTGTGATTGGTGCCTTATTTGATGCACAGCGCGCGGGCCTGGTCGTGTGCGCACCCGCAGCGTCTCGGCCCGCTCGATCTTGGACAGGCGCGGGTCGTTGGCCTTGGCCTTCTCCATCTCGATCGCCTTCCACAGGGCGTCCATCGTGATGCTGCCGCTGCCCGGCTTGCCGGCCTGCCGCGCACACAGCATCATGTCCGGTCAGATTGACGGGCAAACCATTCCCTACGACGAGCATACCATTTCCCTGCGCCCTGCGGCGAGCATACTATTCCCTGCGCCCTGCGTGAGTTGGCAGGATGGCGCATATGGGCTGTGGACAATCGGCAGACAGTTTGCATCTTAGTGCTTCTGCAGAACTCAGAGGCAACATGAGGTCGCGAGAGCACGCTCACTTGATTCCATGTGGAGGCCACAGATGGTGTTTCTGCAACCGTATAAGACCAGATCAGCGGCGATTCATGCAAGCTGCCCAACGCTAAACCCTCACCGACGACTGCGACTCCAGGCTGACGATGGAGCTCTTGGGGCCGCCGCTGTTGACGGTGCTTAGAACCCCGTTTGCGCCCTTCCCGTCCTCCAGGTCTTCCGTGTCGGAGGAACCGTCCAGGTCCTTAGAGTCCTCGTCCTCGTCCTCCTCCCTGCGCATTGTAGACAGGGTTTTGGGTGTGTTACAATCAAATCTAAGGGCAGGACCAGGGCTACGATTAGGGTTAGGTTTGACGAGCTGCAAGTCACGGGACAGTGCAGCCTTTGCGGCATTGTGGAGTATCTTCGGTTCCCTTCACGATGCACACACGCTAGTAGTGGCTGGCAAGATAGAAGCCCTGATGTAACATTGAAGACAGGCCTCTGGCCATCCGTTCTTGCTAGTGAACGCAAAGGTACACACAAGCACAGAGACGCAGTGTGCAAGTGAGGCATCGAACCCTGCACACCACAAAAAGCTGGGTATGCCCCCATGGTCCTGGGTACTCAACGACTCAAGACAAAGAGTGACCGGAGTGCTCTATAAATCGCGATGAAGATCGCACCGGATGACGGGCAGCTCAATGCCGGCCTGCACGGCGTGGGCCAGCGCGCGCTCCTCGGCGCTGTCTGACCGCCGCCGCCTGACCTGGGGCCGGATCACGTACCACCTGCGGGGCCGCACAATAATTTCGCAAAATATACATTGTATCACCTCTAGACATCGCTACATAGCGGAGGAATGGCTAAGTGTGCTGCAGGCAGCAATATGCTCAGTGGTCATATAATTCATCATAATGTGGAGCGAAGATTTTCGGTTGTCTGCCTGGAGCCAGCCCGGTTCCGGCCGCTCAACTCCAAAACATCGTTGAAAGCTCATCTGCAGAGCGTTCAGTTCCTGGTCCATTTACGTGACAGCAGGATGCGACGGCTACGACTCCCTCCGCTGCAGACGGTCAGCAACCGAATTGGCACTGCGTTTCCTGTGACTGGCTAGGGACCACACGCATCAGAGTGGTTTCGAACCGGGGTCCGATGCCCCGGGCCCACTTTCCGACCAGGCTTTTGACCGCTGCGTCTGGTGGCGCATTGTTAGACAATGGCAGGCGTTAAGCCTAATGGGCGCAGCCGTCTTCGGTCTGGTCGAGAGTGAGCCCGGGGTACAGGACCCCGGGACACTAAACCATATCTCCTGAACACGCAGGTTTCAATACTGGCTTGTATGTTAATATCTAAATCAAGTGAAAATATCCAAGCACTATGATCAAAGATTACGGACACAGAAGGCCTGCTGGCGCAGCCCGTGTGGCACAAAGCCGGATGGGACCGCATGGGTTGGGTTCGGGTCAAATTAGGGTAGGCTAGGGTTATAGTTGAGTTAGGTCTGGGGTCAGCGTTAAGGTCGCACCAGAGCAGCCAGAAGACGGCCGCCAGGAAGCCCAGCACCAGCGGCACGCACAGATTGAAGATCGTGCGCTGGATGGACAGCGGCAAGCTGCCGTCCCCCTGCACAAGGACACCCATATTGTGGGCGCAGCATGGCAGCATGGGGACATACAATGTCACGAGGAGCGATTTACGAGATGTGCTCGAATGTGCATTGCTGGGCTTGACATCATAGCATTGCAGTTGGAGCAGATCTGTTGGTATGCTGCCGGTATGCTTTCCCAGGGTGGAGCATCGCAAATCGGTATATTCAGGAAGGATGACGGTCTAGCGTGCCTGCAGCAGGCAGTCGACACTGAAGATGCCCTCCCCGTTGCCGAAGAAGATCTGGATGATGCCCGCAAAGTCCAGCACCGTCTTGGGCCAGTTCAGTGGCAGCTTGCTGGCGATGTAGTTGTACTGCAGGTAGATGATGAGCACCTGCAGGGAACCACATCAGTGTAAGAGATATAATATAATAGCTTGCACGCT
>JAABUX010006997.1_pt1 | contig 13339 bp, 13 predicted proteins | sample 5561851 | NCBI WGS metagenome assembly JAABUX01 (sample SAMN10711883, study PRJNA513361) | rock metagenome | isolation source: Antarctica rocks | place: Antarctica: Victoria Land, Richard Nunatak red sandstone | collected 2016-01-03 | reverse complement strand
GCGTCGGACTTTTCGCATCTCAGGGTGCAAAGGTGACATGCGAAAAGTCTCAATTCCACCGAGAACCGTTGACCTGGCAGGGAAAACTCGGTTGCTCCTGCTCTTGAAATGGGGAAAGTCGAGCTTATGTCCCCACCTGGCTCGGCGAGATCGGTGCAGGTACTGCTAGGGATGTGTTCTATATCACCCGTCGGTGCATGTTGCATGGTTATCGGTTCGCCGATGCTTTCCGGTAATGCGGTACTGCCTTGCATCTCCTCGTGAGCCGGAGTAGCAATTACCGGCACCGGCAGGGGAACCGCGCGTCGTAGGCTTATGAGCGGGTCCGTGCGCGTAAGATCGGGCACGAGGCGGGCGAGGGCGGGGTCCTCGTAGTACCGCCGCTGCTGGGCACGCACCGGGTGCCGGTGTCCCGCTACTACGAACACCTCGTCCCGCATCACGCGCAATTCGTCGGGGGTAATCAGCGCCCGCTGTGCTTCCCCCGCCCCCCGGTTGCCCCGGTCCGCCCACGGCACCAGCAGCGCCCGCGACGCGCTGCGGTTCGCGCTCAACACCGTGGTCGTGCCCCCGAGCTTCGAGAAATACTCCGCGTCGTCGTGTGTCACCCGCCCCAGGCAGAGCTTGGTCGTGCTGTTACTGAGGATCGTGTCCGCGTCCTCCTCCCCATACGCTTTTTTCAGTTGCGCCAGGTCCTGCACGACGAGCAGGCAACCAATGCCCGCGCTCCTGACGATCGCCATGCGCGAGGCGAACTCGGGGATGTGCCCCACCGTGCCAAACTCATCGAGGTAGGCAAGTACTGGCACAGGCAGTGCTCCGCTCGGCGCCGCCTTGGCGATGTTTGTCAGCGTAGTGAAGAAGTGCAGAAAGAAGCAGGCGGTCAGGGGGGCGAGGGTGCGGCTGTACTGGGGGTCGAGCGCGAGGTACAGGGCTGTGGGTTGGTAGGCAAGGCGGGCGAAGTCGATCTCGTTGGTGCCCGTGACGGCGCAGACGGGAGGCAGGTTCAGGCAGGTGAAGCGGGGGGGCAGTTCGGTGAACACGCTACCGAGGAGCCGCTCATTTTTCGCCATGTTCGCAAGGAAACCCCGTGCCAACCGTCGCACTTCGGGCACCGGGCTTTCCCGCAGCGTTGCACTCACCTCTTCAGCGGGGGTGCCGCACAGGAGTTCGGCGAGGGCGATGAGCGGCGGCGTGATCTCCGTCTCCGTCGCCACGAGGTGCAATGCGGCGGCACCGATCAGGGTGCGGGCAGCATTACTCCAGAAGGCGTCTTTGCTTTCTCCCGTGTTGCGCACCCAGGTCTGCGCGAACAGGTCGGCGGTGGCGGCATCCGTGACGTAGGCGAGGGGGTTGTAGCCGCGAGACAGCGCGGGATCAAGGAAGTCGAGCGTCCAGACACGGTCGTGGGGGTAGCGCGTGCGCAGGGCAGGCGTGCTTTTGCGCAGCAGTTCGCGCTTGGGGTCGGTGATCACCAGCGAGCGCGCCCCGGGTTCGGCGAGCAGGTTGGGCAGGATCACGCCCGACGTCTTGCCCGCACCCGTGGGGGCAACCAGCAGCAGGTGCTCGTACTGGTCGCGCTCGGGCAGGGCCACGAGCCGCCGCCCGACGCGCCCCAGCACCAGGTCAGCGTGACCAGGTCGGGGGCGCAGGGCAGCGAGTTCGGCCCCGCTCGCCCAGCGCGCGCTGCCGTGGCTCGTGCCGGGTTGCGCACGGCGGCGCATCACGAGGAACATTAGCAGAAACCACAGCCCCCGCCCCACGGTACGTAACAGGAGTGCGAACACGCCGATACCAAGCACCACGAGTTCAGCGTGCGTGAGGAGGCGCACCCGTGCCTGTGCGGGCTGTTGGTACCACTGCCAGCGCGTCTCCACCGGCTGCCCGAACCACGCGCTCGCACTCGTTTCGCGAGCGGAGGGCGTACCCATGCCAACTGTGGTGAAGGCAGCGATCCCCTCATCCAGCCGCAGTGGCGGGTAGGCGGCCGCGAGTTCGACGGCCTCACGCGCATGGTGCAAGCGTGCCGCGATCACCGGTCTGAGCACTGCGGTTCCCAGTGTTCCCGCAAAGAGCAGGGGGAGGAAAATCAGCAGGATCGTGCGTTTGGTATGCATCGTGTTCTCCTCCTCACCGGTCGTAATCGTCGCGCCCGCCGCGTGGCTCGTCGCGGTCCTGCTCGTCCGCTTCCGCCGCCCGCGCCAGGGTCGCTTCCCACTGCGTCCGCTCGTGCGCTTCAGCCCGGCAGTATTCCTGTCCTTCCGTCCGGAGTCGTACGTGGTCGCCACGGTCGAGCCGCACCTCGCACATCTCTCCCCCCCGGCCCGCGCTGCCCCCGCATACCACAATGTGAACGTGTGGGTGCGCGGTGTTGCGATGCTCGGCGGCAATCCAGTGCAGGGTCATCCCTTTCTCCTTCTCCAGTTCCCCCATTACATGGCGGGTCAGACTCCGCAGGTCCTCCGGCCTCTCAGCATCGGCGGGGCTAAGGATCAGGCGATGCACGAGATAGTGCCCCGGCTGATGGGTATCGAGCATCCGGTACGCGTCGGCACGGCTCACAATCGCGTCCTTGGTGAAAAGCGACCGTGGCGGCTCGCCCTCGCCACGCGGGCGCATCTGGTAGTAGCGCAATCCGGCCCGTGCCGTGTCGCGGCTACGCGTGTAGGTGTGGCGAAGGAACATCGGTGCTCACGCCTGCTGTCCCACGGGAGACACGGGGCTGCCCGGCGGCACGGCGATTCGCTGCTCTTCCCCGGTGCCGCCCCGCGAGCGATAGCGCGCTCCCGCCTGCAACCGGGCCTCCTCCGCTACCGCCGCAGCGCGCGCGGGATCGGCAAGGAGATGTCCAAGCACCGCCTCAGCGATCCACGCCGCGCGATACGCATCTTTGCCGCTCCCCACCAAGAGTGCTGCGAGCCGATGCGACTGCCGTTCGAGGAGTGCATTGACCCCGTCCTGGATCTCGCGCCGCGTCGCTTCCCGCACTGCGCGCACAACTGCAGGGGCAAGCAGTGCCTCCGTCCCCTCGTCGATCCCCGCCGCAAGCGCATGCCCAAGGAGATGCGCCGCCGCCCGCGAAACGCTGGGGAAGCGCCTCCGGTGACGACGCGCATATTCACGGAGCGCGGTCTCGGTCTCCGCGCTTAGATAGACCTCAATACGTCCCTTCATCCCGACATTTCCTCTCTGCGAGGGGTGTTTCGCGCCCACCTCGCCGTGTCGTACATCCGCCCCGCCCCGCGCGTCTATTCCTTGCCTTTAGGTGTGCGGGGAGTGTTCTAGGCCGTTCCAAAGCCGTACCCGGCATGTGCGGGGCGTGCCCTTTATCTTGCCTTCGCGCGCCCACCTCCTCAGGCGGTACCGGTCGCGGTGATGACGGCGCTCACGGAGGAGCACATATACAATCCCCACGCGCGGCGATTGCGTTCCATGGGGCCTCGTATCACGGCTGTCCTCCCCGTGCCGTCGCCAGTGCATCGCGGTCGGGGGCGGTATCGCGTTGTGCCGTAGCTGCTCCACTCACGCTCGTGGACGGATCAGTAGGAAGCCGTGGCGTCATTACAACCGCACTGCTCCGCGCCCCGGCGGTGCTCGTTACTCCCATTGCCGTTGCCCCGGTCGTCATCCCGGCTCCCGCCACCGGTGCCGCAGCGCCTCCCGTGAATGCCGCTGTCGCCGCTCCGGCAGCTACCTGTACCACCCGCACCGCCGACCGTGCCCCCTGCTCGAATGATCCTGAGTGCAGCATCAGCGGCGTTTTCCACATCACGAGCAGCATCCCCAACGCGGCAAAGGGCGCGAGCGCCGCGTGCCCCACCGCGTCCGGCAGGTACAGCCCTTCCCGCAGCGCATCGAACAGCCGGAACTCCGTGGCCCACAGCACGGGCCAGAGCAGGAGCTTTGCGCTGTGCTTCGCCCACAACGTCGTGTACCCCGCCGCCTCGGGCACCAGCCCCAGCGGCAGCAATACCGGCCCCAGCACGTAGGCCACGAGCAGAAAGGCGTACCCCAGGAGGCGCACCACGCCCAACACGAACAGGAAGAGCAGGGCAATCACCCCCGCGAGCGCCCACACGGGTGAGGTGCCGGGAATCGCGGCCAGGATCGCCCCGAAGCCCGTGGGGGTGGCATTCGTGCCCGCGTGCAGCACGCCGTCGGTCACGGCATTGGTACCCCCTACCAGCCAGCCCACGAGCGGTTTGTAGAAACCGAGGGCGAAGAGCACGAGGCCGAGACGACCGAGCGAGGCCACGGGGGAGGCCTCACCACCGAGCCAGACGCGGTACACCCCCGCCACAAACAGGGCGATACAGACGCTCACTGACGCGAGCCTGAGGGCATCCGCCATCCGCTGCACATTACCCATCTGCCCCGCGCTCGTACTCAGGTCGGGATTGCGCAACAGCCAGCCGGCGATGTCGTCACCGAACGTTTTGATGCCGTCCACACCGAGCGCCTTCCACGTTCCGGCGAGCAGCTTGGCAATCCAGTCGCCGAGGTCCACCGAAAAGGCGAACGGCCCCGTGCCGATCTGTACGCTCGTGGCCGGGTTGCTCGTGGGTACTGGCGTTTCCGTTGGTGTGGGCGTTTCCGTGGGTGTGAGCGCGAGCGGCGGCGCTGCCTGGGCGCGCACCAGGTCTGCGGTCGGCGTTGCGGTGCTCATGCGCACGGTAATGATGTGCGGTGTTGCTACGGAGGCTGGGTAGGCGGCAACGGGGTGACACCCCGCGCCGAAACCGAGGGCGATCACGCCAAGAAGGATCCCTTTGACGATCATGTGCTGCCGATCCATTGCGCTCCTCCTATATCGTCCATGATGTTTAGCGATTGCGGCAGGCCCACTGCTCGGGGGCAACCCAGCGTCCCTGGGCGTCCTTCAGTTCGGTGTGCAGGTGCGGCCCCGTGGAGTACCCCGTGTTGCCGCTGTAGCCGATCAGCGCCCCCCGCTGCACCGCGCCGTTCGCCACCTGCCGGTCGAGGTGCAGAAAGCTCCAGGTATAGCCACTCGCCACCCGCACCGACTCGATCAGTGCTCCACCTGAAATCCGTTGGGTCGCTACGCCATCGTCGGGGCTATAGAGGGGCGTGCCGACCGGCGTGCCGATGTCCACCCCCGTATGGAAGTGGGGGTAGCCAAGCCAGGTCGGTTCGCCCCCTAGCGGTGACGGCCCCCACCCCTGCGTGACGGGGAACTGCCGGTTCCCCAGTACCCCCTGTAGGGCAACGGATGCGGCATCGGGAAGCGTCAGGTTGTCCACCGATGATTTGAGGGGCAAGAGCGGCCCACAAGTGACCCCACCCGTGGGTGGCACGGCGGCAACGGGCGGTCCCGCGTTGTGCCGCACGAGATTGAGGAGCAGGCCTGCGTAGTTCTCACCGCACGGCAACCCGAGCGCGATGTTGCCGGGGTCGGAGCACGGGTCGTAGATGCTCGCGTACTCCGCGAGGGTATCGGCGCGGGGTGGGTAGAAGGTGCCGACGTACTCAAACCAGATGCCCAGGCCCGCACGGACATCCGGACAACTTGCCCACGCATGTCCAAGGGAGGACGCCCCCTGCATGCAGCCGTACCGGTCGGCGTAGGGCCGCGCCGCCGCCCAGATCATGTTGCCGCCATTACCAGGGATATTCAGCCCCACCGTGTCCATGCCGCTCTCAAGCTGCCACTGGGCAATCAACAGCGGGTCGATGCCGAACTGCTGCCCGAGATGCAGGATTACTTCACCCTGCCCAACCAGGGGACTCGTGGGCTTGAGGGCGCGGATCAGGTGCTCCACGCGGGTGGCATCGGAGGGACCGAAGCCAAGGTCATGAATGCTCGCCGTGCGGATCGCGCCGTCCCCTGCCCCCGCGTCGAGGCTCGCGGTGCCCGCGTCGTAGACGGGGCCGCTCGCCTGGGCATAAGTGCCACTCCCCACCTCACCGTCGGACTCTGCGGGCGGCTGCATCGCATGTTCGAGGCTGACCACGCCAGCGGCGAGGATCAGCAGCACGAGCAGGGGGGCGAGCGCGACGAGGGCGAGCGCAACTGCACCACGCTTCATGCCGTGTCCACCCGAAGGCGAACCGGTGGGACCGCATCCCGCACTGTAATACCCGGCGGTGGCCGCCACCCGGCGGCAAGTGCCCGCGTCGCCGCCCACACATCGCCGTTGTAGGCGGCGATCGCCTCCCGCCGCAACTGTCGCTCGGCGGGCACCGAGGTGGTAAGCCAGTACTCTTCCGGCGTGACATACAAACTCAGTTCGCCCGAGTCCGCGCCACGCCGCGAATGGAGGAACGCCCCTGCCCGCACGCGCTTTACCGTGCGGAGCCGCCCCACACTCGCACGCTCGTCGTCGGTGAGGCCGAAAACCTCTGCCACCCGGGGCAGGGCATGATCCGACTGGGCAAGGAGGAGCGACACGGCAGCGTTGTCGATCACGGCGCGACCCAGCGGCCCTTCGTAGTCCGTCACCGTCTGGCTGAGGTTGAGCGTGACGATGCCGTGATGCCGCCCCGTGCGTGTCGCCTCGGCCACGAACCGCGCCGAGGCGGGATTGTTCAGCAAGGACCAGCCCTCATCGAGCACCACAAGCGTCGGACGGGTGGGATCGGCGATCACCGACCAGATGTACTCGATCAGGGGGAGCATGGCGAGAGGCACGAGGCGGTCCGCGAGCCCTTTGAAGTTGAACACCTCCAAGAGCGCGTCGGGCCGCACGGTGGTGGGGCCGTCCAAGAGCCCCGCGTACGTCCCCTCCCCCACGTACGGCACGAGCCGTTCAGCGAGCGTCCTATACGCGCGGCGGCGCACGGGATCGCCGCCATCGCGCCCCTCCCATGCCTCCGCACGCGCGAGCCACGCGGCGAGATGCGCCTCGCACGGCCCGCGCGTCTCGCGGTACACGGCGCGGCACGCCCCTTCGAGAAGTGCGCGCTCCCCCGCGGTGAGCACGGGCGTGCCACCGTGAAGCTCGCCGACGAGCAGGGTGTGCAGATCTAACAGGTATTCGAGCTTCGTCTGACTCGGCTCGCCCATTCCGCGCGGGAGCTCCCACGGGTTGATGCGAAAGCCGCCATCGAGGAGCACACGATGCACGGCCCCTCCGGGTACCGCCGAAGCTAAATCATCCCAGTGGCCCGTGCTGCGGTCGAGCACGATCACGCGCCCGCCCGCCGCGATGTGCTTCAAGGCAAAGGTCTGGGCGAACATCGTCTTGCCCGAGCCGCTAATGCCGAGACAGGTCACGTTCGCGTTGTCGAGGGCGGGATCGTAGGGGTCGAGCGTGACGGCCTCGCCGCCAGGCTGCGCGAAACCGATCAGCACCCCGCCCCGCGTGCCCGCCCGGTGATGTAGGAACGGCAGGGTGTCGGCGAGATTCGTGGTAACCGTGCGATAGGCCATCCCCCCGGGATTCGAGGCGAGCGGCAAGGTGGCACCCCACACCACGTCCTGGTAGAGCTGACAGCGGTCGGTCGCCGTACCGCCCGCGTCACCCAGCGCCTTGCCCACCGCCCGTACCGCCGCGGCGAGCGTGTCAGGTGCCGCCGCGCGCACGGTCACGAAAACTGCCGTGCGAAAGGTGCGCAGGTCGGTGGTACTCATTGCCCGGAGGAGATCCTGTGCCTCGCTGTACGCTTCCTCCTGCTCGATGTCAGGGCTACTTCCGGCGCGTGACCGCTCCGCGAGCACGGCGTGCCGCTGCCGGAGCGTACGGGTGAGTGACACTCGTTCCTTCCCCTTTGCAAGTGGCTGGACGTGCAGCGCGAAGCGGAAGGCGACGCCCGCGGCCATGAGCGCCCGGAGCCACCCCGGAAAGGTAGCGTCGGGGAGCGCCCGAAGGGCCAACGTCGCCTCATAACCACCGTCGAGCCGCAGATGGTCGGCCCGGCGTACGAGGCGGCTCTGGGTGAGCCGCTCCCGAAGCGTGCGCAGGTCGGCGGGCGAGGCTGCGGTGTACGGGGTCGCCACCCCCTCGCTCCATTGGGGATTGGCGCACTGCCACAGGAGATCGAGAACCCCCTGGCGCCCGATCGGGGTTGCCACGATCTCGCACTCGGCGAGGGCATGCGCGAGTTCGCTCGCGGCACCCGCAAGGGTCGCGAGCGCCTCCCCGTGACGCGTACGATCCGCCACGAAGGCGCGGCCCGCCCGCCCCGTCCCCGTCCGCCGCTCGCCGGGGGCGCCGGGAAAGGAGAGCACGGCGTAGTAGCGTAGGTCGGGGATATACCGCCCCGCCAGTTCCCACCGGTACGCCTCACTGAGGAGCGTGACGTACTCGGTCAGCCCTGGTGGCGGTGCAAACTGTGCGAGGTGGTGTGGCACCCAGTCGTCGGCGCGCAGGGGGGTGTTCATGGCGAGGAGTTGGAGGCGCGCGTCCGCCGGGAGGTACGCGAGCACGGCGGCGAAGCGTGCGGCAATCGCCTCCGCGCCCGCCTCCGACTGGATGCCGAGGTTGATGCCCGTACAGGCGAGGGCACACCCCACGCGCCCGTCGGTGGTGACAAAGTAGCCCTCCTCAACCGCGAGCACCGGCAGGAGATCAGCGACACTGCCCCTACGCATCCGGGTCCTCCTCGCGGGGTTTCCCCTCACGCACGGCGAGCGTGAGCGGCCCCTGTCGGGGTGGGCCGGGGAGGTAGTCGGGTGGCGTGACGAGGCTGTGCCACACGCGTCGGGGCACCTCCACCAGCGAGCGCGAACCGTCCGCAGCGAATGTCAGCCCCAGCGGTAGCCCGACAAGGAGTGCCCCGGTACTGAGGCGGAGGGTAGCGGGGATGCGCGAGGGTAAGAACGAGACGCAGCACCAGAAGACCATGGCACCGACGGCGAGTACCGCCCACTGCGCGAGCGTGAAGCCGAGGATGCGCAGGGGATCGTCGAGGTGACGCGGCGTGCGATGGATCATGCGGGACATAGACGGTTTCCTCCTTATCGTCCCGCGACCCCGCCGCCAAGACCCGTGAGAATTTCCCAGAGCTTCGTGATCACGAGGGGGGCAAAGGCAATGAGAAACAGGGCTGCCCCCGCGTAGAGCATCTTCTCCACACCTTCGCGCCGCCCGAGCAAGAAACTCACGGCACCCACGGTAAACATCAGGATGCCGATGGGGGCGGCAATGGGGATCAGCAGTTGCTCGTAGACCTTGCGGAAGAAATCGCCCATGGCACTCGCATCGCCCGCAGCGGCGAAAGGCACGAGCAGCTGGTGGGCAAGGGAGAGGACGTCAGCGAAAAGTACGTGCATCGTTGATCTCCTTCAGGATTGTGCCAGCCGCCCCAGCAGGGCGACCAGCAGCGACTTCGCGGCCCGGCGATAGTCGGGCGGCAGGGCATCAAAGGTAAGCGCGCCTTCGGCAAGCATGCGCCGGAGCGGTGGGGAGTAGGGCAGGGCAACCACGGCATTGAGGGCCGGAAGCGCTGCCTGAACACGCGCAAAGGCGACAGGATCGGGACCGGGCGCAAATCCCACGCCGTTTACCACGAGCGTGATCTCACCCGGCGTGCGCACGCGCGGCTCGCCCCCGTTCGGCAAGAGGTCACGGAGCACCCCCCCGTAGTCGTGGGGGTAGCGGCGGCTCGTGAGGTAGTCGATGGCGGCGACAGCCTTCCCCATCGTGGCACCATCGGGCCACCCAACCACGAGGAGGTGATCCGCGACCGCCAGAGCGAACTGCATGAGCGGCCCCGTGAACGCGGCACCACAGTCGAGGATGATCACGTTATAGTGGAACGCGAGCACCCGGAGTACCCGCGCGTAGTCGCGCGGGGCGAGGCGAAGCATCTCGGAGGGCTGGCAGGGCGCGACCAGCACGGGGAGCCGCCCCCACATCGTCACGAACGCCTGTAACAAGCTGATCCCGGCCCGCTCCACGGCGGTGAGATGCTCGAGCAAATCCCGCACCGTGCGCGGGTTTGTGTCGGGGAGCACGGCGTCCACCGTACCCCAGTCGGCATTGAGTTCGACCACGATGGGACGAGCGCGCGGGGCCTCGGCGAGCACGAGGCCGGCGGTGAGGGCGACCGTGGTCCGCCCGGGTCCACCCTTCGGGCTAACGGTCGCGACCACGCGGCATCCCGTGGCCATCGTGGCCATCGACGCGGCAATCCACAGGTCACACTCCGCCTCGAAGCGGCCCGCGCGCGTCTGGTCCCGCAGCCAGCGCCCCATACGTAACGACCACGAAACGGCGGAGGTTGGGTAATGGTTGCGCCAATCGCGCGTAGGGAGACCGGGAGGAGCCGAGGCAACCGCCAGCCCACGCGGTACATCCTCCCGAGGGAGGGACACATCGCGTTCCCGATCCGCTCCCACATCCATCGCGGGTGAGGAGACCGCGAGTGGCACTACCGTAGATGCTGGGGAATCACGGAGGTTGGTCGGGACGATCCGGAGGGCACCGCTCGCGTTCCCGATCGGGACGTCTGCGGAACGCTGAGGGGTAAACATGAGCACGGGTTGTTCCTTCATCGTGTAATGAGCCTTTCTCGAGAATGTACGAATGTGAGGGCAAGGAGAACTGCGAGGGTAATGGCGCGATGGCGACAGTCGGCGCGCCGCTGGCGCCGTTCCGCCTCCGCGCGCACTGCGGCCATCATGCGCGCACGCAACCATAGGGGTGGCTCCGGCGTCCGTGCGGCGCGCAGCAGGGCACGGTATTCCCAATCATCCGTATCCATCGATGCGCTCCTCTTCGCGTTCCGGCGGTGAAATCGCGGTGGATCGGGGGTGAGACGTGGCAAGCCACCATGTTGGCGGCGAACCACTGAACAACTCCTCAGCGGTGACGTAGCGCGCGGGGCGATGCACCTCGACATGGGTGCGTGTGATTACTACGGTGTGGCGGGTGGCGAGGCGATCGAGCCGCCGCCGCTGGCTCGCGGACAGCGGGCGGCGCCAGCGATGCACGAGCACGACTGCGTTCATCGTGCCCCCCGCGCCCGCAGGTTCGGCCCCGTCACCGCGATCACCTCGCACGTCTCGGCGAGCCGCCACACGGTGCGCTCGCCGATCCGCTCCGCGAGTCCCTTCAGACCGTGGTTCGTGGTGATCCACGTCGGCAGGAGCCGCTCGTAGCGGTGATTGACGATTACGAGGAGCCGTTCCTGCACCCACGCGGTCGGCTTCTCCGCACCCAAATCGTCGAGGGCGAGCAACCCCGCGCCCCGCACCCGTCCGAGCCGCTCAGCGGCGTCGCCCGCGTCGTACCCCTCGCGCAGGAGGTCGAACACGTCCGCCGCGAGGGCGAAGTGGAGCGACGCGTGGCGGAGCGCCGTGTGCCGCGTGACGAGCTGCCGCAGCGCGGCGGCGAGAAGGCCCGCCTTGCCCACGCCGTAGCCCCCCGTGAGGATCAGGCCACGTCGCCCATCCCATCGTGCGAGGTAATCGCGCACCCCGGCGACGGCGGGCTGAGTGGGATTGGGAAAGCCGTCGACCGTGAAGGCGAGGCAGCGGGGCGGCACACCGGCACGGCGCAGGGCATCGTGAATTTCCCGGGCATTGGCCTCGCGCTGTTGCAGAGCGCGAGCAGCGCGCGCTTCGGGGGTCTCGGCGGCGATCCGCTCGCGCTCGCGCGCCCGCCACTCGTCAATCTTCGGCGTCCACTTCGTCACAAAGCGCGTCACTTCGTCCGCCAAGGGCACAGGCGAACGGGCCGTGGTCGGTGGGATCGGGGGTGGGGTAGACATCGGTCGCTCCTTTCGGGTAGTACGGGTGATGGGGTAAGTGAGGGGAGGGGCGAAGGGCGAGCTTGCCATCGCGCAGGTCGCCGAGGAACCAGCTCTGCCACGCCTTGGCCCAATCGGTTTTGCGCGCGTCACGAGGTGTGGTCTGCCAGTACAGCGTGAAACGCTCCGTCATTGCCTCGACCGCCTCCCGGTCCGCACCCTTGCGTGCGGCATAGGCATACATCTCCTCCGAAACCGAGAAATCGTCGGGGATGCGGGCAGCGAGGGGAGCGGGGGGGTGCATCGGGTTCCCCCTCCCCTGGGTCTTCTCCTTGGGTCTTGTTCCCTGGGTCTCCTTCGGGTGCATCTCAGTCACCAGTTTCGGTGCAGGTGCGTCACCAGTTGCAGTCTTCGCAGTCACCAGTGCATTTGGGTCACCATTTCCTGGTGCAGGTGGTGCGCTGATGACCGGTGACTGAGATGCACCGGTAACTGAGATGCACCAGTCGTCGGTGAGCACGTACACGTTTTGCGGGCGCGTGCCCGACATGCGATTGGTCTGGATACGGATCAGGCCAAACCCGGCAAGCGCGGCGACGGTGCGGATCACCTGGCGGCGCGAAATACCGAGCCGGTCGGCGATGCCCTGGTACGAGGGGAAGCAGACTCCTTTGGCGTCGGCATGGCGGGCAAGCACGGCGTACACGGCCACGCCGTACGCGCCGATCTCCATGCCGTACCGGTCGATGAGCGCATTGTCGATATGGAACCAGCCGCGTGTGCGGCCGTCCCGCAGAAGGTCGGGCATGATCATCCCATCCGTTCTTTCAAATTTCCGCCCGCGACAGCCCCTCCGTCCGTGTGGCGCGTGAAGCAGCGGTACGTTGATCGCGTGCGCCTGGACGCACATCAGCGGTAACCCGGCTCGTCCTCCTTTCGTATCGGTGTGGCACCGTCAGTGCGCTATGCGACCTTTCTTCCTCGCGTTCCCCGATCGGACGTGGGCACGACCGGGGACACGGTAGACGCCGTGCCGTGGGCGGCGTGCAACCACTCCTCGAAAGCCGACCGGGGAATGAGATACTTCCAGCCGAAGCGGATGTGCGGGATGACCCCGGCGGCGAGCATCTGGTACGCGGCGTTCTTGCCAATCCCGAGCCGTCGCGCCACTTCTTGTGGGGTCAGGACGTCGCGATCCTCACGCTGCGCACTCATGCAATCTCCCCCATACCGTTACCCTCCTTATACTTTTGCGGTCATTTTCGTATCTTTTACGGTCCACTACGGACACGAGAGTACCGATGTAGGCACAGGAATAAATGCCTCCGTTTGTGAGAATGGGGGAACGATGGAACCAACGCGAGACCGAGAACGGAGCAGCAGGGTGAACGTGTTGCCACGCATCGCGGGTTCGCTCGAAATTGCACCTTCGCGGCGAAATTCCCCAAAACACCCTATTGTCTCTTTCGCAGTCCAGTCTATACTGTATAAGCGCCAATGTCAACCAGTACCCTTCGCTTTGCGCTACCGTATGTCTCGCAAAGCGACCGTGACTGTTCGGAGGAGAGGAACGATGGGTGGTGCGGGGGTATTCGGGGAGTGGCTGTTAGTCGAGCTTGGGAGGCGCGACCTGTCGCGGCGACAGTTCGCGACGCGCATCGGCGTCTCACACGGCACTGTAGCGCGC
>JAABUX010006995.1_pt1 | contig 13340 bp, 18 predicted proteins | sample 5561851 | NCBI WGS metagenome assembly JAABUX01 (sample SAMN10711883, study PRJNA513361) | rock metagenome | isolation source: Antarctica rocks | place: Antarctica: Victoria Land, Richard Nunatak red sandstone | collected 2016-01-03 | reverse complement strand
GTTTCCCGAATTACAGGATCGAGCCTGGATTCACTGAGAACGATGAGCTCTGGGAGGCACTTCATGGGGAGACCAACACGGATCAGGATATCAGGTCGACCACAGTGCTCGATCAGGTCTTCTCGACCGACAGCAGTACATATATCTCAATCACGAGTCATTCGGGAGAAATTGCCTCGCTCTTGAGAGGTATTTAAACTCAAATCCTATCGTTAAGAACATTCTGCTGACCCATCGTTTCAGTGCTTGGGCATCGAACGTTTGGACTGAGTACTGGCGCTGTTATACCGGTGCTTGTCAAGGCTCAGACCGTCGCTGGAACGGCGCCTTCACCTGCGGAGCAGCCTTTCACACCAATCTGTACCTGTGTAAGCAATCATTTCAATCCATTCTTTCCCTTTTCAATTTCGATCTGCAAGACCCTTAAGACTCCACATAACACTCTAAAGCTGCTCTCAGAAGGGGATCGCTGACTCCGAAATCTTGCAGACGTCGCCTCCTGCAGTGACCGCCACTACGTCTGTTTGTAGCTACCCCACAGCAACCTAGCTAGACAGATCGCCTCCCATCGTGCCACACGCTATGCTGGAACTATATCCTTCCCTTCTGATACTAGGTTAAGACACCCTCGCCATCGCTAACGCTAACGCTTGATACTGCTCCCCAACACCACGACTGTCCTCAACCAGGTGCAGTAGCGCAAGCCACATATTAGTAATGGCCTTATAGTGGAGAGCATTATTGGAGAGGCTGCTCCAAAACCTCTTCGCAAGTTTGAAAGACAGAGCATGCATGGTGGTGGGTCGACTATTGCATGTTGTGTGACCACTCTATCTCATTGCACACCAATAAGAAAGTGACACAAAGTGGTCTGTGGGACGAGCTAAATTTTCAGGATGTGCAACTCCCAGACAGCCTTGAAAGGCTGCTCTTCTAGCTCTGGGTTTGATTGCTTTTGCCAAGAGCAAAATTCATCCCAATCATCGATGTTTACGTGTTCCGTCTTCTAGAGGCCTAGCCAGAGCGAGAGCCGCTCGTCGACTTTCTAAAAGGAGTGCATCCCCACATGTTCGTGCTAACTTCATCTACTGTTACGCGATCATTCGCATCCATCTACTTAGCATCATTCTCATTCTTTACATCGAAAGTCCAACCATTCTCGTCATGCCTCCCAAGAAACCGAAGCCTTCCAAACATTCGAAGCCATCGAGAAACCCGGAGTCGACCAAGAAATGGTCTATGTACCCATCACTCCACAATGACGTATCCATCCTCCTTCGGGAGCACAGCCTTTTCTTCCAGTTCTACGAGAAGGACGATGGCAAGAATTACGAGAACGAATATGACACGAACATCATGGGCCGATTTGTTTGTCGCAATTCCACTTGTCCAGCTCGTGCTTGGTCAAGCAAGCAAATAGCCATCACTATTCGAAGCTATCCCGGCGAGCGATATAATGCAAGAGTATATCATCAATACTGCAAGAGTTGCGGGATGCCGAGTAAACCATATTTGGATGTTTCATATGCAGAAAGGGTCGCCTATCGTATCAAAAAATGGTGTGGAGTGCAGATGGAGGTCCCCCCCTTCTCAGGTCGAAGCGATGGTCCACACAGGAGTGATCTATGTGAGGGGTGCAAGCAGGGCCATTGTAGCGGTATGGGACTAGGGCTTTAGCGGACTAGCAATAATGTCACACTGGCAATTTGTCGTCCACCAACCAAGTCAGTGGTGGCTGTCGCTTTGTGCTCGCCATAAGCCATGTATATGAACTGGCGACAGAACCCTCCTCTCCCAATCCAGATCGACCGTCACCCAAGCCATCAGACCTATGTTCATCTACGTCGAGGATGGTAGTGTATTGCATCTTGCGTCACCACAATTTCCGGTAACATTCTCTTCCCGATATATTTTCACACAGTCCTTGGGGTTGTTGCAGCCGGAGGAGTCTGTTCATCTGGTTCTAACGTGACCGCAAGTCCAAATCTCCGTGGTTACAACACACATCCTTCTGAGTCGATGTCAGATCAGTGGTCCTCTTGCGGTACATCGTTGCATCCACAAACCGCCTCACCATCTCCCACCAGCCGACAAACCCCTGAGAATTCGGACAAGGACCGCTGGTGTCCATATAAAAGCTTCTTCCAAACGTGTCATAGCATAAGGTTATGCCTTTCCCACAGCTGGGAGGGCTGGAGCTCGCAAACCTTACACATCGGACATTGTATGGGCAGGATGGATTTAACGTGGCTGGTGGTGTTCTGACGGTGCGGGACGAGTACTTGGCCTGGGTCATGGAAGAAGGAGACCATTGGAACCGCAGTTTGCTGGAACGGATGTTTGATGCTCCTTGAAACTGACCATTGCCAATTTAGCCATATCGACCATTGCAGCGTGAGGTTTGACCACCTCGTTCCCGCAAGTATTCGCGATCAACATCATTGAAGTGGACAATGACAGAGGAGAATATGCGGACGGAGGGAAACACGCGAATGATATCCTGTTGTTTTCTGTAAATCCGACAGATTACACAGGGACGAGAGTACTCGTCGTTCCAAGATGTTGTCAGCACAAGAAAGGCACGCATGACCCCAGACTAATACATGGCTTGGTAGGCGAGAGGGATAGCGAATGAGGCCGTCTGCAATGTCACTCAAGACGCTGTGAAGTAGGCCCGGAGGCTTCCGTCATGGGGATACCGCTTAACTACACGTTTCCACTAAGCGAACGCCGTTGCAATTCCTGTTCCATTGCGTTAAAGGTGCGACGAAGACAAGCTCTAACTTACTGTAAGTTATATTAAAAGGTCGCGAAGCCCGCGCGAGCCTGCCTCTCCAGTTCTAAGCTGAGAAAGACGATAGTATTTCTATATTCTTATTGCTGCGGTCTTATCTTGCGTTTCGCTCCATCCACGCCACCTGGGCCTTTGCGTGCTCTTGCGCTTCGCTCGTCCGCTCTACTGGGTTCTCCGCTAGATCTTGCGCTTCGCTCATCCACGCCACTTGGGCTTTTGCTTGACTCTGGCGCATCTGCCTCTCTTGCAATACTCTTACGTTTTCGACTAAGGTTTTCCTTGCCCGCGACGATTTCCTCTGCTTCCGGCGTAAAATTCTTCCGATCACGTTTTACTTTCCCTTTCGCTTTGGCTTGGTCTTTCGCATCTCTCTCAGCACGCTTCGCAATAGGTTCCTCATAGCTCATCACCTTCGCCTTCCCTGATACGACAGCTCTGGTCGATCGACGACGTTTCGCTTCGTCGTTCATGCGGGACAAGAATTGAATTCGATCGTTGAGGAGGACACGTTCGGCGAAGAACGTATGGGCAGCATTGGCAAGCTTCTGTACGTGTCTTTGTAGGCGCTGTATGCTCGTCTCATCAAGCGTATGAGCATCCTGTTTGATCAGATTATGCAGCGACGTAAGAGCCTCTACTGACACTGGCGTCACGGGCGATTGCAGTATTTAGTCTTGCGGACAAGACCTCACCTTCACCTCATCGGCTTTCGGAACGGTTATTTCAGCGGGGGGGCTTCAGTGTATCTCTGAGTACTCTGTCTGAGTTTAAAGCCCTTCTGGCACTAGTAGGGAAGGCAGAGAATGCTATCAATCGCAATCAATCGTAGTCTGAATCGTTCTTCCAATAGGGATCGCATCTTCTCCTGTGATATTCTTCCAACCACTGCTCTTCCTCCTCCCGCTGCCTCTCCCGCTCATCAATGAGGAACTGCTCATTGTCATATGCCTGGCAGTCTTCTTCATTGTCAAATTCAACTCGATCATCAAGAGAGATCCAGTTTTTCTTGGGGAGCTTTGTGACCTTGATAGTCCATCCGTAGTCGTGCATCTTCTTCATCAAATCATCGCTTGAATCCTGTTCGGGGTACAACACGAAACTGATAACAATCTCTTTGAGGGAAGGAATGTTCATGAAGTGAGTGTCGAGTAAATCTAACGCCTCTGCTGCCCTCCATTATATCTGACGTGAGCCTATATTGTTTGCTCGATATGAGAGGCAGGTAGGCGAATAACGACCACACCTGGCTTTTGGGGGGGACGGAGCAGCGTCCATTGATATCGCCTTGTGCCCATCAACCACTGGTGTTCCTATCCTGGAGACTTTGCATCTGGATTCCTCATGTTGGGCGCTCAATAGGGGAATGGACGCGCTATATGAGTAGGTAACATCTCCACGCAAAGGCTTTTCCGAATGAACATTAGCTATTGTTCAATCCAGTCGAAAAAGTATCCTAGCATCCTAGAGATTGGAAGCGCTCGTTGGCAAGGGGATACAAGAAGAGCAAAGTCTCGGCGATCTTCGGCATGGTCTCGTCAAAGACGGAGGCAGAATTAGTGGTATTGGACGAGTATGATGAAGGGTTCAAATTGTGGTCTTTGCGACCAAAGGATGAGATAGAGGCTCCGGAGTGATTCGCCAAGCTCTGCGGAGCTCTGGCTCTGGCATGCGAGCAATAGCCTGCCGAGACAGCCCACCGGGGACTTTTCGCCAGTATTGCGTACGTGCGCTTGGAGGTTGAAATTTCTTTTCCATTCTTCTTTGACAGCCAGGGAGCTTATGTTATCTCACACGTGAGTCTAGCTAAGAAACGTGTTGGTCTTTGCACTTTCTTGATGACTTCTGTGCCTCACGCCCTCGAAGCCGGCGGAATGGGCCTGAGAATAACTCCTTTTCCTCGGATCGTGCCTAGGTATCTCCAACGCAAACTATGCATTACACTCTGCCAATCTGTCAACGATCATATTCTGGAATCTTTCTAGATGCCTCTGCAGCTGCCGCTGCTGATTGCCTGCTCCTGTCTCCCAAATATTATCAAAGTCCTTGCTCAAACAGGACCTGACAGCATCCCGATATCGTGCACCAGTATACTGCTTCATGGCCATGATTGTACCAAGTTCCACCAACCTTTCAACTAGATGCGGATCTGAGTTGTGGGTGGGCAAGGACGGTCGTCGTGGATTGCTGCTCCTGGAGGCGGGTTGAAAGGCGATATTTCGCCACATGCCGATTTCGTACAGAATCACTCCTAGACTATATATATCGAATGAAGGCTTGAATGGGTCTGGTGACATGCCTTTGTATTTCTGGTGCCGGTAAAGGTCATCCTCAACGTTGGACAAAGGCTTTTCCGACACCTCCCCCGGCTGGTTTGGCCTGGAGATGTCGAAGCCCATCAGATAAGGTTTGCTAAGATCTGGTTCATCTCGTGCATCCACTTTGGGCCAGAACAGGATGTTCTTCGGTTGTATGTTCTTGTGCACCCATCCGATGTTGTGGATATTGAATACAGTTGTGACAAGAGCTTTCGCCAACTCAAACCTTTCACCCAAGTCTGGAATATCTTTAGGTTGATTAGGACGCTCCACGCGCTTTAACAAATCAGAGAGTGTGAACGGTTTTTGGCCAGGTTGAGCACCTTCAGGCAGCCGGAAAGCGTAGCCTGTGACATTGTGGCTCTGATCTAGATAGCCGATACAGTGTAGGATGGAAAGGTTCAACGGCCGAAGATCGCTATTCAAGATCCTTGTCAGATTCTCCGTCCTACGTCGGAATGCCTTGGGATGTGTTCGCCTCCAAGTGTCATCCTGGCAGCACCTCCAATCAACAATGACGCTAGCTCCCCCATATCGAGCCATTGCTCGGACCTGGTCCGTCGCATATGGTTTCTCCTGCCACTGTAGCTGATCCATCTCGAGCCTGAAACTGGTTGACAGGGGTGTCCCGTGGTCTTGTCTTTCCAGATAAGCAGGCGGACTTGCAGGTTCCAGGGGAGAATCTGGCTGTTCGCTCAGATAGCCTTGCTCTATTACTATCCTCGCCGCGGCCATGAGTTGAATGTCCCGATGCTCAAGCAAGTCCGCTGCTGCCTCCAGATGACAAAGTTGCGTAGTATCGGAAGACGAGAAGAAGGTCCGTAGTCGGCGACGCGAGGAATCCTGGTCCAACCGCGAGGTCAATTGATCAAGGCCGTTGTTCCATTGAGAAAGTTGCGTCACTAGCTCTTTCATCTTTTTCTGCTGTGTCAGGACAAACTTGACTCGTTTCGTATAATTCGAAAGCCCGTGCTTCCCTGAGGGTTTCGCCGATAGTGATAGCCGGCTAATCAACTCGAAGACTGACGCAACTTAAGCATCTGAGCATGTGTTTATGGGGAAAGCTTCAAGTTACCTGAGGAGTCGCCTTGGGCCGGTAGACCCATCTGTTGGCCATATTCATCTAGAAGTTGATTGTTTTCTACGAAGGCCTCCTTGATTCTATTGAATATCCACTCCATTGTCCTCCATGTGCTTATATGCTTTTGGGATAGCTTGAATCGGTTCTGTTCATCGTAGTATTCGGCTAAGACGTGGCTTCCCCAAAGCTCCAGTCTTTGATGTTCAAGCAATAGTCCCATGCGCAAGTCTGCGTAGTCGGAGGGTATGTCTTTTACCTCGAGGTATAAGTCGTAGGCAGCCATGACTGAATTGTAAGTTTGAATAACGCTCCCCACCACTCCTGCAATTCCAAGAGTCAAGCTAACCGGGTCAGTCATCTTGGTAGTCCTGGGATGACCTTGGGTTTCTGCCAGCGAGATTTAGGGCAATACCGTCCTTGCTGTTCTGAAAACACAGATCAAGTCCGGTTTCGATCTAAGATAGACTAGATATCAAGAGTTGATGCCACATGAAGAGGTGTTTATGAGAGGACTCGATGTACGAATGGACATTCGGTGTACTCCTGGCAAGCCTGCAGAGCTGCAAGGATGTGTGTCACGAAGAGGCATGCCAGTAGCAAGGACGATTGAGGGAATCAAGAGGATGACCCTGAGATGGATTCATTCGAGACCGATGCTGTCTGAGGGTCATGGTCTAGAGGCTGGGAGTGGGGCATATTGAGGAAGGGCGAAGGGGAGTGCTTTGAAGAGGCTGAATATATAGAATAGTCCGTACCACCAAGGGTAAGGCATATGCAATTGTCTCAGTGAATGAATAATGTACCCAGGCTTAGCTATGCGGGAGTGCGGGGTGAGCTATCGTCTATTCTACCTCAGGTAGGTACTTTACCTTATCATTGCGCCCCTTTTGTATGGGAGGACTCTAACCGATCGCTTCTGATGGTTGCAACTTGCACCCGCTAATCTCCTCTTGGCTTAGCTCTCAAGCGTGCTCACCAGTTGACCGATGCCACCTTCAGCAGCCTAACCACATGCTCCATGGTGTGAAAAGCAATGGAAGGCCGGCTCTGCAACGCACAATCACAGCCTTGTCGTCTGCGGTGCGAGGCAGTCTGTCTGTCAGTCGTGCCGCTGAGGTGGCCAGCGGCTTGTCATGCAGGGCTTGAACCTGCTGCAGCGTGCCATAGCCCAAGCCGATACAAGACATCGCCTGCAGCGCGATACTGACTTGATCTGACAACAGCTTTCAGTCAAGCTTTTGGATTCTCTACTTCGTCTTTGCATTAGTATCAGTCGAAAGCCGATCACTGCCAATATGGACATCGAGACAGTCACATACTCAACGGTGTTCCCCGTTCGATCTCGACGGAAATCGAGTATAGTAGCTGGCGCAACCCTCCATTCCGCCATCTATCCAACTTCGTCGACAACGTTGCAAGATAGCTTGATCTCCTTCCTCTCCTACATCAAGACCCAGAACATCCCCATCCTTCCCGTCACCAAGCCTGATATCCGTTCGGTTCTCGGCCAGGGTGCCTCCTTTCTGGTCAATGGCGCCGAGATACCCGAGACCTACGTTGATCCCGTGTCCGGCACTGTCTTTCCTCAAGGCATGACTGTGGCCTTCAAACGTGCCATCTTGAATCAAGCGGTGATGAAAGACCCAATCGCCGGTCGTATCCATGTCATTCTCAACGAGCTGCTTACCATGCATCATCCACCTCTGCGTGCACACCCAAATATTGTCAAGCTTCTAGGGGTTGGATTCGAGACCGAGGGGCCTAGCGAGGATCAGAGGGCAATGCCGGTCCTGATACCAGAATGTGCTGAGCTTGGCAACCTGGCAGAGGTATTAGAGACTGCCAGGAAAGAAGACAGGCCCTTGGAGTTTGAAGAGAAGTTGTCATTGTGTCTCGATATTGCGCATGGCCTCGAAATACTACATGCATGCGGTCAGCATTATTTAATATTACCGGTTGTCAAGTTTTTCTGCCCATCGTGTTAACGGAAGCCTGCATCCTTTTCTGTTGTCCATTGATCCAATTTCTTTCATTGTGATGATTTCGATAATTCGAACTTTCGTCCGCCCTGTTCGTAATTCTCTTCCAAACGAGTGATAATTTCGAAGCGCGAGCCTTATGCTGATTGGTTTACATTGTAAGACATTGTACACGGAGACGTCAAATGTGAAAATGTCTTGATATTTGAGGAGCATGACGACTCCAAGGTCTCCAATCCCGAACGTAAGTACGCCCTTTCTAGCCGCGGCGGAATTTACCCAGTGGCCAGATCTTAAGCTAGTTGGCAAGTTGACAGATTTCGGTGTCTTGAGGCTCGAAGATGGTGGAATGATGCTTGGCGGTAGTCGCCCATGGCAAGCCCCAGAGTTCTCGAGAACGGCATACTTCAAAATAGAAGACGCAAAGCGAACGGACGTCTATAGCTTCGGGATGCTACTGTGGCGTGTCTTCCTCGATGGTGACCCCTTCAAGTCTCTGGGAGACATTGAAGGGAAGACACCAAAGGAGAAACGACAATCTCGAAATGATGCTGTAGCTGCTCTAAAAGACGGAGATCATTTGGTAAACCACGTCTACACCTCTCTAGCATTGTCAGAGAATTTCACCCGTCCGCAGCTCGAGATGCTTTGCGAAGTAACTGGCATCACCTTGGTCAAAGACCCTTCCCATCGAGAGCTCGATATGGCTAGGATCATAAGACTAATGACCCCCAACAACTGGTATGAAGCGAGGCATCCCGTCCCCCCTAAACGTTTACCCCTCGAAGTCGACGCTCATTTACTTGATATGGAAAAATGGCATTCCGAGTTCGAACGAGTCAGTCCCGTAGTACAGACCCTCATGGCCCTAGGCTTTCAAGATTGCGCTCAAGGCCAATCTGAACATTCTGAGGTAGAGTTGGAGGAAGAAGAAAGTGCAGCTGCATACCAGCTAGCAATCTGTTACGCGAATGGATTCGGGTTCCATTTTGCCCCTGGAGAGTGCTTGAAATGGCTACAGGTTGCCGCCGATGGTGGATCGCAAAAAGCTCAAGAAGCACTCCCTAAGGTAGCCCAGGCGTTTCAAGCACAATCGCTAGATTTCACCAATCCATGGGCTAGACCCGACTCAGCCCTCAGCTCCTCGTGGGCATCTGAATTTGCTGGTCCAATGACCCCTGCTACTGAGGGCGATGGCATCGCAGCACTACGCCTAATTGACGGTACTGCCATCCCTGGTACCACCTGGACATTACTGAACGCCGCGGAAAAGTGCAAATATGATGTGCTTGAATCATTGTTGATGAGCTCTGCCAAGCCTAGTACTTCAGAGGATGGCGTTTCTCCCATTCATTTCCTCTCGTCTTGGAATCTCAGCAAAGCAGAAGGACTGGGACGTCGATTGATTATGGCTGGCGCAGATGTCAACGCTCAAGCGAAGCGTGGCCCTACGGTGGGTGGTACTCCGCTCATGTGGTCCGTGTACGGAGATCATGCCGAGCATTCGCAGATCTTGCTTAAACTTGGTGGTGACCCACTGGCTGCAACGGTCGATGGTGATGATGCCCTTTCGTTTGCGGCCAAATTACATCTTACAGCCCATCTACGTTTGTTACTGGAGAATGTGCGCCCATCTCAAGTGCGTGGTCATCTACGCCGTCTCATCACTGCCGCAGCTGGAGGCGAAAGTCGATTTACTCGGATTTTAAGGCACGGAAAACGTTGGACCACAGCTGCTACAGAGACGCTGCAACTATTGCAGGATTGGAACGCCCTTTTCCCTGACGCCAAAGATTTCAGGAGCCTTGTGCTACCGGCGCTCGAATTAGGTCTCAGAACTTCTTATGGTCGCACGAACACTGACGTACAGGTCAACTTTTTCAAGTCGACCGGAATAGAACCGGGTCTCATGAAAGACCTTCTACGCGAGAGCGTGTTGAGCTTCAACAAGGAGCTATTCGATGCCCTCCTTGATTATGGTGCACCTGTATCCATCCTCTTTGAGCGCAAGAAGGGTCTACTTCATCTTTGTGCGAAGATTCCAGACCACAGCGTTGCGGCCACAGAATTCGCCCCTCGTCTTTTGGATTTGGGCGCAGAGATCGATGCTCCGGACGAAGATGGCATCACACCATGGATGCATGCGATTCTTGAACGAAAGTGGGATCTCGCTGATCTGCTGATGAAGAAGGGCGCGAATGCTTTGGCCACCGACAAAGCCGGCTACAACGTCCTTGGCCTTTGCATTACTTCTCTCAACCTGGGAGCTATCAAGTATCTCATGAAGTACTGCGAACAAAAGCAGAAATTCCACCAAGATTCCTTCTTGATCAACAAAGAGAAGCAAATTAGCGCACTCCAACTGGCTTCTACTTTGGATTTACCACGTGCGCACGGCATGAGATTAGAGGTTGTAGGCGTCTTCCTGACCATATTGACGAATTTTGCTACCGAGCCGTGGCAACTAAACTTCCGCTCGGATGGGCTGCTACCTGGCGCATCAGCACTCGATATTGCAGCTTCCAAGGGCAACGTGCACGCCGTAAAGAATTTGGTCAAAAGGGGAGCGCATCTCGCGGGAGGAAGCCGTGCATCGGGTTGGGCACAAGCCAAGCTATCTACGACCGCTGATCGTATGCAACGGAAAAACCTGGAACGCTGCACATTCATCATCGAGAATTGGGACAACAAGCCCAAAAATACGCGGAGATTGGCCGATGACTGGACGAATATGCGTACGATAGACGAGTCACACGTCGCTTCGAGTTGGGAAATCGTGGTCTTTGAATATGCGAAGCGGGACAATATAAAAAAGGCTGCGCCAAAGACCGAGGACTGATTTTCTTGTAATTCAAGTATCTGACCTTTGCAAAAAAGGTATCAGATGTGTTAGTGCTGGCGATTAGCAAATGCGGGACGGGATGTGATGAATTTACTGTACAGTCTCCAAATCGTCAAGTTTCGAGAATCTCGCACCAGAGCTGTTCTTCGGAATGGTAAAAGTATAAGCCCAGAACCAATGGCTCTAGTGATCTACATTCATATCAAAAAAGAAATATTTTATCGTTTACCGGAATCATCCTGGAACATGTATGATTGGGTATGTTTTGTAACTACAAATTGGTAAAGGATTGTGTTGGAGACCATGGCACTGATCCCAGGGTGATTCGTAACAGGAGTATTCCAGTGTGCTACGCTGTAATATCGGATCTCGCGACACTGGGCTGGCATGGGTGTATTTCATAACGATCTTATGGATGTGTATTTATCGTTATAGTATTCTTGTATCTCAAGACCTATAAGTTGGAGAGCTGGGTTTCTACAGCTGAGCGCTTCTGTAGAAGGAAAGACTGGGATGAGGGGTCTTTTGTATGGATGTGGAAGTAAGAGGGGGTCTTTGGCTTGAAATTGAATTGTGTAGAGGTGGTTAATTGGTTAGATGTTGGTATGAGATTATAAGTGGATGGTTTGTAGTACTCCTTTGGCCAGGGTTTGCAGGTTTGCGCAGAGGGGAGGGGATTGGGTGGGCTGTTGACTTGTGTGTGTTGGTTTGACGGTAACATTCTAACAGTTTTAGCCTGTGAGCTTGCCGGTTGGGCTGGCACGGTGGATCTGACAGCGGGCCGGGCCTTGTTTAGCCTTACCGATCGGGCGCCATCACTTGATCTTCAAGCACAGTTACCAAGCCTCCTCTCCTTCGATTTCTTCTACTTTATCCTGTACAGGCCATTCACTGTCAGTTGATGCAAGCATGGCAGCTCCAGCTGACAAAACGCTAAAGGATCTCAATGGGAAATGGATCATGGTACATCATTTCCCCACCTTGTACTCCGTAATTGTATTACCATTGACAGTGCGGTAGAACAAGACCCTCTCTGATGACACTGATTACATTCTCCAAATGGTATCACTCCATCCATATCCCTACCTGTCACAACAACGGCCCAGCCCATGGCTTATCAATTCTACCCGCTAGCAAGGCATAGGCTGGTTCCTCCGCAAAGCCATCGCCATGGCCACCATCACCCTCACAATCTCCGAATACATTGATTCCGAAACGAGTTTCACACACTTCGACATCAAGCAGGTAGCCACCGGCGGCATCTCCGGTACGACCGAGAACCGCACGCTCGATTGGACGTACCGAGATCATAAAGATGGCATCTTTGGAAGCGTGAAGGGTAGGAGTCGATGGGTGGCGTTGAAAGATGTAGATGATGATGCGTTTCTCAAAACGGGCTGGGAAAACGTGGATGGAGATTTTGTGCAGTCTTATGTGGAGAGCAACGATAATGGGTGGACGGCTAATCAAGTGAGTTGCTATTTGCTACGCGACAATACGACGAATCGAGTGCCGAATTTAACGGGTATCGTGATACAGATCTGGGGCTTTGAGACTGTGAATGAAGAACGACGACATACGAGACATGTGGTGGTCAGAAAAGGAGACGATTGGAAATTGGCTAGATTGGTCTACGACTACCACGGGTGAGTCTCCTTCCTAATTCCTGATCCGTACAAAGATGCTACGACTTTAGGGACTACAGCGACTGATTGCAGCTGCATAGTAGCGGCAAGGCTTCAGAAGAGGACGATGGTCTTGCGTATGAGTAGGGGCTTGTACGGTAACGATATGAATGATGAGATTGTTACGATTGGCGCGCACAAGCCTTGATAGAGTCATGAACAAGGATATCCTGCTTGGAGTTCAAGAAAGAACCGAGAGCTACCTTGACACGATCATGACTGGATTACAAAGGAGGCCTATGAAAACAGTTGTGCTTATCCCTACCTAATTGACAACAATCTCAACATCAACTTCAGTCAAGAGCAAGTAAACTACCAGAAATCCTTCACCCTCTCCATCCCTTCCAACCTCCACCATACACCAAAGCCTACTTACTCTTTACTACCCTCATCCCTTCAAACCCTCCAATCATCCGCAAAGAAAAGAGAACTGATACCAACAATCCCTCCTCACACCTAATCCGTGAAAAACCCCCAAAGTTATCCCCATCCTGTTAATCATCCCACTCATCCCATGTCCTGGCAACTTTGTTTGGCACTCATTCATGATAGAGTTGCCAAGAGGAGGGGAAATAATTGCAGATGTCTTCATCGGGCAATCATATGCCAATGAAAAATTTCGAGACCAATCTTGAGATTGGGGA
>JAABUX010006993.1_pt1 | contig 13343 bp, 15 predicted proteins | sample 5561851 | NCBI WGS metagenome assembly JAABUX01 (sample SAMN10711883, study PRJNA513361) | rock metagenome | isolation source: Antarctica rocks | place: Antarctica: Victoria Land, Richard Nunatak red sandstone | collected 2016-01-03 | reverse complement strand
TTGCCTGTGTAATTGGCGGGCCACCACCGCCCGGCGACTATGCGCGTTCCCTCGGGCGGTGCGCCGGCATAGGTGAGTCCCCGGTCGCCCCGGAGCGCCCAGCGCGTCGCCGGAGTGGCCCGCACCTGGTCGGCCGGCACGCCGTTCACGCTGACGAGCCGGGCGCGCAGGCTCGGCACCGTCTCGACTGCTCGCACGCCGGGGGAGGACTTGAGCGCCGCCTGGAACGCCCCGAGCTGGTCACCCTGGATGTCAATGAAGAAGAAGCTCGGCGCCGCCGCGGGCAGGTCGCCCAGGATTTGCGCCCGGATGTTGCCTTCGATCAGCGTCACCGTGGCGAGCGTGGACAGCCCGAGCCCGATCGCCACCAGCATTAGCGGTGTCGCATTCCCCGGCCGGTACAGATTGGCGATCCCGAGCCGTGCCCAGGCCCGGCCCGGCACCCGCATTCGCCGCGCCACCGCCATCAGCACCGCCGCTCCACCCCGGAACAGGAGCAGGGTCAGCCCGGCCGCCGCGCAGAAGGAGAGCGCGAAGCCCCGCTGCGGCGAGGCTGCCACCAGCAAAGCGACCAGAACCGCCGCAATCGCCGCGTTCACCACCACGACCCACGCGCGCGGCCGCACTCCTACCGGGACTACCGCGTCCCGGAACAGCGCACCCCCGGGGATTTGCGCCGCCCGCGCGACCGGCCAGAGGGCGAAGGCTCCTGCCGTCAATAGCCCGTACGCTGCCGCGAGCAGCAACGGCGCCGGGTAGACGCCGGCTCGCGCCGGCACCGGAAGCTGGTCGCCGAACACGCTGACGGCGAAGGCGGGCATCGCCGCCCCAAGTACCATTCCTACCAGGATGCCGGCCGCGCATAGGAGGAAGACCTGGATCAGGAATACCGCCAGCACCGTCCCGGAGGAGGCGCCGAGGCAGCGCAGCACGGCGATTGTCCGTGCCCGACTCTCCATCCATGCGCCGACGCCGGTGGCGACGCCAATGCCGCCGACGAGCAGGGCGGTCAGGCCGACCAGGGTGAGGAACAGGCTGAGCTGGTCGAGGAACCTTCCCACACCCGGCGCCGCGTCGCCCGGCAGGCGCACCCGCCATCCGCGGTCCGGGAAGGCCTTGGCGAGCGCTGCAGCGACGCCATGGATTCCAGGTGCGTAGAGCGCCCGCACGTCGTAGGTCAGCAGCGATCCTGGCTGCACCAGCCCGGTGCTTGCGAGCGCCGCCCGGCCGATCATCACGCGCGGCCCCAGGATGGTAGGTGTGCCGATCCGGTCCGGCTCGCCGACGAGGGCGCCGCGGATTTGGAACTGCGCGTCCCCGAGCCGCACCGTGTCGCCCACATGCAGCTTCAGCCGCTGCAGCACGAGTGGGTCGACGACCATGCCGTTGCTGCCGAGCGCTGCTTGCAGGGCGCCGGGCGGGTCGAGCTTGGCCGCGCCGATCAGCGGGTAGGCGGCGTCCACCGCCTTCAGCTCGACGAGTTGACGGTCGCTCGAGGGCGCTACCAGGAGCGATCGCATGTTCACCACCTCGGATACGCGGGCGCCTTGCCGCTCGAACCAGGCCGGAAGCGCGGGAGGCGGCGGCTCGGCGCCGGTGCCGACGGCGATGTCGCCGCCGAGCAGCCGGGCGCCGTCGGCGGCCAGGCCCCGGTCGACGCCGGCCCGGAGGCTGCCGACTGCGGCGATGGCGGCGACCCCGATCGCCAGGCAGGCGAGCACGATCCGCAAGCCGCGCACGCCGCCGCGCAGTTCCCGAAGCGCCAGACGCCAGGCGATCATGCCGCGGTCCCTTCCCTCACCCGGCCATCCGCAATGCGAATCTGGCGGCCGCAGCGGCCGGCGAGCGCCGGGTCGTGGGTGATGAGCAGCAGCGTCGTGCCTCCCTGCGCTTGCAGCCCGAATAGCAGGTCCATCACCTGCGTTCCTGTCGCGGCATCGAGGTTACCGGTCGGCTCGTCCGCTAGCAGCAGGCGAGGCCTTGGCGCGAAGGCACGGGCCAGCGCGACACGCTGCTGTTCGCCGCCCGAGAGCTGGCCCGGCAAATGGCTGAGCCGGTGACCGAGCCCGACGGCGACCAGCGCCGCCTCCGCCCGCCTTCGGGCGTCCTTCACGCCGGCCAGTTCGAGCGGCACCGAGACGTTCTCGAGCGCCGTCATGGCAGGGATCAGGTGGAAAGCCTGGAACACGATCCCAACTGTGTCTCGCCGGAAGCGGGCCAGCGCATCCTCGCCTAGCCCCGTGAGTTCCCGCCCTGCCACCTCGACCGTCCCGCCCGTCGCCCGCTCCAGCCCCGCCAGCACCATGAGCAAGCTCGTTTTCCCCGATCCCGACGGCCCCACCAGCCCGACCGCCTCGCCCGGAGCGAGGTCGAGGTCGATCCCTTGCAGGATGTTGACCGGCCCGGCGGCGGAAGGCACCGTCAGCCGCAAGTCCCGCGCGCGGATCAGGGGCGCGTCGCCGCGAGGCAGGTCGTCTCTAGCCAAGGTCATGTCCATGACGCACCCATATGGCGCCCGGCGCTGCTTGGCCAAGTTTGCTGGCCTTTTCTTGCTCCTCACGGCGAGCGCCGCTGCGGCGCGGCCAGTGCGGCTGCTTATCTTGGGGGACAGCCTCACCGCCGGGTATGGGCTCGCGGCACCGGACGGCTTCCAGGCCCAGCTCGCGGCCGCCTTGAAAGCGCAGGGGCGGGACGTGACACTGTTGGACGGGGCCGTTTCGGGCGACACATCCGCCGGTGGCCGCGCCCGGCTCGATTGGGCGCTGGCCCCCGGTGCGGACGCTGCCATGGTCGAGCTCGGTGCGAATGACGGGCTGCGCGGCCTCGACCCTGCCGCGATGCAGGCCAATCTTTCCGCCATCCTCGACACGCTGGCGCAGAAGCATATTCCGACATTGCTTACGGGTATGTATGCACCGCCCAATCTCGGTGCCGGGTATGAGGCGCGGTTCCGGGCCGTGTTCGACCGGCTCGGGGCACGGCCGGGGCTGCTCTACGACCCGTTTTTCCTGCAAGGCATCGCTGCCGATCCGGCGCTGAACCAGGCCGACCACATTCACCCTAACCCCGAAGGCGTCCGGCGCGAGGTCGCCCGCCTGCTGCCGCTGATCGACCGCCTGCTCGACGAGGTGCCGAAGACGTGAGGCTGTTCGTCGCCCTCGATCTGCCGGACGCGTTGCGGGAGCGGCTGCGGTTTTTGGCGGCCGGCTTGCCCGGAGCGCGCTGGGTGCCGGCCGAGAACCTGCATGCGACGCTCCGGTTCATCGGCGAAGTGCCGATTTGGCGCGCCGAGGAGATTGACGCGGCGCTGGCGCGGCTGCGCGCGCCCAGCTTTCCGCTCAGCCTCGCGGGCGTCGGCATCATCGAGCGCGGCGGGCGGCTGGCGAGCCTCCATGCCGGCATCGAGCGCAGCCCGGCGCTCGAGCACCTGCATGCCAAGATCGAGACCGCGCTCCAGCGGGTCGGCCTGCCCCCCGAGCGCCGCCGCTTCCTGCCCCATATTACGCTGGCCCGCATCGACGCCTGCAGCGAGGAGCGACTCGTCACCTGGGTTCAGGCGAACAACTTGTTCCGCGCTCCGCCGATCCAGGTCGGGCATTTCACCCTGTTCAGTTCGCTGCTCGGCAAGCAGGCCTCGGCGTACACGCCGGAAGTGGAGTATGAGCTCGCCTTGCCATGACCCGCCTCGATGCCCTCGCCGCCGAAGTTCGGGCGTGCACGCTCTGCACCGACCTGCCGCTCGGCCCCCGGCCGATCATTCGCGTCAGTTCGACGGCGCGGCTGCTCATCGCGAGCCAAGCGCCCAGCACCAAGGTGCATGTGAGCGGGACGCCCTGGACGGACGCATCCGGTCACCGCCTGCGCGGCTGGCTTGGGCTGAGCGCGGAGGAGTTCTACGACGGCGCCCGCGTGGCGATCGTGCCGATGGGGTTGTGCTATCCGGGCCGCTTGCCCCGCGGGGGCGACGCCCCTCCCCGCCCCGCTTGCGCGCCGCGATGGCGCCGGCCGCTGCTCGAGTTGATGCCGGCCATCCGTCTTACGCTGCTGGTCGGCAGCTATGCGCAACGGGACGCGCTCGGGCCGGGTGCCATGACCGACCGAGTCCGGGGCTGGCGGGAGGCGCTGCCGCGTTACTTTCCGTTGCCGCATCCCTCGTGGCGCACCGGGCATTGGGAGCGGCAGAACCCGTGGTTCACCGAGGAAGTGCTGCCGGCGGTGCGCGACGCGGTACGGGAGGCGCTCAGCTCTCCTTGTAGCCATACACCTCAGGGAGGATCACCGTTTGTGCCGGCGTTATAGTTCCGACCGCCGCCGGGTCAGGTCCGCCCGGTCGAACACCGCCGGTAGTAACTCGGTGCCGAGACCGGGTCCCTGCATCGGTTCGGCGTAGCCATCCTTGATGACCGGCAAGGTCGTGACAAGCTCCTTGTACCAGCCGGTGTAGAAGGCGCGCACCGATTCCTGGATCAGCGTGTTAGGCTGGCTGAGCGAGGCGTGCAGGGCGGCGACGAAGCCGACCGGGCCGATGCAATCGTGCGGCGCGAACGGGCGGTGGTAGGTTTCCGCCATAGCGGCGATCTTGCGGCCTTCCGTCAGGCCGCCCGTCCAGCAGAGATCGGCCATGACGACGTGCATCGCGTCGCGGTCGAGGTAGTCCTTGTACGCATAGCGCGAGCCGAGCGTCTCGCTGGCGCAGACCCAGACATCCGTGCTGCGGGCGTATTCGGCGAGGGCCTGGGGCGAGTTCATGCGGATCGGATCCTCGAACCAAGTCGGCCGGTAGGGCTCGAGCGCGCGGGCGAGGCGTTTGGCCATGGGCAGGTTCCACAGCGAGTGGAACTCGACCATGATCTCCATGCGGTCGCCGACGGCCCGGCGTATCTTCTCGAATGGCTCAAGCGCCTGGTTCAATTGCGGCACGGTGATGTGGGCGCCCTCGTTCTCGATCGCCGCCGGGTCGAACGGCCAGATCTTCATGGCCGCGATGCCCGAGGCGAGCAGGCTTTCGGCGACCGCGTCCGCTCGCGTCATGAAGCCGTCGAGGTCCTCGTAGGGGCCGCTCGCCTCGCCGCGGCTCCAGTTCGCTACTGGCTTGATATCCTGAGAGCGCACATAGCGGTAGCCGGCGCAGGTATTGTAGATGCGCTGGCGGGGCCGGCAGAGCCCGCCCAATAGCTGGTGGATCGGCTGGCCACAGGCTTTCCCGAACAAATCCCATAGCGCGATGTCGATCGAGGACGCTGCCCGATACTCGACGCCGGTCGAAGATTGCGCCATGGGCAGGTTCACCATGTCGCGATGGATCGCTTCGATATGGAGCGGATCGCGGCCGGCGAGACGACCCCAGAGCGTATCGTGGATATGGGCCGCGACCGCATTTGCGCCGTAGAAGGTCTCGCCGAGCCCGGTCACGCCTGCGTCGGTATGGACCAAAACCCAGAGAACGTTGGCAAACTCTGCCGTGCGCAATGTTTCGACCGCAGTGATCCGCATCGGCCATCTCCCCGGCGAAAGGCTAGCGGCTGCCCGGTTCGGGCACAACACGCGTGCCGGTTGACGGCTGGGGTTCAAGGGTCAAATGCGGGAACCGAGTGGCGGAGACATCGTATGACGATCAAGCGGCAGAGGACGGTGGCGATCACCGGCGCCGGGTCGGGGATCGGCCTGGCTTCAGCGCTGCATTTCGCGTCCAAGGGCTGGCGGGTGGGGCTGATCGGCCGCGGCGAGGCGGCGCTCATGGAAGCCAAGCGGCGGGTCGATGAAACGGGCGGCGCTGGGCATGTGGCTCCGGCGGATGTGACCGACCGGGCGGCGCTCGAGCGGGCGGCGGGCGAAATCGAGACGGCGCTCGGGCCGCTCGACGCCTGGGTGAACAATGCCGGGATTGGCTTTTACGGCACCTTCGCCGACATGCCAGAGGAAGCGTTCCGCCGGGTGATCGAGGTGAACCTGTTCGGCACCGTCAACGGGACCCGCGCGGCACTCGAGCGGATGCGGCCGCGCAATCGGGGGACCATCGTGCAGATTCTGTCGGCCCTTGCTTTCCGGGGCGTGCCACTGCAATCGGCGTATGCGGCCTCGAAATACGGCTTGCGCGGCTTCACTGAGGCGCTGCGGGCGGAGCTCGTGCATGAGCGCTCGGCAATTCACGTCACCATGGTGCATCCGCCGGCGGTGAACACGCCGTTCTACAGCCATGCCGGGTCGGTGATGGCGAAGACGCCGCGGCCGCCGCCGCCGGTTTACCAGCCGGAGCTGATCGGCGAGGCTGTTTACCTTGCGGCGACGACCCGGCGGCGGGATTGGCAGGTCACGGGGTCCACGGCGGGGATCGTCCTCGGCAACGCGCTGGCGCCGGGCCTGCTGGACCAGTTGTCTGGCTTGGTCGGCATCGTGGCGCAGCAAACGACGCGGCCAGAGGTCACGGCGGCGCGGGACCCGAATACCTTTGCCCCCGCCCAGCATCCGGCTGGAACGCATGGGCCGTTCGACCGGGAGTCGATGGCGCATAGCGTGCAATGGTGGCTGACCAAGCGCGCGCCCCCGCTGCGGCGTCGCTAGGCTCGCAGCCGCGCTTCGGTGGCAAGGGCCGGCTATGCTCCCTCCGCCTCGAGCCGCGCGATCTCTGCGTCGTCGAAGCCGAAATGGTGGGCGATTTCGTGGATCAGCACCGTCCGCACAAGCCGGGCCAGATGGTCCCCGGTCTCGATCCACTCGAGCAGGATGGGCTCGCGGTAGAGCAGGATGGTATCCGGCGCGTGCCGTAGTGCGGCCCCTTCCCCGAACGGTACGCCCCGGTATAGCCCGGTGAGGTCCCAGGCATTGTCGAGCTCGAGCTCGCGCAGCGGCTGGTCATCCGCGGCATCCTCGACCAGGATTGAGACGCCCCGGACCCGTTCGCGCAACGCGTCCGGTATCTCGGCGAGCGCCGCCTCAGCCAGTTCCGCGATGTCATCCATGCTCGGCGGCACGCTATACTCGGCCATTGCATCACCCCCTAGGACCGCATGATGGCCGATCCCTTACCGCAACCCGACCGCGACCGCCTAGCCGAGACGCATCCGGGCTGGTCGCTTACGCCTGGCCGGGACGCGATCGCGCGCGAGTGGCGGTTCGCCGATTTTGGCGCCGCTTGGGCGTTCCTGACCCGGGTCGCCCTGTTGGCCGAACGCCGCGACCACCATCCCGAGATCAGCAACACCTACAACCGTGTCAGGCTAGTGCTGACCACCCATGACGCGGGCGGCCTCAGCACCCGCGACCTCGACTTCGCCCGGGCGATCGACACCTTTTAGCTGCCCGACCAAGCAGGCCAGCGAGATGCCCGCAAGCGAGGATTGCAGCGCGGCCTCCGCGCTCTCGAAGGCGGCGCCGAGCACGGCGTGCACGTGCCGGCCAACGGGGCAGGCCGGGTCGGGCGACGTGTGCATGGGCAGCAAAGGCCGCACCCGCCCCGGGTTGACCGCCTGCCAGATGTCGCCGAGCGAGATGGCCGCCGCCGGGCGCAGCAGCTCCGCCCCGCCCGGGCCACGCCGCACCCGGATCAGCCCCGCGCGCGCCAGCAGGCCGGTAATCCGGCGCACCACGACCGGGTTGGTGTTCACGCTCCGGGCGATGCGCTGGCTTGTCTCCGGCGACGGCGAATCGCGCCGTGCCAATAGCATCAGGATATGGACGGCAACGGCAAAGCGCGTAGCAACCATACCGGTTCTAGCGCGCCCTCGAAGCCGCGGTTCCGGGCCAATTGGAAAGCTATCTCGCAATGCCGCATTGACCGAAGCCGGGCCAGCGGTGTGATAGGCGCCATGCTGGACGCTGAACCGCTCATGGGGTCTCCGGGGGTCAGCTTTCCCGAGCGCGCCGCCCGGATCCGGCGCGCGACGGCGCTGCTATGCCTCCGGCTTGGATGGTCGCCGCTGCACGAGGTGAAGCTGCCTAACGGGCGCCGGGCGGATATTCTGGCGCTGGAGCCGGATGGGCGGTTCGCGTGCATCGAGGTCAAGTCCGGGCTGCGCGATTTTCAGACGGACCTGAAATGGCCCGAGTACCGGGATTATGCGGACCGCCTCTTCTTCGCCGTCGACGCGGACTTCCCGGCCGCGCTGCTTCCGGCCGAATGCGGCCTCGTCGTCACTCATGGCGCCGAGGCCGAGCTACTGCGCGAGCCGGCTGCGCATCCGCTGCCGCCGGCACGGCGCCGGGCGCTGCTGCACCGCTTCGCCACCCTGGCCGCGGGTCGATTGGCGGCGCTCGACGACCCTGCCGGCACGGCAGCGCTACGCGCCGCGCTGCGGCCGGAGTAGCGTTCTAGCCGGCGCTGCGGAGTGCGCCGATCCGCTGGACCGTTGCTGTCGTGGAGAAGCCCGGCAGCAGTTCCGCCAGCATGACCCGGCCACCCCAGCTATGCACGAGTTCGGCGCCGACCACCTGATCCAGCCGGTAGTCAGCGCCCTTCACCAGCAGGTCCGGCCGCAGCGCCTGCAGCGTCTCCTCCGGCGTGTCCTCGCCATAGACCACGACCAAATCCACCGCCGCGACGCTCGCCAGCACCGCTGCCCGAGCTGCCTCGGGCTGCACCGGGCGTGTTGCCCCTTTGAGCCGGCGCACGCTCGCATCGGAGTTGAGCCCGACGACGAGCCGGTCGCAGCCGGCCCGGGCCTGCTCGAGCAGGTGGATGTGGCCGGGGTGCAGCAGGTCGAAGCAGCCGTTCGTGAAACCGACGCGCCAGCCTTTCCGGCGCCACCGCTCGAGCTGCTCGGCCGCGTGCTCGCGCGTCACGATCTTGCGAAGCGTGCTCGCCTGGGGCGACAGCGCGGCCAGCAAGTCCGCCTCGCGCGCCACGGCCGTGCCCACCTTGCCGACTACGATGCCGGCGGCGATGCTGGCGACGCGGACGGCGATCCGCAGCGCGAGTCCGCCGGCGAGCCCGGCCGCAAGCGTAGCGACGACCGTATCGCCGGCGCCCGACACGTCGAAGACGTCGGCTGCTTCGGACGGGAAATGCACTGCACCTTCGGCATCCACCAGCGTCATCCCGTCCTCGGCGCGCGTCACCAGCACTGCGCCGAAGCCATGCCGCTCGCGCAACGCCTCTGCGGCGCGGACCAGCGCCGCTTCGCTATCGACGGGTAGGCCGGTGGCCTGCGCGAGCTCCCGCCGGTTGGGAGTCACCACGTCGGCACCACGGTAGCACGCGTAGTCTGCGCCTTTCGGGTCGACTACGACCTGGCGCCCGGCGGCGTGCGCAGCCGCGATGATCTGCACCGGCACGTCGTGCGCCAGCACGCCTTTGCGATAGTCGGACAACACCGCGACCGAGACCGCGGCCAGCGCATCGCGGGCAATGAGCAACAGCCGGTCGGCCAGTTTTGGGTGGATCGGCTCGGTTTCCTCGCGGTCCGAGCGCAGCAATTGCTGGCCGCTGCTCACGTAGCGCGTCTTGAGCGTCGTGGCGCGGCCGCCCTGGACGAGCAGCCACGGCTCGACGCCGGGCTGGCCGCCGATCAATCCCGTGAGGTCCGAACCGGCCTGGTCGTCACCAACGACGCTGATGAAGGCGACGGCGGCGCCCAGCGCCGTCAAGTTGCGCACGACGTTGCCAGCGCCGCCCGGGACGGCCACTTCGCGCTCGACCATGATGATCGGCACCGGCGCCTCGGGGGAAACCCGGTCCACGGTGCCGTACACGTAACGATCGAGCATCGCGTCGCCGACGACGAGCACGCTCGTGCGCCCGAGGCGGCGCACCGCCGTGGCAAGCGTTTCGGGGTCCGGCTGCGTTCGGTCCATGGGGCAGGGCTAGCCTTCCCCCAAGCAACTGGCAAGCGGGCACAGTGCGGGGCTGCTGCTTTTCCGGGTGCGGCGGCTTGACTTGGGTGGCGCCCGCGCGCAAATCGTCGGCCGCACGGCGGGGCTGTAGCTCAGTTGGTAGAGCGCCTCGTTCGCAATGAGGAGGTCAGCGGTTCGATCCCGCTCAGCTCCACCATGACCGTCGCGCACTAGGATTTTGACGCCCGTCGCCGGGGCGATCTGCCCGGCCACATCACGACGTGGTCTTCGAATGGCCCCGATACGGTCTCGCTCACCACCCGTCCCCGCACGCTGGCCCCTGACCGGTGCACCCCATCCGGATCGCCCGAGCGCAGGGCGTGCCAGTCCGGGAGGTCGCGGCCCTCGGCGACTAGCCGGTAGGCGCAACTCGGCGGCAGCCAGTCGATCTCGGCGAGGTTTTGTTCACGGAGGGACATGCAGTCGGTCACCTCCTGTTGCCGCCCGGCATAGTCCCGGCACCGGCAGGTCTGCTGGTCCAATAGCCGGCATGCCACGTTGGTGAAGGCGAGGACGCCGCTATCCTCGTCGCGCAACTTGTGCAGGCAACACCGCCCGCATCCATCGCAGAGCGACTCCCATTGTGCATCGGTCATGGCCTCGAGCGGGACCGTGCGCCAGAATGCGTCCTCCGTCATGGGGCTAGTTTAGCCGCTGCGGCGGCGGGAGCGGGGTCTGCTGGATAGCCGCCCGCGGCGGGGAATAGCTTGGGGAAGGCGCGTAACCGGGCTGCGGCCCATAGCCGGGGCCAACTTGGGGAGCCGCCTCGGGCGTTACGTAACGCGGCGCGGTATGGGCGACCGGCCCTGGACCGCCGTACCGGATGAGGGTTTGGCGGAGGCTGTCCGCCGCTGGGTTGCTAGCCTGCATGCTGACGACGATCTGGCGCGCCGCGAACGGCTGGCCGTAATACGCCTGGTTCCAAGCCGTTCGGGAATTGAGCAAGCTTCCGCCCAGGGAGATTCCGGCATAGAGGCCGCGGGCCCGGGTGAAGCCCACGATGTCGGCGGTCAGCGCGGCTGTGGTGCCGCCCTCGACGCCGCCGCCGAGGTCGATGAACGTGGCCGAGGCGTCTGCCCCCAGCTTGAACTGGCTGTCGAGGATGGCCGCGAGCCCCCGGTCATTCATGATGAACAGGATCACTTCGGCGTCCTGGACCCCGGCTTGGAATCCGAAGCTCGCTCCGGTTAGCCCATAGAAGGCCGGCGCCGACCACGAGCCCCCGCCTGCGCGCGCGACGAGCACGCATGCACCGCCCTGCCCGCCGATCAGGAAGCCTGCCTGGAAAATGCGCGGACAGATCAGCACCGCCCGCGCCTGCTTCAGCACAGCCTGGCCCTGGGTCCCGTCCCGGTCGTTGACCATATCCTGCACGGTCAAGGTCGCGCGGTCGACGAGGGCTTGCTGCGCCTGCTGCGCGGAAGCACTCCGCGGGACCAGGACCCAAAGCATCGCAATAGCCAAGGCAACACGGATCATGAGGGCGTCTCCCCGCTTGGGACGGCAGAGCTTACTCTCTCCCGCGCTTGGCTAGAACCCCAGCATTTCGTTCACGGAGACAACCTTCCATCCTGGGGATAGCCGTTCGAGCCGTGTCAGCGAGAGGTTCTGCACCGAGAGGTGCAGCGCCGCCGCGGCCCCTACTCCCATGGCATGGGCTACCGCCGCCCGGATGCTGCCGCCATGGCAGACGGCGACCACCGGCCCTTTCTCTGCCTGATCGGCAAGCCGCTCCATGGCTGGTGCGACCCGTTCGAGCACGGCCTCGAAACTCTCTCCGCCCGGCGGCGTCTCGGCCGCGGCGAGCGGCCAGAAGGCCGCCGCGGGGAGCGAGAGGCGCGGCGGCAACTCGGCATGGGTGAGGTCGTGCCACGCTCCGAGATCCTGTTCGAGCAGGCCGGGCTCTATTGCCGGGGTTTGTGCCGGGTAGCCTGCGGCGAAGATGCGCTCCGCGGTTCGCCGGGTCCGCGACAAGGGCGTGCAGACCCAGCGCGCGTCGCGGGGCAAGGCGGCCGCGAGCGCCTCGTATTGCGTCGCTTGCGCGACCAGGCTGTCGGGGCAGAGCGGCACATCGCGCACGCCGTAGAGCCGGGCCCGTTCGTTCTCCGCCACGATCGCATGGCGCACCAGCCAGATTTCGAAAGCCACTATTCCCCCACGCTCACCAAGGCGCCATCGCGCCGCGCTACTTGAAATTGCCAAGCAAAGATCAGCACCGCCGCGGCCGCCCACACTATGTTAAGGCCCACGGCCCAGCCGAGTTCATCCCAGCGTACGACGCCGCCGAGGGCTGCCCGCATGCCCTCGAAGACGTGCGCCGATGGCAGCGCCCGGGCGATTGGCCGCAACACCGCCGGCAACGCTGCGACCGGGTAAAAAACAGCCGAGAGCGGCGCGAGCCCGAACAGCAGCGACCAAGCGAGCGCCTCGGCCCCGGCGCCGTATCGTAGCAACAAGCTCACCACGGCAAGCGCTACGCTCCAGCCCATGACCATAAGGTTGAGGAGGAACAGGACGAGGATCGGCCCGATCGATAAAATATTGAACGCATAAAGCACGAAGGCCAGCACCGCTGCGGGTGCCACGCCGGCGATGGTGCGGAATAGCGACATCAGGAACAGTGCCGACACCATCTCCCATGGCCGCACCGGGCTTACGAAAACATGGCCAAGATTGCGGGACCAGATTTCCTCAAGGAAGGTGATCGAGACGCCCATCTGGCTGCGCACCGTTACTTCCCAGAGCAGCACCCCGCCGATCAGGGCGCCGGCGGCGAGCAGCGTGCCGCCGCCGCCGACCCCGCGCGAGATTAGGAAGCTGCTCGTGAAACCCCAGATGCACAACTGCAAGGTCGGCCAGTATGCCAGTTCGAGCATGCGCGGCCAGGAGCGCCGGTAGAGCGCCAGATGCCGGTACACCAGACCCCAGACCCGGCGCGCGCTGCCGCTCATGCGGGCACGCGCCGGGCGCGGGCGATGTCGAGGAACACATCTTCGAGGTCGGCCCGGCCATATTGTTCGAGCAGCACGTCCGGTGCGCCCTCCGCCACGACCCGGCCTTGCTTCAGCATGAGCACGTGGTCGCAGAGCCGCTCGACCTCGGTCATGTTGTGGGAGGCGAGCAGGAGGGTGCAGCCGCTCTCCTCCCGGTATCGCTCAAGCCAGCTCCGCACCTTGTCGCCGGTGTCGGGGTCGAGGCTTGCGGTCGGCTCGTCGAGCAGCAGCACGTCCGGCCGGTTGATCAGCCCCTTGGCGAGGGCGACGCGCGTCTTCTGCCCGGCCGAGAGCGAGCCAGCCGGGCGATGCAGGAACGGCTCCAATTCGAGCTCGAATGCGAGCGCCGCGATCCGCGCCTCGAGCCCGCGCACGCCGTAGAGATGCCCATAGACCCGGAGGTTCTCGGCGACGCTCAGCCGCGCCGGCAAGGCGACGTAGGGCGAGCTGAAATTCATCCGCGCGAGTGCCGCAAACCGGTCCCGCGCCATGTCGTGGCCCAGCACGCGCACCCGGCCGGCG
>JAABUX010006992.1_pt1 | contig 13346 bp, 16 predicted proteins | sample 5561851 | NCBI WGS metagenome assembly JAABUX01 (sample SAMN10711883, study PRJNA513361) | rock metagenome | isolation source: Antarctica rocks | place: Antarctica: Victoria Land, Richard Nunatak red sandstone | collected 2016-01-03 | reverse complement strand
TGTTGCTGAGCAAAATCGGGTCGTTCGCACCGATATCTAAATAGGAAGTCATCGGAACACCGAGCTGGTTAAGTAGCTGCGCTACGATGATGTCCTGGCCGCTCTGGGCGTAGCTGATAATCCCTTTCTCGGCACGGCGCTTGTGGTGCTGCGCCCTAAGCTTGCGGTACGCCATGAGCGGGATACGCGAGCACCACTCGCGTGAAAACCGCTTTGGATCTGCCGCTGACGTCATTTTCGGTTCCTCCTGATGACATAAAGAGTAACACAAGGCCGGGCAGCATGTCAAGTGTTTCAAGTCAAACGAGGATGCGGGACTGCCCCAGCGCGTACCAACATGATAAAAGTTAAAATTACGGGTGAGACCACGGACTGGCCGTTGCTGCGGCAAACTCCCGGAGGGAACGGCATTTGGGGAGAGTGCCAATTTTTTGTCAATGACACCTACAGCGAGTGCGACTACTGGGTAGTCTATGATGGGATCAACACGGCGGAGACGGTGCAGTGTCCTCCAGAAAATGTCATTCTTTTTACTGCCGAACCGCCGTCGATCCGGGCTTATCATCCGCGCTTCACGGCACAGTTTGCGAAAGTCGTCACCTGCCAGCCGGCGATTAAGCACCCACACGTCATCCATGACCAGCAGGCCCTCCCCTGGCACCTGATGACGAAGTCCTATGACGACCTGGCGTTTGGACCGCCCCCGGAAAAGACCGGCATTCTTTCCGTCATCTGTTCTGACAAGGCATTCACGGAAGGCCATCGGCGACGGCTGGAATTTGTGCAGCGCCTTAAAGAAAGCCTCGGCGACGGGCTGGATTATTACGGACAGGGCGAGCGCATCCCGAAATGGGACGGCACCGCGGGCTACAAATATACAATCGCGATTGAGAACTCCTGCTGCCGTGATTATTGGACAGAGAAGATCGCCGATGCTTTTCTGGTAGATGCTTATCCATTCTACTACGGCTGTCCAAACATCGAAGATTATTTCCCGGCGAGGTCATTTACCTGGATCGACATCGACGATTTCGATGCGGCGCTGGCAACAATTGTGAATACCATCAAGAAGAATGAGTATGAAGCGACCCTGGAAGACAGGGCGAGCGCGAAAGATTTGATTCTCAACAAATACAATCTCTTCCCGACGATTGCGGCGATGACCTCGGTCAGCGGCTCGCAGTGGCCTAAACAGGCAGTCACGCTGCGCCCGGATTCGATACTATCCAACACGATAGGCAAAAGAGCCAGGCGGCTCATAAAAAAGATGATCAGGCTGCAATGACAGACCCAAAACGCTATTCCTTTGGCTGGTTCCTGCGCCTGCCGCTGATGGCCTCGCGGAAGTTGAGACAGCGAACAGGAAATCTTGCTCCGCGTCCCGGCGGGACACTTAGCTACGCGCAGTTTGGTGAGGACATTGTTGTCGCCAGCATTCTCTGGTATCTGGGGATCATCAAGCCGGTTTACTTAGATATCGGCGCTTACGCGCCGGTCGTCCTGAGTAATACGTTCTATTTTTACAAGCGTGGCGGACGCGGCGTTTGTGTCGAGCCAAATCCCGTTCAATGGAAGAAGTTCCGGTGGCGGCGGCGCGACCGCCGGCTCAATGCCGGGGTAGGGCCGGAAGACAAGCTAAGCGTCCCCTTTTATGTTCTGTCCGAGCCTTCCCTCAGCACCTTTGATGAGGACAGCGCCCGTGAGCATGAGGCCGGCGGGCGTGTCCGCATTCGCAGCATCGTATCTGTCCCAGTTTATTCCCTTAATACTTTAATCGGCAAATACTGCCCTCGCTGTCCGGATTTTCTTTCAGTAGATGTCGAGGGCCTTGACTTGGAGATTTTGACGGCAATGGATTTTACGCGATACCGTCCCGCTGTTATCTGCGTGGAAACGATAGATTACCATACCCAAACCAAGCAAACCGCCGTGTGTGACTTCCTGCAAAGCAAAGGTTACAAGGTGCAGGCCGATACAATCATCAATACGATCCTCGTGGATGCAGGGGCCTGGAACGCCCGAGGTTAATCCCAGAGTGTTCCAGCCGACGGAACCAATCAAGGCAAGAAGTCATGCGGATATTTTACACTGCGGAGGGCTGGGAAAATCATTTTCCTCCCGCACTCGCTGCGCTGGGGCATAAAGTGGTCGAGTTTCGGTACGATTGGGCAGACATCTACACCCTTGATCCCGGCAGACCGGAAAACCAAGATTTTATCGCTGAAAGCCGCTCTAAAGTGTCGGCGGAACTCATCAGGCAGATTAAAGAGGCCCACGCCGAGCAGCCGTTAGACCTATTCTTCAGTTACTTCTACGACGGCATTGTTTTACCGGAAGCGATTGATGAAATTAAATCGCTTGGTATCAAAACCGTAAATTGGTACTGTAACGGCTCCTATCAACTTCATCTAGTACGCATGATCTCGCCTCATTACGACTCGTGCCTTGCCCCGGAAAAGTTTCGCCTCAAGGATTACGAGGCAATGGGAGCGCACCCGATCTACTGCCAAGAGGCTGCTAATCCAAAGTTTTACAAGCCTTATGCACTGCCGACGGAGTATGATGTTACCTTTGTCGGTCAGGCTTACGGGGATCGTCCGGACTACATCAAGTTTTTGCGGGACAGGGGCATTGATGTGCGTGTGTGGGGAATGAACTGGAAACGCCATAAACGCGCTTCCATACCGCGTCGGCTTTGGCGCTGGGTACGTCATACTGTGGGAGCTGGCGGCAAGCCGGCGACAATTCTTCCCGCGCACATTTTAGGAAGCCCTTTATCCGATGTTGAAATGGTACAAATGTATAGCCGGTCGAAGATCAATCTCGGCTTTTCCAGTTGCGGCGAGACACATTCAGGTGATGAACGCATCCTGCAAGTGCGCTTGCGGGACTTTGAAGTGCCGATGAGCGGCGGCTTCTACATGGTAGAATACATGGAAGAGCTGGAAGAGTTCTTTGTGATCGGGAAAGAAATCGTCTGCTATGCTGATGCGTCGGACCTTGCCGACAAGATCAGGTATTACCTCAGCCATGATAGCGAGCGTGAACAAATCCGCAAGGCAGGCCATGCACGTTGCCTTTGCGACCATAGCTGGCAAACACGTTTGAGCACGGCTTTCGCGGAGATGGGAATGAATGAGTGAACGTGTGACCTGGATATTGTCGGTCAAAGATGGCATGCCGTATCTCACGGAAACCCTGGCCTCGATTGAGGCCCAAACTTATTGCAATTGGGAAGTCTGCGCCTGGGTGAATGGCTCTTCTGACGGAACACTGGAGGAGCTGATGCGGTGGATACCATCCCGTTTGCCGGGCCGCGTCATCGCTGACCGCCCCAGCACTTACGGAGAAGCCGTCGGGACAATGATCAGCGAGGCACAAACGGAACTTTGTGCTCTCATTCATGCCGACGATGTTAATGCTCCAGAGCGATTGGAGCGGCAAGTCGCATTTATGGAAGCGCACCCGGAAGTCGCACTCGTCGGCAGCCGGTATGATATTATTGATGGCGAAAGCAGACCGCGTCCGGGCGGCGGGCCTGGTCACGGCTATACTCACCATAACGACATTGTCCACATGATGATGATGGAAAGCCCGCTTGGATGCCCGACTGTGCTATTTCGGCGAAGTGCCGTGCTGGAGGCCGGTAACCACCGCCACGTTCCGTTCGTCGAGGATTATGATCTTTGGATGCGGCTCGCAGCGCATCACAGGATAGCGAACTTGAACGAGTTTCTGCTCCACTATCGCGTCCACCCAGGAAGTGCTACGGTCTGGGCCTCAGCGGCAAACCTCGTGGTGCCTGCCGCCAACGCCAATTTCGCCCAAAATGCCCCAGCCCTCTACGGACTATCCGAAACAGAAGCGCTGCGCCTGCGGGAACAGAAGCATCCCTTTGCACTCGTGCCGCTGTACCGGGTTGCACGGCATCTTAGCCGGACACAGGGAGGAACGGCACTGGGACGTTTCTTTTCCCGCTCATTTGTGCAGGGAAGTCGGGGATTAGTCAAACCCACTGATTTCCTTTCGCGGGTGCCGCTGACAATTCTGGCGTACTGGTCCTCTCCCGGCCGCTTTATGTCTTTGCTAGTTTCAAGGCTCACAGCCCGGCTGCACCGCTAATCGCCGTATCTCTTCCAGAATGCGCGGGGCCTGAACATCTGCCGTAAAGTTATCTAAAACGCGCTGCCGCGCCGCTTTTCCCAGCGCGAAACGCCGGGCCGAGTCGGCGCAGAGCGCGGCAACGGCTTCGGCCATGTCTACCGGCGAGAAGATTGGTATGGAAACGCCTGCATCACCCGCGAACTCAACCGGGCCGCCGGACCCGGCGAAGCAAACAACAGCGCGTTCCAGCAGCATGTTTTCCAGCAGCGCCAGCGACGCGGTCTCTTCCCACGAAGTCAGCGCGAACACGTCAAACTCCCGGTAATATTCCTGCGGCCGGCGCGTAAACGGCACGAACTCAATATCGCCCGTCAAAAACAGCTTGCGGGCCATTTCCTCGAACTGCCAGCCTTCTTCGTTGTCGGGAACGCCGACCCAGACAAAGCGCACGCGGTCCGCACCGAGCAGACGCTTGACTTCGGCCGCCATCAGCAGCCAGAGCTGCGCTCCCTTGCACCAGTTGATCACCCCTGCGCCGCCGACAACACAACGTGTGTCTGTCCGCACGGGAGGCGCAACAGGAGGCGCCGAGGGTGCGGGGTCAACAAACGCGGGAACGACAGCCACTTTTTGCGGGTCAATGCGGAACCGCGCCGTCAGCGCTTCCGCCACAGCGTTTGATACTGCCACGTAGCGCGTCGGCAAATCGCGCAGAAGGCCCGGCGAATGCGCCATGAATGGAGCCAGCACATGGTCCAGCTCATGGACATGGAGCAACACCGGGGCCGGGGGCAGCGCAAGCCGGCGTACCGCAAGCAGCGCGGCGACGCTGTTAATGTAAATCACGTCCGGCTGCCAGCGGCGCAGCGGCCCGGCCCATACCCGGCCTTTCGCGAGGCTTAACGCCCGGTGTCCCGCGAACAGCGCCAGCGACGAAAGCGGCGCGGACATTCCCGGCCAGCCGTAACTCACCAGCGTCTGTGTCGGTCCCAGCGCCTTGAACCGCGCTTCCAGCGGCCCGCCTAAGTAGGCAAGCGTCCGCAGCTCTACGGCGTCGGTGAACCGCTCAAACGCACTCAGGGCCACTTTCGGCGCTCCCGTCGGCGACAGCTCATGGATTAACAGCAGAACCCGTATTTTTCGCATAGGCTTTGAGTATACTCTATTCATGCGAATCGGCATTGATGCGCGGACACTTTCCGGTCGCTTCACCGGGGACCGGACGTACTGGCGCGGCCTGATCGACGGCCTGGCGGCGGCCGACACAGCGAGCGAGTATGTGCTGTATACGCGCGGTCCCATCGAAGGCGAGCCGCCGGGGCTGGGACCGAACTTTTCCTGGCGGCAGATCGCCCGGCCAACAAACGACGCGCTTTGGATGCTGTCGGCGTTTCCCCGTGCATTAAAAGCCGACAAGATTGATGTCGCGCACACCCAGTATAACATCCCGCTGCTCGGTGCGCCTTGTCCGGTCGTGACCACCATCCACGATGTTTCGTTCCGGGTTCACCCCGACTTGTTCCTGCCGAAAGATCGATGGATACTCAGCACGCTTGTCCCGCGCTCCATGCAGAAGGCCGCCGCCATTGTCGCCGTTTCGGAAAGCACGCGCCGGGACATTCTGCGTTTCTACACGGCAATTCCCAAAGAAAAAGTCTCCGTCGTGCTGGAAGCCGCCGGGCCGCAGTTCCAAACTCCAACCGCCGGGCAGGAAACCGCGCGGGCGGCGGCGAACAAGGCGCTGGGATTAGATGACACGCCGTACCTGCTGGCGGTCGGCGTCTTGCAGCCGCGTAAAAATTTGGCGCTGCTGCTGGATGCGTTCGCTTTGCTGAAGCTTGGCCCGAACCCGCCGCCGCATCGGTTAATCATCGCGGGCAAGCGCGGCTGGATGGACGAGACCGACGCGCATCTTGCGGCCCTGCCGGACGCCGTCACGCGGGAGATCGTGCTGGCAGGCTACGTCGCCGACGCCGACCTGCCGACGCTGTACGGCGGGGCGGACGCTCTGTGTTATCCGTCGCGCTACGAGGGCTTTGGCCTGCCGCCGCTCGAAGCGATGGCCTGCGGCTGCCCGGTGCTGTGCAGCCGGTCGTCGTCCCTGCCGGAAGTGGTCGACGACGCCGGGATTTTGCTGCCTGCCGACGACTCAAGCGCCTGGGCGCACGCGCTGGAAACGCTGTTATCCTCGCCCGCCGTCCAAGCCCGCTGGCGGGAGCGCGGCCCGGAACGCGCGGCTTTGTTTTCATGGGAGAAGGCCGCCAAAGAAACGCTTGCGATTTATGAGAGCTGCATGAAACAGTGAGGAGTATACAAAATGACAGTCGTGATGGAAAGCATTGAAGATGCTGCCCGGAAACTTGCCGATTACAACGTGGAGGCTGCCCCGGAGACCGAGGCAATCTATTTTTTTCCGCACCCGGACGAAATCCGTTTAATTGAGACCGATCCGACAACGCTTTCAGACACGGAGATCGTTCCGTACTACTTTGGGGCGTCCCCTGCAAGCGGCATCCCTTTCCGTTCCTCGGTGGCGTTGATTCGCCCGGAAGAAGCGTTTCGCCTTCCCCTGCCGCCGGGATGGGGAACATGGAATGATGCGGTCAAGCTCTGGCCCCAGGAGTAGCCGCATGGCACAGGATTGGCAGGCTGCCTATTTTCGTCAGGCACGGTCTGATTACGATACGTTCCAACTTTTGGAAACGTCCAGCGCGGCTTTTTGCCAGCGGCTTCATTATCTGCAAATGACAGCGGAAAAACTGGCAAAAGGCTTTGCTACTTCGCCGGGCGGCCCCCAGCAGCCGAAGGTTCATCGCGGCTATACGAACTTTTTGCAGCAAATCAAGCGTCGGCCAGAACTGCACATGCTTCTCCCCGGCGGCCCGAAACAGATCAACAAATATATAGACAACCTTCTGCCTTATGCCCATCTTATTGAAAACCTGGCACCTGCCAACGCGAATGACGGCCCGAATGCCGAGTACCCGTGGCAGACACCAGCCGGCGTCATTGCTCCTGTCGACTATGCGTTCACCAATTTAGCATTCAATGTACGTGGGATGCTGAACATGCTCAAATTTTTGAAACGGTGCTTTCAAATCATCAAAGAAGTTTAACTATGGCTACTCTTTTAGACCCGAAGTTTCTGGCGGTTCTCGCCTGCCCTGCCGATGATAACCGCCCGCCGCTGCGGCAGGACAGCGACACGCTGGTCTGCGACCAATGCGGGCGCATCTACCCGATCCGCGACGGCATCCCAATCCTGCTGCCGGAAGAAGCGACGCTTCCGGCGCAATCCACCTGACCCACAAAATTACTGAAGTTACGGAGAGAATTGTGCAGCTTACACGTACCGGCCCGATCCGCATTGCGCTCATCCACGGTCCCAATCTGAACATGCTCGGCGTCCGCGACCCCGACATTTACGGCAAAGACGACTTTGAGTCAGTCAACCGCAGGATCGTGGCCCATGCCAAGTATCTGGGCGTCGAGGTCACGATCCGGCAGTCAAACTCGGAAGGGGCGATTGTCGATTTCGTGCAGGAAGCGATGGGAGAGGCCAGCGCCATTGTTATCAACCCCGGCGCGTACACGCACTACTCGTATGCCATTCGGGATGCCCTCGCCGACTCGCGCCTGCCGACCATCGAAGTCCATCTGTCCAATATCCATGCCCGCGAAGAGTTTCGCCGCCACAGCGTCATTTCCGCCGTCACCACCGGCCAGGTGGTAGGCTTCGGTCCTTACGGCTACTTGATGGCCTTGAGCGCCGCGAAAAATCTGATTGAAGAAAGCCACCGATAAATCGGCAATCGTTAGACGGCGGGTTCGCCCGAAGGCTCGGCAATATCGGTGCCCAATGAAAGCGGCCTGCCGAAATCGGGCAGGCCGCTTGAGTCCCAGGTGAACGGCTGGGCGCGGGCGGAGCGCTCTTTGTAGGTATATTCGGAAGCCGTCTTAGCGTGGTAGACGATCCAGTCTTTGCCGTCAGGTGATTGAAAAAAGTTGTTGTGGCCGGGGCCATAAACCCCCCGGTCATCCTGGCGCGTGAACATGGGCTTGGGATGCTGCTTCCAGGCGACAGGGTCCCGCAGGTCCGCGCCGGGGTTGGACCATAGCATTCCCAGCTTGTAGTCCGGCTTGCCGGTGTCGCAGGCCGAGTAAATGAGAAAGACGCGCCCATCCCGCTGAAGCGTCGCCGGCCCTTCGCGCACTTCGTCGCACCCGAAGCCGTCGGCAGGCAGGTATACCCGTTCGCCGGTCAGTGTCCACGGGTTCTCCATGCGCGAAACGTAAAGCCCCTGCCCCGGCGGGCAGGGGCGACCGCACCAGAATAAGTAAAGCGAGCCGTCGCTGTCCCGGCGCAGCACGGTTCCATCAATGGCATACCAGGCGTTCTCAGGGTCGGTCTGAAGCTGAGACTTGAACGTGTACGGGCCGCGCGGATCAGTCCCAGCGCTTTCGCAGACATACATCCGGTGGTTCGCGTCCGTGCCGTCCGACGCCGTATAATACAGATACCAGCGCCCGCCGTAGCCGGCATCCAGCAAAAAAAACTCCTGCGCCCACATGTCGCGGCTTCGGCCCGGCGTATCGTCCCGCCAGACCGTTTCGTCGGGCGCGTCTTTCAGTTCTCCCAGAAACCGCGCCCGGCGCAGGCGGATGTCCCAGCCTGCCGTCGTGGACAAGTAGTACCAGCCGTCAAAGTAGGTCAGCCAGGGATCGGCCCCATCCAGCTTCAGCGGGTTTCGGAACGCCTTGCTTCTATCGGTCATTGCTTGTTCCTCTATCGGTCATTGCTTGTTCCTCGCAGTCACACCCAAGTCGCGGTATAATACCGCAGACTCGTCTAACCTTATACGCAGAAAGACCCATTGCCCATGCTGTCCCAATCTCCCAGCCGCGTTCTTGCCCTTCGACAAGCAATCGCCGCGCATGACCCAGCTATTGACGCCTTGCTGCTGACCGACATCGGCAATATCGGCTATCTTTCCGGCTTCACAGGGTCTACCGCCCAGATCGTCATCACGCCGGACGAGGCGCTATTTATCACCGACAGCCGCTATACGCTCCGCGCCCAGGCTGAATGCAAAGGCTTCGAGATCGTGGAAACGCCGCAGGGCAGCGGCGGCTATGGGGAGGCGCTCAAAACTGTTTTAGACGCTCGGCCCGGCGTGAAGCGTCTCGGCTTCGAGGCAAGCCATGCCACGGTCAGCCAGTTTGAATCGTTCCGCGCCCTTGTCCCCGAACTGGAATGGGTCGGCACAAAAGACAGGGTGGAAACGCTGCGCCTGGTCAAAGACGACGCTGAAATCGCGCTGATTAAAGACGCCATTACTGTCGCCGAGACTGCTTTCCGAACCGTGAAACCGCTGCTGACGCCCGGCACGCGCGAGCAGGACTTTGCCCTGGAGCTTGAGTTTGCGATGCGACGGCTTGGCGCGTCCAGCACGGCCTTTGATACGATTGTGGCATCGGGCGCGAACGGCGCTCATCCGCATCACCATGCCGGCTTACGCCCTCTCGCCGCCGGGGATTTCGTGACGATTGACTGGGGCGCGACGGTCAACGGCTACAATTCGGACATCACGCGCACGTATGCCCTGCGCTCCGTGACGGACAAGCAGCGCGAGGTTTATCAAATTGTGCTGGAAGCCCAGCAGCGGGCTATCATGGCGATCAAACCTGGCAAGATCGGCAAAGAAATAGACGCCGTCGCCCGTGATCATATCGCGTCGCGCGGCTACGGGGAGGCCTTCGGCCATTCCCTCGGTCATTCCCTGGGCCGCTCGGTCCACGACGGCCCAGGCTTCTCCGTTCGTACCAGCGAATTGATCCTGAAGCCAGGCATGGTGATGACGGTCGAGCCGGGCATTTACTTGGAAGGGTGGGGCGGCCTGCGCCTGGAAGAAGATATTTTGGTCACAGAAAACGGCTGCGAGATTTTGACGCACCTGCCGAATGCGCTGGAAGTGCTGGCGTAGGGACGCACCCCGGCACGAAGGAACCTACCCCGGCTCGTTCCTCACCGACCCTCCCGAAACGGGAAGGTAAGGAGCCAGATAAGAACTGACGACCTACGAATGCTACTGAGTCAAAACTCTTCACCTTCCCGTTCCGGGAGGGTCGGTGAGGAACGAGCCGGGGTAGGTTCTTACCTTGCCTGCTTGTTTAAGATAACCTCGCAGGGAGCGCGGTCAATCACCGTGCGGGTGACGCGCTGCATAAGCGTGTCATCGGGGTCGTCGGAGGGCTGGTACGCCAGCACGATCAGCGATGCTTCCAGGGCCGACGCCTGCGTGACAATCTCTTCCCCGGCATCGCGGGTGCGAGTGACGAGGGGGTCTGCCGTGATCCCTTCGCAGCGGGCGGCGTCTGCGGCGGCGGCGAGGGCGCGTGAGGCCAGCGCTTCTTCTTCCGGCAGCGGCGCGGTCAGCGGCAGGTGGCGAGGGACTTCGAGAATATACGCAATGTGCAGGCGCGACTTCTGCGTGCCGTCGGCTTTCGACGCAGCTTTCGCCAGGCGGCAGGCCAGCGTACTCGCAGCGTCGGTGTGATCGGGCCGCAGCAGCGGCACAAGAATGTTTTGCGGGGTGTTTGCGCCCCCTTGTGCACGGGTCCCACTTGACCCGGACAGCTTCAGCGACGCCCGCGCTTCTTCCAAAGTCGCCGTCACCGGCAGCCGGGACCGGACCCCCGGCACGGCCCGGACCACTTCCAGGACATTCTCCGGCAGGGCACAGACCACAATTCGCGCCCGGTAACGCGCGATATAATCCATCGCGTCCCGGAACGTATTCGCCCCTTCCGCCGAGCAGCCGGTCAGCCCGCTGCCGTCCACAATAATCCCTTCCACATGATGCCGCAGCAAAAGGTTCGCCGCCGCCTGAATCGTCGGCCACAGATTTTTGTCCAGCTCGCCTTCCAGCTGCACCACATCTTCACGCGCTTCAATTATCATAACAGCCTATCGGTTTCTAGTCGGTGTCTTTGCAAGCAGAGCAAATGAATTAAAAAATTTCGCGGTGGCGGCTGGGTTAGTCTCCGCCTGATCGCGCCGCTGCAAGGTCAGAAGGGTATAACGGCGAGAGCCGACAAGATAAGCGCATTGTGTTTCTTTGGTGCCGTTGCTTCGGGCTGTTATGATCTCATGCCCAGGATAACCGTCCAGCATAAAACGGCGTTTAATGATTGCAGAGCTTTGGTTTCTTTTGATGAACGCATCATCAGTCAGCGACAGGACTTTCTCCGCCCCTAGTAGCTGAACATCTTTCGCTGACCTGTCAATATACTGAATAAGGTAAGTTCCAGAATACGCCCTGCAAATGAACAGATGCAAAGTTTCGTTCACAGTGGATAGAACTACGGTTTTTGCCTGTGGCGCAGAAGGCAAAAGTACTGAGAAGCGGCCCTCAGCGGAAGTAAATGTTCGCCAATGCGGCGTATCTGTGTCAGGCGGCGGCGCTCCCATGTGAACGGCTGGCTCTGTCGCCTGTATTGGTACTGCCGACGCTGGGGTCGTGCACCAGAAACTCAGTGCGGAGGCAAGTAAGAGGCAAGGGTAGAAAGTTCTTATCATTATGCGTTGACTGTCTCTCGCTGTTTTTCCTGAAGGTGAGCCAGATGATTCTGAGCCGCCTTCAAGAACTCTTCATCTTCCACATCATAGACGGCTGAATTGACTGGACCTTTAGCAAAAAAGGAAACATTGGCGACGAGCTGCCCAAACCGCCAAGAGGGGTGCTGCTTGCGAAGTTCCGCAATTGCTTCTAAGATTTGCTGCGTTGTGTCCATAGAACTTTCCTAATTCTTTTCTGGTGACTGCTCAAAAATTAGGCGTCAGCAGTTCAGCGATTGTAGGCAGATAGCTAAAATCCCACTCTGGCCTTTCCTCAATTACATCTACGGCTACGGCCTGTTCGACATCAATCATACAACAGCGTGTCGCCCGTGTCATGCCATCATTAATCTAGGAGTTACGCAGTTGGAGAGTAAATCAGCGTCAGCGAGACATCGAAATTACTCTCAATTTGGCTTCAACTGCGTAACTCCTATAATCATCATTTCGCCGCCCATGCCAAGAGTGACTTCTATTGGCGGCATACCAACTGCTGAAAATCCGAACTCGTTGAATTGATCCTGAAGCTTCATTGGGTCAGCGCCATCTGCCCTTGTCACTGATGCCCGCAGCGACCCAGGCAAAACGTAGCGCAAATCGGACCTCATGCCGCTTCACTTTCACCACTTGCCACCCGCCGCACTGCCGCCGCAAGCTCAGTAACATCTTCCACGGTTTCGTCGGCGATGAGGGCGGGGTCGTCCGGGTTATAAAGAGTATACTGGATTCCGCGCTTGAACCGCACGGTTTTCATGCCGGCGGCTTTGGCGGGGCCGATGTCGTTGTCGGGGCGGTCGCCGACGAAAATGGCTTCGGCGGGCGTGATGCCAGCCTGGTTGATGCCGCACTGGAAAATCGCGGGGTCGGGCTTGAACAGATGCACGATCTCGCTGATGACGATGACGGCGAACAAGTCCGCGATGCCGTAGTCGGCGATGGCCTGGGCCACCGGCGGATGCTGGTTGGCGATAATGCCAAGCTGGAAATCGTGTTTGAGATCCATCAAGGCCGGCGTGATGCCGTCCAAAAGCTGGCCGAACGGGCGCGGCTTTCGCATCTGCTGATACTGGTCACGCGCTTCATGCCAGAGCGTCTCAGTTTCCGATTCATTCGCGCAGTAATACGCCAGGCTGCCTTTAATGGCGGCTTCCGGGTTCGGCCCCTGCGCCGTCAGCCGCTTGCGCGTCGCGTTGAAATCGTCCCACAGCACGTTTTTGCCGTGCGCCCGCAGGGTCAAAAGAAGCTGATGAAACAGCCATTGATGCTGGGCATTCTCGTCAAAAACCACGTCGCCGATGTCAAAGAAAACAAACTTGGTCGCCATAACGCTTCTATGCGACATGCGGTGCCTCTTTTCCTGCAATGGGTTCTCCTGCCTGCCGCCGGGGTATACTCTTCGTGACTTTACGCAAGGAGACATCACTTATGGCAACAGCACAGACGGAGCGGCCCGGCGCGATTACGTTTAAAGGCACGCCCATGACTTTGGTCGGACACGCGCTTCAAGTCGGCGATCCCATCCCGGACTTCCAGGTGCAGACCGCCGGCAGCCTGCAAGCCGCAGACTGGGACACGCTGAGCGAGGGCCGCACCAAAGCGGTTTTGATGATTCTCGTGCCGAGCA